>ENA-ORXT01000302-ORXT01000302.1-marine-metagenome-genome-assembly--contig:-NODE-302-length-82221-cov-8.545505_pt1 | contig 82221 bp, 62 predicted proteins | sample MGYA00237868_ERZ511482 | MGnify/ENA metagenome assembly ERZ511482 | reverse complement strand
ATTTAACCTGTTTTAACAGGTTTCCCATAGCAGACGCAGAATTCATTCTGCGGGCCACCCCACAATTCCTCATAGAACCACATTTTCTTGCTGTAAAACACGAATCTTCACTACTGCCCTAATTATTCTGGTTCAACCACATGAGATTCCGAAGTGCCATCATTCTACAAGCATAATCGTATATTCTTAGATTGTACAGCTACTGCTATACTCTGTAGCAGCATAATTTAACATTTTTGTAGCTGGACACTATACTAATTTTGGATCAACTGGATACTAGGTGGTTGACATAGTGATTCGCACTTGACATGAGAGGTTTGCTGTGGCTGGTTCTCGTGCTAACTATTTAAAATCCTGAAGAGCCTAATTTTGCTCGGCGGACAAACTGCTATACCTGCATATTTGGATATAATACCGCTATGAAAACGAAAAGATTTGATGTTTCTTCTATCGGCGAATCGATGCTGCGCTTAAGCATTCCCGCAGGAAATCGCCTTGAAAATACGCGTGCATTAGATGTCGGTACGGCTGGCGCGGAAGGCAACGTCTTGAATGCACTGGGCCATTTGGGCCGATCTTGCGCATGGGTTAGCGGGCTGCCCGATAATCCACTTGGACGTTTAGCCGCAAACCATTTACGCAAAGCAGATGTAAATTTAGATGGCGTCATCTGGCGCGATGCAGGGCGTATGGGCGTTTATTTTGTCGAATTTTCTACGCCGCCCCGGCCAATTCAGGTGATTTATGATCGCGCCGATTCGGTTATAGCCAGCCTGACGCCAGATCAGATCGACTGGGCCTTTTTGCTTGATACCCGTCTTTTACATCTCACTGGGATCACGCCTGCGCTTTCGGCGAGCTGTGCGGCGATTGTGGCAGAATCGATTCAGCGGGCGAAAGCGCAAAATGTCCCGATTAGCTTTGATATGAACTACCGTGGTAAGTTGTGGACACCAGAGGAGGCACGTGCCGCTGTGACGCCGTTGCTTCAGGAAATTGATCTCTTTTTTTGCGCAAGGGGTGATGCGGAAGTTGTCTTTGACTGCACGGGCGAACCGGAAAAGATGCTGCAACAGCTTGTTCAATTAAGCAATGCCCGAACCGTCATCATGAGTATCGGCGAACAGGGGGTTATCGCGTGGCATGATGGACAGATATATCGAGAGCCTTCTGTGCCGGTTGAAGTCGTCGACCGGATCGGGGCTGGCGATGGTCTTGCCGCTGGCGTGATCCATGGCTGGCTGAAAGAAGATTTGGTGTTGGGGCTACGCTACGGCGTGACGATGGCTGCACTTGCATTGACCGAACACGGCGATACGGTGACGACGTCTCGGGCAGAACTTGATGCGCTGGTTAATAGTGCATCGGGCGGAGTGTGGCGATAACCGCTTTATGGCATTAAGCTTATAGCCATGGTCGGTGGATCCAAACTTAATAGTTCTATCGGATTTTGTGGAAGTGTCCGATAGTTAGTGGTAAGTTCGTAGGGGCATGATCTATTGTATCCAAGATTAATGTGTCCGTTAATCCTGTAGGGGCACGATATATCGTGTCCCTACAGGATTAAATCATCTTTTTTCGAACCCATTGATATCCCACCAAATCTGACAGAGTCAGCAAATTTATCGTACTCTTGGCCTATTCGCGGAATGCGGAACTCTCCCTCGATATCCGTTACACACTACAAAAGTGGGTAACTAGGAATGAATTCCCAGCCTGATACGGAAAACGTGATAAATCACATTAAAGTTACGGCATTTAACCTGTTTTAACAGGTTTCCCATAGCAGACGCAGAATTCATTCTGCGGGCCACTCGTCATCCGTTGTTATGAGCCGCGTCGCCTCTGCCACAGACTCCGCCTTGCCGCTGGCAACGAGAGCAAGTGTCATCAAGCCCAGAAGTGAATCTTCCGTTGATTGGCAGATCCGGTATTCATGGTCAAACTTGGCAAGGATTAATTCGCGTAGTGAGACGAGTTTTTGTGCAAGGCCACCCGAAAAGACGATTCGCTCCCATTCATCATCTGGCGAGAGCCGTTTGGCACAATCTGTATAATCATCTGCCATGCGCTGAAAGGCCGCACGAAAGAGATGGCCCACCGATAGATTATCGCCTCGAATATTGCTGATATTGGCCAAGCTTGGCGTTGTCCCTGCGTAAAAATCCATGTTGACCGACAAGTCGGTCTGCTCAATCGCATCCACCGATGCACCGATTGTGGCCCACGGATCTGCTAGGACAATGCCTTCGGCACGCGCTAATTCTGTCAATAGATTAACTAGCAGCGAGAGCGAACGCCCAGCCGGAATGCTGACAATTGTGTTGAGCAGTTGCCCATCGAAGAAGGGGCGAATTTCGTACTCGCCGTAGCGCACTTCGTTGGCAAGCAAGCTCGCCTGTGAACCTGTGGCAATGTTCAATGACAGTTCGCGATCCGTAATAAATGCACCAGCCAACGCGGCTTGGTGATCGCCAATGGGCGCATGGCAGGGTAGCGATTTCCCGTTAATTGTTGCCACACCAACGACGTCGCTGATGGTACGCATGGGCGGCCACTGTAAGTTGCCTAGCCCCAAGCGCTCGATTACGGGATGGTGCCAGTCAGCAGTTTCGATATTGTAGGCTCCATGCGCGGCTGCGTTGGTTGGTTCGATGCCCGGGCTAAGGGCCGAATCGCACAGTTGAGCGAGTACAAAATCAGGCAGCGACATTGGGATCACGTTGCCTGCGGGAAGCTTATCATGTGCTGCCAGCCACCCCAGCGTAAAGATCGGCAACCCGGCGCGCAAACCACCCCCAAGCTGTCGCTGCTCCTCGTTCGTAATTTGCTCTAGCATCATCTCATATATGGATTTATCGCGACCAAAATGGGGCAAGGTCGTTCGCTGGTCGCGCCACGTGATCACGTTTGAAAGTGGCTGCCAACTGCTGTCGGTCAACACGAGGCCATGCATCTGGCTGCACAGGAGAAGACCGGCACAGTTTTTGGCTACTGTGTGCAGATCTTCCACAACGCTGCGCACCTGCTGCACCAACTGCTGGGGATCCACTTCGAAGTGGCGTGGTGGCAACCCCACAATGGAATTGGGGAATGGTTGGCGGTGGATCTGTTGGAGTTGGTGCGTTTCTAGGTTGAGCACTGCACCTTTGATAAAGGAGCTACCGATATCGAGTCCAATAAAGTTCATGGATGGATTCCTCTGTAGATAGTTAGGCTATTTTGCCATTTTGCGAATCATGCTCTTTTTAAATATTTGGGCCTTAATGTTTGTGCAATAATTTCTGTAGTCTATCTAACACTGTGTACCATTTACGGACGCTATAGTATAATGGTTAAACTGTGCATTTGCACTAATTTTGCGCTATGCACTCTGTCAACCACATGAGATCTGGTTGAACCAAAATAATTTGATAAAGGATGTATTTATGAAGAGACCATTATGGCTTCTGCTATTGCCGCTGGCGCTTTTGTTGCTAGTTGCGTGTGGGTCTATTAACCTTCCACAGACGGCAGAGTCTGACAGGGCCGCAAGCGATTCGGTTGCAGCGCCAGCTGTTGCGGATCCAGCCGTGGAAGACGATGATTCGACCGGTCCGATTGCGGTGGCTCCCCAACCAACTGATCCGCCGCCGACCGCTGTACCACCAACGGCAGTACCGCCGACCGCTGTGCCGCCAACGGCAATACCGCCAACGGTAATACCGCCAACCGCAGTACTATCGACATCGACACCACTGCCTCCACCGACCATAGTGCCACCGACCGTAGTGCCATCGACCATAGTGCCACCAACCGTAGTGCCACCAACCGCAGTGCCGCCGACCGCAGTGCTACCGACCGCAGTGCCACCGACGGCTGAACCCGCTGCACAGGCTGCGGGCTTTCTCCCGGCGCTCACCGGCCCAACCGAGGATGCATCGCTTGTTGGCGCAACAGGGCGACCACAGTTCCTAAATAGCTATGCAGATTGGTGACCGACCTGACAGCGAAATAAACCTGTCGTGTACAGGCTCCAAAGTCAGTTCAGCAATCGCATGGATGTAATTAATTTTAACGTCGACAATCAACAGGTTACGCAAACACGCTATAATTTTGGTATGCGCAACCGCTCGCAATATGTACTCATCGATCAAAACCAGAATGTAATCAAGTCTTGGTTTGGCACGCTAGATGAGGCAACAATGATGGCCGAGATCGATCAGCTTCTGACTACTCTTGGCTTTTAGTTTTATCTGGTTCGTTTTATCTGGTTAGGCCGTTACAAAAAATAAAATATACCGCATGGCCGCAAGCTACTCTAGAAAACCTATAAAATCTGTATAATAATTTTTATAGATTAGCCTTAGTCTATCATTTAGAGCACTGTTACAAAACGAGGTTTTTATGGATCCGATTTCACTCTTAATTATAATTGTTGTGATCTTTATCGCGTGGCTAATTATACGCAGTATATGGAAAACGATAACGTGTACCGTTCGCATGTTGCTCTACGCTATCGCGGCCGTTGTGATTGTTTACGTAGTTGGCTCAGTGCTCGACTGGCCGATTGTCAATACAATCGACGGTCTACTTGGCGATTTTCGCGGATAGCTTTTCTGCATAAATTAAAGGTAGCCGTTCGGTCCTACTCGCCGGTTTAATGCTCGCTGCTGACGCTATAGTTGTTTGTAAGCTCAGAAGCGCAGCGACTTTATCAAAACCAATGTGGGCGTGAACGGGTATAACTAAATAACAAATTGTGCCTTTTATCAATAGCCCTAACAGTTGATCTGTTAGGGCTATTTTTGATTAAGGTGTGATGCCGAAGGCAGCGCCTTTGGCATCACACCATTTTGATTTGTTAGAGCTGTATGTCCTATCGAACTATATATTCCTCCTCCAACTTTAAATCTTTCTGCCAAATCTAATATCGTTCTGGATTAAGACTTGACATAGGAACGTATGTTCTGTATACTCTCAAATCAGAACGTATGTTCGTGATCTGCTTGCAATAACTTCGATATCTCTTCTCTTTCAAAACTTAGAACCTTACCGAATCAGCTATTAATTTCGACCAAAAGAATTGCCGAACGCCTAAACGAATAGCCATCTGACCTAACTTTCCCGTTATGCTAACTCATTCCGTACGACAGGGTATTTCTTGTTTTACAGAGGCAGAAACGGGCTGCGTATTACGAGTATTATAATGGAGGCAGGGTGATGATCTCTTATGGCTAAAGGGCGACGTACATTAGAAATGCAGTCCGACCGCATCGAAGCGGTGCTTGCGCGCCACAAGGTACGTAGCCGCGTGACGGGCGGTACGGTAACGCCCCGTTTCATCAAATTTGATTTGGTTACGGCAATTGGTACAAAGGTGAGCAAAGTTTCCTCGCTAGCCGAAGAGATCGCAATGGAGCTAGGCGCACGCGATGCTCGGGTCTATCGCAATGGTGGCGAGATCTCGGTCGAAGTGCCGCGCCCCAAAGCGGATCCCGTGCGCTTGCTGCCGCTCTGCAAGCAGCTTAACAGCGTGCCGCCACATACGGCTGTTCTAGGCTTGGACGATAGCGGCACACCATTGCTGGTGCGGATCTCGGCACCGGATGTCGCACACGTCCTTATTGCCGGAACTACTGGCTCGGGCAAAACCGCATTGGCCCGCACATTGCTTACCTCATTTACCATGTACAGCCGTCAAAGCGAGGTGCAGCTTGTGCTCATTGACCCCAAATTGCGCGGCTTCAGCCCGTTGGCTCGGTTGCCGCACGTGCTTGGCGGGATCGCAGCTACGCCGGAAGATGCGCTCTCTCGTTTGCGTTGGCTCATCATCGAAATGGAGCGGCGCGATCGAGAGCAGGTGAGTGAACCAATTTTGGTGGTGGCGATTGATGAATTAGCCGATCTGATCCAAACTGGTGGCAAAGCGGTACAGGCGCTCCTAACTCGGCTGGCGCAGCGTGGTCGCGAAGCGGGGATCCACTTAGTTGCGTGTACGCAAAAACCTACCGCCAGCCTTATCGGTAGCGGCATGACGGCCAACTTTCCACTACGCTTGGTTGGGTCAGTCGCCAGCAAAGATGAGGCACGCTACGCTACTGGTTCGGCTGACAGCGGTGCGGAAAAATTGGCAGGCAAAGGTGACTTTTTACTTGTAAGTAAGGGGCAAACGGTCCGCTTTCAGGCAGCGTGGATGGGACCAAAATCTTTAAATGCGATATCGGCCTCTTTACAAAATGGTGAGCGCAACAGCCGCTGCTGGGGAAGTTCGCCGATGGCTGAAAAAACAACATCTGCCCAATATACATCGAAGCAGAAGCGTACACCTTCAAATAAATCAACTGGAACGCGTCGATCAAGTCTTGATAATGAAGTAGTGCAAATGAGTCTCTTCGAAAGACTATTTACGTCGAGCTAGAAAGTGCTAAAAAGCTGTTTGATATGCCAACAATGAGTCTATTGTAAGAATCCTGAATTAGCCATAAAAACACAAAATTCAAAAAATCTTAGTGGAGCATAAAATGAAATTTAAAATTGGCCTCGTAGGCTTGATCTTTGTTGGGATTTTTGGCTGGTTTATTGGATCACGTTTAAGCCCCGATGCGGTTGGCATGGCGGTTGGCGTTCTCTTTGGTATTATTGCGGGGATCCCGGCTGCGTTGATGGTGCTGGCCTCGCGGCGGCAATCCGAGCGTCACCATGAACAGATGCCATATGGCGTGCCGCATGGGCAAGGCCAACGCGGACGCAAGGGCCAACTATCCTCACACGGGCAAGGCCATTATATGCCGCAGCCGCCTATCATTGTGTTTGCTGGCAATAGCATTCCGCATCAAGCGGGTCAACCTATTAGTGGGTATCAAAGTGGCGAGTATCAAACTGGCGGGTATCCTGCGGGAAACCAATATTTTGACACGGGTGGACAGCCGCAGCAACAGTTAGCATTGCCGGGTCCCGTGGGTCCATCTGCTGATCGCAAGTTTCGCATGGTGGGCGAAGCGGAGGAGTGGATCGATTCGTATTGATAACAGAACTCTTCTCCACCTCCCTCACTCCAGAAATTGTGCAAGACTTTAGTGCGCTAGAATACCTTTGTCAATAACGATATTTGTTTCACCGTTTTGGCGGCACGATCTGGTATAATCTCCAGATGAAAAATGTTTTGAATCTTACCTGCGTTATTTGTGGCAAAGAGTATGCGCCTAAGCAAGTGGCGTACGTTTGTCCCGACCATAGATACGAAGGCATATTGGATGTGCGCTACAATTATGATCGGATTGCGCATCGACTCAATCGCGATGATCTTGCGGCGAACGCAGAGCAGACTATCTGGCGCTATCGCGACCTGATGCCTGTTCTACCAAATTCCACCGTGCCACCGCTTGCAGTTGGCTGGACGCCCCTTTACCAAACGCCAACCTTAGCCGCGCAGCTTGGCTTACAAGATGTTTGGGTTAAAGATGATGGTCGCAACCCCACTGGTTCGTTTAAGGATCGGGCGAGCGCAATTGCAGTGGTCAAAGCGCAAGAGCAGAATGCGCAAATTATCACGACTGCCAGCACGGGCAATGCCGCGGCTGCGCTGGCTGGGATCTGCGCTAGCGTGGGGCAAGCCAACGTGATCTTTGTGCCAGCCAGCGCGCCGCAAGCCAAAATCGCGCAATTGCTCACCTATGGATCGACGGTGATGTTAGTCGACGGCACCTATGATGATGCATTCGAACTCTGCCTGCAAGCGGCGGATGAATATGGCTGGTATAATCGCAACACTGGCTTTAATCCCTATATGACTGAGGGGAAAAAGAGTGTAAGTTTCGAGGTTGCGGAACAGTTAGCGTGGCAAGCGCCCGATGTGGTTTTTGTCAGCGTGGGCGACGGCTGCATTATTGGCGGAGTCCATAAAGGCTTCAAGGACCTCAAGGCCCTCGGCTGGATATCGCATATGCCTCGGCTGATTGGGGTGCAGGCGGCGGGCAGTAACTATCTCGCCGAGGCATGGCATAAGCAGCAAGATCCGCTCACTAAGCCCGCTATCGATGCGCACACCGTAGCCGACAGCATCAGCGCCGGCCTGCCGCGTGATCGGATCAAAGCGATGGCGGCCATCACCGAAACGAATGGTGCATTCATTACGGTCAGCGACGCCGAAATTTTGGCAGCGGTGCCTGCATTGGCGCGCGCTTCGGGCGTCTTTGCTGAGCCAGCCGGAGCCGCAGCCTATGCTGGTCTCGTGGCGGCAGTGGAACAGAAAATGGTCGACGTCAATGAGCGTATCGTATTGATCAATACGGGGAATGGGCTGAAAGATGTGCAGGGGGCAATGTCTGCGGTGGAAACAATCGGGACAAAAGCGCATCAGGTTTCGACTTCGTTTGCGGATGTGGAAAGGGTACTACAGCAAATTAGGATACAAGTGGATTAAGCTCGATTGCACTGTTGCTTCGATGGATGGTGCTAGGCTAAACCAGAAAAATAATTATATGGATTTTAGCGATTTTCTGGAGTAGCTTGCGGCCATACTGTATATTTAATTTTGGGAATGGCCTCATGTCTCTTGTGAATCCGTTGTAGTATGATACTAACCTAGCCCTATGACAACCAACCTACTCACCCGAATTCATACCCAACTGCGCGCTGCTTTAATTGCTCAACTTGACGCGCACCCCGTCGCGGACTTCACCTGTTTCTTCAATCCCGATGACGACTCGATCTGGTCAAACTCGGCCACCCCAAACAGCGTGAACACTGGTACCGATCCGGCCACCGTGCAGCAGTTGATCGACACATTTATGGCACACAACCGAACTCCGCGGCTTGAATATATCGCCGAATTTGCACCCAACTTAGCCGTCGCGTTAGAGTTAAATGGCTTTGTGCGCGACGAAGTTGCACCGCTCATGAGCAGCACGCGCAAAACATTTATACCCGCTGTGGCAATACCCGGTTTACACATCAGTCAAGTAAATGACACCGCCGCCATGCAATCCGTTGTGACCATTCAGCGCCGTTCGTTTGGTAAACCCGACGCAATCGCCGCCACCGCAGAAGAAGCTGAAGCAACAGCCAAACGTTTTCACGCCAATCTTTTCTTTCTCGCCGAGCTGAATGGTCAACCAGCGGGTGCCGGATCGATCCAGCTGCCGCGCAACAAGATCGCCGAAGTGGCGGGCATTGCCACGCTGACAGAGTTTCGCCGCCGCGGCATCGCATCTGTCCTCACCTCAGCCATCGCGCAACATGCATTCGACACCGGGCTAGACGCGCTCTTCATCATGGCCGCCGATCAAAACGTGCGTCGTATCTACGCCCGCCTCGGCTTCGAAGATTGCGGCAACGTATTTGTTTATAGTAAAACAATCTAATAAAAGGACAATAATGATCAATACAACCATCCGCGACGAAGCGGTTTTAGACCGTGCAGCGCAGCGCGCCAAAGAACGCAATATTATTATTCCCACCTTTAAACAGATGCGCGATCCAAAACAGATCCCAGACTCCATACAATCGAAACTGGGCGACGTGGGCCTGTGGGATCTCAACCCGCTCAACCTATTTCGCATCAACTGGCACAACGAACCCGTCACCCAAGGGGGTGGCTATGGCGACGTGAACTATCTGGTTTTTCCGCCAGAGCTAACCGGCGTAAAGGCTAAAATTGTTATTGTATTAGGCAAGTGGTTCCCCACCGGCGCACACAAAGTAGGCGCGGCTTTTGGTTGCCTTGCACCACCGTTGGTCACAGGCGAGTTTGACCCGACTACAACCAAGGCTGTCTGGCCATCGACAGGAAATTACTGTCGCGGCGGCGCATACGATTCTAACCTGCTGGCGTGCGAATCTATTGCTATCCTGCCCGAAGGCATGAGCCAAGAGCGCTTTGACTGGCTGGCTAACGTTGCCGGCGAAACTATCAAGACGCCTGGATCCGAGAGCAACGTAAAAGAGATATTTGACAAATGTTGGGAGCTAGAAAATTCTGGCCAAGACCTCATGATCTTCAACCAGTTTGACCAAATGGGCAACTATCTGTGGCATCATGAAGTAACTGGTCCTGCAATGGCCGAAGTCATCGAAGCCGTCATGCAGCCAGGAGATCGCTATAGCGGCCTCGTCGTCACCACCGGATCCGCGGGCACGATTGCGGCTGGCGACTACCTTAAAAAACTCTACCCCACAAGCAAAATTGCGGCTAGCGAAGCCTTGCAGTGTCCAACGTTGCTCCACAACGGCTTTGGCGATCACCGCATCGAAGGCATCGGCGACAAGCACATCCCGTGGGTCCACAACGTTAAAAATACCGACATGATTATGGGCATCGATGACAACGCCACCATGGATTTGATCCGGCTCTTCAACGACGAAGCGGGCCAAGATTATCTGGAAAAACAGGGCGTTTCGACCGATTTTATCGGCAAGATCGATCAGCTCGGCATTTCGTGCGTTGCTAATCTGCTCTCCGCCATCAAGTACGCCAAATACTATGAGCTAACCGAGAAGGATGTCGTTATGACCGTTGCCACCGATTCTATGGAAATGTACGGCAGTCGACTGCATGAGCTAAACGAGATGCATGGAGACTTCACCACCGCCGATGCCGCTGGAGCCTATCACCGACACATTCTTGGTCAAGGCATCGATCACCTCGAAGAGCTTTCATACTATGGCCGCAAGCGCATTCACAATCTCAAATATTACACGTGGGTCGAACAGCAGGGCAAAACCTACGACGAGATCCAAGCGCAGTGGTATGATGACGATTATTGGAACAGCATCCCCGCACACGCTAACAAAATCGATATGCTCATCACCGAGTTCAACGTCCGCTCGGGCCTACACGTAAGCGAATAAAAAGGGACCGGGAAATAGGGGATGGGGACTAGTTTCCCAATCCCTATTCCTTCGTACCCAATCCCTAGGTAACTATATGAATAATGCCCACGACGCAATCTCGCTCGACTCTATCCGCCCCGAAGTGCGCGCCCGCAGTTCATACCCGCGTTTTGAGATCGATCACGTACAGCACCGACTTCAATGGAATGAGAATCCTACTGAATTTCCTGAAAAAATCAAGCAAGAAATTTTGCGTCGGTTAAGTGATCTGAAATGGTCTGACTACCCGCAATTTCAACCTTACGCGTTAATGGATCAGATAGCGGCTCTCAACAATATTGGGTCAGACCAAGTGGTGATCTCGAATGGGTCATCGTCTCTGCTGCGCACCATCTTCTGGGCCACAATCCAAACGGGCGACGCAGTGGTCGTGCCTTCCCCCACATTTCTGCAATACAAAATGCTCACCGAAGTCTGCGGCGGAACCTACCACGACATCCCCTTTGTCGAGCACGATGCTGGCTTCGCGCTGCCAACGGATCAGCTAATCGACCTAGCACAAACTAAGCAAGCAAAACTGCTGGTCATCTGCGCCCCCGCCAACCCAACCGGTACCGTCATCCCCGCCGCCGACATTGAACGCATCGCCGCCGAATGTGGCTGTCTGCTCGTGCTCGACGAAGCCTACGCCCATTTCAGCCGCCAAGATCTCGCGCCCCTTCTGGCCAAATATAACAACCTGATCCTCGTGCGCACCATGAGCAAAGCCTTCGCCATGGCGGGCGTACGCAGCGCCTACCTGCTCGCTTCGCCCGAACTCGCCACCGAATTCAACAAGCTGATGGGTGCATTTCCGCTCGATCACTTTAGCACCGTAGCAACCCAAGTCGCGCTCGAGAACCTTGACTACATCAGCCAGTCCACCAACGATTTAATCGCCGAGCGCAACCGCCTTACCGAAGCACTCGACGAGATCCCAGGAACCAAAGTCTACCCAAGCGGCACCAACTTTATTCTCGTACGTGTGGGGGATCAAGCCAACGCACTGACCGACAAACTGCTGCAAGATCATAGCCTGCTCATCAGCAACATGGCGTCGTATCCACAACTGGCGGGGTGCGTCCGCATCAGCGTCGGGACGAGGATACAGAATGAGTTGGTTGTGGCGGAGATGGGGAAATTTTTGGAATAACGCCGTTATGTGCAGAGTCCACTTTCTGTTACAATATGTGTTAGAACAAATGCGCTATTATACCCAAGCTAAACAAACCCTTTATAACTATGTCCACAAGAATTAACTCCAAAGATATTTACAAGAAATTTGATAGATACCTAGCTTTCCCTGACGATTTTGTTAATCGAATCATAGGTGGAGATTGTATTGAAGTTATGAAGATGATGCCTGATGCTTGTATCGATCTGGTTGTCACCTCTCCACCTTATAACCTAAAGAATTCTTCTGGCAATGGCATGAAAGATGGCCGAGGTGGGAAATGGTCGAATGCAGCTCTTATAAATGGATACACAGATCATGATGATTGTATGCCACATGATGAATATGTTGAATGGCAGCGCGCTTGCTTGACCGAAATGTTTCGCCTGATTCCTGATGACGGGGCAATTTTCTATAACCATAAATGGAGAGTTCAAAAAGGCGTATTACAGGATAGAGCCGATATTGTTGATGGATTTCCTGTACGACAAATTATTATCTGGCGCAGAAAAGGTGGAATTAACTTTAATCCAGGATACTTTCTACCTACTTATGAAGTAATTTATCTAATTGCAAAACCTAAATTTAGGTTAGCACCTAAAGCAAATGCTTATGGCGATGTGTGGGAATTTGGGCAAGAAATGAATAACCCTCATCCAGCTCCATATCCCTTGGAGCTTATAGAGAGGGCTATCTCGTCAACAAATGCGTCAATAGTTCTTGATCCGTTTATGGGGTCCGGTACGACTGCGGTAGCGTCACTTAATTTGGGACGCGAATTTATTGGAATTGATATTTCTGAAAACTATTGCCAGATGGCCGCAGAGCGAATTCAAGATATTAATATTGTGAATTTAGATGACCTTGAATCACCCATGCAAGAATCATTGTTTGGCAATTTAGACCGAAATGGCACCAAATGACTGAACCTATGCACAAGTCTCAAATCGATTTAGTTAATAATCCATGGCACAATGTATATTGGTTTGCCCGAATGCTAGTTAACTCCGATCAATATGGTGGTATAGGGACAAATGACCAGCGAATGATAGATCTTGCGTCTTCGATTCAAACAGCCTTTGATCATTCGCGAAACTCAGAACAGCAGGTCGAAATTCTTAAAGGGGTTATTGAATCAAGAATATTATCTGCTACTCGGGAAGGTACAAAAAAGCGAATTCAGGTCGAAACACTGGTTGCTAATGTTCTCGAACGAATTGAAACCATTAGTGATGTTGAGGCGTTCAGTTTTGCCTGTCTAAATGTTATGGTTCCAATAAATAAGGCACTTGCCGGTATTCCCAACAATGATAAGGAATTCGCTGAGGATATAGCACGTTCATTTTTAGACAGAGAGAATGAGAATGGGTTAATGACAGTAATTAACCTTTGGGATAAGCTTGGGATTGAGGGATCGCTTAACGCAGAAAGAACGCAAATCGTTGGTATCTTCGGCGATTTACGTAGGAAGTTATCACAATATACTGATGTCGAAGCTGAATCAGATATGATCCTAACCGCATTTGTTCAAGAGTTTGAACGGCGAGTTGGTCAGAAGCGGAAATCGCGTGGTGGGCGAAGTTTAGAAGATGTGACATCGTTTATTCTGGATTATTTTGGAATTCCGACGACGCACGCTCCTGACCATTTTCAAGCAGATATTGAAGTCGATAAATGGGTGAAAACCAGCGATAATTGGCATATCGGTATTTCTTGTAAGCGGACGCTGCGCGAGCGATGGAAGCAAGTCTCTAGTGCAGATACGAGCGCAATGGGTCGATACAAAATTAAAGAACTTTGGCACGTAGTCACTCATGCCAATACGTTATCTGATGATATGTTAGCGCTGCTCGGCGGGAATCGACATATTTTTTATCTGCCAGATAACAGCAGTGCCTACCTAACTGCTTCGAAACACCCTGTTTTGAGAAACTATGTGCGACCGTTGACTCACTTTGTAAAAGATCTCAGAGCCGAAAATCCTAAAGATTGAGAGAACCGAGAGTGCGGCTGCACGATCTTCTGTCATTGCACTCTCGGGACGGTATCAACCTACATTCCCCTTAACGCGGGCAACACCTCTTCACCCAGCATCTTGATCGTCTCTTCCTGATCTGCCGACGTAATCTGGATCGACACAATATCTGCGTTCAGCTCCTTGACCAGTGGCGTATAGACCTCGATCAGCTCATCCACCGTCGAAACCACAGAATAGCGACTCAGGATCTCCTCGCGCGGCAACTCATCCGCCCGTTCACGTAGCGTCATCGGATCAACCGCTTCTAGCCGACCGGGCGCGCGCAGGCCACGCCACGGCAGCAGCACATCCCACGCCTCGTCCTGATCTTTCGCAAAGACAGACCAACGCGTCGCACATAGATCAATCGTCTCTTCCGTATCGTCTCGACCGGCTGGCTCCAGCACGCGCTCGATTGTCTCGGCTGGTACCTTAACGCTGGCAACCACGCCATAACACATCTCTGCCGCAAGTTGGGCAGACTTGGGGCCACCCGCCGCCAAATAGATCGGCACATTCCCAATTGGCGGGCTGTAGAGCTTGGCGCGGTCCGTCTGATAGTAGGTCCCATCGAACGATAGCTTCTCGCCATCTAGCAGACGGCGCATAATTTCGAGCGCTTCACGCATTCGATCCGAACGCTCTTTGTACTTAGGGAAGTGGTAACCAAGTGAGCCTTCGTTGATATTTTCGCCTGTGCCAACCCCAAGCCGAAAACGCCCATTCGACAATCTATCTACCGTGGCCGCGGCCTGTGCCACCACACCCGGATGCATCCGCCACAGCGGCGTCGTGACACCTGTCATAATCTGCACCGTCTCCGTGGCATGTGCCATGGCCGCCATTGTGCTCCACGCAAAGCCCGACGCCGAGTGATCATCGACCCACGGGTGAAAATGCTCCGACACCAGCACGCCGTCAAAGCCTGCATTTTCGGCCAACACCGCGTGATCGACAAGCGTTTCGGGCTGGAATTGTTCGTGTCCGCAAAAGTAGTAAAACTGTGTCATGCGTGAGATCCTTTTTCTGAGGAATTAGCTTGCGACCATGCTATATGTTTTATTTTGTGGAATGGCCTATGTGCAATGGAAAGTGAGTAGATCGGTACTATCACTCTATTATAACCTGCCACCCAACAACATCAAACGTTGTCACCCAGTGCATCAGTAGGATGAAGTAGCCAGAGACAGAATAATCGACCTGTACGCATTCGCATCCATTGCGAGGAACCCATGTACGCCTTTCGAAAATGAAGCGTTGTGTTGGCGATCTGCTGCACCAAACTCTCCAGATCTTAAAATTGGCATTTTCATCGCAGCGAACGCTGCAAACTTTTGGGAATATTTAGATGGCCCTGATACTTTGGATGCTCTGATTTGTTGGTAGATGGTTTGTGGTCAATAATAGCCAAGCTTGTCGACAATGATAAGCTATAGTTTAGTTAAGATTTTGGAGAGAACGCTATGAGATATCAAGACGTTTTGGATTTTTGGTTTGAAGAGATTGAGCCAGCACAGTACTGGAAAAAGGATGCCGAATTTGACCAGCTGATTCAGGACAGATTTGGGGCCATGCAGTTGGCTGCAACCAAGTGCGAGCTTTATAGGTGGCGCGCAACGCCCGAGGGTCGATTGGCAGAAGTAATTGTTCTTGACCAGTTTTCGCGGAATATTTTTCGCGATCAACCTGAATCTTTTGCAAGCGATTCGCTAGCTCTCTGCTTGGCTCAAGAGGCAATTGCGGCGGGTGCGGATAGAGCAATTGCTCCAGAAAAGGTTGGTTTTCTGTACATGCCTTTTATGCACAGCGAATCTGTGATGATTCACGAAGTTGCGGTAACGCTTTTCCAAACACCTAACATGGCCGAGTTCGAGCTAAAGCATAAGGCGATTATTGATCGATTTGGGCGCTATCCACATCGTAATGAAATTTTGAGTCGCAAATCGACGCCAGAAGAGATCGAATTTTTGGCGGGACCCGATTCTTCGTTTTAGATTGATGCACAAAGGAGAGTATATCCGTGGGGTGAGCACTCTCTTACGCTACGTAAGATCCGATTGAACCAACAGGATTTTACCATTTTTTGGAAATAAAAAAGCCGCGACCAAAGTCGCGGCTTTTTGTTATATAAATATCTCGCCATTGAGTTTAATCGTTTACCACTGCCATTCACATGCGGTGCCATCTCCATCACCATCTAATCGATGTACATCGCGCCCTGCAAATTCCATACATTTCTCAAAGCACGCTTGCGCCTGTAGCTCTTGCCCATTAGAAAAGCTAGAGCAATTCAACGTATTGCCCTGGTTGCACGGGCAATCAGAGGTAAGCGTATACCCTCGAATCGTTCTGATCCACGGTGTGGGGGTCGGTGGACCTAAATTAATGACTTTCTTTGGCATTTGTCCGGCTGTGGGAGTAGATGGTGGTCGTATTGAATGCAAAACCGGAGTTGGCAACGCCTGCACTCTTTGTTCAGAAGCTATCACGACTGAAGAAAACGGGGTGCTTCTGGCAATCGGTTGGGCAATCTGCGTTGGTTGGATTACTGTTGATGCGCCCAAAATAGATTGACTCGAACAATCGTCTGCTGATTTTTGAGTGTGCTCAATCGAGGGCGGCAATAAATAGGGAATTACTGTTGGGATAATATCACCGGCTGCCATCGAAACAATGTGCGGACGCACAGATGGTACAACGAGCTCTACGTGGTCAACATCAAATTTTGTTGGGCAGTCATAATGAGTCGAACTATCAGTTTTACTTATAATGATTGTGTTCTGCGGAAGGGGAGATGTGTGGACGGCTTCGAAGGCAAGCAAAAGGAGCGTTAAACCCAAAATGACTGTTTGAAAAAATTTAGCCATTTGGTTCCTCTAAAAATGTAACAGATATTTCAATTTATATAGTGCTATATTACACGATAAAAGTAATTGCTTCCACCGCCAAATAGTACGAAAGACTGACAATTTTGGCTCTTGGGAATTTATGTGATTGATAGCGCAATCGGTCTTAATGTCACCTGCATAACGACTCTGAAGGGTGGCGCGTTTTGTGAATTGTACATTTTTAGTCTGCAAACTTCCCGTCAACAATATTGTAGTAGGATAGAAGATGTCTGCAGTGAGGACACTTTCTTCTTATACTATGCGTAAAAATTCGGCTCGGAAAAAGAATAATCCGAAACGGAAGTTTAAAGAAAGCTATTAGCCCCGACTCAGTACACTTGTTGCAATCCCGACAACCCTTTGCCATAAATATGTCCCTTACTTGATTCAATTACATTAATTTTTTCGCTCTTCACAACACATTGTACAGATCGAAAGAACACCAATCTATAGAACACCTGTTTATTTTGTTACAGTTTGATTAAAATAAGAATTTTTCTGTTGACATTCCCCGAACCGCTGTATACGCTCTTGATCAATCCTGTCACACGAAAATTAAGGCTCTCGGAATCTTATGTGGTTGATATTGAAACCAGATCGGATCTCCCGTGTCGAGTGCGTTGCGCTGTTCACCAATGGGTTCTGGCTTAAATCACTTTCTGAACAGTGCGACGCACTTTGTCAACCGCATGGACTCCGGTTTAACCAGAACTAATTATCGGCATTCACATTTCAATGTAATAATATGGTTTTGCGATTGACAAGGAGGTGTCAACATGAAACATTGGGAGAAAAAATGAGGCTTTTTACAGAATGGATTTAATTCCAACGTAATAGATGATCAAGGTGCATAAAAAAATGCGCTCCGCTGCCACCAAAAGGTAACACCGAAACGCAAATTTTTCGATTCGTGTTTTTTAATGCACTAGGGCGCCTAACGGGGGTCGAACCCGTAACCTCCTGATCCACAATCAGGTGCTCTACCATTGAGCTATAGGCGCCATAACTAAGTTTTACAACGTGGATGGTAAAGAAAAAGCCAGTGCAGTCAGACTGCTCTGGCTTTAAACTGGGGGACAGGGATTCGAACCCCGGTTGATGGCTCCAAAGGCCACAGTCCTACCACTAGACGATCCCCCATCAAGGATTGATACAAGCCAAAAACGTTAATTTATTAGTTTTAGAGCAAACAAGGTGCCGAGGCCCAGACTTGAACTGGGGACACCAGCAGTTTCAGTGCTGTGCTCTACCAACTGAGCTACCTCGGCTTATTGTTCACCGTAATACCTTGACTTCTGTACATCAACCTCTATACTTCGCAGCAGCACAGTCACGCTGCTAACTAGAGATAAAAGAGCCGACCAAATTTCGGTCGACCCTGTGAGCGGGCGATGAGATTCGAACTCATGACCTTCTCCTTGGCAAGGAGATGTTCTACCACTGAACTACGCCCGCATTCTTATTTAATTTACAAAAACATTGTACATTTTTTTAGAAAAACCTGCAAATATTTTGTAAAAAAGTGGACCCTGTCGGATTCGAACCGACGATCTCCTCCGTGCAAGGGAGGCGTCATCCCAGCTAGACCAAGGGCCCTTATTATGTTGCAAACTTGCACTTGACTCTATAACGCAACTGTTGTAACAATCGACATTTGCTCTGCCGAATTTTTGCGTATACTATTGCAACTTTTTTACTACGTACTACAGTGCCGATGAGAGGACTCGAACCTCTACACCCTTTCGGACAACAGATCCTAAATCTATCGCGTCTACCAATTCCGCCACATCGGCATATTCATTTACAAGAGAAAATTATACTTGCTTTTCGAAATACTTGCAAATCCGAGAAAGGTTTTGTACCCCCGATTCTGTCACTCTTTTCGATTTTGTATAAGCATAACGCCATACAAAATTTCAAGAGAGTATCGTCATCTGTCTCAGAGCTTGATGATTCTACCAACAAGCTGGCATAGAATCAAATTTACAATACGCTGGTAACAAATTTCTGTCTTCGTACCATAAATTTTGTACCGTAAATTAAATTGCTCTGGCGGTCTGTAGTCTGCCGACTGTTATTCGGCTTCGCCCGCACCGCTGCGACGAGATCCAGCACCCTTGTTGCCAACGTAGCCAAACCCACTCGCCTTGCTCTCAGTTGCACGCTCGCCTAGCCAAACGCATTACTGCATCTGCTGGTGGGCTCTTACCCCACCGTTTCACCCTCTTACCGGCAAACAAATAAATGTTTACTTAGGCGGGAATCCTTTCTGTTGCGGTTGTAGTCAAACGCTCGTTACCAAACGTTCGCCCTCGCTTACGGTTTCACGAGGCAACCTTCCACTTGTATCCATACCCAACTGCGGCAGATATAGTGGATGAGAGTCGGGAAGTTCCTCTATCAATACTCTACATAGTAATACTATATATATAATGTACCGACAGCGACGATTTCGACCTAACTCGAAATTGCAAGTTATTTCTCGTGGTAACGTAACATGTTTACTTATCTACTGTCAAGCTTTTGCGCCTACCTCAATATCTTTTAGTTCGGCGCAGTCGAAATATCTGTAAGTAGTTGAAGCATTCTCTCTTTGGCTCTATTTTCGATATACATTGTTCAACGATAGTTGTCTGTAGATTAGACCCTTGGATTCTCAAACTATACCAAAATTCACGTCAGCATGGTACACTAGCAGATGAAGTAATTTTACGTGTTTACCGCTAGCATATCCAACGCACATCTACCCCATTTAATATATTTGTATTTACTGCTCGAAAGGCAGCACAATCATTCGTAGCTGTGAATACCATTTGAAACAATAATGATTGTAACTGAAATACGAGTAATTGTTCTACTATTTCTCACGATACTAACCTTAGCTGTTGTGCTCACTGCATTGATCGTACGCTGGCGTGAGCGACGCATACACCCACTCTCAATTGTCGAATCTCTGCATAATATAACTGATCATCTACCTATCGGCATGATGTTGGTGGATAAAGCTGCTCATTCATATCAGTATGCCAATCCCTACGTACAGAGACTGCTCCAGCTAGCAAAATTCAAAGGCCATCTACCACAAAAATACTGGCGAAAAGCGCTCGAATAAGACGTGGCGCGAGCGCTAAACATAACAATAGATACCACCAGTGTGTATCGCACAATAACATTATCAAATGATGCTGAGCCTGAACAGCGGTTTGTTAACTGGTGGGTCATATCTTGGCAGAATCTTATTCTCGTCTTCTTAATCGACGTCACCGAACGGCACCAGTTTGAACAAAATTCGCAAATTTTGTTTAGTGGTCTTGCCCACGAGTTACGAACCCCACTTGCGACAATCATGACACATGCTGAAATCTTGATGCTACCCAATCAATCGGAGCATACACATACTCAATCCATTCAGTTGAGACACCTGTAAAAAGATGCAGGCAATAGTATGCCACTAATTCATAACTACATGACCGTATACAAAGCGATGCCCTAGTTGTGGAGTATATAGCTTCCCAGAAAAGGTTTGTCCCGCTTGGCTGAGTGTGGTCGAAGCCATTTCAGCTTTTGTAGATGTGGTACAGAATTTTTTTGGTAAGTATAGAAGGGTGGGGCTATCTATATTCATGTTGTTGATAGTGAATAAAGGTAATCTTGATGAAGAGACATATTGTCTTTAAAATGTTTAAAGAAATTTTTAGAGACACTTGCTATCCGTATCCCGTTGATCCAAAGGTTCTTTCTGAAAAAACGCAGCATCTGCTTTCTGCCTATATCGATGCAGAGTTAGATGGCCAAGATGCCGCGGTGTTGTTCCCCGATGTACACAAGGCATTGACCGAGTACCCCGAATTTGCCCAAGAATATCGGGAATTGAGTGTGCTCTTAGATGCAGAGCGACGCGGTGAGTTGGAAGAACCGCCGCACATCCCCGAGTTCGATTTTTCTTATCTGCTGAAAAATGAAGATAGAAGCAATTGAAAAGCGGCTGGCACTTTACCGGCCGCTTTTCAATCTTATAATGATCACAGGTTTTTGGAATGCTAAATCAAAGAGGATAGATACATTTAGAATGGTTCTAGAGCTGTCAATCTTCTAATTTGGCTACCCTGTCAATTCTTACAGGTAGACTACCTGTAAAAAGATGCAGTTAATACTGTAAATTTTACGGTGGTACATTACTGTCACATTCGATATACTTTGAGTGTGCGCACAATTTCTAATAGCTCATCAACCGCAAATTGCCCTCCCCCCAAAATCTTCAACGGTGGATGAGCATTCATGTTCTATTCATATCACAATCAAGGAGTTATTCTATGAGAGTAGCGAGATTTATTCCCGCTCTGATACTGGCGGCATTGACATTGTTACTGGTGCCGCAGGAGAATGTGTCGGCTCAGGCTGGTAGTTCAAATTCGTCTATCTTTTTGCCTATCCTAGTCGCCGAAACTACGGCGGAGCAAACATTTGATACATCCCCATTTGAGATTGTCGAGCCTGATGGGACGGTAGTTAAAGTTGGGATTGCACCAATGTCAGAGGAAGTTCTTACTAGAGCTGTGCAAGAAGGCATCATCTCCCCCGAAGAAGCAGCTAGCATTCGCGCTTCCCAATCAGAACTACAAAGTGCAAACTGGAACACATGTAGTTGGTTGAGAGATTGGTCTCATGCACGGCAGCGGGGATCCGGCTGGGATGATGACGGCGATTATTACAAAGACTATGAACAACCGGAAGGTACGCAATACGAGTATTGTGTTACCCCACTTTACCGTTGGCGTAAAGGTCAGCCGAGCAGTAAGTTAGTAGAGCCACATTATGGGGCAAACTTATTCAGACGTCGAATGACAATTGGAATGTCAGGCTGGCCAGAATGGTTTGTATCACAACAGGCTTGGCTGATGATACGATAACTGGACACGTTTAACGAACACCGATGAGACAGTAGTTTTTAAGGGATAGCTGCTGTCTCATCCCACTACCTATTGATCTCCATCCAAAACGTGAAGTAATTTTTGTATGATCTTAGTCGGTACAGGATCGGTTTCTCAAATAAAAATATCTTACTGGGTGTCGCTATAATATTTGGTTATTACTTGTGGCTCATGCGAATGACCGAAGGCTGGTGAACACCGAGAGATATTGTACCTGTTCGCCCACCTCTTGGTCACTGAAAGCGTACAGTAAGTCGAACGGCATGAGATGTGTTCATTATTTACTCTCTATCTGATTTGTTTATAGTGTTTATCTAATTTGAGAAAATTATCAAAGGATACGTACAAAATATCATGAAAAAATTTATGGGACTGGGGCTTATTTCTCTGATTCTAGCAATTACTGCAAGTATTTTTTTCCTACGTAATAATGTCACCTATGAAATACAGCCCATATCATTTGCCGAATGGCCAGATTCTATCTCCTTTAAACCAGTTATGCTTGATCTACCAGCAGCATCAGACATAGCGATAATGGGTCCCTCATTTCACAAGAATACTAACTTCGTAGAGGTTAGCTATATAGCACAAGAGGCAACACCAGAAATACCGAAGGGAACACTCCACTTGTTTCAAAGTGATTCGTTTGAACCTTTTCTGACACCTATTGGGATTATGAAAACGTACAAAGCCGAACGGGAGGATGTCATAATTACCCGAACAGAGCTTACACTAAGTGGACAACCAACTGCGGTGGATATTCATCGCAACAAGCAACTCTCCATGGAAGGTGTTGCCCTTTTTGAGATTAATGGAACACACGTCGTCTACGACTGGCAAGGTATGACCAAAACTGAAGCCATTCAAATACTAGAAAAGCATGTGAAATTTTGATTGTTACGCTAAATGGTATGAACAAATTTGCAAAAATACTAATATTAATTGGGATATCTACAGGAATCAGCATCGCCATTTTTTCGCGCACGATGACAGGTGGCTACTACGAGATCATAACTTTCAAACAATGGTTCGAGCATGTGCCATTTGAGCCAGTAGTATTTGATCCGCTACCTGATGACACAATACTCTTGCTGGGGCCGTACCATAACCAGTCGGTTCCCAACTACGCTGAATTATCTTATGCGACACATTGGGGAACCGAAACCCCACCCGAGCATCATTTATATCAAAGCACGATTCCATTCTACGGGCGCAATGGAAACAAAAAATCGTATAGCGTAGATCGTGAAGATGTTACCGCCAGTCACCAAGTGATCGAAATTGACAACCAAACCATCGAGATTGAACTACGGCGCAACGAGGGCCTACCTAATGAAGGTATGATCCACTTTCAACTTGGTGATACGTGGGTATTTTATCTCTGGCGCTCAACTACAGAAGACGAGGCAGCGCGGTTTCTACAGCAACATGCGACGCTGGTCAAATCGGACAATAAAGTATTGATTGAACGATTAGATAATCAGCTGGAGGAACGCAGCGAATGGGTGCGGGCGATGCACGAAGAAGAGAGCGGCGGCTAAAGTGGCTTGAGCAAATTTATAAAAGTATTGGAAAAAGCGGCGATGCTGATCGCAATCAGCATCGCCGCTTTTTCTATTGCAGGACTTATGTGCGAAATTACGACACATTAGCTTTCCTATTTCTTAACTTCTTTTTGGTATCTTCTCAATATTCTGGGATAAATAACCGCTTGGTTTCGATACACTGCATACAGTCGTAGCACTCAACCGGCGCTGCCGCTACTTAAAATAAGCGAACCTCCTTCGCAATAGCTGGATTTACAAACGAAATTGTGGCAAAATACTGAGTAAGCAAATGGAGAATAAAAAGATTGCGTAACTTTATAGCACTCCCCAAGCAGTCGCGTAGCGCCATGCAGGGGGTACAGGCCGCAGCACCCGAGCAAAAACGGCAGCACTTTGGGCAACGGGTAGCAACAACCGAGAAAACCGAAGCGCTCAAAGAGATCGGGCTGGAAGAAACGCCAACATTAGCCACCTCTCCTAAAACGCGCGATCGCTTTCGTCGTTTAGACTATGTTGGCGCATATGTTGTTGATGCACGAAATCGTCGCAAAGCCGAACGGGCGCAAAAGATGCTCGAAGACGAATACCTAATCATTCCAGATGTGCAGCTTGCCTTGCCTGAAACCAATGTTGCGCAACGCTACCTTCGCCGACCAACCCGCGAGCGATATTGGCCTGTCGAGAGTGGAATCGAAGCGGCCCATAACGATGGGTTTACTGGGCAAAACGTATTAGTCGGTATTTTAGACACAGGCTGCGATGCCGATCACATTGAACTGCGCGACAAACGTATCGACTTCCGCTACGTACCATTAGATCTAGGCGAACCGCGAACCGTGCGCGGCTTTGACGTCTCTGGCCACGGCACGCACGTCACCGGAATCGTAGGCGGCAAAAATATCGGCGTAGCCCCAGATGCCGAGCTGCTCGTTGCATCCGTCATCGAAAGCGAAACGCACAAGACAAGCCTGAAGCGAATCGTCATTGCCCTCAACTGGATGCTTTCACACTTTGGGCGCGAAGAGAATCTCTCGAAACCATTGATCATCAACATGTCCCTGGGGTTCTTACCGCAGTGGGTCAACAACGACCAGATCGAACCCGTGATCAATGGAATCAGCAACATCCTCAACGTGCTTGTCGAAGACTTTGATGCGCTGCCGGTCGTGGCAATTGGCAACGATGGTCCCGGTCGTATGCGTGCGCCGGGCTACTTTCCTGAGACGCTTTCTGTGGGTGCGGTTGATGACAACTTAAAACCTGCACCCTTTAGCGGTGGCGGCGTCTCGCCGATTACGGGCGAAGTAGAACCAAATATTGTTGGATATGGCGTAAATGTTCTTTCCAGCTTAGAGAGAGACATAGACAAGCGCAGCATTTACGCCAATTTAGATGGAACCAGCATGGCAACACCTTATGTATCTGGTATTGCTGCGCTGTTGGCGTCACGTGATCCCTCATTGCAGGGCATGGCATTGCGCCAAAAATTGCTGGACGATGCGTTGGCAATCGATGAGCCTGCCAACCGGATAGGAGCTGGTTTAGCGAGATTCTTACCATGAAAACAATGCAACCAACCGAATCACCCGAGCCTAATAAATTAAATCAACAAGATCAAGACAATCTAGATGCATCTGTTAGCGATACCCCCACACATCAATCATCGCAATACCAAAACGGCATCTACGAAAATGGACTCTCTGCGTCAAACATACTACCAGATGATGCATCTCAAATGCTGGATCTAATGCTGACGCTTGAACGACCCACAAGCGAATCGTTGAACGGCATGAATCGCGGCGAAAAACACAAAATTTTGACCAAAAATTCTGAACAACTGCGAACAGAGTTACTAGACTGGTTGGCAGCAGAAGGTCTCGCAAACCAAGTCGAAACGGTGGGCGAGGCAACCACATTTAACACGCTTTTTGTCAAAACCACCCCCTACGTTGCGCAAATGATGGGCCATGCGCCAGGTGTAAAAGAAATTGCCGTCACCAATGATGTCCACTTTGAAATTACGCAGAGCAAAAACGGTCTCTATGCCCCAAACGAAAAGAAGACAGGAGAAAGTAGCGTGTCAAGACGAAGACACATCGTCGGTATTTCCGAAATTGTCCTATGGACCTGCGATAAAGAAAAATCGGTTCACTTTTATCACGACCTGTTAAACTTAGAGATCATCTCACCACCCGAAATGCCAAACGTCTTTCTAAAAGTTGGCGAAGGCCATGCGGGCATTCCGCAGATGTTGGTCCTTGTGCCAAAACCAGAAGATCTGCAAGCGCAGCCGAGCGGCCATCAACTCCATCATCTGGCCTTCGAACTTCCCACCGATGAGTTCGACAATCAATTTGCCGCATTAGTCAACGCTGGCTTTGCCCCGCGCGACGGCATTCATCCCGTGCTAAGCAGCCGCACCATGTACGTCGATGATCCCGACGGTAACGAAGTAGAATTTATCTGCTATATCGACCATGACTGAATCCTCCTACCCCATGCTGCCAGTCGAAGACGCGCTGGCAATTGTATTAGAAAAATCAACGCCGCGTGCGCCTCAGCAAATTGCTCTGGGTACCGCGGCTGGTTTGCTTTTGTCGGCAGACATTGTGGCCCACGAACCGCTGCCTCCTTTCCACGCCGCAGTTAAGGACGGCTACGCAGTGGTGGCCGCTGACGGCGCGGGCGTTTACCCCATCGTGGGCGAAGTGACCGCGGGACATGTGGCCGATTTTCGCGTCGAACCGGGAACCGTCGCCTACATCACAACCGGTGCACCCATGCCCGACGGGGCCGACGCAGTGGTCATGGTCGAAGAGACCGAACCGCTGCCGATTTTAGATTCTACGGGTCGAAAACAGGTGAACATTTCTGCCACCGTAAAAGCAGGTGACGACGTCCGTCCCATTGGGGTCGATATTCAGGCTGGTGAACGGGTCCTGACAGCGGGCGATAAACTTGGCCCCGCCGAAATTGGTCTGCTGGCTACCGTTGGCGCAACACACGTCTCTGTCTTTAGTGCGCCACTCGTTGGCACGCTCTCCACTGGCGACGAAGTAATTGAAGCCGGTACATCACTAGCCCCCGGCCAAATATGGGACAGCAATCGTCCAACGCTTGCCGCCGCAATCCAAGCCATGAATGGCACCCACATTGATCTGGGCATTGGCCGCGACAACGCAGCCGATCTCTCCGAGCGAGTGATGCGCGGTCTGCACGAGTGCGACATTCTGCTCACATCGGGTGGCGTCTCCATGGGCGAACTCGATCTGCTCAAGCCCATCTTCGAACACGCGGGCGAGGTTCACTTTGGGCGTATCCGCATGAAGCCGGGCAAGCCACTTACCTTTGCCACCGTAGAGATTGATGGTCGACGGCGACTCATCTTTGGTCTACCCGGTAACCCGGTCAGCAGCTTGGTTACATTTTATCTGTTTGTCGTGCCAGCAATTCGTAAAATGGCTGGCTGGCTCAACCCACACCTGCGCCGCGTGCAGGCATACACCATGCGAGATCTACCGCTCGACCCGCAACGCCCCGAATACCATCGAGCAACTATTCGCTGGGATGCGGGCAGCCATCGTTTCTTGGCGAGCAGTACGGGCAGTCAAGCTAGCAGTCGACTGTTGAGTATGCGTACAGCAAACGCACTTTTAGAGCTCCCGCAACGGTCTGGTACCTTACCTGAGGGGAGTATGGTAGCAGCATTGATGATTGGTGAACTATAAATGTCAGATCAACTAACACACTTAGATGAACAGGGCCGCGCGTCCATGGTCGACGTGGCGGATAAAGCAGTGACCAGCCGTGAAGCCGTTGCGCAAGGCGAAGTACGAATGTTGCCCGCAACCTTGCAGATTATCAGCGACGGCGAAATGCCAAAAGGTGACGTGCTTGCAACCGCACGCATTGCTGGTATTATGGCCGCAAAACGCACGCCCGAATTGATTCCGCTGTGCCATACATTGTTACTAAGCAAAGTTGCCATTGCGTTCAAGCTAGATTCAGTCGAAAGCCGCGTGTTGATCACCGCAACGGTGCGCTGCAAAGGCACAACAGGCGTCGAAATGGAAGCACTCACGGCAGTCAGCACCGCCGCGTTGACCATCTACGATATGGCAAAGGCAGTCGAAAAGACAATGACCATCGGCAACATTCGGCTGTTGGAAAAGCGGGGCGGAAAATCTGGCGACTGGAGCCGATAAACGATAGACATTATCGGGAATAAGATAGGACTAAAATTGTCGAACCACGGGCATCTTGCCCGTGGTCCCGAACGCTGCTATTTCCGTTAATATCTAATACACCCAATATGGAGTTTAAATTAGATGCAAGTAACCGTTAAACTATTTGCCACGCTGCGAATGAAAGCGGGGTGGGCTGAACAAAAATTTGATCTACCCACCGATGCAACGATTACTACACTGTTGGCTACACTGGGAGAAAAGCAGCCTGATTTGGATATGGCAAATCGACCAGTCTATGCCGCGGTGAATCAAGATTACGCCGACGCCGAGCAGCAACTGGTCGACGGCGATATTGTGGCGCTTTTTCCACCAGTTTCGGGAGGATAGGATAGATGACAGATAAAACGATGACCGATCCTGTGCAAAAGAAACGGTTCGAAATAACCGACCAGCCCCTTTCGTTAGATGATGTGGCTGGCCGCGTGACGCGCCCCGATTGTGGTGCGATCACTGTTTTCTCGGGCGTTGTGCGCGGCGAAACCAATACGGACAGCGGGCAGCGCGGCACGGACTTTTTGGACTATGAAGCGTACCCCGAAATGGCCGAACAGATGCTGGCGCAGATCGCTGACGAGATCTGCACGAAGTGGCCTGCGGTAAAGGATGTAAGTATTCTGCACCGCACGGGTCGCATCGAGATTGGCGAGTCGAGCGTGGTAATCGCGGTTACAACGCCCCACCGCGGGGATGGCTGTTTCGAGGCGTGCCAATACGCAATTGAACGGCTCAAGGCTGTTGTGCCAATTTGGAAGCAGGAAAATTGGGCCGATGGGCAAGTTTGGGTAGAAGGTCCACGCCAGCCAGAGTTGGATTTAGCCGCACCAACGAAAAAGTGATCAGCACCACCAGTATACCGAAATGGAAATCCCCATGACTCGATTTCGATGGGATGTACAGAATCATCAATACGAAGCGCTACTGGCTACGTTTGTGCGCGAGCTAGAAACGCCCGTTTATGTGGTGGGTGGCGCGGTGCGGGATCATTTGCTGGGCCGCTCGCAGGCTGATATTGCTGATGTAGATATTTTGGTTGGAAAGGATGCGCTGACTGTTTCGCGCCGTGTTGCCGATCAACTTGGCTGGGCATACTATCCATTAGATGCCGAACGTGGGTTTGCGCGCTTGGTGCTGGTGCCTGGTAGTGAAAGTGATGATTCTGCACTGCGTTCACCGCTCATCTGTGACATTGCCACTGTGGCTGATGGCGATCTTAGGGTGGACTTAAGCTCACGAGATTTCACCATCAATGCAATGGCGTTTATGATTGATGCAGAGATTGCTTGCAATTTGGTTGGTGAGGGCGGTTTTGAGGTCGAAGTTATCGATCCACACGGTGGGCAGGCTGATTTGGCGCATGGGGTTGTGCGCGACGTGAATGAAGATAGTTTACGTAACGATTCATTGCGTTTGTTGCGGGCGGTGCGCTTCGCGGCGCAGTTCAATTTTGCTCTCGATCCGACAACCCGCACGCGCATTGTGGAACAGGCTGATCAGATTGCGCAGGGCAGCGCGGAACGGATCCGCGATGAACTGTGGAAGGCGTTGGCCTTGCCCGCGCCACATCGGGTGATCAAGGCGTTGTCTACTTTGGGACTGTTGCCCTACTTGCTGCCCGATGCGGTAAAGATGATGGGCGTCACGCAGTCGTTGCCGCACCATGTGGATGTCTATCAGCACACGTTGCTGGTGATGCAGTATGCGGGCTTGCTGCGAGATTGGCTGCTTTCGCGCCCCTCATCCGGGCCGCCCTATGACCAATCAGTGGATGGTGCGCCGCGTGAGTGGGCAGACGTGTTTGACGATCCGGTTCATGCCGCGTGGCGCTCAGTTCTTTCCCCTTGGCGGGATGCGCTGACGCACCATTTTTGTGTGCCTATTGTAGACAAACGGATGCGGGCACACTGGCTGGTGTGGAACGCGCTCTTTCACGATATGGGTAAACCGGCCACGCGAACGGAAGAGCTTCAGGCTGATGGGTCGATGCGATTTCGCTTTTTGGCACATGAACACGTAAGCGCAGATATTGCACGCGCACGGCTGGAGGAATGGCGTTTTGGGCGCAACGAAATTAATGCCGCTGTGCAGGTGGTGGATGCCCATATGCGACCTCACTCATTGGGCAGCAGTTTTTCTGGGTTGCATATTAGTCGACGAGCTTGCCATCGTTTTTTCCGCGATACGGGCGAAAAGGCGGATCGCCCGATGGGTGTCGATGTTGTATTGCTGGCGCTGGCGGATCGGATGGCAATTCCTGCCGAGTTAAATATTCCTGTTTCTGCGAAAGAACGCGAATATGAAATGGGCGCATGGCTCGACTATTTGGCGCATGCTGGCGAATTACTGACATATGCATTTGCCGAGGATGGATTGGCTCGAACAAAGCTAAACCCGCTGGTGAATGGGCATTTATTGATGGAACAGCTACAGATAGAGCCTGGCCCCGAGTTGGGTAATTTGTTGGGGAGATTGGCCGAAGCGCAAGCAGCTGGCGAGATTGAGACGAGTGACGAAGCGTTGACTTTAGCGCAATCGTGGCTGGAGAAGAAGTGAATAGTAAAAAAACAATAAAGAGTAAACAGTAAGTAGCAAAAAGGAATTTTATCAGGATAGTGGCTTGATTCTATCCTTTGACCATCCGTGCATGGACCAACAGACCTGCCCTTATTTGGGTACTTTAGACTCCAAACAAAATCAGAAACCTGGTGTTTCGCACCCTAGTTTCGAAAACCACTGCTTTGCCAACCCCAATTTTGTGGATGGTACGCTGCTACTTGGCGATCAGGCAACATATTGCCTTTTTGGTGGCTGTACGCACTGTCCGCGATTTCAAGATGCGCAGCGATATAATCGACCTACCGCATCTCTCTTCCCGACTGGCTTTTCGCCTTTGCCTAAACTAACTTATTCTAAAGAGCCTGGACCTGAGACAATTGATTTTGGTATGGTCGATTCGGAGCCGCTGGATCCGGACCAGATTGTTGTAAATGTCGCGCAGGCTGATAACGCATTTGAACTGATCGATTTTGCGGTCGATTCTGCTAATGCAAAGCGGACAAATTCTGGTGCTTCGAGTTTGGGTACGCGGATCGAGCGAGAGTTTACCTCTGATGAGCCATGGAGTGATGAGGATGATTTTGACGACGAGCGCGGTTTTTCTCCTGTATGGCTTGTAGCCACAACGCTCTTTTTGGGGACATTTTTGTGCGGCGGTGTGATGGCTGCGTTTTTAAGCTTTCAAGTTGTGCGCAGCAATTTGTTTGCATCGCCAGCGGTTGAAGGTGCCATTAATGTAGTTAATCCGGCGCAGAGATCGAATGGCGTAGAACAGGTGCTGATCGCGCAAGAAGATCCTGCAAATCCGGCGCTTTATATCGTGCATACTGCAACGCCAGATGGCTCGTCGTCTGCGGGGGAAGAAGCCTTAAGCAATATTGTTGCAGATGAATCTGGCTTGCAATTAGACGCACAAGCGATTGTGGATGTGGGGAGCGGAGATGACCTAATTTCGGAAAATGGTGAGGCAGAATCTAACGGTAGTGAGACGGATCGAGACGAGGATGATGGTGGGCCAGATAATGCCGATATGCTTGCCATTGTCGCGCCGACGCCGACAATTAATTTTCCAAAGGCAGTTACGCCAACGTCGATCGTGGTCGTTTTGAGCAATCTTGATAATAGATCAGAACGTGGCGACTCGCAAGTCGTTAGCGCATCCGATATCTCTGCCCCTGGCGAAAATGATTCGGAGAGTCCACGCTTTATTCCTGCGCCTACCTCAACACCTATACCAGAAATTAATGTGCGAATTCCTGTCCCCACGCCACCGCAGAATGCGCCTGCGCCCGATTCAGCACAGGATGGGTTGATTGATACAGTGAACGAAATTGTGGCAAATGACAATAGCGCGAGTGCGCCCGCTGTTCAGAGTGGGGCCGAATCAGTCTCGAATACGTCACAAAATGAGGCAGCAGCAGCAGAAGAAGAAGTAAAAGAAGAAGAGGCGACACCAAAACCGACGCCAACAATTACGCCTACTTGGCCGCCACCGCTTGTGCTTTTTAGCACGAAAGATCAGGCACTGATGGCTGGTGAGTGTACGGAACTTAGGTGGACGGTAGAAAATGTGCGTGCGGTCTATGTCGAAAATATTGCGACCGGCGGCACCGGCGATCAGGAAGAGTGTATTAGGGATGAGGACGAAACTTTTGTTTTGACGGTTGTGTTGCCCGACGGCAATACCAAAATTTACACAACTACGGTGCGGCTACTGCTGCCGACCCCGACGCCAACCAATACGCCTACTTTTACGCCCGTGCCAATCCCAACCGAAACGTGGACACCTGTTCCACCACCGCCGACGCCAACGCCTGCGTTTATTTATGGCGTAACGTTGGATGCTGCTGGCAATTCGCTTGAGTGTACTGCTGGAGCAAGCTGTGAACTGGGGCTAACGGTGACAAATATCGGTAATGTGACAGATAATCTTGTGGTTTATGTGGAGCGCGGTGGTGAGTGGCTGCCATCGCTCTGCCGATCTGGCGATGTTTGCTCTGTGGATCGGTTGGTGGTCGCAGGAGTTGGGGCAGGAAATGTAGGCCAATTATCGCTAAAGTTTGATATTCCGGCAGGGTCTGCCCCACGATCCGAGTCATATGTTTTCCGTGCGTCTAGCGAATTATCCGGTGGAGATGCTCGTTCGGAGTCGATAACTATAGATGTGATTGTAAAATAAATTGTATCAATTTAATCATTGCTTACTTACTTTAATCTAGGGTCTGATTGTTAACCTAATGAACATAATTTTAATTATATCAATTCTTACTTTTTTAATTGCAGTAACTGGCCTCTATGTTGCGGCAGAATTTTCAGCCGTAAGCGCTAGTCGTCCACGCTTGTCGCAGATGGAGGATGAAGGCAACGTCCGCGCTGCTAGAATGCTCGCTATCATAGAGGATCCGCATCGACTTGATGAGTATGTGGCTGCCTGCCAGTTAGGCATTACTGTTGCGGGGCTGCTGCTTGGTTATTATGGTCAAGCAAGCCTTAACCCGATCATTGTTCCGTGGCTCGAAGGATTGGGGCGAAGCAGCGATGTGGCGCAGACACTTTCCACGACGCTTGTGCTGATTATATTGACCGTCTTCACCGTTATCATTGGTGAATTGATCCCCAAAAATTTGGGGCTGCAGATGCCCGAGAGCGTCGTTACGGCAGTTTCTCCGTCGATGCGCTGGTCAATCTGGCTCTTCAAACCGATGATTTGGTTCTTTAACGGCAGCGGGCGGATCATTCTGCGTCTAATGGGTGCATCAGCCGTATCCGAGCATATGCACGTACATTCGCCCGAAGAAATTCGCATGTTGGTCGAAGAGAGCAGCGCCGGTGGTGTGCTCCAACATGGCGAGCGCCGTTTGATTGTCAACACGTTGGAGTTGCGCAACCTGACTGCTCGCAAGGTTATGATTCCACGCAACCATATGCTGACGGCTGATATCAACTTAGGAAGCAAATCTTTATTAGATCTGCTGGCGCGCTCGCAATATTCACGTTTACCGCTGTACGAAAAATCTGTCGATTCGATTATCGGTATGGTGCATCTCAAAGATCTGCTCTATCTTGTCCATAGCGGTAATGACTCTGACGAGGCCTTGCGCGAAATTCTGCGCGAAGTTGGTTTTGTGCCCGAGTCGATGCCCGCAGAAGGGGTGCTGCAATCGATGCAGCGTAAACGCAATTATGTTGTAATTGTGGCAGATGAGTATGGTGGCACGGCGGGCATGATTACGGTTGAAGATCTCTTCGAGGAGATTATCGGCGAATTTGATGATGAGTTTGACCCGGATCGCGTCTCATTACGCCTTGATGCAGATGAGAATCGACTCTTTGTCCATGGTGATGTCGAGATCGAAGATCTCAACAAATGGACCGACCTCAATCTGCCTTTGGATACGGTTAACACGGTTGGCGGGCTTGTCTTTAGTCAATTAGGAAAGATGCCAACCGTCGGGGAAACAATTTCGGTGCAGCTTATTGATCCTGACCCCTTTGGCATTCATGACGATAAGGATAGTCCGACGGAAAAATCTTCGCAGAGCACTGAAGATGAGGAGAGCGTAGAAGATGAAGAAGGTACCAAACACGAACCTACCACCGATCTGCAGCAGGTTGATTTGCGGGTAGAGCAGATGGAAGGCAATTCTATCGTTGAAGTAAGCATGCCGCTCACCGATGAACAGGCATTAAAATTAGAAGAACTAGACGAAGCGTAACCACTGATGACTATATTACTCTATAAATTTATTTTTCTCTTTTTACACTCTTTTGAGCGTGTGATTGCTGTTGTGCTGTTAGCCGAAACGGACGAGATGACATCACTCAGCACCTACCTGATTCCGATTGCGGTTATCACCGTGTTAATTTTGGTAAACGGTATTTTTGTGGCTGCCGAATTTGCTTTGGCCGCATCACAACACACGCGCATGGCGCAACTTGTGGCATCTGGATCAACGAGCGCACGCAAAGTGTTAACGATTTTGCGCAGCCCAAAGCTAATCAATCAATACCTCTCCACCGCACAAATCGGTATTACTATTGCAACGCTGGGCCTTGGTATGTACGGTGAACATACTATTGCGCACTGGATTGAGGAGTCATTCCCACACGTATCATGGATTGGTGAAGCCGCGATCCACACTGTTTCGGTTGTGCTTGCCGTCTTTATCATTACTTACTTACATGTGGTAATCGGTGAAATGGTGCCCAAGTCGCTTGCACTCCAATCGCCAAATGAATCAGCCATTCGCCTCAATGGTGTCATGACATTTTTTGACCGTCTCTTCTTGCCACTTTCGTATGTACTAAATGCGGCTGGTGATGGGTTTTTGCGTATGGTTGGGGTCCCACCAATGGATGCCGCATCGCGTTTAATCTCGTCTGAGGAGCTTGAGTTTATTGTGGCTGAAAGCTCTGAAGAAGGGCTGTTGGCTCCATCTGAGCAGCTCTTTATGCAAAATATCTTGGATTTCGAAGAGCGACATATCGGTCAAGTTATGACCCCACGTACGCGGCTTATTGGTGTAGCAGTTGACGCAACGTTGACAGAAGTTCTGGATATTGTGGGTGAGAGCCGTTTCTCGCGCTATCCGGTCTACAAAGAGAATATGGACAATGTTCAGGGCATTTTGCATATTAAAGATATCTCGCGCTTCCATATAGATGATGCGACTGCAAATGAAGCATTTAGCCCCGAAAGTGCGATGCGTTCGGTGGTTTTTTTGCCCGAGTCTGTTTCGCTTGGTCAAATGCTAGAGCAATTTCAGCGGAATCATACGCAGTTAGCCATAGTTGTGGATGAGTATGGTGGCGTGGCTGGAATGATCACCATGGAAGATCTAGTTGAGGAACTTGTTGGTGAAATTCAGGATGCGCACGAAGAGGAGATTGTCCCTTTCAAGCAGTTGGAGGATGGACGATTGCGCGTGCGTGGCGATCTGCTATTGGATGAAATAGAGCAGCACTTTGAACTGGATTTAGATGATCACGTTGCGGATACGATTGGTGGTTTTGTAATGGCGCTGTTGGGCCGTGTGCCCGATGCAGGTGATACAGTTGAATATGAAGATGTTTGCTTTGAAGTTGAATCAGTTGATGGATTAGCCGTTGGTTCGGTGCTGATCGATTTACAGAAGAAAGAACATGTAGAGGTGTAGCAATTTGAGACTATTTCAACTGGAATCAATACAGGATTTAGCAGGAAGTGTTAATACGTAAGCAACGTAAATTAATTAGATACCAAAGAATTGCTTTCAACTGCAAATGGATGTATTCCTAAATTAAGAATTTGTTTTCTAGCAGAATTTGGAATCGTAATAGATATATAACACTAAGTTATACAACATTACTTTTCGTAGTTTATCTGCGTATAGTATATGAGTAGACAACTCTACGTAGATAGGCGCGCATGTATTAATACGAATTCTATGATATCGTTACAGAATTACTATAGAAGATAAGTTTCTACTATACATTAAAATATGTTGAGCTTAGAATACATTGAGCTTATACCCATATCCACGAATCGTTATAATAAAACGAGGCTCTAGTTCATCACTAGGTTCAACACGACTGCGTATACGGCTAACCATACGGTCGATGTTTGCGTCGTAAACATCACCATCAAATTCAGGCCAAACGGCTTGCGCAATTTCGTCTTTGCTTTTCACCTCATTGCGATGCTGGTATAAATACCATAGCAATTCGAATTGCTTGACGCTCAGTGGTGGCTCTACCCGTTCACCGTGAACAAAGACCTCGCGTGTTGCTTGTTTGACCATCAATGCGGCATCGCCAACTGCTATTAGCGCTGCGGCTGTCATCGTGGCCGACGGATCTTGAAAGCGAAATTTGGTCGATGCAAATTGCACCTCAATGCCATCTTCGAGCCACGCAGTTGCTCCTTCGGAGAGCCGTCTCCCATTCACAATCACGCCATTTTTGCTGCGTAAATCGTGAACCTGATACGCGTTGTCGCTCCGACGAATTTCAGCATGTTGGCGCGAGGCCGTTTGATCGTCTACTAAGCAAATCGTGGATTCGTCAGTTCGACCAATCGTTATAATATCGTCTTGTAATTCGAATTCTTTACCTGTTAGAGGACCACTCGTACAGATAAGTTTTCCAAACTGACTCACAATTTTTTCCTTCTTTTGGATTCAAGACCATTCCAATAAACCTAATACGATAGATTTTTACCTAAACGGTTTTGCTTTTAGATTACCCTTTATGATGTAAAATTAGTGCTGTATCGGACTTTATCATAGATAAGCGAGTGCAGATGAGCAAAAGCGATAGACAAAAGTAGATTTTTACAAAATATAAGATATCTAGTTTTATAATGCATTTCTTCGTATAGGATCAGAATTGATTATTGTTAATATGTAATTGATACTGGTAAAATGTGCAGCAAGGACCTTTGTTAAAATTTTGGATTTATCCACATGTCTAACAAATAAGCCCATATTCACAAGCCCATCGTACCAGTAAACTACCGTAATAAACTTGTGTATCTTTACCACCGACTTTGTGAAGATACACAAATTTTAAAGAAACTATTTCTAAAGTGATTATCTATTTAATTATACTGTGACAAAATGTGCGTGGCAAAGTTGATGGCTTCTGAAGAAGCATATGAGCTTATTTTGGTAGAACGAATGCTTTTGACTGTGGGTTTACCAAAAACTCGATTTCTGAATTCGTTAACTTGCATAAACAGTCATCGCAGTTATAAAGAAATATAATATACCTGATTTCTGCTCTCAACCAGCTTTTGGTAGAGAGAATAGATATTTCTAAGTAAAAATTTAACCAGCAGGTTATGACTGGTAATTTAGCAGATCTTACTGGGCAGGACATTGCTCATTATCGGATTGTTCGTCGCATAGGCGGCGGTGCAATGGCAGGCGTATATCAGGCAACGGATCAGATTCTTGATCAAACCGTTGCACTTAAAGTCCTTCTAATGGGGGCGGACGATTTAACGCGTCAACGTTTTCGCCAAGAGGCACGTACTGGCAGTTCGCTCGAACATCCACATATTGTACGCACATTGCAGGTTGGGCAAACCTCGGCAGATGGAATTGCCTATATTGCAATGGAACTTGTAGAGGGGCTCTCGCTTTCAGAGTTGCTCGATGAATATCGTGCGCTATCAATCGCCGATGCATCTAATCTGCTCGAACCTATCGCACGTGCATTGGCCTTTGCACATAATAAGGGCATCGTACATCGAGATGTAAAACCTAGTAACATACTATTGCGTTTTGTACCACCCGGTACGCAGGATAGTATGCAGCTTTCGATACTAGAATCAGCCGTTATACCGCTTTTGTCTGATTTTGGCATCTCACGCGCGCTAGACTCTCCTGAGTTAACTAGTGCGGGGCGCACAATTGGTACACCTTCTTACATGGCACCAGAACAGTGCGCAGGAAGCCGCGAAGTTGATGGTCGAGCCGATATCTATTCTTTGGGGACCGTTCTTTATCGCTGTTTAGTTGGTCGCGCGCCCTATGTGGGTACGACTACCCAAATTCTCCACGCACATGTCTATGAGCCACTTACGATTCCAGATGATGTTTTGGCTAAATTGCCAGAGAGTATCATTGGCGCGCTAAAACATTCGTTGATGAAGGAGCCTGAAAGTCGCTATCAGAACGTTGATGTAATGGCGCGTGAGCTTGCGAAAACGAAAGTGGCAGGCATGACTACATCTGGCACGACTACAAATAATAAAACGGCGGCTGATTCTGCAAATGTTGAGAAAGTGCTATTTGATGCCGCGACTGTAGCTGATACAGTAACCGACGCTGGCACAGTAACTGCTGATACACAGGATGATTTTGCTTCACCTACTCGCACTGTAGATTCGCTCATTACGCTTAATTTCGAAGGCGAAAATCTCCTGAATCGTGACAAAGAAGCTAGTGTTTTGATAACTGGTACAGGGGCAAAGTTGGCCGCTACGACTGCTGTCGATTCTAATGCCACAGATTTCAAAAGTATAGAATCTGAAGATACAGAACCTAAAACTACAGATTCTCGTATTACAGCTGGCTCGCGCATCTCGACCAAGCCAAATATACCAATAAAACTTGGCTCAACCACGCACCCGCGCGTAACAAAACCATTGCCTTTACCATCATCGCTGCCGCAAGCTGCAAATCAGCGCAACTGGGCTGGGCTGGTGGTTGGCGCGGTGATGATGCTAATTGTTCTCTTTGGGGCAATTGCTACGATGCGCTCTCTTTGGCCTAATGATGAATTTTCCGAAACGGTCACAACGGCAACTGCTGGTGATCCGGAAAGTGAGACGATAAGCGGAGAGCCAAGCGCTGCCTCAGATGAGGCGGCTCGATCTAGCGACTCGCCTGATTCTGAAGATAAAAACGATTTGAGCTTAACCGATTCCGCTGGCGGCGAACTTTTTAATCCTAACGTTCTCAAAAACTCAAATTCTGAAAAACCTACATCGGCAAAACCTGATGGACTTGCAGCGGGTAGTACCGAAAGCAGTAACGATAATCAAAGTAATACTGAAACTGATCAGATTAACGGCAGTACTCTCGAAAGTGATGAAGCGGAGGGGGATTCAACAAAGAGACCAAACTCTACTGTCGCTGCCGCTCACTGGGATGATGTACAATATTTCCACGAACGGCGCGACTGGCATGATGCGCTGGATTCGCTCATATGGATGCGGCGTTTGGATGACGAGTATCAGCCCGATGAGATCGATACGATTAGTTACAATATCTATATGGGGCTTGCTGCGCTTCAAACGCAGGAGATGTTACAAGCAAACATCCTTGGTGAAAGTCAATCGATAAGCGATGCTAAGGTAATAAATGGACTAGCCATAGATAAACAACAAGTGGCAATAATTGCTGGTTATTACGATATGGCGCTGGAGATTCAACCTGGATCAAAGGATGCTCAGGCACTTTTGGCTGTTGCCGATAGCCTTGCCACGTCTATCCCTGTAGATAGCGTAGTTTCTGTGGGCGAACTGACCAAGTTTGATGCGGTCGTTGTAGATGTGCATAGCGCCTATGCTAGCTATGCTGGGTCACTTGCATTAAAGGGTAATTATTGTAGCGCTGTGGAGCATCTTACAGTTTCTCTATTGCTTGATTATCAAGTTGAGCAAGTTGAGCAGCTAACTAGCTATGTGGATGAATGTCCAGATTTAAAGAAAAGCATTGCACTAGTCGAGAAGCAGAAACGCAGCGTGCAGTTAGCCAAGACACCAGTAAATGGTACAGATGATGATACCAGAACGGCGGCTACAGCCGCTGATTCTGTGGCCCCGGGTGTGGTGGCTTCAAATGCAGTTGCTGGCGCTGTGAACACTGCGACTTCGGAACCTTCACCTGCCCCATCAGTTCCGACGACGCGGCCTGCGCCTGCTGCGTCCCCTGCCGTGGCACAGCCAAGCCCAACAGCTGTGGCGACGCCAGTGTTAGCGCCAGCGGCTACATCTGCCCCAGCGATTGATTCCAATTTTGGAGCTAAGCTTATGGGCACTATTCTCTATTCATCTGTTGAGCAAGGACGAAATCTCATTTGGCATTTGCCCGCTGCGCCGAACGCTTCCTCTAATGTGCTGGTCGAGTCGGCGCGCTTGCCAACTATGCACCCGAATGGCCAGCTTGTTACCTATCATAGCGATGAGCGGGAAGGCATTCGCGGGTTTGATATAGTTGGTGGAATGCAGCTACCCGAGAGAAGTTTTATTCAGCTGATTTATCAGCCTGAAGCGGCACAATTTAGCCCCCCCACTTGGAGTCCCGCAGGCGATAAGATGCTTTTTGTGAGTACGGTTGATGCAGATCGCGTGCCACGTATCTATTCGGCGCAAAATAATTCGACGGGTGATTATCGGTATGTGAACTATGGCCGTGAACCGGATTGGCATCCTTTTGAAGATTTAATTGTCTATAAGGGTGCGGACGAGACAGGGAATCGTCTTGGGTTGTGGCTAATGGATAGCTTTGGCGGCAACAGGCGGCGATTTTCTGAAAATGAGGGAGATTCGCGACCCGTTTGGTCCGCAAATGGGCAGGATATTATTTTCATGAGTAATACGCGTAGCGCTAGTTGGGATATTTTTAGTGCAAATTATGAAACACGAACCGTAACGCAGCTAACAAACAATCCGGCTAATGATGGATTACCTACGATTAGCCCTGATGGAAAACATGTAGCGTTTTTGAGCAATCGTAATGGAATCTGGCAGATTTGGGTAATGCCGATTTCGGGCGGTCAGAGTCAGGTACTCTCTTCTATTCGTGGCTCTTTACCAAATTGGCTTGAACACGCTATTCATTGGATACGATAAACAGTCTATGTCCAACGATCCTCTCTCTAATAAGTCAACTACAACTAGCTCTAGTGAAGTTAGAAATGACTCTCCGCTGCAAAACAAGCAGATTGGTCGCTACCTGCTACAGGATCGGCTTGGGAGCGGCGGTACGGCAACGGTCTATCAAGCGTTTGATCAGGTTAATGGACAAACTGTTGCGCTAAAGGTGCTCCCTTCGACGGCTGATGCCAATACGCTGGAACGATTTCGGCGCGAGGCGATGACTTCTGGCGGTTTGCGTCACCCCCATATTGTGCGCACGATTCAGGTAGGCGTTGCCTCGCATGGGGGTGATATTGCTTATATTGCCATGGAATTAATTGATGGCGAGAGCCTCTCTCAGCTTTTGACGAGGCGTGGGCGGCTCCACCCTGAAGAGAGTTGCGGTTTGCTTGCGCCGATTGCTAGCGCGCTCGCCTATGCGCATGATGAAGGGATTGTTCATCGCGATGTTAAGCCAAGTAATATTCTGCTAAAACCCTCTCGTGCCGGTAATCCACATAGTATTCAACTCGATTCTGTCGATAACCCAATTATTCCCATGCTTTCGGACTTCGGCATTGCCCGTGCGCTAGATGCACCAGAGCTAACTGCGTCTGGTCGTACTGTTGGAACGCCTGCATATATGGCCCCGGAGCAGTGTCGCGGCGGGTATAATATTGATGGTCGTGCAGATCTCTATGCGTTAACGGCTGTACTCTTTCGCTGTTTGGTAGGGCACCAGCCATTTTTAGGCAATACGCCCCAAATATTACATGCGCACGTATACGAACCGTTGAAGATAGAAGATGATGTTTTTCGCCGTTTGTCGCCGTTGGTTGTTGAAATTCTTAAAAATGGCATGGCAAAAAAGCCAGAGGATCGATATCGCAATGCGCAAGAGCTAGCCTCTGCGCTGGCATCCGCTGCTGGCATCACGTTGACGGATGAGCAACCTGCTCTCTCTCAAGAGCCGATGGCAACTGTGACAATGCCATCAATCGAGACAGTTGATGAGCCTGCGACTGTTTCTGAAACAATTATCATTCCAGTCGCAGGGACGGTGGGATCGATCGCGACGAACATGGTTGATCTCTCCACAACGGAATCGCAGTTGCAGCGAGTCAATAAATCGACAGATGACATGCCCGCTGTTGTGGATAGCCTAACTCGGTCAAAGTCGGCCAAAACAAATTTAATTGTGCCGAAAACTCGCCCTTCTATCAGCCCCCCCAACCAGACAACCGAAACGATGCCGTCTGTGCATATTATGAAGCAACATGCTGCGGTCGAGCGTATGACTTGGGCACAAAGAATAGAGCGGATCCGTTGGGCTTGGGTTGCGTTTATCTCAGTTGGACTTCTTCTTATGGCCGTTATCTCGGCATTATTTATCGGTGGATATCTTGGTGAGGGCAGATTAAGTCGTGGTGGAACGCCAACGGTTGTTCCCGCTGTGGACACGCTGCCTAATGATAATAATCCAGATGATAGCAATCTAGACGATAATAATCTTATCTCGCTAACATTGACTGCGGAGAGTACTCTCGATCCTATTGTTGCACCAAATCAAACGCAGCGTGCACAATTTTTTGAAGGAACAGCGATTGCTTTAACGATGATAGCCATAACAGCGACTGTCTCTGCAGAAAACGCTGCTGCCGCAACTGAACGCGCCATAATTCTATTAACGCAAGAAGCAACCTCGGGACCTAGATTCTTACCCGCGCCTACGGCTCTACCTACTGCAACAAATACGCCACAATCACTGCCAACACCCATACCACCGTCTCTTGTTTCAACGCCGACTACTAGTCAAGTGCCTACGCAAACACCGACAGCAACATATACCGTTGCGCCACCCACGCCTACATGGACGGTGAGTGCAGAAAATGTGACCGCGACCGAAACACCAACACCGACTGATACACCAAAATCTGAAATACCCGTCATTGCGCCGACACCTACTTGGACGACTGAGCCGATCTTTGCTGAAGATAGCGTACCTATCGATGCAAATGTAAATTCACGGTAATGGTTATCGTCTTTTACCAGAAATGCTGGAGCCTCTGGTCATCACATCCGGTTGGCGTTACATATTTTCATATAACACTTGACTTAGAATCATAGTTAGGAGAATTAAATGAATTTGTCTCATTCATCTTGTCTATCATCTTGCTTAATATCAGTACGCAAGGTTGCCTCATATATTGCGTCATCGCAATACAATATTTTTGTTCGAACCCAACAAATAAAAAAGAACTCTCACTCTATAGCGCTATTAAGCATATGCCTAGTTGCGATTACACTATCTGCTTGTGGATCCGGTGCCGAAGAGGCCGTCCCACCCACACCAACAGCAACGCCCACCGCTCTACCAACATCAACGCCACAACCCACGCCAGAACCCACACAGACGCCACAGCCAACGCTTATCTCTGGAGAAGAGTCCGAGTCTAACGCTCTCTCCTCCAGTAGCGCAACCGTAATTGCCACACCACAGGTGACAATCCCAAGCGGTTACACCCCGTCTACCGATTCTCGGCTTGGCTATTCACTGGCTATACCCGGCGGCTGGACCGAACTCGATCTGCGCAGTGGCACATTCCAAAACCTAGCGCGCACCGCTGGAATGGGAGCTCAGCTTGAGCCATTAAATACCTTTTTGGATAGCGAAGAGGGTAAATCTTTGGGCGCTATCTATATAACGGACCTGAGCGCGGCAATCTTTGGCGGCTTGCCAACATTGCTCAACGTCTCAGTTGTGGATGCACCAGACGCAACGCCCGAAGACGTAATCGCCGCACTAACAGAGCTCCTCGAACAAAATGCCAGCGCGCTCGGCGATGTGACAATCAACAGTATGGCGGCAGAAACGATCAATAATATTCCAAGTGTAAAAGGCGACGCAGTCGTTGATCTAAGCCAAGCTGGAATGGATGTGGAACTCTTTGCCAAGGTCGTTGGTCTCATTGCAAACGATAAAATTTATGTCTTGACGATGGCGACACAAAGCAACAAAATGACCAAATACGATCCCATCTTCGAACAAGTTATTGGCACATTCCGACCTGAATAACCCGACCCGAATAAATCGCAACATACGTTCAACCCAATTTGTATGACTAAGGGAGGCTTGATTCTGAAATGGATTCTGCCTCCTTTTTTGAGCGAATCACAAAATGAGCATAAACCTAGCCCCAAATCATAAACAGGGCTTGATACTTGAAAATCCAGTTATGTTGGCTGGTGGGAGCATTGGCTATGGCGAGGCGATACACCGTGGCGTGCAGCCACAAAAACTAGGTGCTGTCGTTGTTGGTCCAATATTGCGCCATAGCCGAGCAGGGACATCCGCTGCCAGAGTAGCGGAAACAAATGGAGGCATGGTGTTGCATACCGATTTGCAGAATAGGGGTGTTACATCCGTGCTTAAAAAGTTTGCAAAAGGATGGGCTAAAGTGGGCTGCCCTGTCATTGCGCAAGTGGCAGACGATGATCCAGATCTGTTAATAGAAGTCGTAGAGCGCTTGACGGATGCGGCCATGGGCATAGGATCCGTTGATGTCGAGTTAGCCGCAATGGAATGGTCGGTTGCGCGCGCAACAACCGAGGAATCATTGCGCAATACACTGCGCGTAGTCATAAAAAAAGTTGATCTGCCGCTGTTTGTTAAATTACCGTTAGAGCGTGCCGCGGCGCTTGCGCAAATTGCTGCCGAAATGGGTGTTAGCTCTGTGGTAATTGGTCAGCCAATTATCGGAGCAGGCCTCGCAACCAAACGAGCTAGAAATGTTGGCGCATCTGAAAATGATCTGGTCGTTGGAGAACTGTTTGGTCCACTAGCCTTTGCATCGATGATGGCCGCTCTGCACCAAGTGGTGGCGCTTGGGTTACCCTGTACAACCGTGGCATCAGGTGGAATCCACACACTAGAACAGGCAAGGCAGGCACTTGTCGCTGGAGCCGACGCACTCCAAATCGATAGCGCACTTTGGGTCGAGCCAGGGCTGCCAGCCTTCATTGTAGAGCATTTAGAACTGTCGTTGCCGAAATAGTCTAAAAAAGTGAGAGTTGTTGGTGCGGGGCCTTGCCATTGAGCAAAATATAGGGTGTCGTGCGCTCGATATTCTTCACCCCAATATTGCTTAGGTGGCTCAGCTCGGTAAAGCGATGAGTTGCCCGAGCCGCCACAATTGCATCAGCGCTTTTTGGCCCGATGCCGGGAATTTGCAGCAACTGCTGTCGATCCGCATGATTGATCTCAATTGGCGCGTGAATAAGATGTTCTTCTGCCCAAGCAGCCTTGGGATCAATATGCAATGGCAAATTTGTGTCGCGATCAAAGGGCAAATCTTCAACATTCCAGCCATAATCGCGCAATAAAAAACTTGATTGGTAAAGCCGATGCTCGCGCATTTTTGGGGTAGCGCCTAAGTTCTCAAACGGCGTTTGCTCAATCGGGCTAAATGCAGAATAATATGTACGCTTTAAATTAAGCTGGTTGTACAATTTTTCGCTCAGCGATAGTAGCTCCAAATCTGTGTCACCCACCGCACCAACCACAAATTGCGTTACAACCGACGCCCTCAATCGCTCAGCACTACGCAATTCGCTTATCCACGTCAGGCGTTGAACTAGCTCTGTCCAGTATTCCTTTTTCGGTGCCAGCGCTTTTAAACGTGATTCCGTTGGTCCCTCTAGATTGATCGATACGCGGTCGGCAATTTGTAACGCACGGCGTAGCTGATCTTTCTCTGCACCGGGCATTATTTTCAAATGTACGTAACCTTTATAGCCATACTTTTTGCGCACGATCTCAGCCGTATCAATAATCTTGTCCTGCGTTGTGACACTACCCTTAATTATGCCCGAAGATAGAAAGAGTCCATCGACGTGGCCCGCCCGCTGCATTGTGTCAAATGTAGAAGCCATCTCATCTACCTTAAAGGTGATGCGTCGCGTTTTGCTGCGCCCAGCGCGAAAGGGGCAGTAAAAGCAGTCCCGTTCGCAGGCTGTGGTCATCATTGCCTTAAGTACTGGCTTTTTGCCACGGGGCGTGCTCACCTCTGAAATGCACGGCAGCTCTTGTGGCCTACGTGTGCCCGACTTCTCAACATTCACATCTCTGAGACTTTGCTGCTGAAAGTCAGAGGACCGCTCACTTAACGGATCGGCTCCAGCAGGCTCAAATTGGGTGGCATTCTCTAAAAAACTCAATTTTTGCATCGGGTCGGGCGCAATTTTAAAATTCATCCTATTAGTTTACGAACAAATGTTCTTGCTGTCAAGTGCAATAATACTAATGGGAGAACATCTCAGTTCAAGGGCGAATGCGCAGTTGAGCGTAAACATGGATATGCCCGACTGATTCGAATGGGTTATACAACATTTTTCACCATTGTCGACAACCCATGACATATTCTCGCCCGCAAGCTGAGATGTTCTCTACTAGAAGGGATGCGTTTAGTTTCTGACCAACACAAAGGATAGGGCTGTCATAGGTGCGATTTTCATATCGCATAAGCAACGGATGACTTAAATAAATGCCCTGTAGAGTCGACAATGAGCGATGTGATTGGATGCGATTAAAAAACAAGGAGAACAATAAATGCGAGCATTAATTCAGCGGGTAAGTGAAGCGAATGTCCAAGTCGATGGAAAAATTGTCGGCGAGATCAAGCGCGGTTTTCTGATTTTTCTGGGCATCACGCATGACGACACGCAAAGCGAGCTCGAATACTTGGTGCGCAAAATTGCGGGCTTACGTCTCTTTGAGGACGACGAAGGAAAGATGAATTTGGGGCTATCTGATGTGGGTGGTGCCGTTTTGGTTGTGAGCCAATTTACGCTCTTTGGCAACGTGCGCAAAGGAAGGCGGCCCAGCTTTGTGGATGCTGCACGACCCGAGCAAGCACAGCCCCAGTATGATCAATTTTGCGAGATGCTAGAATTTGAGGGTATTCAAGTTGAACAGGGTGTATTTCAGGCCGCTATGCAGGTTTCGCTGGTCAATGATGGGCCGGTGACGCTTTGGCTAGACACCGCCGATCTACTTGGCTAGCGTGTGGCGCAGACAGACTTTAACCACAGCAGATGATGGGCTACTTCTCAGTTTCAGAACAAACGTGCTTTTGGGGCTTGACACAGCACAAACGTTCGTGTATACTTGGGATAAATTGGGAAACAAACGTTCTGAATTTGGGATTAAATGATGGGGAATTTCCTGTTATCCCAAATAAACCAGAACAAATATTCCCAAACTTTTTACCCAAAATGCACCCACAACTATATTAAGCGTAAATTCAGGAACTGTTTTGTTGAATCTACAAAAATGTAGCCATAGAGAAATCTGAAGGAATATACGAGGTAAACGGCTTATGACATCACTATCTGATCGACAAGAAAAAATTCTTAAATATATTATGTCGGTGGACAACGACATTCCACCAACGATTCGAGAAATTGGCGAAGCCGTAAATATTTCAAGTACCTCGGTTGTGAATTACAATTTAACTAAGCTCGAAGAGTTAGACTTAGTCACGCGTCGGAAAGAGGTGAGCCGCGGTCTGCGCCCAAATTGGGATAAACTGCGCGAATTAGGCATGGCAGACACCTTTGACCCCGCAGCGACAAACGGCAATGGTGAATCGAAAAAAACATCAATCCGCCACTTTGGGCTAAACTGGCTAAAAGTGCCGATCCTCGGTCATATTGCAGCCGGTAACCCTATTCAGGTCGAGGCGCAAGAGCCAGCAACCACCGAAGATTGGCTAGATCTGCCAAAAGAGCAGTATGACCGCTATGGTGACCTATTTGGATTGCGAGTCGAAGGAAATTCGATGATCGATGCTAGCGTGCTAAATGGCGACATTGTTGTGTTAAAGCGACAAGAAACGGCCAATGACGGCGACATGGTTGCGGCATGGATAGAGGGCGACGAGGAAACAACGCTCAAATATTTCTATCGCGAAGGGCCAAAGGTACGCTTACAGCCAGCCAATCCAGATTTTGAGCCAATTTTCCGTGATGCAAACAAAGTTCGTATTAATGGTAAAGTTGTATCGGTCCAGCGCAATTTATAAACGCTGAGGCTACAGGACCCAAAATTTCGTATAACATTCCTTCACGTGTACTATAAAGCGTGCCAGCCGATCGGTTGGCACGCTTTTCTGTATATAAACATAAATAATGCTCATGCTGCAACTACCAAAAACATTTTCTTTTAGCCAATCCAGTCTGCAATCATTCGATAGCTGCGCGCGCCGTTTTTGGCTGGCCTACGTACAGCAGCTCCCGTGGCCAGCGGTCGAAGCCGCACCCGTACAAGATTATGAAGAACTGATGCGGCTGGGATCTATCTTCCATCAGCTAATCGAGCGCGCCGAAATCGGGATCGACCAGCAACTTGCGGACACGGGCGCTTCTGCCACGCAGCTTCCACCACCGCTAAGTGAATGGTTTGATGCGTACCAGCAATATCGGCCAGCAGATCTGCCCAGCGACTTCATCGAAGTGGAGAAAATGTTGAGCATCCCCTTTGGTATTAATGATGGTTTTGATGGGGCGGAATATCGACTGGCTGCAAAATACGATCTAATTACGGCATCAAGCGACGAGAACAATCGAACTGTGATGATTGTGGACTGGAAGACCACGCGTAAACGTACCGATCCGGCCACGCTTTCGCAGCGACTGCAAACCATGGTCTATCCATATGTTTTAGTAGAAGCCAGCGCCAAATTGCCTTTTGGCCCCATCGAACCAGAGCAGGTCGAAATGCTCTACTGGTTTACTGCCGCGCCCGTGCAGCCCGTTCGTTTTCGTTACGATAGCGCACAGCACGATAAGAATCGCGCCAAGCTCGAACAGTTACTGGCCCAAATCCTAGGGGGAGAAGAGGAAGCCGATTTCCCCAAAGTGGTGGACACCGAGATCAACCGCCGCCGCTTCTGCAACTACTGTGTCTATCGCAGTCGCTGCGACCGCGGTCAATATGCTGGGGATGTGGACACGCTAGATGAACCGGAAGAGCTATTTGTCGTCGATAGCAACACCGCACTGGAATTTACTTTAGATGATATTGAGGAGATGGCATTCTGAGTAACACAAATTGGATCATGCGACCCCAATCTACTCTCGATTCAACTTTGAGCGGCACTGCTTTATTTAACGCAGTTGGTGGACACCCACTTGTGTCGCAGCTGCTCATTCAACGCGGCTTCGACACGCCCAAAAAAGCGCTTGCCTTCCTCCACCCAGAAAGTTATGCGCCATCCGCCGCCACAAAACTCTATGGATTGTCCGAAGCCGCAGAATTGCTGCAATGCGCAATCAGCGAAGAACAAAATATTTTGGTGTGGGGCGATTTTGATGTTGACGGTCAAACCAGCACATCGCTATTGGTGGCCGGTTTGCGTACGCTCTATGATGCTGAGTTCCCTCAAAAAAAGAAAACTAGACGACATAAGAATCGCGTGCGTTTCCATGTGCCGAACCGTTTTAACGAAAGCCACGGCATTAAGCCCGAGTATCTGCGCCGCTGGCTTGACGACAAAAACTGGCAACCTCATGTGCTGCTAACGTGCGATACGGGCGTTGCGGAAGACGAAGCGATCAATCTTGCCAAGGATCGTGGTCTCACTGTCATCATTACCGACCACCATGACCTGCCGGATGAATTCGCCAATCTCACGCCTGGTATCGATCCACTTTGGGGGCTAGATCAAAATGGACAAGCCGATCTACAGCATGATGAAATAGCTAGTAACAATAGAGTGGCCGTTCGCCGAGCCGATGCAATTATTAATCCCAAATTTCAGCCGCTAGAAGATCCGCTGCGAACGCTGCCCGGCGTGGGCGTTGCTTACAAGCTGATGCAGCACCTCTTCGCGCTAGCAGGCCATGCGGGCGAAGAAAAAGCGCTGCTCGATCTCGTCTCCTTGGGGATTGTGGCCGACGTGGCCGAGCAGGTCAACGACGTGCGATATCTGCTGCAGCTTGGCCTAGAGCAGCTGCGCAACACCAAACGGGTTGGCTTACTCGCACTAATGGACGTGGCGGGGGTCACGGTCGCCAACGTCAGCGAGGATCATATCGGTTTCCAAATCGGCCCACGCATGAACGCGCTCGGGAGATTGGAAGATGCCACTGATTCGGTTGAGCTGCTGACGACAACCGACGAGACGCGGGCGCGCGAATTGGCGGGCAAACTCAACCGTCTAAACCAAGAGAGGCGCTTGCTCACCAGCCAGATTATCCAAGCCGCACAAGAGATGATCGCGCGCCAGCCTGACTTGCTCAACTATAATGGATTGGTGCTTGCCCATCCCGCTTGGCACCCGGGCATTGTGGGCATTGTGGCCTCGCAACTGGCCGAAGAATTTAACAAACCAACGGTGCTGCTCCTTACCCCGCCGGGCGAATCGGCCCGCGGCAGCGCCCGCAGTATTGATGGCGTGGACATCGGTGGCTCGATTGCAGCCTGTTCGCATTTGTTGCGCACCCATGGCGGCCACCCTGGCGCTGCCGGTGTGAGCCTGCTGCCCGAAAATATTGATGCGTTTCGCCGCGAACTGGATCGCCAGATTCTGCTGCATACCACGGGCGAACAGAGTGGCGATCTTATCATTGACGCTGAATTAAACTTTGCCGACATCAACCTCGACCTGCTCGAAGAGATTCAGCGCTTGGCCCCATTTGGTAGCGGCAATCTACAGCCTATCTTTATGAGCCGCACCCTACAAATCGTCAACGACTCGCGCATGGGGCACGAACAGCAGCACCGCAAATTTATAGTGCAACAGCACGAAGGTGGGCCAAGCTTTCCCGTACTTTGGTTCAACGATGGCGCGGTCGAATTTCCGTCCAGCGCGGTTGACCTCGCCTACAAAATGAACATTAATGAGTATCGCGGCAACCGGTCGATACAATTTATATATGTTGGAGTTCGCCCCAGCAAACCTGACGCAACAGTGCTCGCCGCAGATGTGACATCGTCCACCAGACGCACGCTGCGCGATATGCGCTTTCAACAAGTTGTAGCCAGCACGCTGCCGACCGACCATGCCGTGTGGTACGCCGAAGGGCTTAACCTTCCAGACTCGATTCCATTTGCCCCACGCACGCAGATCGACGAGACTGCCGAAACATTGGTTTTGTGGAGCATCCCACCGTCGGCCCAACTTTTGAACGCACTGCTCGAGATGGTCGAGCCGCAGAATATTTATCTTTGCGCACAGCAGACCCACGAGGAGAGTGCCTCAACAATCTTGCGCACGATTGGCAGCATGTGTAAATTTACGCTCGAAAATGGCTGCGTATTCAACCTGCCAAAAGCGAGCGCCAAGCTAGCTATCACCACAGAAACAACGCGACACGGGTTGCGCTGGCTGACCTGCAAAGGTTTGATCGCGCTCGATGAATGGATCAATGATGACGAAGTTCGGATCAGCAGCGGTAACGGATCGAGCGATGATGCTAAACTTGCCAACACAATGGCCGCGCTCGAACATCAGCTCGAGGAAACGCGCGCGTTTCGTCGCTTCTATCGACGAGCCAAACTCGCGGATTTAGGAATCGGGTAGATGAGCCGAAACACTCTCAGCAAACTTTTCGGTAAACTTTGGGCCACCAACCTGCCCGAATTCTTCGTCCTCGCCATTGCGGCGCTCACCCGTTTTTGGCGGCTCGACTATCACAGCATCTGGTTCGACGAAGCCGTCAGCCTCTTCTGGGCCAAAGCCGACCTGCCCTACATGCTGCGCACAACCTTCCTGCTTGTCGAAGAAAAACACCCGCCCATTTACTATAGTTATCTCAAAATATGGCATGGCGCGCTCGAGCAATTTGGGCTGCAACAGAGCGACGCGCTGCTGCGCGCATCGGGCGCGTTCTTGGGTCTGCTCACCGTCGTCGGGATCATGCTGCTGGCCCGTCGCGCCAGCGGTCGCGCCACTGCACTGCTCACTGCGCTGCTTGTCGCGCTGTCGCCCGTACTCGTCTGGTACAGCCAAGAGCTGCGTATGTTCCAACCCGCCACCACCGCCACCATCTGGGCCGCTTACTTCATGCACCGCGCGTGGTATGGCGAAACAGTTCGCCAACGCTGGCCCTCGTGGCTTGGCGCGCTCATCTGCCTCGCTCTCGCCCTCTATACCTATTTATACGTGCCCTTTATATTACCCGTCGCCGGGCTAACCTTTCTGGGCCTCGCGCTAATCCAAAAACGGTGGTGGCCCTTCTTTGAGGGAGGCATCACGCTCGCCCTCGCCGCCCTCATCTTTGCACCGCTTGCCTACAATGCTTGGAGTGTCAGCGTTAGCCAAGGCACGCCCGCCATACCGTTTGCCAACTTTTTGGGCAACATGGCAAAACTTTTTAAAATCTTCACTATTTGGAAGGAAAATTGGTCTCAACCCTTCCTCAGCGGATCCCTTATCTTCCTCGCGATCCTGCTGTTCGTTGGCCTGATCGGATCGCGATCCGCTGGAAAAAAGGCGAACGACACGGTAGCCGCTCTACCTAACGGTCGGCCATTGGATCGCTGGTGGCTTTGCGCGTGGATCGGCGGCATGGTTCTTGTCTCCAATCTGCTGCTTGCCCGCAGCGGATCCATCTTCCGCGAAGATCGTTATCTTATCTTTATAGTACCCTTCATTCTATGGGGCATCGCCCGCGGGGTCATTGTTTTGTGGGATCTTTCCACACGCTTCACCGAAAACAAACGACTCTGGCAGGCACTCGGTGCAGGCAGCGCAATCGGTGCCGTGCTGCTGCTTGCCGTCGCCCTCCCGCGCTTGTGGAGCCCCGACATGTTCCGCGAAAATTGGCGCGCCGCCGCAACCTACATTGACCGATATCAGGCCAGCAGCCCCCATCTGCCTAGCGCGGGCGTGGCCCACATCAGCTACACCCATCAGCCGCTTGAATGGTATTTGCGCGCCAACTATACGTTCGACGAGCTGCCTGTCTTTGGTTTATTTGGCAATCCCATCACCCCCGAGCGGATCGAGCCCGACGTTGCACCGCCACTTTTGGGCATCCGTAAAGAGCTTGGGTCAGCCACGCTCTGGCTCACCCAAAGTCACCTCGAAGGAGTCGACGATGCGCGCTTGGTCGAGCAGTGGTTAACACAACAATATCCACTCATCACCGAGCAGTATCCTAGCGGCGTAAAGCTAACGGGCTACGCATTGCAAACGCGTTTTGATACCCTGCCCGAACTGCCGCCAAAGGCCACCTATCCCAACACAGAAATTGCGCCTGGCCTCACCGTCGCCGCGTGCGAGATCACCACGCCGATTGTGGCCGCCACCGAAGTGGAAATGCATCCCCCTAGCGGATGGGTCCACGTGCGGATCTGGTGGCAGGCAACCGGCCCCATCGATGATGATTATGTTGCCCGCGGCCAAATGGTCGGCCCCGAAGGTGTGTGGGGCGAGCGTCTCCAGCGCGACTGGCTTGACCCCGATAGTGAACCGTTGCGTCGCTTCCCAACGAGTGGCTGGTCAACCGGTCAATTTGTACGCGACGAGCTAGACATTAATCTGAATCCCCAAACGCCAGCAAACAGCTATCCAATTCTGGTTGGCGTGCAGAAGAAAGCTGGCGAAGTCGTTGGGCCAATGGTCGAATGTGGGTACGTGGAGATCCGGTAGGTTGCATCATTATAACTATGCTACTACTTCGGAGTTATAAGCGAGAGCCATTTGCTTTTGGAAAAGTCGCCATCTCTTCTACTTTCAGCTACGGAGTGGACTCGACCTGCATAGAAATGAGAATTCGTCTATTCCCAGAAGACAGTCTTGAACTGTACAGCTAGCACCGCTGGCTATTAAGATTCACAAGGAGAAATGGTTTAGATTGTAGGTCAGCCCATTTTTACCTTCTTTTGACCCATCTATTACCAACAAATTTCATAAGGAATAATCATTAACTTAGCAACAGTGAGGGCTAAAGTGAGGTAAAACCATCTAAGCAATCGACAAAATTTCCATCTCAAATAGAACATGCTATACAAGTCGAAATAGAAACATCTGGTATACTATAGATTAGGCGAACAAAAAATCGCCCTACGACTTGGTCGGCCCGAAAGATTTTTCTACGACCATTCCATACTCACTCAATCAATCTACGAAACCATAAAAGCAAAATATAAATATAATGAAAGATAACGACCCGTTCTCTGACTTAATCCGTTCCATTGAAGACAATCTCCAGCGCGGTAATAGCGATTGGGGTGATGGCGATAACCAGCCACCCGATGGGATGCCACGCCCAGTAGTTATGCCAGCTAACCCCAAACGCTTCCTCTGGTTTTTACTGCCGCTATTGCTGCTCATTTCTTTTAATCGCATCGTCAGTTTCTACACAGATTTGGTCTGGTACGACAGCATCGATCTTAGCTCTGTCTTCTTTACACGGATCTATGCCTCGCTAGCCCTCTTTGTTGCTGGTGCGCTTATCTTTTGGCTCTTTTTTGCTGCCAATATTGTTCTGGCCCGTCGGCTTGCACCCCATGCATTGAGAGGATCACCAGCCGAACAGATATTGGTCTACTTTGGGAACCGTATCTCGCCACTTGTTTTGATAGTGGGTGCAGTACTTGCCTTCTTTTTTGGCATTGCGGCATCGGGCATATGGGAAGAGATGCTGCTCTATCTCAATCAGACGGACTTTAACAAGCTCGATCCAATATTCGGGCGCGACGTTAGCTTCTTTGTCTTTTCGCTTCCGATTTGGCAGGCCATAAAATCCTGGCTTTTTGGGATGATCGTATTTACTGTCTTAGGAACAACCGTCGTGAGCGGCCTTGGCTGGCGCGGCTGGGATGCAAACCGCGCTACCTTGATCCACTTGGCTGGGCTTGGCGCGCTCTTGCTTGGGCTGGTTGCATGGCAATATCAGCTCGATGCGTATCAGCTAGTGTACAGCACGCGCGGCGCAGTCTTTGGCGCAGGCTACACCGATGAAATGATCCAGATTCCAGTGTTCAACATGCTCTCGATCATCACATTGATTGCGGCGGCGGTGCTGCTCTTTGTGGCAATCGCGCAGCGTGGCTGGCGCACAATTATTGGCGTGGTCGCGGCGTGGCTCATTATCTCTATTTTAGCGGGCAACGTTTATCCCGGCTTTGTACAGCGTTTTCAAGTAGATCCAAATGAGCTGACGCTTGAAACACCCTATATTCGGCATAATATCGACTTCACACGCACTGCCTTTGATCTGGATGATATCCAAGTTGAAAATTATGATGATATCCAACCTTTAAAAATTGAGGATATTACAGGGCAGCCCGAAACAATCACCAATGTGCGCCTGTGGGACTATCGTCCACTGCTGTCAAGCTATAACAAACTGCAATCGCTCAGCCAATTTTACCATTTTAACGATATTGATATTGACCGTTATACGATTAATGGAGAGCGCCGCCAAGTTATGCTCGCTGCACGTGAATTGGTTATCGATCAACTCAAGCCAGAGACCCGCACGTGGGTCAACGAACGGCTTGTCTACACGCACGGTTATGGTGTGACAGTCTCACCTGTTGCGCAGATCGCGGCCAATGGTCAACCTGAGTTTTTGGTGAAGGATCTGCCGCCAGTAGGTGAGCTAAAAATTGATCGACCTCAGATTTATTTTGGTGAATCGACTGATGATTATGTGATCGTCAATACCGATGCAGATGAGTTTGATTACCCTGGCCGTACAGGTAGCGTTACCACAAATTTTGAAGCCAAAACGGGTATCCTTACCAGCTATATGCGGCGAATGCTTTTCGCCTTGCGCTTTGCTGATGTTAATATGCTGCTCAATTCGGATATACGCGGCGATAGCCAGCTGCTTTGGCGGCGCAACATTACAGAGCGCGTCGATGAAGTAGCCCCCTTCCTCTTCTACGATGAGGATCCATACATTGTTATCGGTGATGATGGCACGCTTTATTGGTTTTTAGACGCATACACAGTCAGTAATCGCTACCCATATAGTGAACCAACAAGCGGAGTAAACTACATCCGCAACCCGGTTAAGGTAGTTATTAACGCATATGACGGCACGATGAACTTCTATCTTTTCGATTCAGATGAACCAATTGCCGCTGCATATGCAGAAATCTTCCCCGATCTTTTCACCGATTCCAGCCAAATGCCTGCTGATCTGTTGCCGCATATTCGCTACCCAGAAGATCTATTCTCAATTCAAGCAGAGGTCTATCGCACCTATCACATGAGCGAGCCAAGTGACTTTTATAACAAAGAGGATCTATGGGCGTGGCCGCTTGAACTTTTACAGGGTAATTCGGAACGGATGGATCCTTACTATGTACTTATGGAATTGCCCGATAGTGATGAGTTAGATTTCATCCAGATTTTACCCTTTACGCCTGCGAGTAAAGATAATATGGTGGCGTGGATGGCAACCCAAAATGATCCGGAAAAGTATGGCGAAACCATCGTCTATGAATTTGGGCGTAATTCGCTAATTTTTGGGCCACAGCAGATCGAGGCCAACATTGATCAGGATCCCGAAATTAGTGCGCAATTAAGCTTGTGGGATCAAGGTGGCAGTAATGTGTTCCGTGGAAATCTACTCGTCATTCCTGTGGGTGAAAGTCTAATCTACGTCGAGCCAATCTATCTTCAATCGTCCGAAGAAAGTGCAATCCCTGCGCTAACTCGTGTGGTTGTTGCCACAACGGACCGAGTGGTAATGGGCGAGAATTTAGGGATAGCTCTGGCAAAACTCTTTGGCAGCGAATTGGCCGAGGATGAAAATCTCGCAGAGATCTTTGGTGATGCCCCTAATCTGGCAAACCTAGCTTCTGCCCCCAGTACGCAAGCGCCAAGTGGGGTGTCAACACTCGCACCCCTTGCAGGCGACGCCACAATCGAGCAGTTAATTGCTGGTGCCAATCAGCAATATATACAGGCGCAAGAATTTCTACAAAGTGGGGATTGGGGTGGCTATGGGAATGAAATGGCCGCGCTACAGGCAACGCTTGAGCGACTTAGTACATTAGTAACGAGCGAATAGTGAAAATAATAAATAGCAACAAATTCTCAGAAAATTTTCATAAAACGCTAAATTACTATTAATATTGCACAGATATCATACAGAAGAATCAAGGATCCTTGAACAGTTGTGTAGTTAGCCTCGGCTGAAAACCGCAACGTATTATCAAAGAACCGAGGTTAATAAGCCATAAAGCTAGCTAGCCAGAACAATAGTAAAATTAAGTTCAAGAAACACGCTCATTGACTGCAAGACCTGTCCTAACGTGATCAAACAAACTCAGGTATATACAGACATAATTTGAGTAAAATGAATCAAGAACAACTAGTAACCGAGGGAGAATCCCCTAATGTATGATCCAAATCATCAACTAAAAGAATCTAATCAGTACCCGAGCATTAACTCGCATCAATCCAAAACGAATACAGGACAACGTATTCTCGTTGCATCCATCCTAACGTTGGCGCTTATTTTTGGTGCGATTTATGGCTCACTTGCCTGGGGCAATACACCGCTCTCGGCGCAAGATACCACTACAATTTCAACAAATTCTGCTGAGCCTCTGCAGCTGGACACATCACTCTTTCAAGATCAGAATGCGCTGGCCGACCTATATGACGCAGTTGCGCCATCGGTCGTTAGCATTCAGGTGATATCGGCCCAGTCGGCGTCACCATTTTTGCAGCCAGAGGGCAATGATCAGGTAGCGGGCCAAGGATCAGGCTTTATCTATGATAATGAAGGCCACATCATCACAAACAACCATGTTGTTGAGGATGCAGAAGAGATTACGGTTCTCTTCACCAATGGCTATTGGGCTGACGCGAAGATTGTTGCCACCGATCCACAGGCTGATTTAGCTGTGATCAAGGTAACGCCGCCCGAAAATTTTGATTGGCAACCGTTACCCCTCGCTGCGCCAGACACGCTTCGTGTTGGGCACATGGTCATTGCACTTGGGAACCCGTTTGGCCTCGACAGCACCATGACGCGTGGGATTGTCAGTGCGCTTGGCCGTGGGCAGGCAATCGGTGTTGGCGAATCTCGCTATACGTTGCCAGAAATCATCCAGACTGATGCAGCCATTAATCCTGGCAACTCTGGTGGCCCATTAATCAATTTGAATGGAGAAGTAGTTGGTGTTAACTTCGCCATTCAATCATCCGTTCGCAGCAACTCAGGCGTTGGCTTCACCATTCCGATTTCGATAGTGCGCCGCGTTGTACCAGCCTTAATCGAAGATGGCGGCTTCCGCTACTCGTTTTTGGGTATCAGCGGCTCGCAAATTGGCCCCGCAATGGCGAAAGAACTAGATTTGCCCATTAATCAGCTTGGCGTTTACGTTTCACGAGTTGTTGATGGTGGTCCATCCGAAGATGCAGATTTGCGGGGTGATAGCGGCAGTGGCCCAAGCCCAAATGGTGATGGCGATATTATCACGGCTATTAATGGTGAATCAGTCCATACCTTCGAGGATCTAGTTGGATATTTAGTCACAGAGACCTCCCCGGGCGATACGGTTACCATTACGGCAATGCGCAATGGCGATATGATCGATGTAGATGTTACTTTAGTCGACCGTCCTGGCCGCACGCGTTTGGCCGCAAGCCGCAGCAATGACGATAGCGAAAATACGCCAAGTGCTCCTAGCTTCCGCCGACTAACCGCCCGTGCTGCCATTGCAGCCGCGGTCGAGGCCGTGACAGAAGGCGGATTGCTTGATGATGAAATCGTACAGAAAATCGCCACGCCGCAAGAGATTGACGGAGAAGAAGTGTGGGTGGTCGAGTTAAGTACAAACAGCGAGACCGCGACCGTAACAGTGGATCGCAGTTCTGGTGACGTGGTAGAGATTGTGGTTGAATAGATTGTGATCAAACACATAAAATGAAGCATTGATGGTTCTCTGAGGTATTGTGGGGATGGCTAGGAATAAATCCCCAATCTGATATGGAAAATGTGATAAATCACGTTAAAGAGATGGCATCTAACCTGTTTTAACAGATTTTCATACAGTTCCTCAGAAACCGCGTTAATTAAAAAGAGAGCCATTTCTCGTAACGAGAAATGGCTCTCTTTTTAATTAACGCGATCGTGTCTTCTCAATATACTCCCATCATAGCATAGATTTTTGCATCTCTGTCCACCATGATTCGATAGTTGGACGAAGTGCAGGTAGAGGAATTCGCTCCATATAGTCAACACGTAAATCGTACCGTGCATCTTGATAAATGGTATTGATAATCAGATATATTAAATGGGATTAACCAGATAACTCCATTGTCATTCCGCCCACTTTAAGATATACTGTTTTCTAGTAAAAGAGACTTGTTTCTTTACCGGAAAACACCCATGCACCCATCGCTTTCCTTTCAAGGCGGTACGCTTGTCCTCTATGACTTTGATGCCCACAGAGACAAACCAGCACAAGCCGCCATGCACCCCGCGTTCCAGTGGATCAAAGCACGCTGGCGTTGTGAAGCCTATCATTATCCCCAACTCGATTCATGGTTACACTCTATGCGTGTGCGCGATCGAGTACCCTGCTGGGAAACGCTTCCCCTAAACTTTCAAGACAACCGCCAGCCGCACGACTACCAGATCGAAGCGCTTGACGCGTGGCAGAATGCTGGCTACCTTGGCAGTATTGTTCTGCCGACTGGCGCGGGCAAAACTTTTGTCGCTATCCAAGCCATCCAGCGTGTAGGACGATCTACGCTCATTGTCGCACCAACCATCGATCTCTTGCACCAGTGGTATGCTCGGCTCAGCAACGCTTTTGCTAGCCAATCACAATCAAGCCAATCAAAACCAGTAGAAATAGGCGTCTACTACGGGGCCGAGAAGATCATCGAGCCGATCACTGTCACAACCTATCACTCCGCAGGCGACCTAATTGCTGCACACGGCAATCAATTCAAGCTCATCATTTACGATGAAGTGCATCATCTGCCCGCACCCTCTTGGGGCGAAACTGCGCTCATGTCCCCTGCGCCCTATCGATTGGGCCTGACCGCCACCTATCCCGAAGTGGATGAGCAGCATCGAAACAAGTTCGACAATCGTTGGCGCATCGAGGATCTGATTGGTCCCATTGTCTACGAAAAACGCATCGAAGATCTAATCGGAAAGCAACTTGCCGAATATCGCACCGAGCGTATTCGCGTAGATCTCACCACAGAAGAGCGCAATCTTTACGATGCCGATTACGAGATCTACGTTGAACTTATCCGCAAGCACGGGCTGCATCGATCTGGTGGCGCAAACTGGTACCTCGAACTTATGCGCATGAGCACCCGCGACCGCGAAGCTCGTCGCGCCGTGCTCGCCCGCCAGCGGATCCAGCGACTATTGGCGAGCAGCGAAGCCAAACTTGATGCGCTCGATAAATTGCTGCAAGAACACATCCACGAACAAGTGCTTATCTTCACCGAGTCAAACGATGCCGTCTACCGCATTGCCCGCCGTCACCTGATCCCCGCGCTGACGCACCAAACCAAAGCCGCCGAACGTAAAGCCATCCTCGAAGCCTATCGCGCTGGCGAATATCCTGCGCTGGTTACCTCCAAGGTGCTCAACGAGGGTGTCGACGTCCCCGAAGCTAAAGTCGCTATTGTGCTTGGTGGCAACGCGGGCGCACGAGAATACGTTCAGCGCTTGGGCCGCATCTTGCGCAAAGTGGGCAATCGACACGCCACACTCTACGAAATTATTGCTCGCAAAACTGTCGACGAAAATCGTTTCCAACGCCGCCGAGCCAAAGAACGAGAGAAGGAAAAAGCAAAAGAAATGATAAGGTGATTGTTTATCCATATAGCGTTACCCTTCAGCCCTTCAAATTTTTAGCCCTTCAACTTTTATACTTTCAATCCTTTCCATGCTTACAGCCGATTTAGCCCGCCCACGGATCTATCATCGCAGCGGCAAGCTCTACGTCCGCACAATCAAGCCCAACGATAGCACATGGCAAAAAACAGCCAAAGAGCTAATCGAACTCTTCCGCGCCCATGTCGACCAACCCGTCTCTGCGTGGACTGCTGCTTTGGAAAAATATGAAAGCGACCGCGTCGACTATTTAGTACTACGCGGATTGGCAAAAGTCCTGCGCGACGAAGCTGACTATGTGGCCCGAACAGGCGCGATCTCGTCAACAGACTTGCGCTCTCGCCTCTTTACGCGTGGACCGGTCTTGAGCCACCAAAATCTGCTGCACCCACTTTCTCGCTCCGAAATTCTGGCCGAAGTAGCTCAAGAGATAGGCATAAGCCATTCTCAAATTGAGCTACTGTTCTTTGCCGACCTCCCCGCAGAACATATCCTCATTGATACTGGCCCAGAGTGGACACCAGAAGCCCTCATAATGCGTTACAATCTAGAGCTTTCCCGCGCTGCACTCTACTGGTCAGATCAAATGATCGTCCACATCTTCGATGGCTACCAAGATTTTTGGCGCTATCTTAAACTCTTTAAGCTCATGTTCTGGGCCGCCCCCATCACTTCGATAGACGCAAAAGGGAAAGAACAAGCAGGCTATCAGATTACGCTGGATGGCCCCATTTCACCCTTCGTTCAATCCACAACTCGCTACGGTCGACAACTTGCTGGTTTTTTACCCGCGCTTTTACTGGGCAAGCGTTGGCGCATGTGGGCAAACATTCAGCTACCAAATAACGACAAAAAGTTACTTTACCAACTCGATAATCGAACACCGCTCACGTCGCACTTTAAGGCCAGCGGCGAATTTGATTCAAAAATGGAGTCTAGCTTTGCGGACGAATTTGAAGAAAAATTTGGCGACAAGCGTGGCTCGTGGATTCTAACACGAGAGGATGAAGTAATCCTGCTCGGCGACACAGTCATGATCCCTGACTTTGCTATTACACACAAAAAGGATGGTCGGCGTGCCATCATAGAAATTGTTGGCTTCTGGCATCCCGACTACCTAGAACGTAAAGTTAAAAAAGTGCGTCAAGCACAACGGAGTGATCTAATTTTGTTGGTCTACGAAAGGATCAACCTTTCTAAAGAAAAATTAAAAAATATACCCTCCGAAGTTCTCTACTTTAAACGGAAGCCTGTACTCAAAGATGTGATAGGAGCAGTAAAGCGAGTGGCCGTAGAAACTGTGACTGTAGAAACTGTAGCTGTAGAACCCGTGGCTGTAGAACCTCCTGATGATTCCAACGAGTAAAAGCTGCCACCTTATATTTCTGACACTGACAGCTTATTGACTACATGACAACGGCTTGATGTAAGTAAATAGATGGTTGGCTGACAAAAAATTTTACTTTATTGTCTGGTACACTTTGATTAAGGAAAGTTAATCACTGAACCAGAGAGTAAATTATGAACAGCCCTGTAACCATCACAACGAGAATTCGCACAACTTACTTCATTGTTTTATTTGCCCTACTTGCTTCATTATTGCCAGTAGCTGCAGCACATGCATCAGGTAATGGGGTAAATGTTATCGGTGGCGAAGAGGTCGAGGCTGGTGCCTATCCGTGGATGGTTGCACTGATTGAAAATGCGAAAGATGATCTCTTTTGGGCACAGTATTGTGGTGGTACGCTGGTTCACCCGCAATGGGTACTTACGGCAGCACATTGCACATACATCTCGGGTCAAGAAGTTGTTCCGGGTGATATCGACATCTTGGCTGGGCAAAATGAACTACGATCAACGGTTGGTGAGCGCATTTCAGTTGAACAGATTATCCGTCACCCAAATTATGATAGAAACACTGGCGATTCGGATTTAGCTCTTATCAAATTGACAACTCCTTCTACGCAGCCAATTGTTAAAATGGCCAATAACTCAATGGAAAACGTCGACGAGAGCGCAGCACTTGGCACTATAATCGGCTGGGGCCGCACAGAAACAAACATCCGAGTAAATCAGCTTCATCGTGTCAATGTGCCTCTCGTTACAAATAATACATGTGCCAGCTCATATATACCGCAGGGATATTCAATTTCTGAGAATATGCTTTGCGCTGGCTATGCAGAAGGTGGCAAGGATGCATGTTCTGGTGATAGCGGTGGTCCGTTGGTTATTCAAGAGAATGAAGAATGGGTTCAAGTTGGTGTGGTAAGTTGGGGTAAAGGGTGCGCAAAGGCAAATGCATATGGGGTTTACACACACGTAGCGCTTTTTAAAAACTGGATTGATACACAAATTGTGCTAAACAATATCACTGACAATACTGACACAGCAGTTACTGGTCAATTAACAGGGCAGAGCAGCAGTGGAACGTTGGTTTTTCTTCCTCTCATTAATAATTAAAGAGACTGTCCCAAATTGTGTGTAAATGTCGTTAAATTACTTACCCAGGCAGATTCATCCACACACTTTGTGGTATAGCCCCGAACTAAATAGTAACGATATAATAGAGTGTTACCTCAACAATAAAAAGATGTGTCGAGCGTCTCGACACATCTTTTTATTGTTGAGGTTTACCTTGTTTGGTAACTTGTGCTTACTACACATTTTGCATGTATACTCGACCAATAGGCGGTTGGAGAATACTTTTCTGTACTCAGAGTAGCTCTCTTCGACAAGCTGCTATGTGAACAATTCCTTTTTGCTTAGGTATGAAATTTTCGTAACCCCTCTAACCTTTCTTACTCTTCTTCACCAACTCAGTCACGGTTTCTTCCAAAGAAGGAAATGGCGTTGTATCTTCAGGGGTACGGTCGGCCAATGTTGTGCTGCCCATCAAACGATAGACATCTGCTGCGCCTTGTATAATTTTGGGCGTGAGTCCCACATTCTCAAACGATTTGGCAATCTCTTCCATTTCGCCCACCCAGCGCCGTGACTTCATGGGGATGCGCGCAACAGATTGTGAAAGTGATTCGTAGCGCTCGGATTGGCTAAGCTGAAATTCTGCCACCCGTTCGATTTGGCGCGTGGTTTCGGGTGCAATGGCATTACAGTCGACATAGAGCACGCTTGTATTTGTCGATGCGAGCGCAGACGCTACTTTGGTCGCCGTTGGCAACGCCTGCGCCGGAACCAGAATCGAGAGCAAGAGATCCGCCTGTTCGACCAGTGCTGGGTAGGAGTCCACAATTTCGATGCCCGCATCTTCCGTCAATTTTTCCGTACGCTGGCTGCGGCCCTCCAAACAGGTGATGACGCGCGCACCGTTTTCGCGTAGTACGTTACCCACAGTGTGGCCCATATCACCAGGGCTTAGAATGCCAATCATCAGATCTTTGTGGCTCATATACGCTTTTCGCTCCTTTATGGCTAAACCAAAATTATACAAGCCCTTACTCTCTTTTACTTATCCAGAAAAGTTTTGTACCACATTCAAAAGAACAGGAATGGCTTCGACCTAGCTCAGCCGGGCGGGATAAAATTTCTCTGGAGGGAATATATTTAAAGTTCGTAAATTTCGCCATACTTTGCGCTAAGATAATCTACATAGGGGTTCAGATTCAGGCCGCCACCGGTCGTACGTTCTAAAATTTCAGCCGTTGTAAACTTACTGCCATGACTATATATATTTGTGCGTAACCAATCATGCAGCGTATCAAATGAGCCAGCTTCAATTTCTGCTGGAATCTGAGGCTTGTCCTTCAATGCGGCAGCATAGAATTGCGAAGCCATAATATTGCCTAGTGTATAACCTTGAAAAGCACCACCTATCACACCTGCATACCAATGCACATCTTGCAGTACACCATTGCTGTCGTTTGACGCACGGACGCCCAAGTCGGATTCATAGCGGGCGTGCCATGCCTCGGGCAGATCGGCAACTGCGAGTTTGCCCTCCAATAATTCAAGCTCAAGATCGAAGCGGATAATTACGTGTAAATTGTAGGTTATCTCATCTGCATCCACACGAATTAATGTGCGGTCAACTTTATTAATGGCACGATAGAATTTTTCTAGATCCACAGAGCCTAACTGTTTGGGGAAACGTTCCTGCAATGTTGAATAGTGAGCGCTCCAGAATCCACGGCTGCGCCCCACAATATTTTCCCATAAACGCGATTGGCTTTCGTGTACTCCAGCCGATGTTCCATCTGCTAATGGCAACCCCTCTAACGCGTGATCGATTCCTAACTCATAAAGTGCGTGCCCCGTTTCGTGTAGGGTACTAAATAGGCCATCATCTAATCGACTTTCATCAAAACGGGTTGTGATCCGAACATCGTCAATCGAAAAATTGATCATAAATGGATGCAATGTCTTATCTTGGCGACCGCGCGTTAGGTCGTACCCAAAGCATGTGGCCATGTCTATCCCAAATTGCCACTGCTTATCCTCGGGAAAATGTTGAAAACAGCATGAATTATCGATTTCAGCTTTGTTCATTATTTTGTTAACCAGCGGAATAGTTCGTGTCCGCAATTCTGCAAAAATTGGGCGGATTGTCTCTACAGACATGCCATAGTCGGATTCATCAATCATCGCATCTGCCGGATGTGCCTTGTTGGGAAAAAACGCTGCATAGCGTTGGCTTAGATCCAATGTCTTTTCTAGCAAGGGCTGTATTTTAGCAAAGTTATTTTCTGGGCGTGCTTCTGCCCAAATGCTATACGATTCAATTGCGTGCTGTGATAGTTCTGCCGTAAATTCAGGTGGAACTTTTATAGATTGTTCGTATTTGCGTCTGGTCAACCGCAGAAGCGATGCTTTATCCGATTCATACTCAAGTTCTTGGGTTTCTGATTCGGCTTTGTCTAGCAGGCGGCCTATCTCTACTTCTGTAAACTTTTCGTGTGCTAGTTTTTGAAGCGTAGCAAGTTGTCGCCCACGTGCGGGCGCGCCCTTCGGCGGCATGTAAGTTGATTGATCCCAATATAAGACATTGGCCGCTGCGCCAAGATTATGAATTTCATACAGGCGATTTTCTAACTCTGTGTAAGCACTTTTTGCTACATTTGTATCGGATATTTGCATTTTTCCCTAAGCCTTATTCTTCCTAGAAATGAATCTAGAGTTATCTATCAATAAATGGCTGACTTGACGCTTTTTGTATAGGTAAATCTTTGTCAATTTGTGTTCCACCAAGTATAATGGAAAACTATTCATTATTAAAGGTTCGTGTGTCCAAAAAACGAAACGTAAATTATTTTTTTGCTGCTACAAAATATTAAAGTGATAGTGATTCCAAGTGGGATAAATATTTATTTTTGATGGCAGCGCAATTCAAGACTATTATTATTTTACGATTTCTATCATTTATCTTGCACGGACAACATTATTCGAGGGCGGCAGCAGAGCGATATATCTGGGCTATTTTGGACACCTAGATTCGTTATGCTGGAAGCATGAAGGGCAATATCATTATGACCGATCAAACCGATGTAATAGCTGAGGAGAATGCCGCTAGCGATGAAAATCCGGTAGAGGTAATTGAAGTTGTGGACTTAGTAGAAATTGTTGATATAGTAGATGTGGTAGAGGTCCCAGAAGCCGTTGTCACAGAGACTGCTGTTGAAGAATCATTGGCAGGAGCTATTGTCGACGAAGTTGTTATTAATGAACCAGTGGCAGAAGCTGTTAGAGAAGGGTCAGTTGCGACGGAGCCTGTGGCAGAAGCGGCTGTCGAAAAGCCAATTGCTGCGGAATCATTCACGGAAGCTGCTGTCGAAGAGCCAACTGCTGAGCAAAAGCTAAGTACTGAGCAAGATTCGGCTTCTGAAGAACCAGTGGCAGATGCAGTCGTTGAAAAGATGGCTGACGAAGATCTAGTCGTTGAGCACGAGCCAGTGGCAGAGATGGCTATTGAAGAGCCCGCTGTAGAAATGGGCGCTAAAGAACCAACTGCTGAAAAACCAGCCGCCGAAGAACCAGTTGCTAAGCAAGAGCCGGTTGCGGAATTGACCAAAGAAGCAGAAAGCACTGAGCAAGAGTCGGCTCCTGAAGAACCAGTGGCAGAGGCAGTCATTGAAAAGATGGCTGACGAAGGTCGAGTCGTTGAGCACGAGCCAGTGGCAGAGATGGCCATTGAAGAGCCTGCTGTAGAAATGGGTGCTAAAGAACCAGTCGCTGAGCAAAAATCGTCTGATAACGAATCAACTGCTAAGCAAGAGCCAGTCGCTGAACAAGAATCGGCTGCGAAAGAGCCAGCTGCGGAAGCTGCTGTCGAAAAGCCAGCCGCTGAGGCTGCGACCACAAAAACATCTGCAGAAAAATCAGCTACAAAAAAGTCGGCTAAGAAAGGCAAAGAGCAGGCTTCAGACGATAAAGTCGTACGTGTGCTTAGCGTTGGTCAAGAAGTTACTGGCAAAGTAAAACGCATTGCAGATTTTGGCGCTTTTGTAGACATTGGTGTTGGACGCGACGGCCTGTTGCATATTTCAGAATTATCGCTAAATCGTATTGGCAAAGTAACGGATGTCCTGAAACAAGGACAAGAAATCACTTGTTGGATTAAAGAGCTAGATCGAGATCGTAATCGAATTAGCTTGACCATGATTTCGCCTGACACCAAAACAATTCGCGATCTGAACAAAGATGATATTGTAGAAGGCACTGTCTCTAGAATGGAGAATTATGGTGCGTTTATTGATATTGGTATCGGACGCGATGCACTCCTTCATGTGCGCGAAATGGCATCCGGCTATATCAAACACCCAGGTGACGTGGTAAAAATTGGCGAAAAGCTCGAAGCCCGCATTATCGAGATCAGCCGTCGCCGCAGCCGTGTCGATCTGAGCATTAAGGGGTTACGACCAGAGCCAGAAGCAGCTATTCCACCAAAGGAAGAGACTACTGCTGAGGAAGAAATCGAAATGGTCGATGATCCGTATGAAAATGTTGAAGTACTTTCGCCCATGGAGCTAGCCTTCAAAAGAGCAATGAGCGATGATGGTGATAGTGACGATGGCGAACTAACAAAACCAAAGCCTAAAAAGAAAAAATCTGATAGACGAGCTGAGAAAGTTGCGCTTCAAGAAGAAATTTTTGATCGCACATTGAAAAATTCACGCTCATAAGCAAAAGTATATAGTCGACCAGAAAAGCGATATCTCATCTCTGTACTTTAGTAGTGTGGTGAACGCTTTTCTGAACAAGTATAGTACAGTAGAGGTATAAAATGGCTAGAAGAGGACCCCGTCAAATTGTGAAGATGCGTAGCACTGAGAGCTCGCACGTTTACTTGACAACCAAGAACCGACGTAACGATCCGAATCGTATGGAATTGCGCAAGTTTGATCCAACACTCCGGCGCCACGTGATCTATCGTGAAACAAAATAATTTTTCTAAAAGCGTGGAAGGCCAAGCCTTCCACGCTTTTCTTACAGTGTGTCTAATCCACTTTTATGCTCCGCAGTAAGCACAATAGTACGTTGTCCCACTCCTTCACCACATTCAATCTAAAAAATTTATTACCTAGGATGAGTGTAATGTTTAAAAGACATTGCGTACGATCTTTTTTTCTATTCGTAGCTACGTTTATATCTGCAGCCACAATTATTGTAGCAAATAATATAGCCATTGCAGGTATACTGAATATAACGGAAAATACTGTTCCGGCTCCATTGCTCACGGTTCCTTATCAAACAGACACTGTAACGAATACGACGAGTATCAGGACTACTACGCTTCCTACTACTACATTGCCCGCCGCTACTTTTTTCCCTCCTACAGAGGCTGTTTCTAAGTCAGTGCCTACGTTGCTAGACACAATCATTGAATCAGCATCTGACATGGATTCGACTGAAGTGGTCGAATCCGGTGCTGCACTGGATGAGGTGGCATCAATTGATTCAACCTTGACTGACGCTGCTTATGCGGACGCTATCGATGGAACTGTTGTGGCAAACCGGACTTCTGCTAGCGTGACCTTTTTCGTCGAGGGGGAACTCTATCGGTTGGCACCTTTGCGCTCACTTGGAATACAGCTGAGACGTAATCCCGCGCCATTGAATATGTTTAACTGCGATGCTGACGCGCCAGAAAATGAATCAACCTGTTTCTGGGATCCATATTTGGTTGAGGCAGATGGATTTTACGAAGTTTTCAATAAACTGCAAGAAGGGGCACCGACTCAGTTAGTGCTTCAATCTGCTGGAACCCCTCCATCGGATCGGATATGGATTCAAAATCGAAGCGGTCAACGTGAAACATTGATTTTCAACAATGAACTGTACGAGTTACCGCCCGCCACAGTTCGGGAATTTGAGGTAGAAGAAAGTACCGAGGTGAGCTTCTATCGTCGTAGCTGCATAACGATTGATAGTGACTCTGCTTGCGAGTGGATTCCACAAGAAATTAAGCCTGGATTTTATTATGCGCTAAGTGAAGATACTAACATAGGCAGAATTGCCAACAGCCAAATCAGCACAGCCGACTTGCAACCTATTGTTGCCCAAGACAGCCAGAATAACCAAGATGTTGAAGTTAGCCAAGTTGATACGGATAGCAATGTAATTGAACAGCCCCGACCAATTGCCTGTCAGGTGCAAGTTGATAAGTTGAATGTACGAAGCGGACCAGGGCTCAACTATTTGATTGTGACATCAATATTGTCAGATGGCAGCGCCTCTACTAATAGAGGGCGAGTTTCTGTTATCGGACGTGATAGCAGCAATCAATGGATTGCTGTCGATCAATCTGTTGCACTGGGGGGTTGGGTTAATTCAAGCAATCAGCTAATTGTTTGTGATGGTGATATTGCAACGCTTCCTGTTACAGATGTTACAGATGGACGGCTTGCCCCAACACCCGTTCCGTTGCCAACGGCGACCTTAATTCCAACAGCAGTTCCCGCACCAGTGGTGGTTACAGCACCGCCAGTTCGGCCTCCGCCTACGACAGTCGCAGAATCGACATCGAGTGAACCGCAGGTAGATGAACCAGAAAAAATTGTGCCCACTGATGTAGAAATTCCTGCCGGGCAAATTCAGTTAATTGTACAAAATGTTTTTGAGCACGAAGTACGTTTCACTCTTTCGCCGGATGAGTACGATTTGCAGCCTGGCGAAACTATAAGCATTATTCGCGGAGCGGGGCGGTTTACTTTCTCAGTCAGTTCGCCATGGCGTGGACTCTCTGGCAATGCAGAATTAACGCTTGAGCCCGATCAGTCCTTCTCGATGTTTCTGTACTTCTTGCCAAAACCGGGTGCTAATGATGAATGGGAAATGAAATATCAGTAAAAGCAGTTCAACTATATCACTAAGCTTTAAAAAAAAAGGGGGATACTTCTTGACACAAAAAGTATCCCCCTTTTTTTTACCTCATTTAACGAAGATCGCTCATTCTGTTATCCTACCGTTGGCGATAGCGTACGTACAGTTCCCTCGTTTCTTCATCGTCAGTTACTTCAAACTTAGCTTCTGGCCCCACAGCTTGCCCCGTCGAGTCTAACAGTTGAACGACCCATTCGCCTGCTTGAGTCTCTACAAAAATTACATCCAAGTTTGTGAAACGCGTGTATGCACTTGGTTCTTGTCTTGTTTGGCTTGGCAACCCGCTACTCGAGAGAGCATCCACATCCAAAGGTGTCCCATTACGCGCAACCGATATTGTGTAATCCGCTAAGGCAAATTCAAATGGTGAATATACATAAACAAAGATCCGAACAACATTCTGTGCCAAAGATTCAGTAGGGAAGCGCTCAACGCTCTCTAGCTCAAACCCAAAATTAGGTGTTGGAGTTGGCACCGGCGTATTTGTTGGAAGTGGGGTTGCTGTTGGTTGAGGTACCGACGTTGGCGTAAATGATGGAGTTGGTGTTGATGTATTTGTCGGTAGAGGTGTTGCCGTTGGTTGAGGGGTGTCTGTCGCAAATATATCAGCAGGAACAGCGGTCTCTTGCGGTGCAGATGAAACGGCTTGCGCTAAGTTAGTGTTTTCGCCTTGCGATTGAGCATTATTGGAAGATGAGTCAGATGAAGCCGTAACCGGTGTAGAGGTCCATGTTGGCAATGGCGTTCGGGTTGGAGGAATTCGTCCTGCTGTACATCCTTGACAAAACGAAAAAAGCAGCACGCCAAAAAAGGCTATAAACGATAATTTTTTCTTAATCAATATTTGTACAATCATTGTTCTTTGTGCGTTCTTGAAGTTGTGTGAAGGTGGGAGTAGTGTACAACGATATACTATATCAAATGTGATGGCTGCGCAAAAGTATGCGTGTCAATTGCCTTCATTTTAGGTTTTTGTGATGTTTTACGTGGTGGAGTTGCTAGTTTCGATGTAAATGCAAACAACCCCACTCCATTCAATCGGTGTTGACCATACAAATTTTAGAAAGCCATTGTTGGTTGGTCTGCCAAAATATGTTGATTTTATCGCATAGAATATAGCCGTTTAGCTCTCTGTGGGTTGCCTAAGTTAGGAACCGAATGGGTGCCACTAAATAATATCTTGTGAAATAGTAACGAAATCAAACTACATTCGATCCAATCCATTTAATTTGCGCATGAATAACGCGAATTCCACGCGCGGTATACCGTAGTTATCCAGCCTAATTGAGAGAGTTTAAGCGTATAGCGATTAATTGTTTTTCACAGTAAACTGTTGTTACTCTTCCTCCTAAAGTTCATATTCTTAGTAGACTTTGGCCCTTATTCTGTACGAAGGCTATTGTAAAAACAACATTGAAAAACAACACACTAAACATAGCCGCAAGCTAATTCAGGAAAAGCGTTGAAAGTTCGTATAATTATTTTTCTGAATTAGCTTAAAGTTCAAATAGAAAGAACGATTTACCGGAACATTCTTTATGTCGAAAAGCGCGCATTATCAACTCTTCTCTCCTATTTCCACATCACAAAAAACCCATCCCCTATCTATACTTTTCTCTATATCTATACTTTTCCAAAAAAGCTCTGTTTCCCAACTGAAAATCCAGAAAAGCGCTGTCTCTTTTTTGGGTAGATACAGATGGCTGATTTTTATCGCATTATTTATTGGCATGGGATCTGTTCTTGTAGAAGAGCAAGTAGCCAAGGCTGCAAATGCCTCACAAACGAATGAGACATTACTTATTCATTTTGAGCCAGAGACAAGCGAGGCAAAACGGAAAGAAGTTTTGGATAATATGAATGCGACTTTAGTAGACTGGACTGCGGCGCTTCATATGGCCGAGGTGATAATCAAAGACACTGGGGGTGTCACCGCTAGCTTGAGCAAATCAACATTTAGCGATCCTGCAATTGCAACAGTTGAGTCAGATTTAATAATTGTACGAGGTACTTACATGCCTAACGATCCAGCATTACAGGATTGGCAAAAATCTTATGCGCAGGAAGTATTACAGCTAGAAACAGCTTGGGATTACACACTTGGTCATCACAGTACGGTAATTGCAGTACTAGATACGGGTCTCAATCCGCAACATAGTGAATTTGATACACCAGTTGTTGCAGGCTACGATTTTGTTAATAATCGTGCAGATTTCAGGGACGACCATGGTCATGGTACACACATAGCCGGTATTTTAGCCGCCCAAATTAATAACGAAATTGGCACGGTTGGGATTTGCCCTCGATGCGGATTAATCGCCGTAAAAGTATTGAATGCCGATAATTACGGCACTTGGTCAACCGTGGCTAAAGGGATTGTCTTCGCTGTTGACAACAATGCGGATATCATCAACTTAAGCCTTGGTAGTGATCAAAGCTCTGCATCCATCGAAAAAGCGATTCAATATGCACAAAAAAAAGGCGTGCTGATTATCGCTGCGTCAGGGAATGAGCACAGCAATGTTGAATATTATCCAGCGGCCTATGAAGGCGTAATCGGCGTTTCTGCGACCGATGATCGCGATGAACATTGGGTACTCAGCAACCATGGCCGCAACATCGATCTGTCAGCTCCGGGCTATATGATTTATAGTACTGGTATCGGCGAAAATCTCACAGATAACGATGCATTTAGCTACATGAGCGGCACGAGTATGGCTGCTCCCCATGTGGCCGGGATTGCAGGTCTATTGCTTAGCCAAGATGCAAACCGATCTGCAGAAGAAATTGCAGGAATTTTGTTTAGAACGAGCAGAGATCTAGGCGAGAAAGGTTGGGATGGTAAATTCGGTCATGGACGTGTTGATGCTGCTCGTGCATTGGCCGACGCCGGTATTGCACCGACGCGCACAACACAAGAGGCTGCAAAAGTATCGCCTAAGGGTGGAAGTAAGGTAGAAAAGGTGATACTGGAACCTGACACTGTACGTCAATCTTCGTTTGAGATACTGCTTCCTTTAGTCACAAACTAAATGAGACTCTCTCAAGTTATGTACAATGGCGCTAGATTATTTAGACCAACAAAGTCGTTGACACACTTTGTGGTACAGTCCCAACCAAATGTAGGTAGATCCATCTCTATTTTTGAACCTACCTACATTAAAATCTACCTGCATTGGAATCTGTAATTATGGCAATACGTATAGATACCAGTACGGTGATTTAGGAAAGAAGGGTTCTATGCGGGCATCCCAAACGAATTCAGTTGCCCGAGTGGACATACGTATTCGCTGATCGATGCTCTTTAGCTGTGTCGCTAGTTCCTCGCTTAATCCACCTTCGCCAAATTGCTTCAACAGCTCTTCAATTCGCTGGCGGTTTCGAATTTCAAATGGAAACTCTGTACGGCAGCGTTTTTGATCGGATGCACAGTCATCTAAAAACCATGCAATACTGTTCAAGCGTGTCTTCACTTCTCGTTCTGCAAGCCCATGAAAGCGAGTGCGTAAGCTCTTAATAATTTCATCAGCTTGTGATTGTAGCGTCTCTAATTCACTCTGCTGCGCATCTGTCAACTCTGTACGCTGCTGCTGTAGCCGATAGAGCCGTGCCAGCAGATCGCCCCCTGTCATCTGTAAATTTCTGTCGCCACCCGGCGTCGAAGCAATGACGGTGCGGTAAACTTCATCCTTGATAATATATTCTTCTAAATTCCTTATTTCCGCAGCAACAACAGCTAGATCAATCGCTGGTTCCTCGGCTAATAGATAGCTTGCCTTCGACACTGTTTTCTCCCTATGATTTAATTCAGAAATCTATAGTCTTGAGTGTTAATTCCCCTTTATTTTATCATACCCCCGCTACTTTTTTTCAATCGCCCATATGAGCCTTTTCAACTGTTACCCAAGCCTCTTACCATACACAAACGAATGAGGCCGGACATGATACAATATCTAACAACATAGGCAAGCGTTCACACAATAGTCGCCGTCGCGACAGCAGAACAGAATTTTTCTGGGAAATATAGGAAAATTAGATAGTAGGGATCTTGAAATGGGCTCAACCAATTTGGCGCGCCGTCTTACATCTGAATTTATTGGTACACTCTTTTTGCTTACAACAGTAGTTGGATCGGGCATTATGGCCGAACAACTAGCGGGCGGAAATGTTGCCATCGCACTTTTGAGCAATACGATTCCCACTGGTGCAATACTTGTTGTACTAATCACAATGCTGGGCCCAATCTCTGGCGCGCACTTTAACCCCGCCGTCACCGCTGTTTTCGCGATGAAGCGCACGCTGCCACTATTCGACAGCGTTCTATACATAGTCGTGCAGATTATCGGCGGCTTGATTGGCGTATGGATTGCCCACCTTATGTTCGAAGAGCCGTTTTTTCAACTGTCGGCAAAAATGCGGGCTGGCCCTGGTCAGTGGCTGGCTGAGTGGGTCGCAACATTTGGATTAATCTTTACGATCTTGGCGACGCTACGGGTCAAAGAAGATGCGGTTGCCATGGCCGTTGGCCTTTATATCACTGCTGCTTACTGGTTTACTGCCTCAACCTCCTTTGCCAATCCCGCAGTGACGATTGCGCGCACTCTCTCCGACACCTTCGCCGGGATTCGGCCGGTGGATGCGCCCTCTTTCATTATTGCCCAATTTGTGGGGGCCTTTTGTGCGCTTGGTCTTTGCGCATGGCTCTTCACAGAGGAAGTTGAGGAACATCTATAAATGAGCACCAAAAGCCAACCCGACATATCGACAATCCCAATTTACACCATCGGTTATGGACAGCGTTCCATGGACGAATTTATCGCGCTGCTTAAGCAATACGAGATTGCGTATTTGGTCGATGTGCGATCCGAGCCCTATTCGCGCTTTAAGCCTGAATTTTCAAAATTCGAGCTGGATGCGGCCTTGAAAGCGCAGAATATTCGATATCTCTTTATGGGCGATCTATTGGGTGGGCGACCAATCGGGGCGGATTGCTACACCAATGGCACCCTCAATTATGATTCCGTCGAAAAGAAGGACTTTTACCAAACGGGTCTCACGCGGATCCGCAAGGCGTTTGAGCAGCAGCAGCGGATCGTCTTAATGTGCAGCGAGGGCAAGCCCGAAATGTGCCACCGCTCCAAACTGATCGGCAAATCGTTGACGCAAAACGAGATCCCCGTGCTGCATATCGACGAAGGGGGCGAACTGCTCAATCAGGACGCTGCGATTGAACGGCTAGTAATTGAACGACAAGCAAATGGACAACTCGACCTTTTCGATGCGGACACAAGTCCACCAGAACCGCCACCCGACTTCGGCTTCAATGGAATGGACGATCCACCCCCTTTCTTCAAACTCCAAACGCCCGCGCCAGAATTCGAGAAGCCCGAATGGGGCAAAAGTTCCCCGGACGATGCGTTGAAAATGCTCAAAAGTGTCTTTGGCTACGACGAGTTTCGAACGCCGCAAGAGGCCGTGATCCAGAACGTTTTGGGGGGCAAAGATACGCTGGTGATCATGCCGACGGGCGGTGGTAAATCGCTCTGCTATCACCTGCCCGCGTTGCTGCTCGATGGCTTGACGCTGGTCGTTTCGCCGCTGATTTCGCTGATGCAGGATCAGGTTCATCAGCTGCGCGTATTGGGTGTGGAGGCAGACTTTTTGAACAGCACGCTCAGCGCCATCGACTACCGCGATGCGGTGCAGCGGGTGGAACGTGGCGCGAGCAAAATGCTCTACATGGCCCCCGAAACGTTGATGCGACCCGACACATTGGGGCTGCTGGATCGAGTGAATGTGCAGGCGTTGGTCATCGACGAAGCGCACTGTATTTCGCAATGGGGGCACGATTTTCGACCCGAATATCGCAAGCTAATCACCCTGCGCAAACGCTACCCGCACGCGGTTTGTGCCGCGCTCACCGCCACCGCCACCCCGCGCGTGCAGGAAGATATCAAGCAGTCGCTGGAGATGAGCGAAGAGAATACCTTCATCGCCGGTTTTGACCGCCCCAACTTTTATATTGGCGTCCAAACCAAGCGCGACGTCTTCCAACAGGTGATCGATTTTGCCACAAAACATCGCGACGAATCGGGCATTATCTACTGCTCCACGCGCCAAAAAGTAGACGATTTAAACGCCACCCTCAACGCATCGGGCTTTAGCGCATTGCCCTACCACGCGGGTCTCGATTCCGAGGTGCGGCAGCGCAATCAAGAGCTCTTTATCCGCGACGATATCCCGCTGATGGTGGCGACGGTGGCCTTTGGCATGGGCATCAACAAGCCCGATGTGCGCTACGTTTTGCACACCGACATGCCCCAAAATATGGAGCACTATTACCAGCAAATTGGCCGCGCCGGGCGCGACGGTCTGCCCGCCGATTGTCTGCTTTTTTACTCCTATGGCGACGTCGGCACCATCAAACATTTTATCGCGCAGGGGGCCGAATCCGAAGCACAGGGGCGCACCGACCGCCTGGATCAGATGGTCAGTTGGGCCGAATCGGGCGTCTGTCGGCGGCGTCCGCTGCTGGCCTATTTTGGCGAAGAATATACCAAAGAAAATTGCGAGCGCTGCGATAATTGCCTTCGTTCTGAAGAAGAGAATGAAGATCTCACCGCGCCCGCCCAAAAATTCCTCTCCTCTGTTCTGCGCACCGAACAAATTTTTGGCGCTGGCTATCTTATCAAGGTTTTGCGCGGCTCCCAGGCAAAGGACATCCTGCAACGGGGCCATGAACGGCTCTCCACTTATGCCATCGGGCTGGAATACAGCGCCGACCAATGGAAGGATCTGGCCGCCCAATTTGTGCGCGCCGGTCTGCTGACCAAAGACATGACCTATGGCAGTCTCAAGATCACCGACAAAGGCAGTGCCGTGCTCAAGGGCGAAAAGTTCTTTGGCATCGTGGCCGAAGATCGCAGCGCCACGCACATTCGGGGCGAGGTTCTGGACTACAACGTCGATCTCTTCCGGACGCTGCGCACGCTGAGAAAGGAGTTGGCCGACGCCGAGGGCTTGGCTCCCTACATGATCTTCGCCGACCGTTCGCTGCACGAAATGTCCATCCACTTTCCGCACTCCGTCGCCGCGCTACGCACGATCCATGGTGTGGGCGAGCGCAAATGTGGTCAATATGGCGAGCAATTTTTGCACGCCATCACCACCTTCTGCACCGAACACGAGATTGCCGAAAATCCCAAAGCACAAAACCAAACCGTGCGCGTGGTCCGCACCAAAAAGACACGTATGCAAGAGGTTGGCGAAGCCTTCGTCAGCGGATCCACCGTGCCCGAGCTAATGGAATTCTACAACGTCAAGCGCGGCACCATCATCACCCATCTCTGCAACTACGCCAAAACCGACGCCGGAACCGAAGCCGAAATGCTGATCGACGCCCTGCGCGCAGAATCACAGCTCTCGCCCGACGTGCTAGAGTCTGTCTTCGCCGCGTTCAACGAAGATGGCTCGGAGTTGCTCGGTCCAATTTTCGCGCGATTCCACGGGAAGATCCCGTATGATGAGTTGCATTTGGCGCGGGCGTTGTTCGAGGCGGGGTAGGTGTGGGTTGATTCGTTGTGGCCGTACAGTGAAGCGTTGCCTCAAGACGACAAGCAGTTTTTCTCACGGACGGAAAGGAACGCAGACAAAACAAAGCAAAAGATCTGTCTGCGTTCCTTTCCGTCTGCGAGAAAAAATAAAAACTTGCTCTGCCTGTTAACAATTTTAGCTGTCTACTATTTAGGGGTGAACTGAGCGATTACGGATATTGGGGTAGCGCGAGTTGCTATCTTGCACAGAATATCGATTTTGCGAGAGTGTTCAATCTTCTATCATATCGTGATATAATGCACACATGGAATTTGACTGGGATGAAACCAAAGCAAAGACAAATCTATCAAAACATGGGGTCTCCTTCGATGAGGCTATGACGACTTTTGATGATCCTTTCTACGTTGATTTTTATGATCCAGATCATTCTGATGATGAAGAAAGATACATCATGATAGGTCAATCTAAGAATAACCGTCTTTTGGTATTATCTTATACGGAACGCGAAAACAGAGCACGTTTAATCAGTGTACGAGAAGCAACAAGAAGTGAGAAAAATGCTTATGAAGAAGGCTAAAATCGATGACGATGGCGAACTGCGACCAGAATATAACTTGAAAAATCTGCGAGTTCGGAAAGTTGGACCAAAACGAAGTGGCTTTGGAAACTATACTATCCACTTGGCACCAGATGTGGCCGAAGTGTTTCCTGACTCTGAATCTGTCAATGAAGCACTACGATTCTTGATTCGAATTACACAAGAGAATCAAACCTCTCTACCCTCAAATGGCTAACCACAGACTGCTCAGTATACGCCCGAAAGCCTTTGTTCGCTTGCTGTATAACTCTCCAGAAAAGTTCTGTCCCGCTCGGCTGAGCCTGATCGAAGCCATTTCTGATCCTTGAAATGTGGTACGGAACTTTTTTGGATAAGTAAGTAAGATTTTTGTGTTGGTGCTGGAGTTCTACAACGTCAAGCGCGGCACCATCATCACCCATCTCTGCAACTACGCCAAAACCGACGCCGGATCCGAAGCCACAATGCTGATCGACGCCCTGCGCGCCGAATCACAGCTCTCGCCCGACGTGCTAGAGTCGGTCTTCGCCGCGTTCAACGAAGATGGCTCGGAGTTGCTTGGCCCGATCTTCGCGCGATTCCACGGCAAGATCCCGTATGATGAGTTGCACCTGGCGCGGGCGTTGTTCGAGGCGGGGTAGGGGTGTGGGTGGTGGGGTCATCAGTGAAAGGAATGGTTGAGCTCGCACGGATTGCTCATTATCAAAAAACAACTGTATAAGAACGTTGTTGGTTGCAAATTAGTTAGTCGGCAAGTATAATAACGGAATAATACATGCCAAATTTTTTAGACAGATGCGGCCTACCCTCTAATTCTGAGGGGAAGATGGCAACCATTCTTCCCCGTTTTTCTCGTGACAAGTTGTTTAATCCATTTGAGTTGAAGTGAAATGCAGCGTGAAGATTATGATGTGTGCTGAAAGAACGGCAGAGGCTTAACTAATAGTTGGGCACTTCACGACCGATCTGCGGATTAGTGGCTTTGGTGATGTGATTGGATAATTATCTTTGTACGGAGTTCGAGCCGCTCGACAAAGCGAAATAGCGCATTGCGGCAAAAACGACCCTCCAAAATTGTGACGCTTCTAAATGCACAAATCAGTGATTTAGTTGGCGACATTACAGGAGTAAAGTTTTGCAAAAACATTTTTCTGAGTCGATTGCCGCAGCAATCGACAACCTAGTGGGTCGTTTTTGCCACAATGCGAAATAGCAATTTCTTTAATTTCTTTTATATCAGTGTGAAACCATATTAATGAACAAATTTTTGAGCATTCATAATTATTGACGTAGTCACATTGTATACAACTCATAAGCCTTAATCTACCCTCTACTGCGTCGTTGCTAGCTGGTTCTGATAAGGCAAATCAATCTAAATAGAGGATAATCTAAGTGTTGTTGCCATCACAAATTGCCATAGCAGATTTATTAATTGACACCGAAAACCCACGATTTGTTGATCTTAATCAAGGACAGCGCGTTGCAATTCGATCAATGGCGGCTGATCAGGGTAAGAAACTTATCTCTCTCGCAAAGGATATTATCGAACATGGCCTTAATCCATCTGAATTTCTACTGGCTATACCATCAGATAACGAGTCAAGTAGATATGTGGTTTTAGAGGGCAATCGGCGTCTTACTACTTTAAAGATATTGGAGAATCCAGAGCTAATAAATGGTGCTGTGACATCTAGCTTGTTGAAACAATTTAGAAACCTTAGTTCTCAATATTTAGAAACTCCTATACTGAATGTATTGTGTTCTGTTGTTGATAATCGCCAGGCGGCTAATCATTGGATAGAAATAAGACATACCGGTGAAAACGAAGGATCTGGTATTGTAAGATGGGGCGGTGAAGAAACAGCTCGATTTCGTCAAAGAAGTGGACAAGCTGAACCACATTTACAAATATTAGATTTTTTGGAGAATCGCGGCTATCTTACGGAAGAAGCTAGGAAAGCGGTACCTATTACAAATCTCAAGAGATTGCTGAGTACACCGTATGTGCGGACTAAACTAGGACTTGACTTAGAGCGCGAAAAGGGGTTAGTTACACGATTCCCAGATGAGGAAATAGCTAAAGGACTAAAACGAGTAATTGAAGACTTGGCATATGGCGATGTTAAAGTAAAGGACATTTATACGAAAGATGATAGAATCCGATATATCGATGGGTTACTTGCTGATGAACTCCCTAATATCTCTGATCCTGATGCTCAATTTCGCCCATTAGATTCTGAAGATGCAAAAAGCGAAAATAGTAGTTCAATTGACGGGGCAACCGATACGAATAAAACAAAAAGTGCACCTTCACATAAATCGAGAAAGAAGCTTATTCCTCGAGAGTGCGTTCTTCATATACAAGAGCGCCGGATTAACGAAATCTATCGTGAACTTAAAAAATTGGACGTATACGAATTTCCTAATGCCGCTGGTCCATTGTTGAGAATATTTGTTGAACTGACTATAGACTCCTATATTACTAAAAACAATGTCACAATTGACGAGAGAGCCAAGTTACGCGATAAAATCACCAAAGTAGCGGATGAATTGAAACAACAAAGTAAATTGAGTGGACAAGAGTTGAAACCTGTTCGTGCTGCGGCTCAAAGTAATACTTATCTTGCATCGTCCGTGACCACCATGAATGAATATGTTCATAATTATCATTTTTCTCCTGTGCCTCTCGATTTAGTGACAGCATGGGACAACCTGCAGAGATTCATAGTTGCTATTTGGAATGATTTATAGCAGTTTATATGAACTAAAGGCTAATCATAATGCGTTTTCATACGCCACTTCGCTACCCAGGCGGTAAGATAAAGCTAGCTAATTTTATCAAGCTAATTATTAAGGAGAATCAGTTACAAGATCAATCTTATATAGAACTCTATGCTGGTGGGGCGGGCGTAGCTCTTTCTTTGCTTTTGGATGAATATGTATCATGTATACATATTAATGACCTCGATTACAATATTTATGCTTTTTGGCATTCTGTTATCAACAACTCTGAAGAAATGAGCCGACAGATCCAATCCGTAAATGTTACAATGAGCGAATGGTTCAAACAGAAAGAAATATATAATAATCCAGAACAGCATTCTTTGTTCGAAGTAGGTTTTGCAACATTTTTTCTTAATCGAACGAACCGCTCTGGTATTCTTACCGCTGGTGTGATAGGTGGTAAGAAACAAGATGGCCCTTGGAGGCTAGATGCTAGATTTAATAAAAAGAATCTTATCGCAAGAATTGAGCGGATAGGAAGATTCAAGAGTCGGATTAACTTGTATCAAAGTGATGCTGCAAAATTTATCACAGATGTTTTACCTACTCTACCAGAAAACTCCTTAGCCTATTTGGATCCTCCTTACTATGTTAAAGGTCAAGGCTTATATGCGAACTATTATCGTCATGATGATCATAAGCAAATAGCTGACCTTGTTTTAAATATTCAACAAAAGTGGATGGTGAGTTATGACAACGCCGATCAAGTTAGAGACTTGTACAAGATGTGTAATAGCTTAGAGTACAGTCTTAGTTACAGTGCTCAACAAAGGTATAAGGGAACTGAGGTAATGTTTTTCTGCGACTCCCTGTGTATTCCTCAAGTTGTCAATCCGGCTAAAGTTACGAAACAGTGCGTTAACTCACATCAGCAGTTGACTCTTTTCCCTGCATAACTCTATCGTTGCTTGTCTAAAACTATCGGTTGTGACGATAAGGCAATCCTGCTAATCAGTATTGTCTCCGTGATGCATGTTGCCGCCAATCCTAGCCGAGAGGAAAGTCGCCTCTCCCCCGTCACTCCAGAACCGTGCGTGAGACTTTCACCTCACACGACTCCTTTGCACAAGACCCCTCGAATAGACACTCTGAATGAATCAAACAAACGTACAAAAACATGCGACAATTGCGGCAAGAAAGGTGCAAAAGCAGGTTATACGTGCCTAGAAAAGTCCCGTACCACATTTCAAGAAGCAGAAAAGGTGGGCAGTGAAATAGTAGTGAAAATTGAGGGTGAGCGTCAGGTTTTTGGACATAACGCATTGTGGCAAAAATCGTAGGGACATGAGGTTTGCTGGGGAGAAATCATCACTAGACACAACCCCGAAATTCTCACCCAGCGATTCTCGTGTCCGCCACTGACGAATGATGCGTCTTCATGGCACACTACTTTCGTCATCGACGGACACGCAGTCTGCGGATGGGTGGATTGGGACGTGGCGATCACATAGGTCGCTGACCGCATGTCCCTACGATTTTTGCACCGTCACATTGATAAACAAAAAGCGCATTGTGCCCAAGAGTTCACAGTCGGCGCAGATGCATTGCTACCGTTTTCTAAAAGCTTGATGCCCACCC
>ENA-ORXT01000301-ORXT01000301.1-marine-metagenome-genome-assembly--contig:-NODE-301-length-82289-cov-8.713764_pt1 | contig 82289 bp, 73 predicted proteins | sample MGYA00237868_ERZ511482 | MGnify/ENA metagenome assembly ERZ511482 | reverse complement strand
TTTGGCCTAGCTCTGTTCTAGTATTGTTGGATGTTCCATGAACATCTCCGGCATTAGGTGTTTTATAAACAACCCAATTTTTCCCACCTTCATTTTCAGTATAAAAGTATTCTTCATTTTCAAAATTAATTGGTTGGCCTACATTAAAACCATCACCTAAAACCAAATTAAATTTATCAAATATAGAAATGACATCACTTGCGTAAATGTCTTTAGCTACTTCTTTTTTAGTGTCATTTTGAGCATTGGGCTTGGTGCTATCTTTAGCATTATCCTTGGTAGTTTTCGAACATCTATTTGGGATAAGGAATATTCCAAGTATTAAAATGGTTAGCAACGATGTGGTTATTTTATTATTCATCTTATTTTTTCCAATTGGTTTCAGAGCAAGGCTTAATTTTACATTTACTTAAAGATTAGTAAGTATAATTAGCATTGCTAAATTACTTTGAAAGTATAAAAATATGTGGTGTGAATGTGTAGAAACGTTTGGATTACTAGGTGCTTAGAAAACAAGAAGGAGATAGAATGGCTATTGTGGATGAAAGAAAAACAATTGACAACGATACTTACAAACGATGTTTGATTAAAATTAATTAAGCCTATAACTCAGATTTGCTCCAACAGCTTAAAGCTCTTTTCAATGTTGTCAAAGCCAATTTTATTTGCAGCTACATCCTCAGTTGCCTCCTGTCTCATCAGAAAAAATGTACGTCCACTTCTATTGAATACATGGATAACGCCAATGTGATCAATGCTCAATATCGAAACCGTATAATCAACTGCTTTGGTTTGTAAGTTATTGAATGTACTCTCATAATGATCGCCATAATCCAAATTGCCCCGCCTATAGATAATGTTGTTTTTCAATTCTGATTTTAGGTCGTCTAGATAACTTTCTAAATCTGACTCTCCATTGACCCACGATACTGTCAACATTCCGCTTGATCCAAAACCATCTTTCTCGACAACCAGATAATGGCCTAAGCCATAAAAGTTTTGCTCATCTGATATTTCCCATCCCAAGGGACTTATAAACGAGACTCCTTCATTATCGTATTTTGTTTCGGGACTTGGTTTACAAGAACTGACAAAAAGTAACATAGTTAGAATGGAGATTGATGATTTCATTCCATAAAAATACTTCAAAATTATCTTTTGGTCCATACTCCAAAGCCAAAAGAACTCTATTCATTGCTATAGATGAAAGATGTGCTTTTTCTTAAACACCAGAAATTAGACATTGAATTAGAAATAGCTGTGTTGTCGGTAAAGGAAAGAAATCTTAAATTGTCTATTAAATTTTCAATGTATTAATTAATTCAAAATATTAAATATTACTTTGTAAAAACAAAGTTTACTAACCAGACCAAACAAGCATATGAGTATATTAAAAAATGTTTTGACAACTATCATCAAGCAAGTTCAAAAGCGAAATAATGACAACCCAAATGTAACCACTGCGAATCCGAGAGTATTTGAGGATGTACAAAGAAAATTGGAGGATGCTGACAATCAACCTACAACTTCAAGCAGAGCGGATCTTTACAAAGATTATATGGAGAAAATCAAGGAAGCTCAAATAGAAAATGAAGCAAGCCAAGAAGTAGAAACTGCAGATAAATCAGTCTATGATGATTTCCTTCAAGAAATAGAGAGATTAAAAACTGGTGTTGAGATACCAAATGCTGGCCAGGCCCCCGATTTAGATTTTGGAACACCACAAGCTCCATCAACAGCCGGCGCAGTAGGAGTGCAAGCCATGACAAACAGCAAAGGAGGGTCTTTACAAATGAGACAAAATCCAAGTATGGGTTCACCAAAATCCCACATATTCGTTCCCGATCAAACTCTATTAAGAGTCATCGAATATTCAGACAATACCATTATCCTTGATGGCCAAGAAACTAGATTCGCTCTTATTGATTTTAACGGACAACGTGGTTGGGTCTTAGAGAAGTACTTGAATTTTAATTAGATAGATAGGTTTGCGAACCGAGAACCGGGAGCCGAGACATATTTATAAGAAATTAAAGGGTAGTTGCTTTAAAGCGACTGCCTTTTTTTAGTGCGAAGCAGGATGAGTAGGATTATTTGAATTAAATTGATTTACGGCAGTACATAATGAAATAATCACCCACAGTTGAATGTATGATTTTATTTTTTGCTATTTAAATGAATCAACTCATCTGGATTTATTACCTGAATATTAGAATTAGAAAAGCCTTTTTTATCTCGCGTAACGATATAATTTATTCTTCCAATTTTATTAGCGCACTCGATTTGGCAAGCATCTTCCAGATCGTGGGTCTTTGATTTTAAAGCAAGTATCAATTCCTTTTTGGTTAAATCTTGAATATCCAATCTATTCAATATTGTTTCAATCGCCTTATTGGTCTCCTTTGAATCTATTTGTTTTTCCAGAATATAAAATGTTGTCAATATAGAATTTGAGGAAGTAAATAAGTCCCATTTATTGAGCTTGGCTTCCTTGAAAATTAAATAGGCGGAATTCGAAAATGGCTTTCGATCAGCGAGCAAATCAATAATTATATTTGTGTCAAGAAATAATTTAAGCTTAGCCATGTTTATTGATTCTTAATTTTTGAGATTCCTTTTTAATGTCAAAATCTTCCGGCAAAGTTATGATACCCCTAATTGAATCAAGTTCGGAATCTCCCAATTCAGGATCCTGTGATGTTATCTTTTCTAAATAAGATTCGATAATTTGTGATAAGCTCTGATTATTGCCTTTTGCGTATTTCTTTGCTTTTTCAATCACTGCTTTCTTCAGTGATAAGGTCAACTTTGTATTCATACGTATGATTTTTTCAAAAATACGTATATATTTTGTCATATGCAATTAGAAATTCTATCCTAAAGACTATTATGCATAATATTAGAGTAGGGTAGATGTGTAGCATCAGTGTAATAGCATTTTAATTTTTATAAGGATCTCTGTGCTGCTTCGTAATTTCCGTTTTACATTCTATTTGGTATAAAGCAGCAGAAGACATTTACAAGAAGCTATGAGTAAGAAGACCTTGTTAGAAAATATCAACTTGCGCCATCAATTTGTACTTTAATATCAAAGTATTTAATGACCAACTAACAAAGTCTGGCGTCCAGCGTCTCCAGTAAGCGCAGCACAGCGAGTCCTAATGGTGGTGGTGTCCACCACCATTAGCCTTATTTTTCTTTAAACTTACTGCATTCAAACTAAGCTCTTCCACTTCTCCGCCTTCCTCAATCGCATACTTTTTATTGATGCTAAGATTTTCATAAGCAACTGGAACGGTGTTTCCATTAGGCCAGGTAATATTTACGGAAGTGATACTACTCATTTGGCCGAGACCAATTTCTGCAGTGAATGGATTGGCGCCAAAACTCGATCCTGAATTGACCGTTTTATAGATCTTCTTGGTTTGTCCATTTTTACTTTTACCGATTACTTCTATGACGGCCCCAATGGCTGCTTTGTTTGACTTGGTGCCTTTCAATTTTAGTTTTAACCAATTATTTTTGTTGTCACTATTTTCAAAAAAGGCATTGGGAAATCCGTCGCCTTTAAATGCTCCACCCATGACAGCATAGATATCCTGATCTCCATCGTTGTCAAAATCAGCAAAAGAAATTCCATGACCTTTTTGAATGTGGCCAACTCCGAAAGAGAAAGTTTCATCTTTAAATGTTTTGCCGCCTTGGTTGACATATAACCTGTTGGGTACAACGGCTCTAAAATCTGGTGCGCCGGTACCCAAGTAGAAATCGAGATAACCATCATTGTTAATATCACCATAATTACAACCCATCGTTGAAATTCCTCTATCTTTTACCAAGCTGTTAATTTCATTTTTGAAATCTCCATTTCCCTGGTTGATATAGAAAGCATTATTTTCAGTCTTGATCGGTTTTGATAAAATGTTGCTGGCAAATTGACCACCCTGATCTTCAAAAGCGGTTCTGTCATAACTACTTACATATAAATCCTCCCAGCCGTCATTATCGAGATCAAAAAACCAACAAGCAAAACTCTCATATGGTAATTTTAAATTGGAACTACTCTCTTCGAAACCTGTGAATTGTCCATCGTTGTGTTTTCCAAGTAGAAGAATATTTTCACCTCTTAGGTTGGAAAGATAAAGGTCCTGCCATCCATCTTTGTTTACATCTGCACTAGCACATCCTTTAAAATATCCAACTTTGTTTACTGCATATTTTGCTGAGACATCTTCGAAAGTTCCATCGCCATTGTTTAGGTAAAACTCGCAAGGAAAATCTTTTCTTGAACTGTGAGTTGTTTCGTTGGCCACAAACAAATCAAGATAACCATCATTATTAAAATCTCTCCAGCAGGCAGCCTGAGTTGGATTGGTAGAATAGATTCCAGCTTCTATGGTAACATCGGAGAATGTGCCATCACTATTGTTCTTTAGTAGACTGTTTGGAAGGACACCCCAATCTTGTTGTGGCATCCATGCACTTCTTAATATGAAAATATCATTCAGACCGTCATTGTTGTAGTCTGTCTGGTTGATGTGTAATCCACCTTTAGATTTTCCAACATTACTCTCTGTAGATTTATCGACAAAAGAACCCTTTCCATCATTTTCATAATACTTCATTTTACCTTGTGAACCCCAAGAAGATGTTACGATGTCATAATGGCCATCATTGTTAAAGTCATCAGCAATTGAGCCTCCAGCTAAGCCAAAAAAATCAACACCCATTTGAGTCGCTACATTATTTAATGTACTGGTTGATGATTTTTCTCCTATGGGAACAAGATATTTTTTTGGAACTTGAGTAGGGTATTGACCTAAGGTCATGTAGGCAATATTGATAAGCCATCGCGATTGCATATCTTCTGGAAAAACTTTTAGTAACTCAAGGTATTTTTTAATAGCCTGCTCTGATCCGTTTCTTTTTAGATGTTGCCCATTTTTAACGATGGGTATGATGGAGGATTCATCATTGTGATTATCTTGACAATTTTCTTGCTCACCTTTTCTCAAGCAACAAAGAGCTAGTATCTCATGCATGATTTTTGTTTGCCCCGTGATCGGTCTTAAGTTAGGATTATTGGCAAACAAATCTTCAACGGTCTTTATAGCCACATTTGTTTCTCCATTGTTGAGAAGTTCTTTTACATAATTGAACAAATCTTTAAGATTCTGCGAAGTCTCAAATCTTGATTGAAAGTGCTTAGCTCTAGCTTTATTTTCATAAATGGATTCAATGGAGTTGGCAGACTTTAATATTTGGCTGATACTATCTTGCATCATAGCTAGTCCAGAATCTGAAGCAGTTTGGTTGGATTTCTCTTTGGTTGCAGTATCGGTACCGGATGGAGCATCATCACAGGCAAAGAATATTATCATCAAAGCTATAAGCAAGTAAAATTTTTTCATAGCTGACAAATTTAAGGATAAAATGATTTTTACAAGCTCAAATTTTAATTTACTTCCTTATCCTTAAGCATTTTGTCTAGGGCAGAGCATAGTTTTTTACGGATCTTTCTGGCAGCTCTAAAGTCAGCTAAACCTCCACTAATAAAATACTGAATGATACCTTCTTCATCCACGATAATGGTCGTTGGAAATCCAGATTGAATGTGGAAGGTTTTGAAAAATATATCTGAGGCATTCGGAGCAATCTCAAAGCCAAAACTTCCTTTCTTTTTGAGGAAACGTTCCATCTCATCATAGCTATCAGTTGAGGCCGCAATGAAGCTGACTTCATCTGGAGAGTATTTTTTGGAAACAGTATTCAACCCTGGAATTTCTGCAATGCATGGTGGGCAAGCAGCAAACCAAAAATTAATGACGGTGATTTTTCCCTTAAAAGATTCATTGTTTATCAACTCACCATCCATTGTTAACAATTCAAACTCAGGAAGCTTTAGGTCGATATAACATTCTTGTTCATGCTTATTCTTGTATCGTTCCTTTCGAAACTCTACAGTTGAGTAGCAATCTTCAATTGACTTTTTATATTCGGAGCTTTGTGAAAAAGCACGCGAGGCAAAAATGACTAGGAATAAACAGCACAACAATCTTTTAGTGTTGCTCATCTTATAGTTTTTGATTAAGCGTTCTATACTACAAATATAAGTAATTATTAATTTATTAATTCCGCTACAGTTAGTCACCTAAAAACACTGATTTAAAACCTTGTATATCGTGAAAATCTGGATTTTTAGAATCAATTGGTTTCCAACTTATCCATTGTACCTGGTCTTTTAAATTTTTCTGATAAAAATTTGCTCTAAAAATGCCAATCAGCATTTGTTGCTCCTTCAATACACCCAAATCCCGTAAAACGTTTAAAGCTATTCTACCTTCGACTTGATATCCATTGTTCGTCTGAATGACTTTAAAATCTTTCTTGCCAAAGCCTGGAAATTTCCAATCCTCTTCAAAGCTTCTATAAGATTCAGATTTAAAGCTCATCATACGTCCACAAGCGTCTATCTCCAGTCCGTAATATTCACTCAATTGCGCATCTATTGTAAAGAAAATTTCTGCCCGATCGGAATATTCAACAGAAGCTGGATATTGCTCTTGCTGATTGCAATAAATGGTCTTGTCTATGATTGTAAAATGGAAATAAAGGAATACAGAATTATGAAAACTTCTAAATTCAGTTTTCTCGATCTTTTTTTCTGACCACGGTGAATAAAACTCATCGTAGACTTCAGTTATCTTCCATATGGAATCTTTTTTACTTCCATCAATTTTGACTTTATGCTCGTGGTATGGTATTACGTTTTCTTGGTCTGAACAAGAAAGAAGTTGTAGGGAAAAGAACACCAATAAAATTTTGGCAAGTCTCATTCAGAATTAAGTAAATGCGAAGTAATTAAAAAAAAGAGAGAGGGACCAATGCCTTGACCCCTCTCTCAAGTAGACATAATTTTGGTAATTATGCCCCACTTTACTGTTGCTTAAGAATTATTCTCAAGTTAGCTTGTTTTTTGAAATTATAGTAAGTATCTCACGATTTTTTTGGCTCAAATTAAGCCCATTCCTTAGTGTTTATAAGAGCTTGATTTTCAATAAGATATGGCGATGATTGACCCTATTTTTGGGGTTTTATTGCTGTTTTTTATCAATTTCCTTTGATTCTTCTGTAAAGCGTGGAAAAAATTTCTTTCTCTCTCCCTTTTTCAGGTCCTCCACGAGCTTCCTGCATCTCATATCCGCCATCTTTTTTGGTCAGCAAAAATCTAAAGATAAATTCCAAATCCTCTCGCTTTTCACCACCAAAAGAGCCAAATCTGAGGTCGTTGAACATGAACTGATTATCTGGTAGTTTTTCAACATTGAAGTAATCGTCGCAGAACCATCTCAGAGTCTTAATAGTAGGATCAGAATCGACACCATCCAGCAATTGATGATCTTTCTCTATCGGTATAAAGTTGATTTCTTGAGTATCAAACAATGAGTATTGCCCTTGATAGTATTTGTCCTTTGTCTCTACAGTTGCAGTCCACAAAATATTGTTTAGGATCGAAGGGCTTGTTATAAATCTTTTGTACTCAATTCCTTGCTTAGCCAATGACTCGGTATAAATTTTTTCAATATTATTTTTATTGAAAACTGTAAATAGCAAATAAGCAGAACTTAAGCCTATGCCCAAGTAATTCCAGAATCTTCTTTTCTTGTCATTGTGATGATAGCAACAAGCAATGATTAAGCAAATTAGAAATGGAACAGTATACAGAGGGTCGGCCACTGAGATGGTACTCCATGCAACTCTCGTTTCCGAAAATGGAGCAAATAATTGAGTACCATACATCGTGAAGCAATCCAAGATAGGATGTGTAAACAAGGCTACAAACATTAATAACTGCCATTCTCGCAAAGAGGCATTTGGCTTTTCTATCTCTTGGTCAAAATATCTGCGTTTGGAGGATCGATAAAACAAATAACCAAACAACAAAACCAAAATACTGGTTGGTATCCATGCTTGTTGAAAGAATATTCGAAGTAAGAAATTTAGCGCAAAGCAAACAATGACTATAGCTACTGATTTACAGGCAATAGCTATCCATTTATGGTATGGACTTTTATACATAGTATAGATGAGCCAACCAAATAAGAAAGCACCAATGATGCTAAAAAGAATAGAGTGAGAAATCCCACGATGAAAGGCTAAGTTGTCAATTTCTGAAAGGAAGTATTTGCCTAAAACATCCATGTCCGGAATAGTGCCTCCGACAGCACCCCAAAGCATGGCTCGATTTCCTATTTTTTTACCCAGAATAACTTCACCAGCGGCGGCACCTAAGACAATCTGAGTCAATGAATCCATTTACTTTTCGAGTATTTTTAGTTTAGATAGAACCAAATTGGAGGCAGTTTGTTCTGCGCTCTTCTTATTAAAATCTTCTGCGAAGGCTATTTGTTTACCATTGATATGAACCCCCACCTTAAATCTATCTCTTTTGTTTAATTTAGTTTTGGATAATAATTTATACTCCACCTCATTGCCGTGCTTTTGAGCCCATTCTAGCAACAAACTTTTATAATTGTCATCAAGAACTTCTAATTCATGTACATCTAGATGTTGCATCAATATATTCTCAACCACATAATCCCTGGTTCTGATATATCCATATTCGATGTAAATCGCACCGACTAATGCTTCCAAGGCATTGCCCAACATCGATTGACTTAATACTCCTTGAGAATATTCTGATAAAATCATATCGAGCCCCATGCTATCTGCAACGAGATTCAATGTTTTTCTTTTTACCAACTTGGAACGCATCTTGGTTAGAAAACCTTCGTTTTGAGTTGGGTACTTTTTAAATAAATATTCTGCAACTATGGTAGAGAGAATCGCATCTCCGAGGTACTCGAGACGTTCATTATTGCTCGTATCAATTTCAGTACTGGTGCTATTCATTGACTTATGATAAAAAGCCAATTTGAAAAGATGCAAATCTCTAGGAACAAATCCTAAGACATCTTTAAACTTGCGAGCCAATCCTTTTTGATCCGATACATAGTAATTGTAAAGACGTTTGATCACAATGTTCAGTTATTCATATTTTTTTAATATAACTGTAGAATTATGACCTCCAAAACCAAATGTGTTACTCAGAACAGCGTTTACTTTTCTTGACTGAGCTTCATTGAATGTGAAATTCAAATTAGCGTCAAAAGTTGGATCATCAGTAAAGTGATTGATAGTAGGAGGAATCGCTTGCTCTTGTATCGCAATAATTCCTGCTATGGCTTCAATCGCCCCTGCAGCTCCCAACAAATGTCCGGTCATCGATTTGGTAGAACTTATATTCAATGCATAAGCCTGATCTTCAAAAACAGCCCTGATTGCTTTAGATTCCGCCAAATCCCCAAGTGGTGTAGATGTACCATGGACATTAATGTATTCGATGTCTTCTTTATTTAGACCTGCATCCTTCAATGCAAGTTTCATTACGTTTATTGCACCTCTTCCTTCTGGGTGCGGCGCAGTTATATGATGCGCATCTGCCGTCATTCCCACTCCTACAATTTCTGCAAGTATATTTGCTCCTCTCTTCTTGGCATGTTCCAACTCTTCTATGATGACCGCTCCAGCTCCTTCTCCTAAAACAAAGCCATCTCTGTCTTTATCAAATGGTCTAGATGCCGTCTTTGGATCATCATTTCTCGAAGATAAGGCTTTCATAGAAGAAAAGCCTCCTATTCCAGCTCTAGTTACAGCCGCCTCAGAACCACCACTGATCATTACATCAGCACGATTCCAACGGATATAATCAAAAGCTGCTGAAATAGAATGTGTCGATGATGCACATGCACTTACAGTTGCATAGTTGATACCTCTAAATCCATACTTTATAGAAATGTATCCTGGAGCAATATCAGCTATCAATTTTGGAATAAGAAATGGATTGTACCTAGGTGCTCCATCCCAAAGAGCTGCCTCCATCATGTCATTTTCAATTGTCTCAAATCCTCCAATGCCACTTCCCCAAATTACACCTGCACGATCAAGATCTATATTTTCATAGTCCAAACCACTGTGCTTCATTGCCTCTTCACAGACAATCATCGCATATTGTGTAAATGGATCCATTCGTCTTGATGCTTTGCGATCTAGATAATCATCAAGAACCAAATCTTTTATCTCGCAAGCAAATCTTGTTTTAAATAGGGAAGCATCAAATCGGGTTATTGGTCCCGCTCCACTTTTACCATTTAATAGTCCATCGGCATATTCCTTGGCATTATTACCAATTGGTGTCAAAGCACCCATGCCTGTGATTACGACTCTTCTCATAAGACGAAAATAATTCTTTTAAAGTGATTCTAGGGTCTTAAAACCTTGCTAATTTAACCAATTCAAAAATTAGCTACAATTGGTAAAAAAGAAAAATCCACATAGACCCTTTGATCTATGTGGATTAATTTAATCTGTAAGTAAGCTTTTAATTAGCTTCTAAGAATGAAATTGCCATTCCTACAGTTGTGATTTTTTCGGCTTCTTCGTCTGGTATAGAAATATCAAACTCTTTTTCAAACTCCATTATCAGTTCTACTGTATCCAAAGAGTCCGCTCCTAAATCATTTGTGAAACTAGCCTCGTTAGTTACTTCGCTTTCATCAACGCCTAATTTGTCAACGATGATTTGCTTTACTTTTTCTGAAATGTTAGACATAATATTATTATTAATTATTAAGTTGGCGCAAAATAAATCAATAGTTTGCGCAATTCAAATTATTAAATGATAATTTATAGGTAGATAGTTCCCGAAAATATTTAATTATTTAATAATATGATTTGATAAAAAGCCATAAAATGGTACTTACATTAGCTATCTTAATGTAATAAAAACACTTACTTATTTTGAATTTATCTAGTAGAAACCATCAAAAAACCAAGATTGTAGCCACTTTAGGACCCGCTTCAAGCTCAAAAGAGGTCCTCGAAAAGCTTATTCAGGCTGGTGCCGACGTCTTTCGTCTCAATTTTTCTCATGGTTCTCATGAGGTGCATCAAAAAACAATCAACACCATTATCAAAATAAATGAAGAGCATAATATCAATATTGGTATCCTTTGTGACCTTCAGGGACCCAAATTAAGGGTAGGTGAAATTGAAAATAATGAGTTGCCCCTAGAAAAAGATGATATTCTCACTTTCGTAAATGAGAAATGTGTAGGTAACAAGGAAAAAATCTACATGTCTTACGAAAGCTTTGCAGCTGATGTAAATGTCGGAGAAAAAGTGATGATTGATGATGGAAAAATCCACCTAGAAGTGGTAGAATCTGATAGAAAATCTCAGGTCAAATTAAAAGTACTTTTTGGTGGTACGCTTTCGTCCAATAAGGGTGTAAATCTACCAGATACCAAAATATCACTTCCAAGCCTTACCAAAAAAGATTTGGCAGATTTAGAGTTTATCTTGACTCAGCCTGCAAATTGGATAGCACTTTCTTTTGTTAGATCTTCAGAAGATGTAATCCAACTAAAGAATAAAATTACTGACGCAGGCCATTTTGCAAAGGTCATATCTAAAATTGAAAAGCCTGAAGCAATTTCTGACATAAAAGGTATCATCAAGGCCACAGATGCAATCATGATTGCTAGAGGAGACCTTGGAGTAGAAGTTCCAATGGAAAAATTACCGCCTATCCAAAAGGATATCATCAAACGATGCATCAAAATGGGTAGACCAGTTATCGTTGCTACCCAGATGATGGATAGTATGATTACCAACCCTTCACCAACTAGAGCAGAAATTACAGATGTTGCCAATGCCGTTTTAGATGGTGCCGATGCGGTGATGCTAAGTGGAGAAACTTCTGTAGGTAAGTTTCCAATAGAAGTAGTGACTGCTATGAGTAAAATCATCGCAGAAGCAGAAAAACATTACGAGTTACATACCAAAAGACCAAAGGCTAATCAAAATTCTAGTACTTATTATTCGGATACCATCTGTTTTGGTGCAGCAAAAATGGCCGAGGATATTAAAGCAAAAGCCATTCTTGGTATCACCGTTTCTGGCCACACAGCCTTTAAAGTAGCGTCCTACCGACCAAATTCCCTAATTTATATTTTTAGCTCTGTCAAGCCAATGTTGGCGACAATGAACCTAATTTGGGGCGTTCAGACCTTCTTTTACGACAAATTTTCCTCTACAGATGAAACAATTACGGACCTAACTGAAATTTTAAAGGAAAGAAATTTGTTAGATAAGGGTGATGTAGTTGTAAACACGGCTTCGATGCCTTTGGCAAAAAGATTCCGTACAAATACACTTAAGATTACTATCGTTGACTAATTTCATGATATAATACGTTTTCATGGTTGTTAAAAATACTGGATTAGCTACTTTGCTAACTATTTTATGCCTTTCGGCAAATGCCCAACCGGGTATATATTCCGAAGATGATATGTCTTTGCAGACCTTATTTATGGATGCACAGACAGCAAAATATCAAGACAAATACGAAGAGCAAATTGATATTCTGAAGAAGCTCCTCGAAAAGGATAGATCTTGTGTCGCTTGCCATTATGAAATGGCTATTGCATACATGAATCTTGAAGACTACGAAAAAGCTTCTTCCACCATCAAAAAAGCGCTTGCAAAAGAACCAAACAATTTTGGATTCAATCAAGCAGCAAAATCGATTTATGTAAAGACCAACAACTTTGGTGAAGCATTGAAAACTTTGGATAAATTGATTCAACAAAATCCAGGAGATCTGCAAACCCGAGAAGAATATGTTGAACTTGCAATAAAGAATGGTGATCATCAAAAAGCTTTGGATGCGCTTGCGCAAATGGATAGTCGTTTTGGTGCCTACGAAAGATCAACCATGTGGAAGCTCGAAATTTACGAAAGTAAAAAAGACAAACAGGGTCAACTTGATGCAGTCAATCTTTTGATAAATTCAAATCCAGAAAATACCAGATACTTAAACAATCTCGCAAAGATGCACTTGGAATTTGGTGATAAGGATAAAGCACAGGAAACTTGGAAAAAAGTTCTGGCACTGGATCCTAATGATGCAAATGCCAACTACGGAATGCTTGTGGAAAATGGTGTAGCTAATAAGGGAAATAATTCTCTGACTGCATTGATTCCCATGATAGAAAACAAATCAATTGCGATCGATGACAAAATCAGGGAGTTAATTCCCCATATCAAAATGATGTCTAGCGACAAAGAGAATACAAACAACAAGCATCTTATGAATCTCGCCAATAAACTGGTAGGGATGTACCCAAACGAAGCCAAGGTCTATGCCGTCAGAGCTGATATACATCACAACTTAAGAGATTTCGCTTCCGCAAATAAGGACTATACAAAAACCACACAATTGAATAAAGGAATTATCCAGGTGTGGGAACAAAGAATGAGCAATGAAATCCAAATGGAAGATTTTGAAAGTTTATTGAAAACTTCAAAAGGAGCTATTGATTATTTTCCATTGCAGTTTAGCCCGTATTTTTATAACGCTTTGGCGATGATAAGAACAGGCAAGACAGACAAACTTAAAATGCAAATCCAAGAAGCACAGTTTGTTGCAGCAAAGGATGAAAGTTCGATCATGAGATTGGCTTACCTTCAAGCATTGCAATCATTTCTGGCGGATGATATTGATTCTACAAAAGGGTTTGTTGACGCTTACGCAAATGATAAAATTAAAGACTATCTAGTCCATGAGTTGATTGGAGATATCTTTGCTAAAAAAGGAGATATAAAATCAGCACTTCAATCTTGGTTGTACTCAACAAAATTAGGAAATAACTCTGCCACCTTGTTAAAAAAGATCAGTGAAGAAAAATATATCAACTAATATATCCCTCGTATTTCTTCTTTGTGCAATCTTAGTTTCAGCTTGTAAATCGAAAAAGGTAATTTCTGAATCTTCAGGAATAGAATCTTACAGCGCAACAGATATCAAATACAAAATCAAAGCTGCAAACGTGTACTTCAGTACCATGGAGGCTTCAGGTGTTGCAGTTATTAACTCCCCTCAATTAAATATCTCTGGGAATTTTGTCATGAGGCTTAATCATGATGAAACCGCCTGGATGGTTGTGAAAAAGTTTGGAATCGAGGCGGCAAGATTACTCATTACAAATGATTCAGTTACAGTATTAAATCGTTTTGAAAAGTCTTACTACCAAATGAGTGTCGAAGAAGGACTGAAAATGATAGGTCTTGAAATGGGTCAAAACGAAATAATAGAATTCTTGGCAGGCAATGCCATTATTGATAAGAGTGAGTTTATTTCTATTACACAAGACACATTTACCTACGAGTATAAAACGGCATACGATAATATGATCGCCACGTACTCTTTTAATGCACTGACTGAAACAACGAGCAAGGCCACATTTGCAGACATGCAGAATAATAGCTTTGAATGCGATTACTACGATTATAGATCAATAGATGATGTTCAAATAATCGCCTTCGAAAGATTGCTTACGACCTCAGATACAAGAATCGGCGATGCCTCTATCGAATTAAAATTCAAAGATATTTCAATTGACGAAGAGCTAAGTTTTCCTTTTGAAATCCCTACGCACTATATAAAAAAGAACTAATAAATGGCAGAATGGAATGTTGGGTCCAAGGATAAGAAAGGGCTCAGAAAAGAAGTTGAAAATGCAATCTTGGTTGGAGTTGTAACCCAAAGCCAAACCAAGGAGCAGGTCGAAGAATATATGGACGAGCTAGAATTCCTAGCGATGACTGCTGGAGCAAAAGTAGTCAGAAGGTATATGCAGAAATTACCTCACCCACACAATTCAACTTTTGTTGGAAAGGGGAAGATAGAAGAGATCGGACTCTTCATTGAGCATCATGAAGTAGATATGGTCATTTTTGATGACGACCTCACTGGAAAGCAAACCAATGTACTAGAAGAAATATTTAAAGTAAAAATCATTGATCGTAGTACTTTGATTCTAGATATTTTTGCGAGCAGAGCACAGACTGCCCAAGCAAAAGCACAGGTCGAACTGGCACAGATGCAATACATGCTTCCAAGACTGAGAGGTCTATGGGATCACCTCGAAAGACAAAAAGGGGGTATCGGTATGCGTGGACCAGGGGAGATGGAAATTGAGACAGATAGAAGGATTGTTAGAGACAAAATTTCATTGCTCAAAAAGAAGTTGGAGAAAATTGATCTGCAAAATCAGACTCAAAGAAAGAACAGAGGAGCCATGATCAGAGTTGCACTGGTTGGTTATACCAATGTAGGCAAATCGACAATAATGAATATCCTAAGTAAATCTAAAGTATTTGCAGAAAATAAACTTTTTGCTACGCTTGATACTACGGTAAGAAAAGTTGTTTTTGGATCGATGCCATTCTTGTTGTCAGATACAGTTGGGTTTATAAGAAAACTGCCTCACCATCTGGTAGAATCATTTAAGTCAACCCTTGATGAGGTAAGAGAATCTGATATTATAATCCATGTGGTAGATATGGCTCATCCCCAATATCAAGATCACATCAATACTGTCAACAGTACATTGAAAGATCTGAATGTAGAAGAGAAACCTACATTGATGATTTTCAATAAATTGGACCTTTATCGACAAAGAAATTTTGATGAATTGTTAGATCCTGAAACCAAGGAAGATATCTTGAAGGAGCTATTGCAAAAGCATCAAGATGGAACCGATCATCCCGTTCTATTTATTTCTGCTCAGGAAAAAGAAAACATGGATACCTTTAGGGAAGTCTTGGGTGACATGGTTAGAAAACATTACGAAATTAGATATCCTTACCAGAACAAAACTTGGTAAGATCAACTGCCACAATATGAATAGTTCTATTTTGGAAAAGTATGCCAATCTATTGGTAGGCTATTGTCTGGAAATTAAAAAAGGAGACAAACTTTATATAAATTCTTCTACCGCGGGCGAACCATTAGTGAGAGAGGTGTTCAGAGCTGCAACCAGAGCTGGAGGAATCGTAGAATACAATCTCTCATTTAGCGAAGAGAGTAGAATCCAAATGAAATATGCCGATGGGGATCAACTGACACATCAGCCAATTCTGCATGCTCATGCAATGGAGCATTTTGATGCATATCTAGCCATACGAGCACCACATAATCTTGTGGAAAATCATGATATAGATAAGGAGAAAAAGAAGATCAGATCTGCTGCCATGAAATCAATGTCAGAACATTACTTTCGAAGAACCGCAGATGGGTCAATGGTGAGGTCTTTGTGTCAATATCCTACTCAAGCAAGTGCGCAGATGGCAGGGATGTCATTAGAGGAATATAGCGACTTTGTATTTAATGCATGCAGACTTTATGATGATGACCCTAAGGCCTCTTGGTTGGAAGTAAGAAAAAATCAACAACACATTGTTGATTATCTTAATAAGGTGGACAAGCTACAATACATCAGCAAAGGCACAGATATTTCATTTAGTGTCAAAGATAGGATTTGGATAAATTCTGATGGGCGTACGAATATGCCTAGTGGTGAAGTATTTACTGGTCCTATTGAGGATAGTGTAAATGGCACCGTACATTTTAATTTTCCTTCTGTCTATTCAAGTCAAGCAGTAAAAGGAATTACCTTGGAAGTGACAGATGGAAAAGTAGAAAATTGGAGTGCTGAAGAAGGGAAAGAATTACTAGATGAAATTTTTGAGATAGCAGGCGCAAGATATTTTGGTGAAGTTGCGATTGGAACTAACTACAACATTCAACAAGCAACAAAGAACATACTTTTTGATGAGAAGATTGGAGGGACCATCCATATGGCGGTAGGACAATCTTACTTACAAACCGGAGCTAAGAATAAATCGGCTATCCATTGGGATATGATCACCGATATGACCCAAGCTGGTCAAATAATCGCAGATGGCACGCTGATCTATGAAAATGGAAAGTTTTTAATCTAAAAAGTTAAACCTTTGGCTCTTTATTGTGTCTAACAGTATCATTGATGAAAGTAAAAACATGAACAAGACGCTCTTTACTGCCGTATTCACGGTATTGTTACTATCATTTGGATATAGTCAAAGACCAGTCGGACAACCAGGAGGTAAGCAAGGCGGACGTGGCAACGGGAATCCTGAAGGCATGCCTAAAATTGTAATCAAGGGGATGGTTCTAGATGGCGAAACGAATAACCCACTAGAGTTTGCTACTATTACCATCAGCAAACTAATGGATGGAGATGTTGTGACAGGGGGTATGACAGAAGCAGATGGTACCTTTAACTTTCAATCTCGTCCAGGAAAATTCAAAGCAACCATAGATTTCTTATCATATGAGTCTGTTGTAATCGAACCTGTGCCATTCGAACGAGGACAAAGAGAAATTGATTTAGGAACCATAACGCTAAATCTGTCAGGGGAGATTATTGAAGGGGTAGAAATACGCGCAGAAAAATCAGAAACGATATACAAACTAGATAAGAAAGTTTTTACGGTTGGAAAAGATTTGGCAAATGCCGGAGGCTCTGCTGCAGAAATTCTTGATAATGTTCCAAGTCTCACCGTTGATATCGATGGTAATGTAAACCTAAGAGGATCTGGAAATGTAAGGATGTTGATTAATGGTCAACCATCATCGCTTCTTAGGTCAGGAAACATGAATGGCTTGAGATCAATCCAAGCCTCAAGTATTGATCGGGTGGAGGTGATTACCAATCCATCTGCAAAATACGAAGCTGAAGGAATGGCGGGAATCATCAACATTATTTTGAAGAAGGAAGAGAAGAAAGGTTTCAATGGATCTTTCAATGCCGGAATTGGATATCCTCTAAGGTATGATGCCGGGGCACAATTGAATTACAGGAAAAATGCGGTGAACTTTTTTGTCAACTATTCTAGTGGTTACCGATTCAATCCAGGTTACTCGGATGAAATAAGCAGACAACTGGTCGGAGATGCTTTTAGAAGATCTTACAAAGATGCTGATAGAGATAGGCAAGGAAGAAACAATAGATTCCGTGTGGGAATGGATTACTACTTAGATGAAAATCAAACAATCACCTTTGCAGGCTCTTATGGATTTTCGGATGATAATAATATAAACTCTGTGCGTTATCTAGATTCTTTGGAGCAAAACAATACTGTAGAATTTTCTCAACTTTTGGATAGAAGAGAGGATGAAGTCGAGGATGAAACAAATCAAGAATATTCTTTGGTGTATGTTAATGATTTTGGAAGGAAAGGCCAAGAGTTAACAGCAACTTTACGATACGATAGTAGTGGTGAGTTAGAAACTTCTAATATCTTACAAAGCATCAATGAAGCTCCTCTTGAAAATGTGCAAAATGTAAATATCGAGGAAATCCAAACAAACAAATTGGCTCAAGTAGATTATTCTAAAGAATTAGCCAACGATATGAAAATCGAAACTGGTCTAAGAGCAAATCTTAGAACCATCAAAAATGACTACGAAGTATTTCAAGTTATTGACAATCAATTGAGCGTAGTAGATTCATTGACAGATGATTTTAAATACACAGAAAATATTTATGCAGCATATGGTACACTGTCAAAAACATGGAATGAAAAATTCTCTGCGCAAATAGGAATGAGGGTAGAGCAATCTCTAATTTCCACTCAGTTTGCCGATAATAGTAGTCAAGATACCTCCTACAATTATCTAAGAGCATTCCCTTCAACATTTCTTACATATAATATAGATAGTAAGAATGCAATTCAGTTGAGCTACAGTAGAAGAATACAAAGGCCAAGATTTTGGTACCTAAATCCATTCTTGACTTTGGCAGATGATAGAAATGTATTTGCTGGTAATCCTAAGCTGCAACCAGAATATACAGATTCTTATGAGTTAGGGTATATCAGATACTTGGACAAAGGATCATTGAGTACCAATCTGTTTTATAAATTGACTACAGATGTCATTACCAGAGTAAGAACATTTAGCCCTGATGGAACTACGCTTTCATTCCCGGTCAATCTGAGTGAAGAAGTAAGTTATGGTCTTGATCTTTCGGGAAATTACGATGCTACAAAATGGTTGCGCTTAGACGCAAATATCACAGCGTTCAACTATAATCAATCTGCTGATGGCGGACAATACGGAATAGATGCTTCAGATATTAGTTGGTTTGGAAGAATTGGGGCCAGAGTAAAGTTCTGGAAAAACGCTAGTCTTCAGACACGATTCAACTATAGAGCGCCAAGAGAAAACATACAAGGTCTGCGTAAAGCAATATATGTGATGGACCTAGGAGTAAGCAAGGATTTTTTAGACAATAATCTGACCGTAACGATCAGTAGCAGAGATTTGTTAAATAGTAGAAGACGACAATACATCATTGATCTGCAACCAGACTATTACGCAGAAGGCGATAGCCAATGGAGAGCGGCAGGTGTCATGTTGAACCTTAGTTACCGAATCAATCAAAAGAAGAAACGAGGCGGAAACCGTGGAGGTGGATTTGAAGGAGGGGAGGATTTTTAATAAGAGATGATCGTTCGCTATGGCTCACTGTGGGATCGTTCACTTCGTTCTCTGCGGGACTTTGTAGTTCTATAGAAATAACTAACAAGTCTGGTAGCGCAGCGGTATTTCCAAACCTTTTTTCCAATCTAAATTGATACAATTCTATTAGGTAGTGCACTCATATGTTTATACAACATCTTTTATACTTTTTGCCACTGCCACATGGACACGGTTCATTTCGGCCAATTTTAGGATTAGCTAATATTGGCATGTTGACCTGTTTATTGTCAGAATCTGAATAATCAAATAAGAAATCTTCATCATAGTTTCCATCATAGTCTTCATTATAGTCATCATCTTCTTGGCGATATGATGCCCAAGTTGAAGTTATATTTTTGTAGGTGTCTATTATTGAGTGAATTTCCATTTTATTAGTGTAGTCGTCGGGGTGTATAAAATCATGATTCACCTCGTTCCAATCACCACAAATGCCTTTCGAAACTAATTCTCGATCATATAATTTTTTTATTTCTGTTAATAACTCTATGCCATTAATTTCAATTAGAGAAGAAATCATGAGAGCTATTAAGTCGCTATCAATTACGTTATCCTCTAAATTGCTATTTAGAAAAAATTGAAACACATCATTGTACCAATCTAATACTTCATCCTGCCTTTCGGGGTGGTGCAATGCTACCTGTGCGATCATAGTAGGAATAACATCACGAGCAAAAGTATAAATGCCAGGCTCGAACATAAATTGTTTGCATGCTTCCAAATTGTTGGAAGCGATTTTGTAAATCGGTTCCCATATTAATTCTGTAAGAAAGTCTTCAAAATAAAATTGTAAATATTCTTCGGATTGACTTAAAACATCAAAACAGGCATTAATACTTTTTGTCGCTTTAAGCTCACCAAGGAGAAATAAAGCATGGGTTAGAAAATTCATTTTTTCTTCCTGCCAACCATTTTCTTCAGTCCACTTTTGGAAATAGCCATATCGGATTATACTATCTTGTAAAACCATTTCTAGATCTCGAATAAGTGAGTCTCTAGGAAGAGCCAGAATGGCATTTATTTTTTCTTCTTCAATAAGGAGTCCATTGTTGTAAAGCCAATCAATTTCTTGATGGTAAAAATTTGGTGCTTTATTTATATTTGAAAATTCCTGCGGTTTTACTGTTACGGATATTCTCGTTTTTTGTTCCTCTTGATAACGCTTATGCGCAGCGTTCATTCTGGCATGAATAAGTTGTTCCATAGCGAATTCCGTTTCAAAAGAATCAGGAGCTACGTCGCACATGATCTCAACGCGGATTTCGGCTTGCTTAAGGTCTCCAATGGCTACAAAATAGAGTATTGCAGTTTTTAAAAATGAAATTACCTCGATTAGGTGGAATGTGTCGCGGTGTGGGTAAAGTGATTTTAGCACCATATCAGGGCCTAAAACATCTGGTATTTTATCGTACTCTTGTTTTAAGTAATACTCGTTTGCCAAATTTAATTTCCCAAATAAATAATTAGGATGTTCTGAAATAATCCATTTATTTACATCATACATCTTTTGATACTCATTCAATTGCCCGTATAATACACATAGATAGTTCTTCAATTGGGGATTATCGGGATATTGCTTGATAGCATCCTGTAACTTTTTGATGCTCGACCTTTTGCCATCTATTGCCAATTGATGATATCGTTCAAGCTTAGCTGATAGTTCAGGTGTAATGGCACTTTCTTCGGCTAAATAATTTGGATCGGTGGTTATTTTAAATTCTATATTAAAGTTGCTCATGATAGCTTATTAAGTTTCATCTTCTCTATTTACTTTCATTTCTTATTAACTAATTTAAGAAATATTTATTGAACTTAAGGACTCCATGTACTTTCCTCTTTGTTATTCTTCAGCCACTCCTGTGAAATTCCTTTTAGTTTATTTTCTATATTTGATGGTTATCTTTCGAAGATTTCAATAGCTGTATCCATTTTAAAGTCATATTAAGGTTCTTTGTACAATATTCCATTTTCTAAGCCGTGTTTGTGTATGTCACCGGAAGAGTGAATTAAAATGGCTGGTACAGTTGTATTTTTTTCAATTAGTTTTTTGATGCGTTTTGCATTTTTGGTATTGCGTGTTTGTCTAATATAAATTGCTTTTATTCTTTTTGGAAATTTCTTCGCTACGTCTATGTAAAAGTCCGCATCATGCTCCGCTGAATCCCCAAGTAGAATAAAAGGTAATTTGGGATAAGTTTTTATTATGTGGGCAATTAAATTAGTTTTATGATTAGAATATTCGCCCGATGGAGTAACTCCAAAATCTCGTAGTAGTAGAGGTCCTTTAGGGAATTTTTGTATCCTTAAAAACTCGGCAAGCAAATCATAAATATTCCATGGGCTATGTGATAAGTAAAAAATTGGATTCTCCCTTTTCCCATTTCCTCCTTCCACAAAAGTTTTAAATAATTTCACCATGCCTTCCATTGGTAATCTTTGATGCGCATTTTTAAACATAGTGGCATAGAGCATCCTTAATTTAAAAAGAGAGGTTACATGGGTTTGTAGAATGGTGTCATCGATGTCAGTGATGATTCCATAATCAGCATTTTTCGATGGTAAATAAATTTCTCCTTTTGCTGTAATTCTTTTGTTGCTTGTCTTTGTTGGAAAGAGTAATTCAACTTTTGCATCTAGCCAATTATTCTTACTTTTCTTGGTAGGAGATTGCCATTTTTTATCCAAAACAAAATAGCCTTCTGCATCAGTTTGGCATTCAAAGCTTTGCTTGGCGACAGTAATTCTCACATTGGCATTTGGTATCTCGTCCGTTTCGAATCGTTTAAAACTGTTGATGATGTTCTGTATTTCACTATCTGTTTTTCCATTGAAAATATTCTCATCTTCTAGCACCCGACCTTTCAAAAATATCCGTTTGGAATTGGCGTAACCACGATAGGGTAGTATAATTAGTGGATCTTTGGAGTCAAGTTTTTCAACCAATCGATTGATGCCTTTGCCTAGTTTTTTTCCTGCTTTTTTAAATCCTTGTAGTGGGTTATCCATTGTTTTATTTTGTATAAATTTATGTCAGTTATTGCTTGCCAAGTATAAAGGCTATTGAACTCTTTTAATCAATACTTTTGTTGATCAGTCAATTTATAGATTACATTTCTTATTTTGATATAACGACTAGGTTTAGAATAGGGCTTACCTTTGACAGCAAGAAATAATAAGTAATATACTTTTCCTTTTTCAGAAATAGAATTATTTTGAATATCCAATTAGGCAGAATATTCAAAATAATTTTCCTTGACTATTACTCTAACATTTGCCGTAAGGCTATACAAGCATAATTGTAATTACAATTTCTAGAGATTTAGTCTATAAAAGATGTGTGACTAGTATAGCTTTGATTTTTTAATTCTGGACGATAAGTGGTTTCATAATAGACACACCATTCATTTCGATATTCATAAAATAAAATCCACTAGAAATAGATGCGTCAAGTTCAATATTCAAAACTTGTACACCTGATAAAACTCTTCTCGCAGACATCAATGTCGTGATTTTTTTACCGGTCACTTCAAGTAATGATAAGGTGACATTAGTAGCTGTTTCCAATTCCAATTCGAGATTAAGTAAATTTTGTACGGGGTTTGGAAATATTTCAGCCTTAAAAGTTGGTGCTTCGATATCTTCTTGAGAAACAAGCATGGCTTCAAAAAATGTTATAACTGGAAGTACATTGGCTTTCATCATTTCAAAGTTGTTGACAAGCGCCAGATCAAAAAAGTAGGTCAAAGCTTGTGATGTGCCATTGTCATAGAACACCGCAGAAATACTATCAGCAAGAACATAACTATCATCACCCATTCTATAAATCGGGTTAGCCCCATCTACTATCGAGACTCCATCACCATACCACAATGTATCAAACAACCATGTCAAATCATTCAATCCGGTAATTACAGAATTTTCATCAGTTACCATTATAGGAATTCCTGTTCCATCATCAGTATTAAATGACTCCACATCGAAAGACGATACTCCTAGAAAGTCATACACGAAATCTCCTTCTTGAAAACTGACTGGTGAAAATTCATATCGGTCAAACAAGAAATCATTTCCAGTAAGCCATAGTCTCCCTCCATTATTAAGATAAGCTTTTAGAGAAGCATTGTCTTCATCCAAACCATTCCATAATAACAAGTTATTACCATCACTTGAGGTATGCCATATTACCAAATCAAAATTACTCATATAAAGATCAGTTGGTCCGGCTGCACTATCAACAGCGTTGTAATAGGTCGCTGGGTAGCCAACAGAATCTAAAGCTGCAAACAAATTCTCAGCATTATTAAACTTGTCATCTGTATCATCAACAAAAAGTATATCAAGTTGAGCATTGATGCTAGAGAAACTTAGGGAGAACAAAAAAGTAAGTAAATAGTAAAACTTCCTCATATTATTAAACTGTGATTGTGATTAAATAATTTTCTATAATTTACTCAATTATGGGATGAAAATTAGTTTATTCAAAGATAAATCCTTGTCGCAAGTTATAAAGTAAATACCTTTTAAATAAATAGGCAAATTGATTTGCTGAGTGTTTTTTCCTGAAAGTAGATATAAGTCGTAACTCTCTACAAGTTGCCCATCAACAGAATATAAAGAAATAATAAATTCTTCGGACTGAGCAATCTTATAGTCAAGCAATATTAACTTCGCTGTATTGCGAATATTGAAGTAGTTGTCGATATTTATAGAAGAATTAGAGGTCACCATTTCAACAGAAAATTCTTGCTCTTGAAATGGTTGGGAACAAAAATCCAATTCATTCCAAGATATGACTCTCCAGTAATACTTGATGCCCGCAATCCAGTCGTGGTTAATAGAAACTGAAGACTCTGTTGTAAGTTGTCCCAATGGGTCCAAATTGAAATCTGGAGATCGGTCAATTTCTATATAATAATATTCTGCATTAGAAACATCTTCCCAGTCGAAGTCAATAAGATTGTCAGTGGTTTCAATAAGTTCAATAGGAGCAATTAATTCTGTATTCGATTCTATAGGCAAAGCGGAAGGTGTATATGAAGTTTGAAGGTACGCTCTTGACTCATGTTCTACATCAGCTTGCATGATCTCAATCTGAAGTGTACTGAATGAGTTTCTACAGCTATCACTGAAGTATGACATGATAAGTGTTTCATCTGGATTGACTACCTCACCATTAGGGTCCTGCGCTTCGCCATCATAATTACAAGACTGCTGCCAAGTGATACCAAAATTATAATCAGGTGGGGTGTCGCACAAAAAGTCTCCGGCAGTATTGCAGTTGGAACCGTTTACTTTTTCGGTAGGCGTTTGCCCATTGGAAGCTATTTCTGGACTTGGATTACCGTGAATATTTAAATCCCAAGCTTGACCATCCCATCCAAAATGAGGATGGAATAAGGCAAAGAAGTGTCCTATCTCATGAGCTAAAGTTTTATCGCCCTGAGTAAAAACACTTTTCTGTAGAACTACCCAATCTTGCTGATTGTCATACAATGCAACGACGTTACCAGCTCCTACTGAATTGAGAATAAAAATATTGATACATGAATCCTTCTTTTCATTGACCATAGCCATTTCATTTTCAATTAGATGACTTTCGTCAAATATGCCATCGTGATCGATAAAGTTAATGCCTTCGAAGGTAAGGTAGAATTGGATTCCACTATCGAGATATAATTCATTCAGTTCGCACAAAACTTTTAACGCAGTCTCGACTCGAGCCCTTCCTACGCCGTTTGTTTTTGCAACAAGGTGAAGTGAAATAGGAATTTGTACATCAGTGACCGAATGATTGCTTCCAGTAAAATTGCTAATATGGTCTTGATACTTAGCTTTCCACTGTTTCTGATCTTGATGAGTAACGCCGCATACTTGACTGAATATGGGAGAAAGTATCAAGGAGAAAATAAATGTAGCTAATAATCTATTTCGCATTCTTAGGTAATTTTTCATACTAAAGTAGATAATAGAATGTCAATAACCTAGAATTTTAAAAATAGATGTTGCTGACATGTCGGCTATCTAAAACATTTGGAAAGAGGTAATCTAAAGTATGAAAATAGTTGCTGAATCCCTGGCTGAGTCTGCCAATCGGAGAGAGCAAAAAAACAGATAAATAAATAATTCAATAACAATGACATTCTCTTCGTTTACCAAGAGTGATTTATTATTATCTACCTTGTAACTAAATGAAAAAATATCCTACAACTTTAATCATAATTATTTTCTTTTCACTTCTTGGATGCAATGACGCGTCTCAGCATAAGAATGTAACTAAGAAATCAATAGACAATGATTCCACGATATTAACGGAGCCTAAAGTGCAAACTAATAATACAAGCAATAAGCTTCGTGATCGCATCCTCGTACCTAAAAACTACAAACGTGCACCTTATGCAAAAACTTCATTCGGGTATTATTTACAAAATTTGAAATTAAAGCCTGAGGGTTCTCTGGTTAAGTATTACAATGGATCAACTAAGTCAAAAGCAGGAGTGTACCATGCTGTTATAGATTTGGATATCGGAGATAAAGATTTGCATCAATGTGCAGATGCGGTGATGAGATTGAGAGCAGAATATTTGTGGAAAGAAGCAAGATACGATGATATCAAATTCAATTTCACCAATGGTCATCAAGTGGCTTATTCCGAGTGGATGAAAGGGAAGAGAATGCAGGTCAAAGGAAATAAAACCAATTGGATCCAGAAAACTTCTGCTTCCAATACATATGAAGATCTTTGGAATTACTTAGAATTGATCTTTATGTATGCAGGAACCTCTTCTTTAGAAAAGGAAATGAAAACTATTAGGCTATCCGAGGTAAAGGTTGGCGATGTCCTAATTCAGGGAGGATTTCCAGGGCATGCAGTAATCGTAGTTGATGAAGCTATTCATTCGACATCTGGTAAGAAGATATTTATGCTTGCGCAAAGTTATATGCCTGCTCAACACTTACAGATTTTAATGAATCCAAACGACAAGGAATTAAGTCCTTGGTATGAGTTTATGGATGGCGAGATTGCAACTCCAGAGTGGGGGTTTAATGCTTCTGATTTTCGGAGCTTTTGATAAATGCAGGTTTCAATATATATTTCTATAAACTCTTAAATGGGTAGTAAATCACTTGATAACATCTTTAAATCGTTAAGGACATTCCTAACGTTCTAAATTTGTGATTCGATGAAAATGAAAATATCTATCTTTATAATAAAATAAATAGAATGATAAATAGATTAATCCAACTAAGCTGTATACTGTTTTTAAGTTTAATGATGATTGGGTGTGAAGAAGAGGATCCCTGCGATGGAATTGTGTGCAACAATGACGGTATTTGCGAAGGGGGAAATTGTGATTGCCCTGAAGGGTTTTCAGGAGATCAATGTGACATTGAAGATCTTTGTGTTACTCAAAATATCGCTTGCGCAAATGGCGGCAGTTGCATTGATGGGCTTTGTGATTGTCCAAGCGGTTTTGTTGGTGATAATTGTGAGCAAATTGATCTTAGCAACCTTCAACTTATTTTGGATGAGGGAATACTGACTCCTCTCGAAATTATAGATCAAGGAATCCCAGCAGAAATGTTATACGGACTTCAGTTTGCAGACGGTATTATTTTTTATGTTGATGTAGATAACCGTTTGCCAAATGCAGATGGTATGGTTGTATCTCCAGAAGATTTATCCACGGATGCTAGCGGTGAATGTAAAGATGGTGATATCGCAGAAATAATGAATGCCAACTATTCTAATACTAATCCTGGAGTATTTAATAACAGTGGCTTACTTGGTGAAGGCATGAACAATACAAATACAATACTTGCACAGTGTGAAGAGCTAACAGATGGTGCTGCTAAACTATGTCGAGACTTAGGTCCAGAATGGTTCTTACCATCTATGGAAGAAATTTATTTGGTAGATAATAACTTAGAATATGAGCTTGCTCTATTTACAGACTTTGATTATTATTGGACTTCTTCGGAAGACTCAGCCGAATTATTCTGGGCCATCAATGCCGGTGATCGTTTTGATGCCATAGGCACCGATTCTGGATTGGTACGTGTAAGAGCGGTAAGAGAATTTTAATCACTTTCGTTAAAATTATTTTTATTCCTTGAGGGAAGTTCACAAAGGTCATTTGATCTATGAGATAGTTCAGTAGTTCTTAATGGTGTTAGCTTAGCCTAAATATTCAGATTGGTGATTTTGATTGAACTTTTTAGTTTCTTACTTCCTGTCCAAGTTTACGCTTTTCAATTCAATCGTTTCCAATAAATTATTTTATCATCACCTTCACTCCAAAAATCACGAATGACAGCTTCTTTGTTGTAACCCAATTTCTCATAAAATGCTCTTGCTGCTCTAAAGTCATTTGTGCTCGATGTATCAACAATTAAAATTCTTTTACCCTGTTCTCTTAGATAGGTTTCAATATACGACATCATTCTACTTCCTGTACCTTTGGATTGAATATCATTCCTGACACCAATAGCATACAAATTATATGTTCCTTCTGTTAATTTTTCAGGTGCACAATATCCGATTGAAATTGGTTTATCGTTTTCTGTTTCAGTAAACCAAATTTCTTCATTTTCTGAATTGTTTAAGTATTCAGACATCATTTCTTCAAGCATTTCCGAAGGAAAAAGTTGAATAGAATTTAAAATCTGTTTCAACTCAGGAATATCTTTCCTAACAACCATTCTTATATTATTCATTCAACTTAGTTTATGTGTTGTGCAATCTATTTTGTTCGCTTTAATTTTTACGAAGTATATTAGTCTCAATCAAAATTCATCGATTTAAGTTACTCGATTATTTTCTATGGCTTGGTTGATTTTGTGTTTTAAGATATAATAGTGAGCCTAATCGCATATAATCGGCTTATTTTATTTATTGCTGGCTTTCACTGTAATATTTGATATTTTGTTGGATTTCGGGTTTGATCATTTATTGTTTTGCCCAATGATGAAATAACTTTATTCAATACAACCATCGTTTCTTCGTCCATAATTTCTCCATCGTTGCTGATTTTTCCTTTTGCTCCTTGAGCCAATAGTTTAGATTCTTTTGGTAAAGATGATTCAATGATGGTTAATATTAAATCAAGTGAATCGAATGCTTTTTTACCAGAGGCAGCGGCAACAATCATTGCTACTGGTTTATTGGAGAGCAATACAATTGACACATTCCATTCTATGAGATTTTTTAAACTTACTGGTAGACTAAAAAGATACTCTGGTGTGCAGAATAAAATCCCATCGGCATCTTCTATTGCTATTCTTAATTTAGAAACAGGGTTAGGTAATGCCTCTTCCAGTTCAGGATTAAAATGAGGCAATTCACTTATTTGATTGTAGATTTTAATTTCAAATTTTTTCTGATGCTCCTTCTTTATAAAACTGATGCTCCTTCTTTATAAAATTCAATATTGACAAAACCGTAGATTTTGACTTTGTGCTACCAGAAATTCCTAAAAATTATAGTCTTTACATGTTGCTCTTACTAGATAGTTTTAACCATTTTTCTGATTTTAACAGCCTTTTCAAAATGGTCAAGCTTGTTTTTCAATATCCACCATTCAGCTACCTCCATCAATAGTTCGGGGTCGTCATTTTTATTCGCAAAAAATGCATAGAAAGAAAGCCCAACTTTTTCACCTTTCTGTTGAATCTTCTTTTCGCAAACAGCTATCATTTTTTGCTTGATTTCTTTATTCATCTATTATGACTTACAGTCGTATACTTCATTGCATGACCTCATTTTTTACTTTATGATATTTCTTCGGGTTGTAATAAACATAAATATGGCTTCATATAAACAATCCTTGTCAGAAGAAATTAATTTCCACATTTGACGAAAGTCTAGGTCTCTCTCACTTCCGTAAATTTTCTCATAATTGAATGTAAGCATACTGGTAAGATATGTCTGAGATAATCAATTTTTTTTTAAAAAAAGGAGCAAAGCCAACTGCCTTACTCCTTTTTAAATTCTCTTACTATTTATACCAGACTAAAAGTTTTAGTCTCTAGTTTTTTATCTCATCAATGTACAAACAACTTAGTAGTCTCTTCAATCTCACTTTCTTCATTATAAAATCTAAGTATATATATACCTCCTACTAATCCAGCTGGTACATTATAAATAAAGAAGTTGTTATCTACACTCGAAGTATTCTTTCGAATCAAACGCCCGTCTCTGGAATATAGCTCACATGATAGTTCTCCAGTGAATGGATATCTGATTTCAACTTCTGTTCCTCCACTAAAACCGTTGGTGTGAGAATTAATTGCATTAGATAAATACTTGGTTTCTTTATACAGGTCATAACCTGAACAATCTTCATCGACTCCATTGTCTGGAATATCTTCTGCTCCAGGAAAAATCGTTGCAACATCATCGTTACAGTCATCAGAATTTGTTACAAAACCGATGGGTGCATTACTTATACATGTATCTAATTCTATTGCTCTGTCTCCAAATCCATCTTCATCAAAATCACGGTAATAAATAAATCTTGGAAGACCATTGTTTATTTCGCCATCACAATCGTTGTCTATCGCATCACATGTTTCTACTTGAGTTGGGAATGTATTTTCATCTAGATCGTTACAATCGTCAGAATTGACAACATAACCAGAAGGAGGTACAGAAATACAAGTATCTATAGTCATAGTTATTTCACCGAAGCCATCAAAGTCACCATCAAAGTAATAGGTATTTACAGGTACGCCATCATTAACAATCCCGTTGCAATCATTGTCTAGGTCATCACAGATTTCTGCAAGACCTGGATTCATCATTGGGTTGTTGTCGTCACAATCGATGTAATTATAAAAACCATCACCATCTTTATCCTCAAAGAAATATTCTTCAGCTAATTTTATAGTAGACGCAGCAATTTTGATTCCTATTTCTCTTCCTGGGATATCGTCGGCAGGGGGGTGGATACCTCCCCAGATTCTAGACAGACTTGTTTCATCTGATGCATCCCGATATGTAGCCCATTGAAGCGTTACATCTTCTGTAGGCCCGTCCTCAAAAATAAGAAATTCATTTGCGGGAGCGAGAAATTCTCCCATCCCTCCAGGGAAATATTCATCTCCTGTCAAGTAAGTCAGTATCTCTGCAGCAGCTCTAGAAAAAGTAGAGTGTCCTGAAACATAACCTGCAAAATTTGGAGTTACAAAGGTAGGCCTTTGGTACGGCCACCAGTTTTCGCCTAGGATCCATCCAACTCCTGCAGTTTCAGTTTCAGGGTCTTCAATAAATTCTGGTCCTCTCCAGCTATATACTTTTATTTTTCCAACATGCTCATCATTGTTACCAGCCAATGGATCACCTGTTTCAACCAATTCAATTTTTCCTGGAACCAACTTGATTCCTAAATTTGAATAGTTTGGAAGATTTGGATCTGAGCTTTGACCATTGTCAACCATAACTCTAATAGCAGATATTGGTCTGATATAATCATAGTATCCTTTTATACCCCAAGCCGAAACTGCGGCATCATGCAAGGCTGCACCCAATAAGAAATAAGCTTTGATGTCGTATTCTAATGGGTCTTCAATTTCTGAAAAACCTCTGTATGCTTGGTTGAATTCTGGATGATCGATTACATAATTTAAAATTGAGAACCAGTGACCTGGTGGAGTTTCAGAATCAGGACCATCTGCCCAAAACTCAGCGAGGATTCTAGTATAATCTCCACGCTTTACAATATTCTCCTCATAGGGTTGTCCTGTATGTGGGTTCAAGTCATGTCCATTGGATTGAAACATTCCTCCATTTTCAAAATCATAGAAGTTCGGATATTCACTAAATTCAGAAGGGAAATCAGTTAAATTACCTCTAGCACCTGGTGAAATGTCTAAAGTTACATTATCGTTTTCATCAAGATGTGATCCCCATGCCGCAACCATAGAAAAACCCCATTTGTATTCCTCACTGGCAAGCATGCTGTCCAGTTTTGGTGGAGCTCCTGGGTCATGATAAACGATATATTCAAAACCATCTCTTTCATATACATTGGCATCATCCATTGTCAATGAGAAAGGATTAACTTGACCCCATTCTGGACTTAAAAATGGAGGTACATCTTCAGCTGGAATTTCTGTTTGTCCTACAAATTCACCCAACTTAAGTGGTTGCCACCTATTTACAAAAGTAATATCCGGATTTCCTGGAATCAAAGGATCAAGATCTTCATTCACTGGATCATAAAATAAGTTTGGGTAATTTATTAGTTCATTGGATCCATCTTGAAAGCCATAAGCTAATAGTTCGTCTGCAAGATACTTGCCTAAAGCAGCTGGATCTCCAGAAGCATAATCGGTGTTCATCAAAGCTGTATCATATCCATATTCATCCATTTTGTCCTGCATCTCCGATAACATGATAAAAAATCCAGGAGAGGTGCGATACCTCTGCCGTAGATACCAATAAATACCATAACTTATCGCTTCGTGTCTGGCTGAATCTACATTCATTGGAGTTGGAACTCCATCAAATGGACAATCCCAACCATAATTTTCTTTACCTAGAAAATAGGTATCTGCTCCTCCTTCATCATAGACTGCCCAGCAATCATACATGATCACAGACATATGCCATAGATTTCTTGCTGTTACCGTTGGCCTAGCTCGGTCATTTCTAACTGCGTCTAAGATTAATTCATTCCATTCTCTAGCAATGGTATGCTCTTGAGAGACTCCAACTGATAGAAAGAAAAAGAATATGGGGATGGCAAAAAGTACCTTCTTCATAAAACCCTATTTTTTTGCAATATTAAGATTTTTCGTAATGTATATCACTATTTTATACATACCGTAACACATATATAAACGGAAAATTTCTGGAAATGAGGTTACTTATTGTAAACTCCTTGATTAATTACTATTTCAGCCAATACTTGCGAGGAATCTAGCTGCACAAAGATAGTTACAAAAGTAAACCTTGAGTTTATTAAAAACAACATAAATCACAATATTCGAACTCGTAATCTTCAGATTATCAACTGATTAAGATAATTTTCAAATTAGTGACCTCAATTGTGTGACCTATAGATGTTTCTTGCGTCTCAAGGACAATTCTGCTATTAGCTAAGCAGCGTTAAATGAGAGAAAAAAACAGAGATGCGTAAAGCAGCTCTTTTTTTTTGCCCATAACTCAACTTCCATTACTTTCTTCAAGTTATCCCTAGTTTATAGGAGGGATCAAGCTTTCCAAAGTTCTAGGAAAATTAAACCTATAGTATACAAATTACACCGTAATTCATTAGAATTTGAATCGTAAGCTGCAGATTATCAATGGGTTAAGAATATTTTCGAATTAGAAACATTAATTGTGTGACCTGTAGCCGTTTCTTGCGTCTCAAGAACAATTCTGCTATTAGCTAAGCAGTGTTAGAGAGAAAAAAATAGAGATGCGTAAAGCAGCTCTTTTTTTTTGCCCATAACTCAACGTTTCACAACTTAATAATAGCTTTCATGGTAAATTAGAAATATAAGCTACACACCTCAAGTTATTTTTTTTAGCTAAACAACGATCATTACAATGAAGTTTCTAGCTCTTCCAATTTGCCTTCTATTTGTATTTTTTGCATCATTTTCTACGGCCCAAGACTGCGAAGGAGTCTTTGATAGCTTGTATTTTGAATTGGTTCCAATCAAAAATCTAGGAGTAGGGGGTGGAACAGTAGCTGAAGGCTCAAATATAAATGTTGAGGCAAGGTCTGTAGATTTTGATTTATTTTCATTCCAGTACACAATTGCCTATGATACTACAAAATTTTCATTTGTATCAATAGATCGATTCAACACAGAAATACAAGGAGCTGTAAATTCATTTGAATCAAGTAAGGGAAGGATTGGGGTGATTTGGACACAAATTGATGCATAAAATTAAATATTGCAGGATGGAAGTTTGCTGTATATTATTGAATTTACTTCATTGGTTGCAGCAGGCGAATGTCTTTCACTTTCAATGACGAATACTCCAGTAGACGCTGAGTTGGCAACTGTTGGTTCTTCAAATAATATCTGCTTTACTTTAGAACCCAACAATCTTTTGTTCAATACTCCTTTGTGTAATTTCTTTAATCCAAATGATATGGATTTTGATGGATATACAAACTCAATAGATTGTGATGATATGAATCCCATTATTAATCCTGATGCTACAGAGCTATGTGATGGTATAGATAATAATTGCAACAGAGAGATCGATGAAGATGTCTTCTTGTTTAGCTATTATGCGGATGCAGACGGAGATGGATTTGGCGACCCAAATACAGAAACATTAAGTTGTGAAATCATTCCTGGATTTGAAGAAAATATGGATGATTGTGATGACACCAATGAAAATGTAAATCCTGACGCCCAAAAATGCAATGATGGATTGGATAATAACTGTGATGGAGAAGTTGAAGAGATTGATATTTCTAGCTTTTATTACCCTGATCAAGATGGTGATGGATATGGAGCTATGGTTTATGCTACAATTAGCTGTTTAGATCCTGTAGGTTTTGTTCAGAACAATATCGATTGTGATGATAGCAATCCGATGATAAATCCAGATGCTTCTGAAGAGTGTGATGGTATAGATAACAATTGTGATGGGATAGTGCATGAAGGCTTTGTGTAAAACACCTATTTTGCCGACATATATGGGGATGGATTTGGGGACCTTAATATTGAGGTGGCAAGCTGTGTTGCCCCATCGGATTTTGTCACAAACTTTGATGACTGCGATGACACCAATGCAGCAATAAGTCCTGGAGTCATTGAAATTCCTAGGAATAATATTGATGAAGATTGTGATGGAATGGATGGTTTAGTATCTACCAACGAAGAGTTGCGAAACTTGATAAAGGTATATCCAAATCCAATCTTAGATTTTGTGCAAATTGACATCCAGAACTTAGTCTTCTATGATTTTAAAATATATAACCGGCAAGGGATATTAATTAGAACACAGAAAATAACATCAAGCTCAACCAATGTGAATGTTGAAAAGCTAAATGAAGGTCTATACTGCTATATGTTATTCGAAGAAGGGCAGCTGATTTCATCAGGGAAGTTGGTTAAGATTTAGTTTATCGGACTTGCGGACAAAAAGACTTTGATGCTCGATAAATGATTCTGGATAATTTAAGCTATTGACATAAGATTGCTTGAAATTTGATTGTATCATTGGTAGTTAATTCCTCACTGAAGGTCTCCTTCAGTAAAAACTTAAAGTTTTTATTTTTTGACAATTTTCAAGTCACACTATTAGAAAAGTGGACTTCTACAGATTGTAGTCTTATGCAATTCGCACTCTACTTTTCTTTAACTTAAATAAAATCTTTTCAAATGAAAACCCTTTTTTCTACTCTGACACTTGTCCTATTATCTTTATTATTTATGAATTTTTCTAGTCCTATAATAGCTGCAGATGATGGTGCTGTTATTGTTGAAGGCTGCGAAGAGTGTTTCGACCTTGTTCAACAATTTGATTTATTGACACCACCTGAAGCCAATGAGTGTATTCCACAAGATGCTTACGATAATATCAATCGAGCAATTGATAATTATAATCCTGAAAGTTGTTACAGCCTTTATTCACTTTTTTATAATACAATAACTTTTTACACCTATCAAGTTGATTGCTTAGGTCAAGACTTCTGTAGTGAAATAATGTGTGAAGCAAGATGCATGTCAGAGTGCTTGGCGATGGATCCAGATTATGAGACATCAATGAATTATGTTTTAGACTACCTTGAAAATGTTTGTTCTTGTGGAGAAGGTGATTGTTATGCAGGATGCGCTGATAGCTGTGAGGAAGAAGATTTAGATTGTTGTGATACTAATTACAAAATTATTCCTTGGTTTGTAGAAGAAGGTTGCTGTGCCTTTAGAATTTCAGCAAATGCTCCAGACGGATGTAACCAATTGGTGCACGTTAGTTTTGATGCCGATGCGTATCCAGAAGGTTGTTTTAGTTCATCAAATGATACGGGTCCTGGTAGTACAGGAGATGCAATTATTAAAATTTGCTGCTACGATGAAGAAGCAGGAAGCCCGATTATTAAATTTAGAACAAATGGTAATTGTGAGCAGATCGAATTTGATCCAAGAAAAGAGGTATCTTGCCCATAATTCTTTTAGCAATTAGATAAAGCAATTATAAAATATAAGCGAGCATGAAATAATTTTCATTGCTCGCTTTTTTTTTCTAGATATCCATAACTTCTTATTGCCCATTCAATAAGTTTTAAGAGTAGTTCTTGAAAAGTTTCTAAGCAAATACTTTATCAGAAAACCAATCTCGGCTCTCGGTTCGCGGCTCCAATATTTCTTACTTTTCTAGTCTAGCGTCTGGTGTCTGGCAGTCTGGCGTCTTCTTTAGCGGCTCCAATTTTCTTACCTTTTCAGTCTGGCAAGCTAACAATCAACCCATTTAGCCTCACTCTTCCCACTCTCAATCACTTTATAAATAAACTCCATACCTCTCACTCCATCCTCAACAGAAGGGTAGTCCTTGTATACTCCTTCAACTTCTCTGTTTTCGATGCGTGCAGAAATACACTCCGCAATATTTCTATAGATATTTGCGAAAGCCTCTAAGTATCCCTCGGGATGACCTGCGGGAATTCTAGTATGAGCCTGTGCTGCTTCAGACAATGGACCTACTCCCGTTCTCAGCAATTCTTTGGGTTTGTCTGCCCACTTAACGTGCAGGTCATTGGGGTACATTTGTGACCATTCTATTCCAGCTAGCTCGCCATAGATTTTTATTCTTAGATTGTTTTCTTCTCCTGCTGCTATTTGACTTGCAAATAAAATACCACGTGCGCCATTTTCTAGTCGGATCAATACATTGCCATCATCATCCAATAGACGTCCTTCTACAACTGTGCTAATATCTGCACACATAGCCACAATGCGTGAGCCAGTAATATATTCTGCTAGGTTTTCTGCATGTGTTCCTATATCACCCATTGCGCCAGCGATTCCAGATCGTTTAGGGTCAGTACGCCAAGCTGCTTGCTTCTGATCTGTCCCTTCTAAAAAACTAGATAGCCAACCTTGCGAATATTCCACAACAACTTTTCGGATTACCCCTAGTTTTCCTTCTTTGACCATATGTCTGGCTTCTTTGACCATAGGGTAGCCAGTATAATTATGCGTCAACCCAAAAATTAATCCTGATTCTTTTACTTTATCTCTCAGCTTGTATGCTTCTTCTAAATCAAAACATAGAGGTTTGTCTGATACAACATGGAATCCGTGATTTAGTGCTTTCATCGCAGGCCCAAAATGAATATGATTGGGCGTCACTATCGAAACGAAATCCATTCTCTGATCTTCTGGAAGTCCTGCTTCCGTTTCAATCATTGTTTTATAATCTGGATATACTCTTTTAGGATCAAGAAAAAATTCCTTACCTGATGCTTTTGATCTTTCTGGGTTACTAGAGAATGCACCACACACCAATTCGATTTTTCCATCGAGAGCTGCTGCCATTCTGTGTACGCCACCTATGAAGGCACCTTGGCCACCACCGACCATACCCATTCTAATTTTTCGATTCATAGTATTATGTCAAATTGAAATAAAATAATAAAAATAACCAGTGCAAAATGTATAAATTCAGCAAGTGCTAAGCGCTTGGTTGCAAAAAGTAACATGGTAAATAATATAGATAAAGGTACCACTACAGTTGTAAGGTGTTGCGGTACAAGTGCAGTTTTGAATAGCATCATTGGTATCGTATAGAAAAGCAAAAAGTAAAGCAACGAAGATAAAAGTTGGGCCTTGACACTTTTTTTCTTTCTCAGATTTGTTTGATTAAAGATTAAAAAAAGTATGCTGAGAATAAGTACACTCAATCCTATCCAATCTATCGGCTCAAACGAAGATGGAAAAGACGGAAGATTAAAATCAAATTGCAAAAATGGTAAAAAGCCTTCTTTCGTTCTATCCAAACTAAATGCTCCAAAAATAAATATAGGAATCATAACTCCTATGACACTTTGCAAAAACTCCTTCAAGTTTATATCTCTCAACATCAATATTGCCTGGACGATAAACAAACTCAGGACTATAAAATGTGGGCTTACTAAAAAAGTCAATCCACAAAAAAATCCCGCCATAAACATAGACTTGATAGGTTTGTAGACTTTATAAATATTACTCAATTGGATCAACATCAAAATCAAAAAAGTGTTGGCTATCATGATAGGATGTAGTACAAGAAAATGTGGTAACAGACACATACCTAAGGATAAAATCATTCCTGCCAACAAGCTATTTTTAGGATTCAATTTGTTTGAGTTGACAAAAAAGTTTACCAGATTAGCTTGCAGAAAAATTACTAGAACTGCAAGAATGGACAAAACAAATGGATGAAGGTTGGTATAGATAGTATCGAGTACTGGACTAAGCCCAATAATCTCGTCATAGTTGGGAGGGTTTGTAAATGACCTTAACCTTAATATGATAATATAAGGTATAAGCAGCAGGTTATTTAGTAGTATATTTTTAAGGAAAAGCTTAATCAAATCAACTTTGTCTTTAGTCTAAATCGAAAGTAGCGATTTTAAAGGAATTTTTGCTTTATCTAGTTTGGAACTTTAGAAGTATGCGATGCGTAAGTAGGGTACATAAAAAAAGCCCTCTGCATTTACAGAAGGCTTTAAAAGAAATTTTATTATTTCTTAAATCTTATTGCTCTTTCTTAGCTGTGCAAGTTTTCTTGCATGATTTGCTACAAGCTTTTTTAGCAGATTTTGCTGCTGGTGCAGGAGCTGCTGCGTCCATTGGTGCAATGTCAGCTTCTGCAGATGCAGATGCTACTGAGCCAAATGCCTTAGATTTTGTACAGTATGATACTTCATCATAACTTACTTTTCCAGACGTTGAGCAAACATTTTTTTGATAAAAGCTAACTTTACCGCTTGTTCCGCAAACTCTTTTTTCAATGTTTTCATTTGCTTCAGCAGCTATTTCAGCTTGAGCAAGTGCTGATGCAACTTGAGTATCATCAGCGTTTGTTGTAGTTTCAACATTTGCCGTTTTAGCCTTGCTTCCACAAGTTTTTGCACATTTCTTAGCGCAAGATTGAGCAGAAACCATTCCTGCTACTAAAACGAATGAGAACATTAACATTAATTTCTTCATGTTTAATTTTTTCTTGTTTTCCTAATAATTCAAAAATAAGGGAATTTTTTGATTGAAAACGTCCTTATTAAAACATTAACGTCCTCAAAACGGATATATTTGACATATAATTGAAAAAAGTCATTTGTTTACACCAAATTTTGCAAAATGCAACTAAAAATCACTCTTCTAACCCTGATCGTCCTACTTACATTCTCCTGCAAAACTACCCAATCTTCCTATACACCGGAAAATTTTGAAGGTAGCAAGCTGACCTTTGGGACTGAAGGAGGATTTGCTGGGACGACCTCAGAATATTATATTTTTGAAAACGGTCAATTCTTCTCATTTGAATCCAGACAAGAAAAAGCTTTTGAATTGAATAAAATCGACAAAAAAATTGTCAATCAAATTTTTGACAATTATACGACACTTGGGATTTCAGATATGAACTTAAATGATCCTGGAAACCTTAGCTATTACATTAAGATGGATTCCGATGCCGGAGAAAAAGTGGTTAAATGGGGAGGCATGAACGAAGAAACCCCACCAATCCTGAAAACATATTTCAAAAACCTTGGCCAAATTGCTAATAAATATAAAACTGTTACACAATAATGAAACAATTATTAATAATCATTTCATGTCTTCTATTGACTCAGATAATTTCTGCACAGCAATTAAAGCCAATAAAGCAATCTGAGAATTCTCATGTAAATAAAATTGAGAATATACATATTGAAAAGCGTATCAACTCCACTTCCGTAAATGTTGATGAGGATGTTCAATACATTCCAGTACACACATTTACCGGAAGGTCATCAATCAAAAGTCAACTGACTGTCACACACTACAATCAAAAAGGACAGGCTTCTTTTATAAGTGGAAAATTGCCTTCAAATAAAAGATCAGCAGACTTACAAATTCAAGCTAAAGATTATTTAGTAGAAGCTCGTGAAATTATGCAGCTAGCAGAAGATGATAATTTTAGCATAATTGATCAATGGTCAGATGAGCTGGGTCAGAAGCACATGAAGTATCAACAAGAACACAATCTGATTCCTATCTATGGATCAGAAGTGATACTTCATTCTGAAGAAGATATTATCACAGGATTGAATGGAGTATACACGTCAACCAAAGAAATAGATGATTTAAAAGCTACTCCGCAGATAAAAATGGATAGAGTAGAAGACATTGTGAAATCAAAAGTAACTGAAAATTTCAAAAATCTTTCTGAGCAATCTGATTGGTTGGCAAACAAAATTACGCAGTGGGAAAAAGAATTGGTTTATTATGCTGATGAAAGCGGTTTGCAACTTGCCTACCACGTAAAGGTATATCCACATGTTGGCGAATGGTTGACTTATTTTATTAATGCTGATTCGGGAGAGGTGATTACACATTATTCTAACCTTTGCAAATTTCACTCAGGGCACGAACATGCACATGGGCCTAATGGTCGTGATGCTAAGGATAAAGGTCATGAAGATGAACATACAAAATTACCACCACCAGATGGTCCGGCAACTGCGATTGCTCAAAATTTATTTGGAAACAATGTCTCTATTAATACCTACGAGGTAGGTAATGGATTTTATATGATAGATGGTTCCAGATCAATGTTTAATGCCGGAGCTAGTAATCTACCCAATGATCCCGTAGGAGTCATTTGGACGATTGATGCATTTGATACTGCACCACAGAATGACAATTTTGATTATGGACATGTAACTTCAGGAAACAATAATTGGAATCAAGAAGAAGCGGTTTCTGCACATTCAAATGCAGGCTTGTCTTATAATTATTTTGAGCAAGTTCATGGAAGAGAAAGTATCGACGGCGCGGGCGGAACAATCATATCGTTTGTAAACGTTGCAGATGAATCTGGTTCATCAATGGGTAATGCCTTTTGGAATGGCGTCGCTATTTTTTATGGCAATGGTGATAGTAATTTCTTTCCGCTGGGACGAGGATTGGATGTAGCAGGACATGAGCTCAGTCACGGGGTAATCCAGAAAACAGCCAATCTAGAATACCAAGGTGAATCAGGTGCTATGAACGAATCGTTTGCAGATATTTTTGGTGCAATGATCGATAGAGATGATTGGCAGATCGGAGAAGATGTAGTGAGACCAAATTCCTTTCCATCTGGAGCCTTGAGAGATATGGAGGATCCACACAACGGAGCAGCGCAAGGTGACTTTAATGGAGGTTTCCAACCAAAACACGTCAATGAACAATTTACCGGATCACAGGATAATGGTGGGGTTCACATCAATTCAGGAATTCCAAATCATGCTTATTATGAACTGGCAACAGTTATCGGTAAAGATAAGGCTGAAAGAATTTTTTATAGAGCATTGAGAAATTACCTAACAAAGTCTTCCCAGTTTGTAGACTTGCGTGCAGCTGTTGAAAGATCAACAGAAGATCTCTATGGTGGTGCAGAATTAAACGCTGTCGCAAATGCCTTTAATGATGTTGGAATTGGCTCAGGTGGTGGAGGTAATTATGAAAATGATGCCGATGAAAATCCTGGCCAAGATTTCATTCTTTATACCGACCTTAATTATAATGCAATTTATCTAGCAGACCCTGAGGGAAATATCATTTCAAACCCATTGAGTAATACTGGAATTGCATCTAAGCCTTCTGTAACGGATGATGGTTCGGAAATTGTATTTATTGGTAAGGATAAGGCGATGTATATTATTAATATAGATTGGGGTGCAGGGACTGCTGAGCAAAACGTATTGGAAGACTCAGAACAATGGAGAAATGTGATTATTTCTAAAGATGGAAATAGAATCGCAGCATTGAGAGATCAGATCGATAATGAAATTTTTGTTTTTGATTTTATTGTAGGAGCTTCACAAGATTTTGTCCTTTACAATCCGACTTATACTCAAGGAATAAGTACAGGTGATGTTCTATATGCTGATGTGATGGAGTTTGATATTACCAGTAACTTTATCATGTACGATGCAGCAAACCGAATTGAAAGTCAGACAGCTGGGGACTATGAATATTGGGATATAGGATTTTTGGAAGTGTGGAATGGAAGTGCAAACACTTGGGCGCTTGGTAATATTGAAAAAGCATTTCCGGCTTTACAAGAAGGCACAAGTATAGGGAATCCAACTTTCTCTAAAAACTCTCCATACATCATTGCCTTTGACTTATTTGACGATCAAGGAAACCAAATTCTAGGAGCCAATCTGGAAAGAGGGGATGTGGATTTAATCTACGAGCAAGATTTATTAGGGTATCCAAGTTATTCTAAAGATGATACTCAGATAATTTTTGATTTGAATGAGCAAGGCTATGAAGAATTGGGCTTATTAAACTTAAATGATGATAAGATTTCAGCCAATTCTCCAAATGAAATACCATGGTTATTTGATAATCCAACTGAATCACAATGGGGAGTTTGGTTTAGTAATGGAGTTAGAGTGTTGTCTGATCTCGAAAATATAGAAGCAACATCAGAGCAAGTAAACGTTTATCCAAATCCTGCTCAAGATGTTCTAAATCTTGAAATCAAGGAAGTGAAAAATGTACTTGATTATGAGATTTATGACATGACTGGAAAATTGATAAAGATTAATCCAATTGGTGCTGGTCAAAAGCAAATTGATATTGATGTTTCTTCACTGGCGCAGGGCAGCTATATCTTAGGCGTAACTACAAAAGAGAAAAGGTTTAATACAAAGATTGTTATCACAAGATAATAATAGAAGTAAAAAAATATAAAAGAGGGGTGGGCGATTCGTCTTCCCCTTTTATTTTTGAGAAGAGTAAGTATTTAGCAAATAAAAAAGATTTTAATCATACGGTTCAGTTCGATTGGGGACATCATTCTATGTTCACCCATTATCCGTACTTTGAAAAACCAAACGGATGCTGAAATTCACTTTTTGACCAAACCTAATTTTTCCTCTATCATGGAATTTAATCCACATATAACAAAGAGGTGGAATTATCGAAAAGCTGATACTAAGTTGGTGGAGCAACTTAAGGAAGAGAAGTTTGATTTGGTCCTTGATTTGCAAAAAAATATTAGCAGTAAGAAATTAATTTCTGCACTATCCGTGCCAAGGAAAACATTTGAGAAGAAAAATATATCCAAGTGGCTATTTGTCAATTTTAAATACCCAGCTTTAAACATCCCACATTTGGTAGACAGATATTTCGAAGCTTTTGATCTTGAGAATGATGAAAAGGGTTTGGAGTTCTTTATAGACCCTTCATTGGCAGATAAGGATGATAACGAAAAGTATATTTGTATTGCCCTTGGTGCGGCACATAATACCAAGCAGATACCTGATAGCATTGTCATGCAAATATGCGATCGTGTAGAGGCTAAGATATATTTGTTGGGAGGAACTCAGGATAAGGAAAAGGGGGAGAAGATCGCCAAAAGTCGAGCGCATGTTGAGAATTGTGCAGGCACACACAGTATCCATCAATCCGCACAAAAACTAGGTTCAGCGCAACTGCTGGTTACTGGCGATACTGGTCTGATGCATATGGCTGTGGCCTTATCTGTTCCGACAGTCGTATTATGGGGTAATACCGTCCCAGAATTTGGCATGTCACCATATTATGGGAAAAAGGAAATTTTCACCTACAATCATGAAGTAAATGGCCTTTCTTGTCGACCTTGCTCGAAATTGGGCAAAAAAGAATGCCCCAAAACTCATTTTAATTGCATGAATAAGCAGAATATCGATTTAATTGTAGAACAAATACTATCTTTTATCGATGTTTGAAATAATATCCGAACCGAAACACTATTTATTCTGTTATAATAACTGTATAAAAAAAACTAAAATAATGGCACAAAGAAGACCAAATTTTGAATTACCTAATATCTCAGGTGGAATAAGTAAATACTTAATCTACTTTTTTATTGCAGCAGTCATATTTATGATTTTGACTTCGACAACTTTTATAACAATACAGCCAGGACAAAAAGCTATAAAGTTTAAAAAGTTTGGAGGAGGAATTCAGAAAGAGCAAATTTATGATCAAGGATTCCATATCGTTGCTCCTTGGGACAATCTTATCATTTATGATGTAAGAATTAATGAGGGAAATGACGAACTAGACGTACTATCTAAAAATGGACTACCTATTAAGATTTCTCTATCCTATAGATATGCACCTATTGGAGATAAGATTGGATATCTACACGATGAAGTTGGTTCAAGTTATCTCAGTCGAATTGTAGAGCCGGAAATCAAGGCAGCAACTAGAGAGGTAATTGGAGAGTACCTACCCGAAGAATTATATAGTTCGAAAAGAGAAGCAATCCAAGATGAGATTTTTGCTAGAACACAAGAAGCGGTATCAAAAAAATATGTTGATTTAGATGCAGTACTAATCAGTTCAGTCCAGCTTCCTCAAAAGTTGAAAAATGCCATCGAGCAGAAACTTCAAGAAGAGCAGTTGTCATTTGAGTATGAGTACAAGTTAGATAGAGAAAGAAAAGAAGCAGAAAGGAAAATTATTGAAGCTCAGGCAAAAGCAGATGCAAATAAAATCTTAAATGCATCATTGACTGATAAGATCCTACAAGACAAAGGCATTGAGGCGACGCTAGAATTAGCATCCTCTCCAAATTCTAAGGTAGTGATTGTAGGAGGTGGAGATGCAGGCTTACCTCTGATCTTGGGTAATCAGTAACATAGAAATAAAGCAAAATATAAGGGCTATCTGGATTTTCAGAGAGCCCTTTTTATTTAGGGATTGGCTTTCTTTTTTGTAAGGGTTTTACCCTTGCGGGAAATATTTCGCCATTTCAGATTGAATACTTTTTTTTCAGGATAAGGTTGAAAACCCCAATCTTAATAGATGGAGCCCACTTACAATTAACAAAGAATGAAACTAGCAATAGAAAACTATATAAAAGCAAGGGATTTTATATTTACAAATGCGAGGATGATTGAAAGGCGATTGTTTGAATATTATTTTGTTAATGGTAATACTGATGGTGTTTTTCATGCTGTGTATGCCTATCGAAACTTGGATGGTGGCTTTGGTCACGGAATGGAACCCGATACCGCATCGCCAGAAAGCCAACCCCTTTTTAGTATTATGGCTCTTGAAATTTTGGATGAAATAGCTTGCCTAAATGCTGAGTTAATAGAAAGAGATTTTATGCCCTATTTTCTAAGTGTAACTACAGATAAAGGAGGAATACCATGGATGTTACAGCCTAAAAGTGATTATCCTTGTGCTGAACATTTTAAGACTGTTAAAGAGTGGGGTGCATTGAGTACAACTGCACCTTTATTAGGAGTTCTTGAAAAGTTTAAAATTAAAATTCCTTGGATGCGAAAAGCGGAAGAATTTGTCTGGCAGGAAATAGATCGAATTAAAGACAAACACGTTTTCTGCCATCTATGTGTTCCAAGACAATTGCGATTCCTCAAATACACTAAAAGTAGAGACAAGGCAGATAAAGCACTTATGGATATAAAAGAATGGATACTACAGGAAGGAGTGCTTTGCAAAGATAAAACTGATGAAGCTTGGGGGCTTTATGGCAAACCGCATAGCTTGAACTACTCGTCTTCACCAGATAATATTTTAAATCCATTATTTTCTAGAGAAATGATTAATGCTGACTTGGATGAGTTGATCAAACGTCAAAAGGATGATGGAAGATTGGATACTTGGTATGGATTAAGTGAAGGTATGAAATTAGAATGGGCAGGAATACAAACTTTATGGACTTTGAAAACCCTTAAAAATTACGATAGAATAGAAAAATAATGTACACACACGCTTGCGATAAAATTGAATAACTCAACATAATGTCGCAACTCAGTTTGTTGCAAAACGAAAAGTATAACCAGTTCATAAGGTAATAAATAAAAAAATGATCCTTGATGGGTTAAATAGTTGAAAATAAACATCCATAAGTCAATAGCCTAAACGATTACTTCAACAAAGCCTCTTTAAGTTCTACATTAATCTGGATAATATCACCTGTCCTTTTAAATATCTGTTGGCTTGTCGCTACCTCTAGAACTAAGGAATTATTTTTAACCTTGGAATTATCACTATAAACTATCTCAACCATGTTTTCATCTGCTATTTTGTAGACAATCGGAATTTGGCAATAGGTAAAGCAAAGCGATCCTTCATGTAGCAGGATTTGTTTGTTTTTGGAATTGGTGTCAACATAGTTGAACGTATTTTCACTCAATAGGAATTCTGATTTGCGAAGAAGACTTGGATCAAAATAAAGTTTACCATCTTCGACAAACACCCCTAGCTCACCAAATCTACAAAGTACGTCTTCTTTTACTTGTCCAGTCATACCTGGCTGTTGGGCGCCCTTACCTGCAGGAGTATGCGAGTAGGCATCAGTTGGAAATGCGCCATACAACTTTGGAGATTTATGAACACCTATCCCCGCTTTAATTTCATAATAATGGGCCATTAAACCACCAATTACCTCAGCGCTTTCCTTTTCCTTTACTGCTTTAAAGAAACATTCCTGAACCGCTAAGCGCAACTTAGAGACCATATGCCAATAAATAGAACCCAAGCCTTCGTAGCCGAAGAAAGTACCCGACCTTCCTGTAAAGGCTCTATGGTTGAACACCTCTTCAAAAATTTGAAGAACAAGTTCTTTATCTGCTTCCGCAAATTGCGAATAGTCCCTTTGCATTAAATGGGTCAAACCATTTTCAAGGTCATTGGCATTTTTAAAATCTCCATTGAAATGAAACTGTCCATCTATGTCCTTTTCTATGATTTGGATATTACCATCATCAATTAATTGACCAAGCAATGAAGACTTGGTAACGACGGTTTTAGGAATATTATTTTTTTCAGTAAATAGAGGTAGATTTTTATTAGGATACAGAATATAACTATACTGATCTGTCCTAAACAAACTACTGTTTTTTAATCCATTTAACAGTGCTAAAGCATCTTTTGAAGATAAATAACCGGAACTTAAAACAGCCACCTGCCCCTCAAGCATTTCATCGAGGTAAGAAATAGAAACTTCCTCCTCATTTTCCACTTTCATTAGGTTATAGGCATGATACATATTGTCCTCTCTCTTATTGGACTTAATGGTATGATTTACAAAATCAAGTGCCAAAGAAATAAAATCAATTAAGGCATTGGATGATAAGGCTTGCTTTTTTCCTGAAAATGATTTTTGATAAACCCGATTTCGATAATTACTCGCCGCCTGACCTAGGCTATCCATGATTAGCTTGCGATCTTTGTCATCTATGCATGCAGATAAAAGGGTTTTATGCTTATTAAAACTTGCAGAGATAGCTTCAAAGAATTCGAAGAGCTCGCCAGAAATTTCTACCTGATCTAAATTTGAAGAGCTTAGAAGTTTTTGAAAAAAGAGTAAAAATCGTCTTAGGTAATACAAGGTGACCATTGATACGCCGTTGCCAACTAAAGCATTGTTAGCATCATTCCATTCTGGTCGTTGGGTATTCATCCAAATGCCTCCTTCTGGAATAAAATTGGAAAGTTTCGCTAAGGTTGTTGCAAGTATCTTTTCAATAAAGTTGACTTCATGAACAACTTTCTTTTGGTCATGTAATAATGTAGCATCGGCCCCTGTAATTTCCTTTTGCTTACGAATTTGATGGTCTAATTCTTCATCAAAAATGATTGTGTCTTTAGGATTCTTTAATGTATCCTCGTAGCTTTTTATCTTATAAGGCACATTGGCATAAACGAAAATATCCTGCTTAAAATACGCCGCCAATTTACCCGGTTGATGTTTTTCCAAAAACTCCAAAAACTTCAGGAGATAAATAATTTGATGATCACCCCAATAACCAATATATGACCAGGGATCGTCAGCCTCTATTGTCTCCCAATCAAATCCGTCTTTTGTAACCCGGTATGGATTATATCCATCGAAGGTGCTCGCGTTTAAAAACTTTTGAATCATGCTTTCCATAAACTCAGGAAAAGAGTAGGCTAAAGCTTCCCAATTCTGAAAAATATCTCTCCAGTTTCCTTGGTAGTCTAGAATTTTGGATCCGTCAATTTCGCTGTGCGTATTTATAGAAAATATATTCCAAGGTCGACTTGGGTCGCCATGTCTCCTGCTAAATTTTAAAGGCATATATTCTCGACTCAATCTTTTAAATCTAGAGTCTTCACTTTTATTCGCAAGTTCTTGTAATTCAGAAAGCGAAAAAACATCAGGAATATCCTTAAGTAAATCTGAAGTATGTTTTAATCCTTCCTTGGTGGCTTTATGCAAATAATTTATAAAATCGCTTTTTTTAACTTGGTAATTATAATCCATAATCCCACCTCTCATGATATTAAATAATACATTGGAGAAGTGCCGGGAATCTTCAAGTTTATCTGACGTTAATTGAATTCCATCAACTGCTGCATTAAGTTTTACCAATCGTTGAGTCCCTATTTCTATACTTTCATGAATCTTAAGACTCAATTCTTTTTGATCTTTTATTAGGGCTGATATACTGGCAACAGCAGAATGATTTTTATTGACATCCGCCATGAACATCCATTCCTTTTTAGTGCCTGCCTCTAGGTTTATAGTTGAATGAACAAAATAAGCTCCTTTCTCAGCTTTTACATCTGTTTCACCCACAATAGATTCTCCTCTTCTGAAAGCTTTCAACTGCAAGGAAGATAAAAGGTGAGTTATTTTTTCCAGTCCATGTTGCCAAACGATATTGGCTTTTAATGCTTCGCTTGGTTCAGCTCTATCTACTATAATTGCACTTAATGCATAAATCCCTAAACCAGTTTCTTTTTCAAGTTCACTACGTTTGTATGCATCAACCAGATTGCTTGCACTATTTTGCAAATCACTATTTACCCCACATGGGACAATATTTTGAATGCCATCTACCATTGTTATTTCAACGGAATGATCAGCATCATTAATTAGGCATGATTTTTTTACAAATCCAAACTCATTGCTACTATTCCATTGGTATCTGAAAGTCAACTTTAAGTCGTGATTGATTTCTTCAAAAACAACTTTATTTCCGTAAAGATTTTTGTATAAATTTCTACTCTTTTGGTGTACTCCATCATATCGATCAGAAAAGGGCTCCCATAGGTGGATTTTGTCATCAATATTCACTCGAAAAATGGACTTACTACCTGTTAGCTCTGCAGACTCAGTGATCTTATCATCGGTATAATATGGAAATAAGGCGTGTTGTGCATTTTTTCTTCCTGCACTCAACCCACCATTGCTAGAAATAAACATCCAGTGATTGGAGTCGCTCACGATGGTCATGAAGAAAGGCCTCAATTCGTCACTATTAGATATTTTGAAGAACTCCTCCTCTGCAATGCTGGTTAAGCTCAAGTCAATTTTATTGGTCTGTTTCATTAAATAGTCTAGTTTCTGTAACCGCTTATCGGCCGTGGTAAATGGTATTATAACTTTAAAAAAGTTTGGATGGATTGTCTTGATATATTTTCCGCCAAATATAGCAGTACCTATTAAAAAAAATAGTTTAATTGTCTCAAATTAAGATGAGGTTTTTAATTCTTTACGTCTGTTTAGTTCAGCACGAATTTCGTTAGATTTTTCTTCTGTAAGATCGTAATTCCACATCACCATTATGGCAAGAAGTGTTCCTGCAGCCGGAAACAGGCAAAAGAAGTAATGAAGTCCATCTACCGCGGATTGTTGATCTACCGTGGCCAGATCAGGAGTAAATCCAACATAAGCAATGATGATTCCGCTCAGTCCTCCAGCAATGGCGAATCCAACTTTTACCATCCACCAATATATAGCACCAAATATTCCCTCTCTTCTCAATCCTGTATTAAGTTCATCAACATCAATCACATCTGCTGTCATTGACATCATAACAGTGAAAAGACTACCTATACCGAAAGAGAAAAATGGCAATGCGAAAATATACATCCAAGGCTTGCCGGGAATAAATAAGAACAAAAGCATTACGTAGCCAATTATCGAAATGCTTTGGCAAATTATAAAGGCCTTTTTCTTCCCAAACTTTTCTGACATTTTTGCAACTGTTGGAATAACAATAAAAGTGGTACCTAATGCACCTAGACATCCAAATAATACAACCCATACTCCAGCATCCCCTGCATTTCCATTAAATAGCTTATAAACAATTACAAAAAAAGTAAGCGCCGCAACTGTATTGAAAGCGTTGAAGATTAGAAAAGTAGATAAACATAATTTGCGAAAGCTCTTTATCTTAAATGCATCAATAAATCCATAAATTATTTTAACCAAACTTGATCCTATGTTTGATGCATTAAGCGGTTCATAATCCTCATCTAATGTCGACTCACTTTTTATAAACAAGGCAGGAACAATTGCGCATAATGCACAAGGAATTCCAACCCAAAACGCTAGCTGCCTTGTAGCTACTTCTGCCGAGGGAAACCAATTTGGATCATACATAATTATCCAAAACCAAGGAGCTATGACCCATGCCCATTGCCCAATCCACTGAGCAACGGCCATGATATTGGTACGCTCATGAAAGTCGTCGGTCATCTCATAACCCATCGCAACATAGGGTACGCTGAAAATGGTTAGTCCAAGATAAAAGACAATCGACCAAACAAAGAAATACCAAAAGTTGTATTCAAGTGTATTAGATTTATATAGTTGCCACATAATAATAAAGGCAATTCCCATTATGATACCACCCAAAAAGACATACTGTCTTCTTCGTCCATATTTTGATTTAGTGTTGTCGGATATGAAGCCCATTATGGGATCTGTAATTGAATCAAAGATTCGTGGGGCAAAAAATATTAATCCCCACATCCAACCAGGAAAACCTAAGTCTTGTACAAGCACAACCATAAATATCCCAAGAATAGCAGGGAACATTTGATTCGCAAACATTCCTACGCCAAAGGCGATCTTTTGAGACATGGGAACTTTAGTGTGTAGTGTAGACATAATATTTTTATTTTGATAGTATAATTGTTTGAATCGCCTGGCCTGGTATCGTAATAGTGGTATTGCGATCATTTAGTTCTAATAGTATAGATTGAGAATTCATCTCGGGGTTGAATACCACGCAAGCAATGCTGCCATCCGGATTTTGGGCAGCCGTCACCATTATCTGTTCATTATTGGATTCGAAGCCTATACGTGATGCACCAGGACGAATGTAGCGACTGAAGTGACTCATGATGTAATATAGCGGCGTATAATAAATTTTATCTTGCTCTGGATCTACGATGACAGGAGCAACACACCAATTCTTGAACCAGTTGGGTCCACCTTGTCTATCCAATACCATATTCCAATCTACCCATCCATCTACCGAGTTGTTGAGGCATCCAATAATGTCTCGTGCATATCTATTGGCTGGTGCATACTTGGGGTGCAAATATTTAGTTTCCTCCGTGGCCCAATCCCATCCCCAGTCGGTAGCTTCTTTGGACCAATACCATTGATCATCTTGCCATTTCGGAATTTCTGAATCTACACATCCTTCTGTTTGTATTAAATACTTATCTGGGGCAACATCATGTGCATATTGCAATTCCTTTGGAAAATAATCGTAGGTACTCGCATACCAATGTACAGCGGTACCATCAAAATACTTTTTACCTGCTGCCGAATTAAACTGTGCATCAACCCATTCTTTTAAGTGTTCTCTATTCTGATCGTATCCTAAAAGGACAGCGTCGTGTTTATCTTTTTCCAGTTGTGGACCTAGATGATTGACAACAAAGTTTGTCATCTCTTCAGGAGTATAATGCATACTCTCCCAATTATTAGAATTACCAAGTGGTTCGTTTTCAACTGTCAAACCCCAGATGTTAATACCTTGTTTATCATAAGCTTCTATATATTTAGAAAAAAACAGCGCCCAGGTATCGTAATATTCTGGCAACAATTTTCCGCCTCTCCAATCCTTGTTATCTTTCATCCAGGGAGGTGCCGTCCAAGGAGAAGATATGATTTTAAATCCATCTTTAGAAATGGCCATTGCATCTTTGATCATTGGAATTATATCATCCTTATCTTCATCAATGCTAAAATGCTTGAGCGCTTTGTCATCTTTTATTGGGGCATAAGAATAGTGATCCAAGGAAAAATCACAAGAATTCATATGAGTACGCGTTAGTGAATATTTTGCACCACTTTCACCAAAATAAGCCTCTAGAATTTTTGCTCTATTTTCTTTACTCATTTTATTTAGTAAGTAGGCGGAAGATTCTGTAAACGACCCTCCAATACCAGTGATTGTTTGAAAGGTTTTTTCCGGGGACAAATGAATGACGGCGCTGTGACCTAAATCCTCAAATTCTTCAATTTTTTTGAGTTTATTTCCGCTAGCAGAAGTTTCATATACTTCAACGACAAGTCCTTTATTTTTACAAGCGGTGACCATGAACATGATGCAGACTAATAACAATAATAATTTGACATATTTCATTTTAATATATTATTTCTTTTCAAAATTCATTTCTAATTCCTTTTTTATTTGTGGCACTTCTACATTTTTCATTAAAGCTGTTTCATCTCCATTAAAGGTTTTCACAATCTCATTTCCTCCTCTTCTCATCCCTTCAAAAACGCCCTTATCGACTAAATTCCAAAGTGTATATTTGGCTTTTCCATCAATGGTAAATAGCCCAAAATGATTTTCTGATCCACCAGGGTTTTTTGCATCCTTCCAAGTCTCGTCAAAAGCTTCAAAATAAAAACACGAAACACTATTCTTCTCTGACCATGTCCGAAATAATTTATGATAAAGTGCCTGCTTGTATTCATCCGTTGCTTTACTACCGTCTGGTCCATAAAAACCATTGGATCTACTCGCCCAACCTGATTCACCGATATGAACAGTTTTATTTATGCCCAAATTTTTAATGTAATTGGAAGTTTGCTCATATTGAGCAACTGCGTAATCCAGCGAGCGATTCATCGCTTTGTTTATTTGCTCAGCTTTGGAGAGTCCCATTTCGGCTGCATCGACTCCCCAAAAATCAGGATTGTAATGTGTGTCATGCAAAGGATAGGTATGCAAAGAAACGTAATCAACTGCTTTGATCAATGCAGTCAAATCTGTTGTATGATAGATGGCGTCTCCACCGCCCCATGAAGCAAAGTTATCAGAACTAGTAATCCAAAGATCTTCAGATAAGATTCCGGTTTTCTTTAACTTTTGTAAATGGTTGACCCATTTTAAAATCACTTTTGGTTGCACAAAATAGCTAGCAGCCCATTTTACCATTGCTTCGTTACCAACCGCTATAATTTTTACGATACCAGGGTAAGCATTAGCCAAGTCCACTGCTCTTTGGATTTCTGCAGCATTCTCTTCTTCATCCTCGCCATCGTGATTTGGATTTTCTGTCCAGGCATTTTCACAATTAATCCAAGCCCCTAACATGACATACATTTCAAAGTTTGGATCTTCGTCTTTTAGTTCTTTTATTGCTTTGAGTACATTGGAAGCATGCGCTAATTTGGTGTTGTAAGTTCGAATTATCCGAGTACCTGCAGCTGAAATAATTTTCATATCCTGCTTTAACTCGTCGACCGTAGGCTGTAAGTCTCGAGAATTTTTCCGATAGCCTCCATATGAAATCGCTAGGTAATTTTTATTGCCCAATATATCTCTTGCCGTTAACTCTTTATTTTCGTTGATTTTTTGTTTAGCAACTTGATTTGATTTGTTCTCTTGACAAGAAAAACAAAACAATACAATTAAACCAATGCTTAAACCAATACTAATTTTTTTTTGGGTGATCTTCATCTTTTACTCACTTAATTCAGGGGTTTAGGCACTCGGATACCAATAATTTCCTTTGATATATAATGTACTAAAAAAATGTCAATTGACTATTATTTTACTACAGTCAAATCAATCAGCTTAGATACTTGATTGTAATTCTCAACCAAATTCGATACCTTCTTAAATCTGTCATTTGATACTTTCTAAAGCAGCTTTACCAGCTCTTGCTTTAAGAACCGCATCCATTAATTGGATCCCCTCAAAATATGCGTTCACTGAATTTATAGAAGTTCCATGTGAGTAAGGATTTAATTGATGAACTTCTCTTAACGCATAGTAAGCCGCTCGAGGATAAAGAGTGTATAGGCCTCGCTCATTGGTGGGGCCTTTAGCACAAATTCCAAACCACTCTTCATTCATATTATTTTCTCCTTTTGCAAAATCTTTTTGATAACCTCCATTAGCCCAAGAGGCTTTATTATCATGCACATCTGCATTTTCTCTATTGTCAAAACCATATTTCCACCAACCATCACTAAATTGAAAGGTGAATCCACCAATTGAATTTCCAGCTTTACCAACCCCAGCTGCATTTTCATAAATTTCTTTCCAATTTCCAACCATATAAAAGGCTTGGGATTCCTGGTCTTCGGCATCGTTAATCGCACTAAATGCATCCGCTCCAAACTCAGTGAACATCATGGGTTTGTTGAGCTTGTCTTTTACTACTTGAAACATATCCCCAAATGAAACTCCACGATAGGTATTTGTTCCATATATATCTACATCTTTACATTCATCAGCAATGATATCTATAAACAACACATCACCATTACATAATGCTACGGGATGTGCTCCGTCATCTTCTTTAATTTTAAGAGCAGCATCATTCATTAATTTATACATCGGTCTTCCTCTCGATTCTCCAATAAAGTTCATTTTACCTTCTTCATCTGGAAAATCTTCTGTTTCTGAACCCGCCCAAAACAGACCATAATTATTTTCGTTTCCAAGTAGATACATGAGCAAGCCTGGTGTATCCTTATACTCTTTTACCAATTCATCTATTTCAGATAATAGAATCTTTCTAGTTTCAGGATCTGAATAGTCAGTTACAGGAACCCAAACGCCATCTATGAGTAATCCATATCTACCAAATGAGTGATTGAGCATCGTATAAATGCTATAATTTTCATAGATATATGTAATCCACTTGGCAGGAACACCAGTGTATTGTCTGATTGCATTGACGTTCATATTTTTTAGAAGAGACATCTCTGAATCCAAGCCAGCCTTAATTATATCATCTGCGTTGTTCCAAAAGTTGGCATTGACTGTATTGGTTCCAATCGGTACGTAGTCCCAATTCATTCCATTGATCATAAATGGCTTACCATCTACCAAAAGTGTCATTTGGTCATTGTCATTTGAGATCCTTACTTTCTGGGTAGCTTGAGCAAAGACCACATTGGCAACTAGAAAAAAAGAGAATAACAATACCAGTTTCTTTGAAGGATCATTAAAAAACGTCCAATCGTCTTGTAAAGTGTGGTTTGATTGCATATCCAATTCTTTTAAGTTTAAGGCGTTTTTTTTTTGTAGAGAACTAGCTAAATTTAAATAAATCATCGAAATCCAGAAGAATGAAACGGTCTAAATCTAATAAAAAATTAGATTACAACCCAAGTCTGAGAAAACGTGTAAGTCCTTGCAGAACTAAATATGTTAGCATTGGGTGTAGCGCCATGCGGAATAGGAAAACAAATTTGAGATCTGAAGGGGTGGAATAAATGAAGGGTCGAAGAAGCCGTATAGGATTTAATAGTTTTCCCTATGCTAATTCCTACTTTCCCGCCTTAACTTCATGTATTTGGTATATATATTCTAGTTCAATTAATTGGTAGAGAATCTCTAAATAGTTGGCTTGGTTGGTGCTACCTGTTGCAAACACCGCATCATCATAACCCATTTCTGCACCAATTAGGGCCATTTTTTCTTTAGGTATATTGACCAACTGAAAACTTGGGTCAATATTTTTTAATTCTGAAATGTATTCAGGCTTGTTTGGGATTAGGTAATTGTAAGTTACTGGCATTAACCCTGACTCAGATTTTTTCAAACCATTGGAATCAATTTTATCTATATCTATATAAACTTTGTAAATCATTTGTTCCTTAAGGGTCGGTGGGGTAATATTATAGTGAGCAACAAGCTCATCTAGTTTATCTAATTGTATGCCTAAGCTATCAAGGAGCATGATACTTATTTTATCTCCTTTTAGTTTGTGAAGAAAATGATAATTATGGAAGCAAGACATTGCTTGCATTTTTATATCGTGTTCATAACTTTTAGGGTTTATTGGGTATGTGTTTTTAGGTTGATATCCCTTTTCTTTAAATGCAGCAAGCAAGACTTCATAGAAATTAAGACTTAAATCTTCTTCACATACGAATGACTGCCAACTTGAAATTTTAATATAATTATTTATACGACGTCTATGTTTGCTAAAGGTGATAGAATCTTTTTTTGGTGAGTACTCATCGCGAACAAATGTTTCAATTGGTTCATAACACTTATCATCTACTGGTTTAGGATGAACTTCTTCTTTGGTAATATTAACATTACGGGGATCAATCTGAGCATTGACATTTGCCGAAAGGCTTATAGCTAATAAAATGGAAATGCCGAATGTTAGTTTCATAATAGATATATACTAATTTTTAATTCTCTCCCAACCGGCTCCCATGCCAGTCCAAGCGCTCCAAGTCGCAGAGCGTACAATGCCATCTTCTTCATTATAAAAATATAAAAAGCCTGGGCCATCAGCAAACGTTCCTTCCTCATTAACTACAACATTAATATGTGGGTAATTATTATTGCCAATAATGCCATTTTCAATAAAATAATCAGGCGGAAATTCAGATGCATTTGCAACAAACTTCCAGCCAAATAGCTCGGTTTGCATTCCATTAAAATTTTGAAGAGGTAAAGTTGGTTTAGAATTAAAAAATAAGTGACTCCTAAAAGTTTCATGAGATTTCTTTTCTAGAAAGAAGCTATCGTTTCTTAGAATCCAAAAACTGGTAAAGACACTATCTGCTTCATAGTAATAGGTGTCACTTGAGCTATTCATAGCAGAATTTTCAGTGATTCTCTCAGATATAACATATCGGTTGCCGTCAATTATATTACAAACTTCAAGTACAAGTGTGTCAGCTAATATTTCATAATTTGAGTTATTGTCGTCATAATAATCTTCAGCTACAAAATATTCATAATAGAATTCGTCACCGACTTCAAGATTGTCAAAACCCAACATTGAAACATAAGTTATTGTGGGTGTTGTGGTTTCTGTTTCAGACTTGCTGCACGATGCCAAAACCAAACAAAGTAAAAGTCCTAGGATGAAAGTATTTTTCAGGATTTTGAATATTATAAAATTTGTAAAAAAAATAAGGCACGAAAAAATAGTTCTTACTTGCCTATCGATTATTTCTTAATTTTAGTTGGTATTCATTACCCTTCTTTTATACTATCCCCTTTATCCTTGATATCATCCATCAATTCAGCAGCCTTATCCCAGAAGTTTTGAACAAGAGGAACAAAAGCGTTGGTGATTGGTTTAACAGCTTGAGGCAATGGTTTCAATAATGGATAGGTAATTGAACTTTCAATTTGTTCATCTGAAATTAATTGCAGATTGTTTAGTCCTTTATACCCATATGCAACTAACAGTGCGACAAAGACTGTCAGGAACGCACCACCCGCAATTTTATTAATGAAGTTAATTTTGGCAAATTTTAATAAATCCTCCAATTTGGTTCCTATAAATCTAATCAGGGCAATAACAACAATGAATGTTATAGCAAAACCAATAACGAATGCAATGATAGGATTGATGTTAAAGGCATTTACTAATGCACCCTCTGCAAAGCTGTAAAGTTTCATCGCAGCCAATATTCCAATTAATAAGGAGAAGATAGAAAAGACAGTTCCAATGATTCCTTTTGAGTATCCAGAGTAAAATGCATAAAATAGAATAAGTGCGACAACTAGGTCTAAAATCATGTAGTTTAGTTAATTTATTATTAAATGAAGGAAAGTCAGCACCAATCTTCAAATTTGAAGGTTAAAACTATTATTTATAAGGAAATTATCTCTCATTTAGTTCAAGGTTTAATTCTTGGTATAGAATTCGTATTTTTAGCATCTGATGAAGTTTACTATCATAATATGTAGTTTTTTGGTCTTACCGTTCTCCCTTTTAGCTGTTTCGGCGGATAAAATAGGGGAAATTGACTCATTACCGCCCGTTTTCATGATTGGGGAGTATGAGTACGAATATGAAGCCCAGGTAAAAGATTGCAATAAATTACTTTTAGAAGTTTGTCAAGATTCAATGGAATTGGCATATAAGCACTGGTTGCTGATGCTGCATGACATGGAAATCTATGCTGAATCTCAGAAATTTGATATTAAGGGTTTCAAAATTTGGTTGAATGTCTTTTGGAATGAAGATGGGTCAATCAACCATTTTGTCTACTATCCTAAGCCAAATTCAAGAAACACAGACTTTTCCAAGTTTACAGCTTTCCTCGAAAAATTTCTAGTTAGCTACAAGTTTCCCCTGGAATATAACAGTTGCTATTCACACTATGGTAGCGCCACGTTTCCAACTTTTGCAAAACTATATTTACAAGAGCAGCCATGAAAATTGTGACCTTAGTTGCAGTTTTATTTGCCTTTACAATTTTGATTTCTTCTTGTCAAAAGGAAGTAGAACTTTCTGATCTTCAAATACATTTTGAATCTTCATTTCCATTAAAAGACTTGGACTTTAAAGGTGAGCAATGTCTTGCAGTAGGAGGTAGAAATTTTAATGCAGGATTTATAGTAAGATGCAACCCAACAACAAATGAATCGACGATAGATTCCATTCAATCAAAAAGTCTTTTTTCAATAGAAGTGAATGGAGAGGATATAGTGTGTGCTGGTGTGTACACTTTGGCCACTAATCGGGGTGGAACGTGGAAGACTCAAATCATGCCTGATTTATTCATCATGAGAGGATCTATTATCTATGAAGATCAAATAGTTGCAGTTGGAGGAGCTGGACTTAGTCAGGGAATTGAGATAGTGTATGACCTCGATTTAAATGAGTGGACTTCTCAAAAAAATAGTGTGCACGACCTTTATTTTATTGAAAAGATAAATGATAAGATATTTTCTGGAGGTTATGGAAAATTTTCTGGACATAAGGATTTTCAAGATTATGATATTAATGAGCTGGAAGGACATTTTCTAGACATCACGTATTCTGAGGGATTGGGATATTATTTATTAGATGCCTCAGGGCGAATTTTACACTCCACCGATGAAGGAGTTAATTGGACTGAAATACGCGGTTCCAATAGCTCTGGGATTTCTGATTTTAAAGATCTGGAAATAAAAGGATCAAATCTTTATATTTCTGCAGAGGATAGAATCGAATTTACATCATTGGATCAAATTGATTGGGAAACAATTCCAATAGAAGGGATGGCCTCCATTAATAAACTAAAGGCCTTCAACGATCGTTTGTATTTTGTAACTGAATCAGGGAAGATTGGGAGTATTGCCAATTAACAAAAGATTAACCCGTCATCGTAGAACAATGGCATCGTTATTTACGTCTTTATCTAAATGAGTAGAATATGAAAAAGATATTATACATATTTCTGTTAGGTTTTGTAGCAAATGGCTTATTTGCGCAAGCGACAACCTTTGATAGCAACGCAGAATCTGATCCAGAGGCAACAGTCATTCTAAAATCGATAAAAGAAAAATATGATGCATATGCATCTGCTACCTATAATTTTCAAATAGATATAGAAGTTCCAGGACAAGGAATGGAGTCTCCAGATGGGAGATATGTACAAAAGGGTGAAAAATTTGTACTCTATTTTGGAGATCAAGAAATATACAACGACTCCGAGACATTGTGGATTTATGATAGTTCTCTAAATTCTGTTCAGGTATATGATGCTGACTTTGATGAAGAGGGCGCTTTTATGTCTCCGGCAGAAATTCTAGAAATCTACAAATCAGATGATTATTCTTATGCTATTGTAAATGTCTGGGATGAGGGACAGACGGTGATGAAGCATATAGACTTTAAACCTTTAGATGAAGATTCGGACTTTTTTAAAGTTAGACTTGAATTAAAAGGTAAAAACAACGATATTAATCTAATTAAGGTGTTTGCTAAAGATGGCTCTCGCTATACACTAAGAATAAAGGATATTGTTTCAGATGTAGGTATTGAGGATGATTATTTCGTTTTTAATACCGATAAATATGAAAATATTCAAATTGAAAACCTGAGAATTGATTGAACCATTTAGGTCAATCAGTCTATTCGACCTAGCGGTCTTGTGAAAACAAGACCGCTTTTTTTTGCTTCAATGTAAACTCAGTGTTTTACCTTGTGTCACGATTAATTCATTATGGCCTTTAAATCGAAACTACTTAAACCACTAGCCAAATTCATCCACCATCGAGTGAAGGTGGATGCAAAGAATGCCCTAAGAGACCAAGAGCGGATTCTAAGGACGATTACTCAAAAGGCGCAGGATACCAAATTTGGCCGCGACCATCATTTTAAGTCCATCAAATCAATAAAGGATTTTAGAGCTCATGTGCCTATTAAGGATTACGAAGGCTTAAAAAAGTATTTTGATATGTTGGTAGATGGTCAAGCGGATATTCTTTGGCCTGGCCTTCCAAAGTATCTTGCTAAAACTTCTGGGACTACCTCTGGTGTAAAATATATTCCTATTAGCAATGAAAGTGTGTCCAATCATTTTGTCAGTGCCAGAAATGCAACTTTCAACCACTGTTACCTCGCAAAAAATTTACAAATTTTTGATGGTCATTTAATCTTTCTTTCGGGATCACCTAAGCTAGACAAAACTTCGGGTATCGATACAGGGAGATTATCTGGAATTGTAAACCACGAGGTTCCAAATTGGGTTAAGAAAAATCAACTACCTTCTTATGCGACAAACTTGATTTCTGATTGGGAAGAAAAATTGGATAAGATTGTTGAGGAGACTTACAATAAGGATATGCGTATGATATCTGGTATCCCGCCTTGGGTGCAGATGTATTATGAAAAGTTACTCGCTAAAACTGGGAAAGAAAATATCCAGTCTATCTTTCCAAATTTCAAATTGTTTACTTACGGTGGGGTTAATTTTTCTCCTTACCAATCTAGTCTTGAAAATTTGACGGGTGGAAAGATTTTGTCTTTAGAAACTTTTCCTGCATCAGAGGGATTTATTGCTTTTCAAGATCAGGTTGAAAATGATGGACTTTTATTAAATACCAATTCAGGTATTTACTTTGAGTTTGTTCCTATTGATCAAATAGAATACGATGATAAGGATAGACTCTCATTACAGGATGTTGAGCTTGATAAAGACTATGTTTTGATTATTAATAGCAATGCTGGCTTGTGGGGTTATAATATTGGTGACACTGTTAGGTTTGTGAGTAAAGAGCCTTATAAGTTTATTGTAAGTGGAAGAATAAAACATTATATCTCAGCATTTGGAGAGCATGTAATTGGGAAAGAAGTGGAGCAAGCAATCTTGGAAGCAGGACAGAAATTTGATATAAGTGTAGCAGAATTTACGGTTGCCCCACAAGTAAATCCGAGCGGAGATGTTTTGCCTTATCATGAATGGTTGGTAGAATTTGGTAAGGCCCCCAAGGACCTTAAGTTACTTGCAAAAGAAATTGATCGAGCAATGCAGGAGCAAAACATTTACTATAAGGATCTGCGTGTTGGAAATGTTTTGCAAGAATTAAAGCTGAACAGTTTAGCTGCTGGTTCGTTTAGAAAATACATGGAGTCAAAAGGTAAACTAGGAGGACAGAATAAAGTACCTCGACTGTCCAATGATAGGAAAATTGCGGAAGACTTATTGAGTCAGTAATTGCTCTATGACTTCTGGATAGTGTTTGTGCTCCAATGCTAAAACTTTTTTTGCAATGATTTCTGGAGTATCCTCTTTTTCAATGGCAACTTTAAACTGAGCGATGATTTTTCCTTCATCAAACTTTTCATTGACGTAATGTATGCTTGGTCCTGATTTGTTTTCGCCTGCTTCTGCTACTGCGCGGTGTACACTCATACCAAACATTCCTTTGCCACCAAATTTTGGAAGTAGGGCAGGGTGGATATTGATTATTTGGTTTGGATAAGCCTCAACTAGATAAGAGGGAATGAGAAGAAGAAAACCTGCAAGCACAATGAGGTCGATATTGTTTTCTGCTAGTGTCTTTAGTATTTTTTCTGCTGACTTGAAATCCGTTTTTGTGAAAACTGCTGTTTGAATATTGTGTTTTGCACCACGTTCAAGAATAAAAGAATCCTGTTTGTTGGAAACGATCAGGGCCACTTCAATCATTTTGTGATGTTCAAAGTGGTCAATGATGGCTTGGGCGTTACTGCCTCCACCAGATCCAAAAATTGCTATTCGTTTGATTTTATCGAATTTCGTTGTATTCATCTGCCCGCGATGGGTCGATGGAAGTCATAATGGCATTGATTTTTTCTTGTTCGCCTCGAGTTGCATCCTTATAGATCTCTATGATCTCTTGATGTTTGGAATCGGTAAACATTTGTACGACCATATTATTGGGAAGGTCTTTTTCTACTTGCCCAATAGCTGTAATGGCGCTTGTCATAATTGCTTTTGATTTATCCATATCAAGCGTCATGGCATCTAGGCTTAGTCTGTGGTATTCATAAAAAGCTTGACGGAAAGGTTTTACCCTTGGGTTAAGCATATTTTCTATCAACCAGAATCTGTTTTGGTCTCCGATACCATTGGTCCATTTATCATCTGCCGCTTTTATTACTTCGGGAATGCTGTTGATTAGATTGTTTGCTTTTTGCCAGTATTCATCTCCACCTCTTGGGCTAAACGAATCGTAATCCATTGCAATCAAAGTTAAAGCATAAAAGGTAAGTACAGATGACAGGTTGTCAAAGTAATTATCTTCACTTCTTCTGATAGGTTGTCTTTCTCTGTATTCAAATTTTACCCCTTGGTCAACGTAGTTTACAAGTGGTGTTTTCTGGCTTGAGTTGTATATAGGTCTCAATGATTGGATGAAGAAATCGCCAACAAATGCAGTTGTAGAAATTTCATCTGAGATGGTGATTTTTAAAGAACCTTCAATTTTCTCAAAATCTTCATAGTCATCATTGGTCCAATTTGTTCCATTTAAAAATTCCTCAACATTTTGCTCCATTTCTTGAAAAAGAGTTGGATCCGTAGAGGCGATATTTTGAGCTACTATCTGAACAGTAATATTAAGTTCTTGAGCTGTCAGGCTTAGGCTTGTTAGTAAGAATAAAAGTATAAAACAGTGTTTCATTTCGTTGTTTGTTAGCGTTTAAAACGATTTTATTGCTCTAGATATTTTAACAATACCTCAGTGATGTCTTTTGCAACATCTTTTTTTGACTTTAAGTCAAAATTAATCACTTCTCCAGTGTCTTTATAGATGCTTATCTTATTTGTATCATGTCCAAAAGTGGCTCCTTTGTCCTTCATTGAATTGAGGACAATAAAGTCAAAGTTCTTTTTCTTCAGTTTTCTTTTCGCATTTTCGGCTTCATTATTGGTCTCTAGAGCAAAGCCAATTAGTATTTGCTTTTCTTTTATTTCTCCTAAAGCTGCAGCGATATCTTTTGTGCGTTCAAGCTCAAGATTCATGTCATCGCTTTTCTTCTTTATTTTTATATCAGAATAATTGGCAGGTCTATAATCAGCTACTGCGGCAGCCATAATAGCTACATGTACATCTGGGAATAGGGCAGTTGATTTTTCATACATGTCTTGGGCTGATTTGACATGATGAATTTTAATGTCTGGATGGATTGGGCGGACGGTGGTTGGGCCTAATATTAGATCGACATCTGCGCCCATTTCGTATAGAACTTCAGCTAAAGCGGTTCCCATTTTTCCAGAACTTTTATTTCCTAGAAATCTTACTGGATCCAAAGCTTCATGAGTAGGTCCAGCTGTAATCATAACTTTCTTACCAGTTAATTTTTGTTGGCCAAGAAAAAATTTTTTAATAAATCTTAGAATGTTTATTGGTTCAGCCATTCTACCTTCTCCGATTAAGCCGCTCGCCAATTCTCCACTTTCTACATCAATCAAAATATTGCCGTACTCATTTAAAGTTTGCAGGTTTTTTTTGGTAGATGGATGTTTCCACATATCTAAGTCCATTGCTGGAGCAAACATTAAGGGACATTTGGAAGAAAGATATACAGCAAGCAGCATGTTATCTGACTGGCCAGATGCCATCTTAGAAATTGTATTTGCAGTTGCTGGTGCGATAACCATCAGATCGGCCCAAAGGCCAAGGTCGACATGATTGTTCCATGAGTTGTCATTCATGATATCTATGTGAACCTCGTTTTTACTTAGGGTGGATAAGGTTAGTGCGGAGATAAATTTGTTGGCAGCTTCAGTCATGACAACTTTAACTTTTGCACCATCTTTGATGAGTAATCTACAAAGAAAAGCAGCTTTATAAGCTGCTATACTCCCTGAGATTGCCAGGATTATTTTTTTACCCTCTAATGACATCATTTAATTAATTGGGTCTTTGGGTACGGACTTGTTAATTGTTATTATTCTGCTGAATTTTTATCTGGCTCAACGACAGCATCTCTTTGTCTGTATTCTAGTTTTCCATCCAAAAACTCACTTGTTGCAATAACAGATGGGTTAGGAAGTTTTTCATAGAACTTAGAGATTTCGATTTGCTCTTTGTTTTCATTGATTTCCTCAATTGTATCTGGAGTAACAGCAAACTCTTCAAGTTTAGCGTTTAGCTCTTCTTTCAATTGAACATTCAATTGTCTAGCTCTTTGAGAAATGATAACCAATGACTTGTAGATATTGGTTGTACCCTCAATCATTTTATCCATTTCCCTAGCCTTGAGATTGGGATCAATACTCTGAACCTGCGTTTTTAAGTCTGACATTTTCTAAAATTTTTATTTCTGCTGTATAAATTTCATGAATTTCATCGACCTCTTCCATATAAGATGAGTTCGGATATTTTCTAAGGAAGGTATTGTACTTCTTTAAGCTCGCTTCCAATCTTTCTTCTTTCTTTTCGAATACACTTTTTGTTGCCCAGTTGATTGATGATTTTAAAATCAAAAATCTAACTTCTTCTCCTCGCTGAGTTTCTGGGAAATCTTTCAACATGTTTTCAAACGACTTAATAGCAGAATTGTAGTTCCTTAAATCGTAGTACAATCTTCCTTCTTCAAAAGCCTTTAATTCTAACTTGGCTCTTATCTCGTCAATAAGTTGCGTGCACTCTTCAACCTTATCGCTATCTGGGTAAGCATTCATATAATCTTGCAAAGCATTGATTGCTTCACCTGAATATGATTGGTCTAACTTATAGTTTGGCGAAAGTTTATATTTTGAATATGCTGCCATGTATTCAGCTTCCTCCTTTTTAGGGCTTGAATAGAAACTGCTAGCGAAATTTTTAAAGTAATGTGAGGATAGAATGTATTCTCCCAATTGATAATGGGTATCGGCAAATTTATAATAAAGATCCTCTGCTTCTTTTTTTCCTCTATAGTATGGAATTGACAATTCATACAGAGCTTGAGCATTTAAATAGTTGCCATCAGCATAGTATTGATTGGCCGCCTCATACATCAGTTTGGGGTCGTTACTAGTTCTTACTTTTTCATAGTCCGTTTTACATGAACTAACGAGAACAATCATCAATATAAAAAGTGGAAATTTCTTCATTCTAAAGTGGTGCAAAATTAAGTAAAATACCTGTGACCTGCAATATTAATTAACGTGAAAGCCCCATAAATATTATATATTAATAATCACCCTATGTATTGTTATTACAAAATTTACGCTATCGACGCTGAGTTTTAGTCAAAATTCCTAGTTTTTGGCTCATTGCCTAACTTATAGACCCACAAAAGGCCTGTAAGTTCTTAAGATCAATTGCTGAGAAATGAAGAACTATGACCTAATATTCATCGCAATCGTACCCATTATATCTGCATTGTGTTCCAAAACGGTCGTAGAAACCATAGAAAGGGCTGAAATTGAGGAAAAAATTGAGTTGATTGGAGACCAAAGCTTGGACAGCAAAAAATGCTTGGCACTTTAAGTCTTGAAGACAAAATTGGAGAAATGACTTAATTAACACTTAAACTACCTAAAGTAGATTAGCCCTACCAAATCAAGGAGCCTTCTACTTTTGATGGATAGAAGCTTATAATGATATAGTGATTTGAAAGTAGGCTCAATTCTATATTGCCGCTTGGATGCTGCTGATTTGGATACTTAGGAAAGAATAGTTCACAGTTTTTCTTGGTTGCGATTGATATAGATGCAAACTCTGTTTTGATTTGTTGGGACGGGATTAACGGTATACCTATACATGCTGGCAGCAGAATCTTACAAGATTTCTAGAGAGTTTAAATGGTTTTGGAGGAATGATAGTTTCTTATTGGGCCGATCCTCCATATCATCCTCCATATCATCCTCCATATCATCCTCCATATCATCCTCCATATCATCCTCCATATCATCCTCCATATCTAAGTTCCGTTTCACTTAGTTTGGACGGTTCTATCAATATCATGGTGTGTGTTAAGAATATGGGTGACCGTTCTGGGAAGAAGGTTATGTAACTTTATGTTAATGATAAAAAAGCAGGAATTACACCATCAGTAAAGCGACTTAGAGATATTTAATTGGGGACCTGGTGAGATGAAATCAATAACGTTTATAGTTTCTGGCAGAAACCTGCACTTTGTTGGGTTTGATATTACCTTGATTACCTAGGCAGGTGAATATGCTCTTCAGGTTGATGACTTAGTAGGAGAGGTTTTAGCTTATTGATTTAGTTAAAATAAAGTCAGATAATCTTTCGTATACAGTTCTTTAGTACTTTTGCTTGATATTTGATACTTCCTACAATGCGCAATTGCGCGCTTACCGATCAAATAAGAACAATCATTAGAGAATGAAATTATTTCTGAAGATGCTAGTTTTAGCATTTCTTATATCTTCCTGTAACCTTGGTGCTGAAGATGTCAATGAAGGCATGTTCTACTATTCAAAAGGCAATTACGCCAAAGCTAAGAAACACTTATTAAAAGCAAATGAAAGGTCATTGGGCTATTATTCCGAAAAGGAATACTATACCATTCTAGGAAACACATATTGTCAACTTAACAAGCTTGACAGTGCAAAAATCTTTCATCGAAAAGCACTTAATATAGATCCCTCATACAGTGAGGCACTTGTAAATTTGGGGGTCGCTCATAGAAAATCAGGAGATTTTGCCAATGCACTAAAGTGTTATACCAAAGCAAATAAAATCAATCCAGATGATGCTCAGTTGCACACAAGCCTGGGCTCATTGTATATTCATATGGATAAAGCTGGATTGGCCTCAAAACATCTTAAGAAGGCAATAAACTTAGATCAAGATTTGGTTTTGGCACACTCCAATTATGCACTTGCATTGGCACATCTAGGTAAGTTTGAAAAAGCAGCACAAGAACTAAAGCTTGCTGAATCCATGGGCTATCAAAACGGCCATAAGATTCGTCAAAAAATTGATGCACTTACATCAAAAGTAAACTGAGCATTTTAGCAAAAGAAGTGATAGTGCTTTCCTCTAACAAAGTCCATATTTAGAATTAATTTTTCTATTTTATCTTGTTCGTCAGGATTGGAAATCGCAATCATAAAAACAGGGCTTTGCACTTTGGGCAATAGTTCTTGCGATTGAAGGATGTGTCCGTATATTTCTTTTCCAATTTTCTTTTCATTATTAGACAGCCAAGTGAATTTTACCTTTTCTTCATTTAGTTTTTGTGCAATGGCTTTTCCTTTTTTTCCTGCTCCCAATACAACTAAATTTTGATCATTGCGAGGGTACATTCTTAGAAAATAATGTAGTTTGAGTTCAAAGAATCTGTTATCAGCATAATGTGGGTCATTTCGTGAAGTTCGATTGGAGTAATCTCTCCAGTAATGAAGAATCTGATCAGTTGGTATGCATTTTAATCCAGCCATATAGAATCTAAAACATAGATCATAATCTTCGGGCCAAAGCTCTGAGTCAAAAGCTCCTGCTCGTTTTAAATCTACCCTGTAAACCATCCAACAAGGAGAAGGAATCACACACTCCTTGTAGAGATCTTTCCAGTTTTCTCCAGTTGCACATAAGTCGTTTAGCCATGTTGTGTATCGCCGGTAGCCCTCGCCTAGTATATTTTCTGAAAAATATTTTACTTGGCCTAATGCCAGATGACCGTAACCATAATCTGCAAGTTGTGCCTTCATGACTTTTAGTTTATTGGAAGTCATGATATCATCAGCATCCATCCTTGTAATGAAATTTCCTGTAGAAAATTGATGAGCCAAACGCAGTGCTTCGATGATACCTTTGCCTTTATTGCTATGCCAAGAAATGCGCGCATCTTTTTTTGCGTAAGCATCTAAAATAATTTCAGAGCCATCGCTAGAGTGATCATTGATTGCAATCAATTCCCAATTTTCATATTCTTGGCCTAAGATAGAATCAAGGCATTCCTTTAGGTATGGCGCAGCATTTTTGACAGGCATCAAGATGCTGATTAGATTTATATCGATGGATTGATTATTCACTTAAACGGTAGATTCTTTTGGCATTTTCAATTTGATTTTTCTCATTGGTTGTAGCTGGATATAGTATGTAGCTTGGCGCAAGAATTTCTTTGGCAGACTCAAGCTTCATCTTTATAATACTTGAGAAAGGAAACCTATCTCCTGCAAGATGATAGAGTGGTGCGTATAGCTTCTTAAATAAGGGGTCACTTTTAACTATTATTTCTGCTTTGCCTTTCAGTTGATATCCTTTCTGGATTAAGATATCTATTGCGCTTATGCAAATGTTTGGATTGGCTTTAATATTCTTGATGGTATTAGGCGATGCTATGTTTGCTATAATAATAAACTCATTGTCGATATGTGTAAAAATCTCTTTTGGAGAAACGTTAGGAATCAAGTCAGTTGAACAGCTTGCAAGCCAGCAAAGTACGGATTGGTCCAGGCAGCTTTTAATCGATTCAGTAAGGTGCATATATAAAACAGTTTGTTTGAAATATCTTGAATATAGGCATTTTAAAATTCAACTCTAATACTTAAATTTGGGTTGAAAGGTAAGTTCACTTTTCCCAATGTCTGAATTCTAGGATCTTGATTGTGGGGTGCATCAATAAAGAAAGTTTGACTCCAGACATTCTTTCTGTTGAGAAGGTTGACCACCGATCCCATTATAATTGCTTTGGCATCAGATTGCCTGAAGGCTAATATGTAAAAATCAGATAAATTCAGTTTTATTGTTTCACCCAAATAATTTCTGTTTATACCGCCATAATCTATGTCAATATCTAAAGGCTGTCCTTGTGGATTAAGTATTTCAAAACCCTCAATTTCGGTAAAAGGTAACCCTGATGAATAATTCAATCCAGCTCCTAATTCGAAATCTCCAAGTTTTAATTGACTTGCAATTTTTAGGGTATGTCTTTGATCGTAATCAGCAAAGAATCTACATAGTCTTTTATGACCAAATATGGAACACCAAATGCTGCTGTTTTTAATCTAATCGTAAACGCATTAGATTTATCTCCGCAATCGGTCATGTCTTTGATTATATTCTGGTCTTGTTTTAAATATATTTAATTCTGTATCACTAATGGTATTATTTACCCATTTCTGTAGAAGTTCATCATTTGTCATGATTATCTATGTTTCACTTATTATATCATTGTTAAGACAACTAAATTCGATAAACACCTACCTACTTAATCAAATTAGATACTTTTCTAAAGCTATCAAGAGCTTTGTAGTTCCTTTATTCTACTGCTTGCCGGCTTATGCCTAATAAGTCCGCAATTTCATTGAATGTCTTTTATCAATTCTACTGAGTAGAAATACTTCTCTTTGTTTTTCTGGAAGTGCGGCGATGGCGTCTTCGATTTGTAATTTAAGTTCTTTTTCCTCTAGAAGGTAGGTTGGTGATTCAACATCTTTTTCAGAGTGCTTTTTGTTTTCAAACTTCAATTTGACATAGTAGTGTTTGAAAGAGTTAAGCATCAAGTTCTGGCCTGTAGTAAATACAAATTCTTTTGCATTTTCAAAACTCCTAACCGCAATTAATCCACAATTTTAAGAATGCCTCTTGAGTTAGGACTTCAGCTAGTTTCTGATTCCCTGATTTATAGTATAAGAAGTTGAATAGAGTCTTAGAATATTCTCTAAATATCTGTGAATAAACCACCTCGTCACATACATATTTTTGCCCTTCACTCAATACGTCAAAGATAGTTACTCTTTTCTTGCATTGAAATTGTATAAGCTTTAAGTTTGAATTTTATTGGGAACGGGCTTTTGAGTTCTTTTTGGATCAATCTCATTTTTTAATTTCTCTGTATCTTTTGAAGTTACGACATTCGCCAAAAGATTATTAGCATGAAGTGTTTTGGTGCCATTTAATAAGTCCCAAATTAAAACTCCAGCTCCGAACATGAATAGTAAACCACATAAACAAATGAAAATATATATTAGCAATTTATTTACAAAAAATATATCTAGTAATCTCAATAATGCATATAAAGGTACTATTGTGATAAGAGCCAGAGAGGCATAGCCTGTGTCTCTATACCTTTTGGTAAATTGTTTTATTTGATAAGCTTTATTTAATATTATTTCATTTTTTTGAAGTTGCTTATCAGTGGTTAGGGTGTAGTTAGAAAGTCTGTCACCAATTATTCTAGCCAATTTTGATAAATGCATATTTCGAATATTTATCAGGGTAAGAATAGAGACATAAGCCACTGCTAAGCTGCCTTCTCTTTCAAATAGTTGTTCAAGTAATGTTAGTTTATCCATTTGGGGTTTTTAATAGATGTTTAAAAATAATTGAACTTTACATTTTCAATTTAAAATTATTTATTTAAAATTTAGCTAAAAAGTTTCCTTTTTTTTATAGCAGAAATTTCCAAGAAATGGATACTAGCTCTAGATTGTTAGCAATTATTTTTTTACATTTAAAGATTATAGAAACGAAAACCTAAGTAGTTGAAAGTAGCGATTTTTTCGTTCATTTCTCTTTCATTGTCACTAATTAGTCGGTGAGGGATTTTTGAATCTCATGGTATTTCTAGATGACTTTCTACTAGGCTTCAATTTGAATTGGTAAGATCAAATATTCGCAACCAGTCTTCCACTTCTTGAAATACATTCGACAGTAAATGTAGGACTAACATTTGCGGAAGCTGCAACAATAAATTTATTGAAATCTATTTAATGAAAATGATTGATAATACAATTTACAACGTTTACCTTATACTAAGATTAGCCATTTACTATTTATTTCCTTATATAGAAAGCAAAGTAAATAGTGCGTGAATTTGTTCTGCCAATGAAAGGTTTGCATGGAAAACAAAATAATAATTAGGTGAGTATAAATGTCTGAGGATGTGGATATCAACCTAATTCTTAGTATCAATTGGTCAATAAATTGGTATTTAAGACAATTTTAATACAAATACATTAAAGAAACACCTAATATGAACCACATTTTTCATAAATAGATATTAAATTTGCATCGCTTTTTGATTCTAATTGAAATGATATAACTATGAAAAAAATATTGCTATTATCGGTTGTAGTTTTATTGGCAGCGTGTAATGGAGATGCTCCTTCCACTGCTACTACACCCACAAAAGCCGCAACAACTGCTACTAATACTTCCACAACTAAAGTAACTGTTCCGGCAAATAATACAAAGCCTGCACCTGCGGCTGCGTCTAATGCTCTAAAGCCTGCAACATTGGCTGATCTCGGAGATTACAAACCTAAAAACGAAGGTTGGCATGTTCTTCTTGATGAGGCATATAAAGAATCCGAGAAAACGGGAAAGCCAATTATGGCCAACTTCACTGGAAGTGATTGGTGTGGATGGTGTAAGAGATTGGATAAATCTGTTTTCCATACACCTGGGTTTGACAAATGGGCGGATGACAATGTTGTTTTGCTTGAATTGGATTTCCCGAGAAGATTTAAATTACCAAATGCAGTTGCACAGCAGAATAGAGGTTTGCAACAAACTTTTGGAGTAAGAGGTTATCCAACTGTTTGGTTATTTGATCTTGCAAAAGATGATACAGGAAAATTCAATATTTCTGCTCTTGGAAAAACTGGTTACACGAAAACTTTTGATGAGTTTAAAAATGTGATGACTGGTTATATGTCAGCAAGAGGTTAGAAGTAAAAGAAATAAAATCTTATAAGAGAGAAGGCATTTGTCTTCTCTTTTTTTTTACCATGATTAAAGATCTTTAAGTAAACATTTATAGCAACTTTAAAAATCTTTAGCCTTTGCCTACCTTTAAGTATGATTCAAAACGATATCATCATTGTTGCTGGGGTAAGCGGCGTTGGTAAAACCACCATTGGTCAACAGTTAGCCCAAAAACTACAAATTCCTTTTTTTGATGCAGATGATTTTCATCCAATTGCGAATACAAAAAAAATGGAAAGTGGTACGCCACTTCAAGATGAAGACCGCTGGCCTTGGTTGAAAAATTTAAATCAAAAATTAGGTGAGGAGTTACTAAATAAAGGCTGCGTTCTTGCCTGTTCAGCACTTAAAGAAATTTACCGAAGTGAATTAAACAAAAACCTTGAAGGGAAATTAATTTGGGTTATTTTGAAAGGTGATTTTGATTTGATAAAAGAAAGGATGGAATCTCGAGATCATTTTATGCCAGTTGATTTATTGGCATCACAATTTGAGGCATGGGAAGAGCCAGAATATGGTATAAGACTAAACGTAGAAAATAGTGCTGAAGAAATCGTGCAAACAATATTTATAAAATTGAGAATGGAAGCAAAAGCAGATATAGGATTGATTGGACTTGGTGTTATGGGCAAAAGCCTTAGTAGAAATATTGCAAGTCGTGGTTTTAATATAAGTGTATTTAATCGACATGTGGATGGTGAGGAGGAAAATGTGGCTAGAGATTTTGTTAACCGGTTTGACACAATGTCAAAAGCCCAGGGTTTTGATGAGTTAGCGTTATTTGTCAATTCCTTGGCAACACCAAAAAAAATATTCTTGATGGTAAATGCAGGCGGGCCTGTTGACGAAGTTATAAATAGCTTAGATGATTTTTTGAAGCCAGGAGATTTAATTGTTGATGGCGGGAACTCTCATTTTAAAGATACGGAAAGACGAACTAAAGAATTAAAAGAAAAGGGAATCATGTTTATGGGTACAGGTGTTTCAGGTGGTGAAGAAGGCGCATTAAAAGGGCCTTCAATTATGCCTGGTGGTTCAGAGAAAGGTTTTGAGATTGTGGGTGCAATTCTGAAAAGTATTGCTGCACACGATATGGCTGGCACTGAGTGTTGTGCCTATATAGGCAAGGGCGGTTCTGGACATTTCGTCAAGATGGTTCACAATGGAATTGAATATGCTGAAATGCAATTGATTGCAGAGGTCTATGCAGTGTTGCGGTTTGCGCTTGGTAAGTCTAATGAGGAAATTTCAGAAATATTTAATGATTGGTTGAAGACTAATAGTGCAAGTTATTTGCTAGAGATTACAGCTGACATTCTAAAGAAGAAAGAAGGAGGTAACTATCTTTTAGATTTGATTTTGGATAAGGCAGGAAATAAGGGGACAGGAAGTTGGACAACAATTGCAGCATGTGAGCTTGGGGTTGCGATACCTACTATGACTGCAGCACTTTTTGCTCGCTATCAATCGGCAGTTTATGATGAGAGACAGGAGGCTTCTGAGATTTATGCTTCCGCAAATGTGTCTCTGGATTTAGATATTGAGGAATTAAGAACAGCTTACCAATTAGCTCGCATCATTAATCACCATCAAGGATTTGATTTGATAGCAAAGGCTTCTGAAAAGTATAAGTGGGAGATTAATTTTAGAGATCTTTCTAGGATATGGACAAATGGATGCATCATAAGGTCAAAATTGATGGAAGAAATTTCACAAGCTCCATCAAATGATTCAAACATATTGATGAATTCAAGTCTAAACGTATTGGTTCTCAATTCAAGAGCAAGCCTAAACAATATTGTTTCTGCAATCAATCAGACAAATATTTCTGCTCCTTGTTTTGCAAGTACTTTAAATTACCTAAATGCTTATGTTGAAAAACGATCATTGGCCAATGTAATTCAAGCACAACGAGATTATTTTGGCGCCCATACTTACGAGCGAGTTGACAAAGCACGCGATGAGAAATTTCATACCAAATGGATATGATGAGCACATTGTTGTTGGCAGTATTATCAGGAGTTGTCCTTTTACTCATTATGATTTTAAAACTGCGACTTCCAGCATTTATTTCATTGCTTGTATCTAGTATTTATGTTGGACTCCTTGCAGGATTGGATGGAGTAGAAATAATTGACACCATCAAAAATGGAATGGGTTCAAGTTTGGGGTTTGTTGCTACAGTTGTAGGTCTTGGTGCATTGTTTGGGGGGATTCTTGAGTTGTCTGGTGGAGCCAAAACAATAGCTAATCATCTATTGAAAATTTTTGGAGAAAAGAGGTCTGGAATGTCATTGGGGCTTACAGGATTTCTGGTTGCGATTCCAGTATTTTTTGATGTAGCTTTTATAATTTTGATTCCAGTCATTTATGCATTACAACAGAAAACACAAAAATCATTATTGCATTACGCTATACCACTTCTTTCTGGATTGGCAATTACGCATGCTTTCATTCCACCTACTCCTGGTCCAATTGCAGTCGCTGATATTTTACAAGCACAATTGGGTTGGGTTATGTTGGCCGGTTTCCTTGCGGGAATACCAACCATGATTGTCAGTGGAATTATTTTCGGAAAATATATAGGAAACAAGATCTATATCACTGCTCCTGAACTTGAAGAAATTACTGAAGCTGAAAATAAATTACCTAGCTTTTCTAAAGTGTTTGTTATAATACTTTTACCCATTTTTTTAATTATCCTAAACACGGTTACAAAAGCTGGATTAATTCCCATTCAAGATGAATCAGTTTTAGATATTATTGGTTTAATTGGCCATCCTTTTATTGCCTTGATCATTGCCAACTTAGTTGCTTGGTATGTTTTGGGAGTCGATGGTGGATATTCTTCCAAAGAATTACTAGATGTAAGTAGTAAATCAATGAAGCCAGCAGGGATTATCATATTACTAACTGGAGCAGGAAGTGTATTCAAGCAGGTGCTGGTTGATACTGATGCAGGAGCGATGATGGCACAATCTGTTTCTGACATGGGATTGCCAGTTATTTTATTTGCATTTATTGCTGCAGCTTTGGTGCGTCTGATTCAAGGATCCGCAACAGTTGCAATGATCACAGCTGCAGGATTGGTTTATCCATTTATAACTACTGCTACATATTCGGGAATGGAATTGGCAGCTTTTGTTATCGCAATTGCATCAGGTGCCTCTATTTTTTCTCATGTAAATGATAGTGGATTCTGGTTGGTCAAAGAGTACTTGGGAATGACTGAAAAACAGACCTTCAGATCATGGACAATGATGACTGGAATTTTAGCTTTTACTGGATTTTTGTGTTCAGTGTTGATATTCATTTTGTTTTAATTAAATTTGTAGAAAAAAATAATGACTTGTAATCAGACATTTAGTGCAATTTATTTCCTTTCGATATTTACCATCCTATTCTTATTTACCTCATGTGAGAGTGATGAGATGGTTGATCCATGTGAAGGAGTAGAAGATACTGGAAATTCTCTTGAGTTTAAAGGTGAAACTTACGAAATCAATGAATATAATTATTCGGATTTTGTATTGAGTCATAGCTATAGTTTCAAATCATTTTATAATGATTGTGCAGATAGTTTGAGGGTATTCCTTGAATTTCAAAAAGTTATCAGCTTTCCTGATTTTTCACTTGCAGGAGATTACACAACAATTTTTTCACCTGATATCTTACAAGGTATTGATGAGGGAACGATGTCTGGTTCATTTACGATATCGGGAAATAGTAGGCAGGGTATTATTTCTGACCAAATAATAACAGTTTCAGAAACTGCTGACGGATCTTCTTATATATTTGATATTGATGCCAATACCAGTGAGGTATTTGGAGGTGAAACAGATGTGATGCAATTGAACGTTACGGTACCAAAAGAATAGAAGAAAAAAATTTTGGGGTGCGGTTCTCGGCTCCAACAAACACTAAGATTACTTGATTAGTATCATCACCTCATCCAAGTATTTATCGACCCCGCCAATAAACCTTTCGTAATTATCCTTTACCACGACATCAGGAATAACTCCCTTGGCTTGTATTGATAAATTTTTGTTTAAGTAAAATCTGATGGTTGGGATGGTGAAAATAATTTTGGTATAAGGTAGAGTGATGATTTCATTTGGAGATCCTCCATTGACTGATGCTGAACCGCCAGACATTTCTCCGATGATCATTCCTAATTTTTGTTTTTGGAATTCATTGGCTACAATGGCAGAGCAAGAAAAACTTCCTCCATTGGTGAACAAGAAAATTTGTCCGTTGTAGCTCTTTGTCCAAGGAAGAAAATTGAATTTATCAAAGTTTATTTTTTTCTTTAGCAGTCTTTGATTTGTATTCTTGTCAATTTTCAGACCTTCCAACTTGTAGATGGACTTTATTTTCCGATTAGATATTTGCTTAAGTAGATAATTGCCGTTACTTAATTCTCCACCTTGGTTATCTCTCAAGTCGATAACTAAATTATCTATTTTCCTTTTTCTGATATTTTTAAAAGCAGATTTTATTTCTTTTTTAAATTCTTGATGAAAATCATCCTTCAATATGTTATTATCAAAAGTGGCAATTTTCAAAACGGCAAGTTGATTTTCAACATCAATATTGAAGCTAATTGCTTCTTTTGCTATATGGCCTTTTTCTTCCCTTCTTTTTCTTATTGCGTTTCTTGGAAGTGCCTTAATATTTTTTGTTTTCAGTTCTTGATTTGAATCTAAATATTCAATCTCAAATGAATCTATGAAGCCAAAAAAGAAACTGTAATAGGCGGAGAAAAATTTATAGAAAACGTGGGTGGGGTATTGCAAATTTTTTCCATCTCTCGGTATGTGATGTACCATAAAATCGTATAGCTTATCAACAGAAGTTCCATTTATTGTTTTTATTTCCGAACCTATAGGAATAGAATTCTCATTGCTATAATCAGCGATGAGATTCAATTCTAATCCATTATAAAAAAGATCTAATGGAAATAATGGTCCTTCGTTATAAAATTGTTTGAGGACTCTATCGCTTGGGTACACCAATGCATGGCCATCCTGAATATATGCAGCTATGTATGACACATGATGATAAGCTTCCAATATGTCAATTCGAGTATCCAGGGAAGAGGAGATTGAGTCGATAAGCAAGTCCAGTTCCTTGGCATCATGATATAAATAGAGATTCGCATGATTATTTTCTAACTGACTTTTTAATAAAATGAGCTCTGTTCTAAAATTTTCCTTTGAGATAGAATTTGCTTGCGCAAAAGTCATTTTTGGACCTAGTATAATAATTATACAAAAAAGGAGAACATTGTTAAATTTGAGATGCATAAAGGAATATACACCATTCAGACTGAGAAGTTCAAATGGTGAGAAGATAAATGTTGTGTAAAAGTTAGCATTTTTGAATCACGGATTACACGGATTTTGCTTTGATCACTGAATTTGTGAATTGTTGATACATTGATTCTGTAAGAACTCTTGCTAGATTAAGCGAGGTAATTACATTTCAATTATGGAATGGTATTTCTTATATAAACTTCCGCTCTGCGCGGAGCGCGGAGGGAAGATTTTAAAGCAATCCGTCAGCTGGCGGATGGTATTAAAATCAGGGAGGCGTCAATGTTTACCTTTTTAAAATTTTCTCATTATTAGGTATGGATATAGATCTATATTTACGAGCAAAAGAATTAAGAAAGAAAGCTACGAAAGCAGAAAAAGTGATTTGGAAGCACTTATCAAATAGAAAACTAGCAAACTAGAAATTCCGAAGTCAAGCAGTTATAGAAAATTTATATATAGCTGATTTTTATTGTTTTTCTAAAAAGCTTATAATTGAAATCGATGGAAGTGTGCATAATAAACAAAGTGTCAAGGAAAAAGACGCATATAGGACTTTAGTATTAAAGGATATAAATTACACTGTAATTCGGTTTACTAACGAAGAAGTTCTCTCAAATATGCAAGAAGTTTTGATTAGAATATTGAGAGTTATGGAGGAGATAAATTAATGCCTCCCTGATTCTAATACCATTCTCTTCCTAAAGTCAGACAATGGTTTATAATCGTCCCTCCTTTCTGCGTCAGGAGCGGAAGTTCACTTCCGCAGAGTATAAGTTATTCAATTTACCAGCCAGTTGTAAACCGCGAGTAACAATACAGAGTTATTTAAATAAAAAGTATTTCGTATAAAACTTCCGCTCTGCGCGGAGCGCGGAGGGAAGATTTTAAAACAATCTTTGATTGTTATTAAAATCAGGGAGGCATGACCAAGACAATATTTCAAAATCGGAAGTTCATTTACGAAAATATTAAGTTATTTAATATACTGACAGTTGTATACCGCGAGTAACAATACAGAGTTACTAAATAAGAAGTATTTCGTATAAAACTTCCGCTCTGCGCGGAGCGCGGAGGGAAGATTTTAAAACAATCCGTCAGCTGGCGCATGTTATTAAAATCAGGGAGGCGTCCTATCCCATAAATACCTACCTTTGCACCATCGATTATAATAACGACATATCGCGATGGCTGCCCATCACCAAAAAGCAAGTAGAGGCTAAGGGTTGGGAGGAACTTGATGTAATCATCATTTCTGGTGATGCTTATGTGGATCATCCGGCCTTTGGGTCAGCTGTAATCGGCAGAATCATTGAAAGTGAAGGACTAAAGGTTGCTATTGTACCTCAGCCAAACTGGCAGGATGACCTTAGGGATTTCAAGAAGATGGGGCGGCCGAAGTTGTTTTTTGGAGTTACTTCTGGTTGCATGGACTCGATGGTCAATCATTATACTGCAGCAAGAAGAAAAAGATCTACCGATGCTTATACTCCTGGTGGAGGAGCTGGACATCGTCCTGATTATGCAGTGACAGTTTATACTAATATTCTTAAAGAATTATATCCGGATGTACCTGTATTGATCGGTGGGATTGAAGCTTCATTGAGAAGAGTTACTCACTATGACTATTGGGCCAATAAATTATTTCCTACAATATTGGAAGATAGTAAGGCTGATATGTTGGTCTATGGTATGGGGGAAATGCCTTTGCGGCAAATTACTCGAAGAATGTTGGCAGGTGAAAAACTTTCTGAGATTCGTGATGTGATGCAGACGGCTTACATAGTTAACAAAGAGGATGACATTCCCGAGTACGATCGGAATTCTATTTACTTAGCGTCTCATGAAACTTGCTTGAGAAATAAAAAGTTGTTTGCAGCAAACTTTAAGCACATAGAAAAAGAGTCTAATAAGGTACAAGCAGACAGATTAATACAGAAGGTAAAGAAAAAGTATCTGGTTGTCAATCCTCCTTATCCTCCAATGACGGAAACTGAGATTGATACCTCTTTTGATTTGCCATATACGAGGATGCCGCATCCAAAATATGCAAAGAGAGGATCTATTCCAGCATATGAAATGATACGCTTTTCAGTAAACATGCATCGTGGATGTTTTGGAGGTTGTAGTTTTTGTACCATCTCCGCACACCAAGGAAAATTTATTGCTAGTCGGTCTGAAGAATCGATTTTAAAAGAGGTGGATAACATCACAAAGATGCCTGACTTTAAAGGTTATATTTCTGATCTTGGAGGCCCTTCCGGAAATATGTATAAGATGAAAGGAAAGGTGCAGTCAATCTGTGATAGATGCGTGGCACCTTCTTGTATACATCCAGTTGTATGTAGTAATCTAGACACTTCTCATAAACCAATGACCGAAATCTACAAAAAGGTAGATGCAAATCCTAAAGTGAAAAAGGCCTTTGTAAGTAGTGGCTTACGATATGATCTATTGACAGAAAGTTATAATAAAAATCACGACGGAAGTCTGGATGAATATTTGGAACAAGTAGTATGTAATCATGTTAGTGGAAGGTTGAAAGTTGCTCCAGAGCATTCATCTGAAAACACCTTGCGTGTGATGCGAAAACCATCGTTCAAACATTTTAGAGAATTTAAAAAGAAGTTTGATTTTTATAATCGAAAGCATGGTCTTAAGCAACCTTTGATTCCTTACTTTATTTCTAGTCATCCAGGTTGTGAAGAGGAAGACATGGCCAATCTAGCAGCTGATACAAAAGAGCTGGGTTTCCGTTTGGAACAGGTTCAGGATTTTACTCCCACACCAATGACAGTTGCTACCATTATTTATTATACTGGTTTGCATCCTTATACATTGCGAGAAGTATATACTGCAAAAAACCCTAAAGAGAAAAAAGACCAACATCAATTTTTCTTCTGGTACAAAGGGGAAAATAGAAAACAAATTCGAGCTAGACTCGAAAAAATGGGAAGACAAGATCTGATAGAAAAAATCCTAGGTGAGCATCGCAAGCAAAACAAAAAGGAGTTTATTAAATCTAAGGTAAGAGGTCACTCAAAATCTAAGTTTAAGAAAAGGCGAAAGTAGACTCGTTTGTGCCCTCACTAACGACCTGCCTGTCCGTTAGGCAAGTCTTGAGTCTTAATTTAATAATAACATAATTACGGCTGCGTTTTTTAAAATGCAACAGACAACATTCTTCTTGAAAATCATTTCAATATTTATACTGACATTTTTTTGCACTGCTGGACTTGGACAGGGTATAGCGTCATATGTAGGTGCTAACAATTCATATTTTTATTTTAACGAAAGCAAATATTCTGATGTAAGCACAATATATATTCCAATGGTGGAAGGCTGCATGGGTGTCTTTGTTGATCAGTCAAAAACCAAAGCAAAGATTCCTTCTTTTAGTATTCAATATGATGGGTCCGAAGGATTTATATATGTTCAATCAGGATCTGAACATACTGAGGCCTTTTACGAAAAAACTTCACTTGCCTTTGGTGTGTACTTAATCAGTAAGAATTTTTGGAAGAATTTTAATTATCATGCTGGTGCGGAGATAGCATTATTGCTTGAAGAACGGTTTGAAGGACGCAGAAGAAATGATTCTGGTGGTTACGATTCGATCTCTGAACTTAATGATGCGTTCAACAACCCCTTCAATTATTTTTTAAAGAATCAGATTTCATATGATTTTTATGTGACAGAGCGAATAGCCTTTAGATTACACTATGCATTTCTTTTTGGATTAAATAATGAATTTGAAATAGAGCCTGATATAACAAAATCTCTAAAGCACTTTCTTTGTGTTGATCTTAAATATGATTTAAATATGATAAAGTAGACACGCTCGTATCCTCGCTAAAGACCTACCTGTCCCGCAGACAGGTCTCGAGTCCACAGCGACGTAGGAGCGAGTCTTGAATCTCAGATGAGGAACTTATTTTTTGCTTTTGAGGTTACAATTATATGGGCTGTCTATTCGAATCAATAACAAAACTTATTTTAGTTTTACTTGTCTTTATCGGATTAGGTTCCTTGGTCATTGCAATATTTATTGATTTTCATTTAGCGGCAACTGGAGGTAAGCCTTATTTTTTCGATCCTGAGAAAATAGATTCTTACGATAAGCCAATGCTTGCAGATTTCGAGAAGAAACTACAAGAAAATTATGAAGAAAATCAATTTGAATTTCAGAATTTAGAGGACTACATTCCTCATCTCCCAGATAAAGATAGATTTAAGATTAAGTTTGTAACTGATACTGAAGTTTCAATTTCTGGAAGCTACGATAAAGGATGGAAGTCTAGCTCGAGCGTTGACTATACCGATCATGAAAATACTCAATATATCAGTGAGCTAGGTTGGACAAGAAACTCTATTGAAGATCTACGAAATAGATTGGCAAATGTAAATTGTACTTCTTTTGAAAAGAAGGATGGTTTCCGTGCAGGCTTTATAGATGAAAAATCAGGAACATATTATTACCGCTTTTCAACTTATGATTCTGATGCAAAGCAAAGTGAAATTTTGGATAGCTGTCTGTTAAGGTATTATAAGAATGATATATTCTTTGAGTACAAAGGATCGGGTAGAGGACCTGACTGTCTAAAGTCAAAAAATGGAGAAGGTTTTGATGATCGTAATTATGTTCAAAAGTGGATTGATATAATAAAGCAAGGAGAGATAAAAAGACCTAACGATTAAAACATAAACTTTTCCTTCAGAATTCAATTCACTATCTTAGAAGAATTAATTTAATTCTCCAACCGTAAATCTTTAATGGAAATAAATTACAGCTTAGAATCAGATGATTTTTTGACTCAGCAGCTTTATCGGATAACCAGAGACAAAACACTTCAAGCTAAACGGCATAAACAATGGATACTACTTCCAATCGTATCTCTTGCAGCCGCAATCTATTTTTATTATATAGATTTGAAACCTCTAGCTTTTACGACAGGAGCTTATATTTTAATTACCTTTTTATTTTATAGAAAATATTTTGATTTTCGATACAAGAATTATTTTAATAATTTTGTAAAGAAGAATTATGCCAAGCGTATTGGAACTAAAGTTTCAATTGAATTTTTGAGCACTCATATCTTAGCAAAAGATGAAGCTGGCGAAACAAAATTAAAAAATGAGCAAGTTGATTACATCGCCGATTTACCAAATCATTTT
>ENA-ORXT01000300-ORXT01000300.1-marine-metagenome-genome-assembly--contig:-NODE-300-length-82428-cov-9.666064_pt1 | contig 82428 bp, 65 predicted proteins | sample MGYA00237868_ERZ511482 | MGnify/ENA metagenome assembly ERZ511482 | reverse complement strand
TTTAGAGGGTGTTTGAATATTCACCGAACCGTTCCCCCTAGTAGCTACATGGGCGCTACATGCCTTCTCCTATCTATTCGAGAGGAAAGGGATGGCAAGAGCCTGTTTGAATATTCAGGCTCTTAGAAATCATTGTCATGCGCCACAAAGTATATTCTACAGATACTATATTAAAGTTGCATAAACTTCAACCATCAATAATGTAGGGGCGCAAGCAAGAGTTGCCATCTTATTAACAATGAAGAACCAGAGCAGTTCACGTCAACAGCACTGATTTTCAGTAGATTCGCAATCGAATCGTCGTCCGGTCAGCGTCGGAGATGTAATCTGTCGTGTCAACCTTTGAATGCGTCCTAATTTGTCCTAATTTGGTAGGCCAATAGAATACGAAGGGTGATTTCCGTACTCTAAGTAGTAGGTCAATTATTTGAATTACCGCGGCCTACTAATAATTTGTATGTTGAGTACAGTTGTTAAGATCGCGCAGGCTGTAATTATCCTGCCTCCATGTACTCGTGGTCATCAATAGCTTTATTACTAACGTTATTATACAAGAAAATAGGTTTGCGTTAAAATGCATCGGTAAGACCACATATAAAAGTGTCTTACCGTCAAACAACTTTACTATCCTCCGATCAACATAATCTAGCAATATGTGCATCTTTGTAGCACTGCATAACATTTTTGTTCGAAATAGATTTGTGGCTAATCTAGAAAGATAATTATCCTAAACTGGATGATTATTCCGGAATAGCTTGACCGTTCTCCTCTCCCTATTTTTACTTTTTGGGGATAGCCAATAAGAAATAATGTTATGGTTATAGGCGCTGCTAAATATCACTTCTCAAAATAGCAAAAATGCAACTTATATTAGAACCTGGTTCTGTTTTACGTTCTCGATACGAGATTACCGAGCTTGTCGGGCAAGGTGGTATGGGGGCTGTTTATCGTGCCTTGGACACGCGCCTTGATGGACGTGTTTGTGCCATAAAAGAAATTCTTCCAACGCTTTCGGCACCAAGTCATACGGATGAAGCGCTTGAACAGATGAGCGCGCAGTTTCATACCGAAGCAAGTATCCTCGCGCGGCTCGATCACCCCAATTTGCCCAAAGTCTCGGACTACTTCACCGTTGACGATGAGCGTGAATATCTTGTCATGGATTTCGTCTCTGGGCGCGATCTGCAAGAAGTTATTCGAGACGCGAATCGCAAAAACGAAAAGCTCACAGAAAATCAGGTATTGGCTTGGGCCACACAACTTCTTGATGCCGTGGACTATCTCCATCGGCAGGATCCTCCTGTGATCCATCGCGATATTAAACCGGCCAATATCAAGATCACGCCGCATGGTGTTGTAAAGCTTGTTGATTTTGGCCTAGTGAAAGTTTTGGAAGGTGACGAGAGTCGCACCGTTACCGTGGTCCAAGGGCGAGGCACCGTTGCCTATACGCCACTGGAACAGTACGGAAACGATAGCTTTACCGATACCCGTACTGATCTATACAGCATTGCCGCCACGCTATATCATTGTTTAAATGGCGAGCCACCCATTGACGCAAAAGAACGATTTTTGCACCCCGGAAGTTTGGAATCTTTACGCACTGCGAACCCAAGCGTTTCATCGCGTGTGGAAAGCGTGATTTTTCAATCGCTATCCATACATCCCATTGATCGACCTGCAAGCGCGCGTGAAATGTGCGATCTGCTCGTCGGCTCTAAGATGCTCCCGACCACAACCGGCGCAACGACATCACGCGAAATTCAAATGAGTTGGGGGTCGGTCTTCAAGCGCAATATCATGCTGGTGAGCGCCGCTGCCGCTCTTTTAGTGTTAGCAATTGTATTAAGCCTCTTCTCTGGTGCATAATTAAGGTATAAATCCACGACAGCAGGGTCCAAAAATTCGTCTGAAAAGTTCATCGAGGTTGAATGCTTGACGGCAGCACAACTTTAGAAAATTTTTAACTGTTTATAAGCCCAAATGATATCCTCTAAATACTCTGGGGCAAAGATGGTGCAGGCCAAGCTTGGTACGCAGTGCAGACAGGATCAATGGCTTTACACTCCGTTTCTCATACCAAATGCTGAGTGTCAAAGGCTATCAGCGCTTAGCACGTAATTTTAGAGTACGCGATTGCCCTACCGAATAAATGTTATCTTTGACATTCGGGGTACTTTCTCTTACCATATCATTTGATTGTCTGGCCCACATTATACGATTGTCTCACAATGTGGGATGGCCTGCTTCATATTTACCTGCCTTATAAAATTGATTCGGGAGACCTTTTGATGGAAACAGTTGTTAAATCGCCAACACAGAGCGTGATTATCGGTTCGGGGCATCCATTTGTCATAATTGGTGAGCGGATTAACCCAACCGGGCGTAAAAAGCTCGAAGCAGAAATGATGGATGGTGATTTTAGTCGAGTCGAGCGCGATGCATTAGCGCAGGTAGAGGCTGGTGCATCTATTTTGGATATTAATGCCGGTGTAACGAGCGTGGAACCTCAGAAAACTGAGCCAGATCTGATGGTAAAATGTATCGAACTGGTGCAATCTATTAGCGACATACCGCTCTGTATTGATAGTAGTGTTGTTCCGGCTTTGATTGCTGGTCTTAAAGCTGCAAAGGGACGCCCGATTATCAATAGCGTTACTGGCGAAGAAGATCGTTTAGAATCGATTCTACCTGTAGTTGCAGAGTATGACGTTCCGGTAATTGCCATTAGCAATGATGAATCAGGCATCAGTTATGATCCGAAAGTGCGTTTCGAAGTTGCAAAAAAGATTGTAAAACGGGCTGAGACGTATGGCATCAAACCGCACGACGTAATTATCGATCCACTTGCAATGCCCGTTGGTGCTGTGAATAGTGCCGGTCTCGATCTCTTTACGATTGTACGCATGATTTCTGAAGAACTTGGCTGCAACACTGTCTGTGGAGCGAGCAACATCAGCTTCGGTTTGCCAAACCGTCATCTAATTAATGGTACATTTATTCCAATGGCAATTACCGCGGGGATGAGTTGTGCAATTACGAATGTGTTAGAGAAAGAGGTGCGCGAAGCTGTTTGGGCCGCTGACGTTTTAATGGGCGTCGATCCAGATTGTGGGCGCTATCTGTCTGAGATGCGCAAAAAACAGCAAGAGGCTGCTGCGGCTGATTCAACTGCTGATGGCGCGGTAGAAGTAGATAGGCGCGCCGCCCGTGCCGCACGCCGAGCGGCACGATCAAGCACGTAATCACTTAATGCTCATATGTCATTTTAAAAAGCACAGAATCCAAGTGTTCATAAGGATCTGTGCTTTTTTTGTAATAATGTTAAGAATAGTCATGGTGAAAATAATTCTCCTTTTTCACTGAGTTATGCCCTACAATTACACCGTAATTACGATGAGTCACATTGTTTGCCTCTATATTCTAGATTATTGCTAGCTGTTTTTCTGCTGAATCTTAGCACATAAAGCTATTGTGATATACAAATGTGTTTTATGTGCTCTAGGATATGTGAAAATTTGCGCTAATAAAAAACCAACTGTATAATCGCCAAGTTGTCTTTACGAATTATGCAGGAGAATGACGGTCGACATTTTATGGTTAATACTTCACGGCTAAATGCTCGACGCCTGCTCATGATTTTAATGTTTTCACTGATTCTACCTGTGCTGGTTTGCGTAGTGATCGATATCTTATTCGATCTAATGCCCCTATTGACAATAATTTCAAGCACAATTTGCATTCCCCTTGCATCGTTACTTATTATAAAAATAACACTTTCTGAGTTTGATAGAGTGATTCAAGATGTAGCGCCTGAAGAACCTAAAATTGAACCTTTGTCTTAGGTTTGGTGAATTTTTGGGATATAATCAACTCTTTTGGTCAGACCAAGTGGATGTGCTAGCAGTGTTGCGCGTTAGAGCGAGAATGAGTTACTGCAAATTTCATAAGTTATTAGTATATGGAATAAGTAGAAATAATAGAAGTAACAGGCTTTCTTACGATACAGATTGTGTCGCTGCCAGATAGTAACACCATATAGTTAAAATAGTATCTCCTCAATATCGTGGGCAGATAGCGCAGGTTGAACTTCGCACTGAGCACCTTGCTGAGTGAAGCCAAGCGGTCATCGCGATTTATTGAGAAGATACGTTAAAATACTTAAATAACGAAATCATTATTTAAATTTAGGGTAGCCTTTTTGTAGTTGCTACCTACTTGCCAATAGAGAGGTAAGACAGCGTGAGTTCTGAACACGAAATAATTGATGAAAAAGTAGTTGAGGAAGTTGAAAAGAAGGCCGCTGACGATCTGCATCGTGATGAAAAGTTGCCCCCACCTGCACCGATGGGTGGGCCGATTGCTGGGTGGCTTCGCAGTTCATCAATGGCACCCATCGTCGAGCATCCATTCGTTACAACCATGGAGCGATTTACCGAGAATCTAAGCGGTCGACTTCGGGTGGGCCCATCGACACTTGGTATCTTGACACTAGTCTTGTTCGGGATATTGCTTAGCCTTATTATACGTGTAGACACTTTGCACGTATCGCTTGCACCCGAGGTGATTAAGCCCGGGGGGAGATTTGTGACAAATTCATGGGTTCACATGATTTTTGTCGATATTCTCTTAGTTGCACTAATTTATGGCGTGACGAAATTCAAAACGGATGGTTCATTACCATTTGTGCCTACTGGGTTTCAAAATTTCATCGAAATGGTCTTTGACTATCTTTATGACCTTTGCGAAAGCGTTGCTGGCGCAAATGCTCGTAAATTCGCCCCGTACTGTATGACTCTTTTCTTTTTCATTGTTATCAGCAATTGGTCTGGTCTAATCCCCGGCGTCGGGACAATCGGCGTTTATCATGAGGGCGGCCATGCTGCTGACGCCGCACATGGTGAAGATGCTGTACATGATGAAGTTGCGCCAGGGGTAGATGGTGAACATAACGAAATAATTGTTCCTGCCGACAGTGACGATTATGGGGATGAGGAGCATGGCGAAGAGAGTGATGATAGCCATGGCTCACTTATTGCCCCAGACAGCATGGCTGCACGTACATATGATAACCAGCTTGCTATGTCTGATGGTAAAATCGTCTTTTCATCACCAAATAGTGTTGATTCAGCCGCGTCCGCAGCGGAGGAAGGTGAGAAAACGCTTATTCCTTTATTGCGACCACCAACTGCTAGTTTGAACTTTACTTTTGCTATCGCTATCTTAACCATGATAATTGTGCAATATTATGGCTTTAGCAAACTCGGTCTTGGTTACCTGAGGAAATTCTTCACCTTTAGCGGTGAGTCGTTTGGCATGAAGTGTATCAACTGCTTTGTTGGTATTCTGGAGCTAATTAGTGAGATTTCTCGTATTCTCTCGTTTGCTTTTCGTCTATTTGGCAACATCTTTGCTGGTGAGGTTATGCTTGCAACCATGGCATTCCTGGTCACGTTCATGTTGCCAATCCCGTTCTATTTCTTAGAGCTATTTGTTGGCTTTGTTCAAGCACTTGTATTCATGATGCTGGCGCTGATATTCTTTACTTTAGCCGAGCAGAGTCATGGGGACGAGCATCACTAAAAGCGTGCGTTAGGCCATTCCAAAATAAACTATACAGTATGGCCGCAAGCTACCCCAGAAAATCGCTAAAATCCGTATAATTATTTTTCTGGTTTAGCCTTAATCGCAATTAAAAAATTGAATTCTGTTTCAATTAGTGTCCTACACTTTAATATAATATTGAGCTAATAGAGACACTAACTGACTGAAATTATAAATAAACTTAAAGGAGATTTAACAATGGATATACTTGCCGCAAAAGAAATTGGCGCAGCATTGGCAATGGGTCTAGGCGCAATCGGACCTGGTATCGGTATTGGTTTAATCGGTTCTAAGGCTGTTGAGGCCATGGGGCGCAATCCAGAAGCAACAGGCACTGTACAGACAAACATGATTTTGGGCATCGCCTTTGCGGAATCTATCGCTATTTTTAGTCTGGTTATCGCACTGCTGGTTAAATTTGCTTAAGATTTATCCATAGGAACGTATCGTTAATCGGTCTTAATCGCTGGTTAAATTTTAAGGAGGATACTCTTGGGCGAAATATTTGGAAACCTAGGCATTAGCTGGTTTGGATTTATATCCCAACTTGTGAATTTTATCATCGTCTTTTTGGTTCTACGACATTTTCTATATGAACCACTTTTCAACGCGATGGACGAACGCAAAGAGCGGATTTCATCCAGCCTAAAAGATGCAGAAAAAGCAGCATCTGCCTCGGCAGACGCTGAAGCAGAAAAAGCAACAATCTTGGAAGCTGCTCGACGTGATGCGCAAGAAATTCGAGCGCAGGCAACACGCGACACGGAAAAAATTGCGCAAGATATTCGATCTCGCGCAGAGCAAGAAGCAACTGAGATTCGAATCAAAGCGCAGGATGAAGCTCAGTCACAGGCTGCAAATGCACTGGCTGACGTGGATCGGCAAGTTGCGGATCTAACAATTCAAGCTACAGAAAAACTTCTGGGCCGCTCGTTAGAGAACAGCAGCGAACAGCGCCGTTTTGTGGCCGATTTCTTGGCGAAATCTGGGAGCAACTAATCTCATGGCCGACAATCGTGCACAAGCAGGAAGCTACGCTCAAGCTGCATTGCAAGCATTGGTAGAGCATGCTCAAACAACGCTTACGCAGGCGGCACATGCATTAGAAAATAATAGTTCTGTTGCGGCTCAAGTAAACGGCAATGCTGGCGTTGATGAAAAAGTTAAGGCGTTGGCCTCTGCAATTGATTCTACTCCATCTATCGAAGAAATGAATCTGCTGAAGCTGCTTGTGCAGTCTGGCGATACAGGAATGCTGCGGAATATTTCTGCTGCAATGTCCCAAGCGATAGGTGGTTCGTCAGGACCATCAAAGGCAGAAGTTACAAGCGCTATCGAATTAACTGCGGACGAAAAAGAGGCACTACGCAAGAAGCTCTCTGACGAACATGGCAGTGGATTGATTGTTACCTTTGCGGTAGATGAATCACTGCTTGGTGGTTTGCGAGTTCGCATAGGCGATAGGCTAATCGACAACTCTGTTGCTACACGTTTAGCCGGTTTGCGTGAGTCGCTTTCGTCTGTTGTCCAATAAATTTGGACTATTCGAAATAATATCGAAACAATTCATTTCGAAATAATATAGTGATAGAAACATATATTTTGGATATATGTTCGGGTGGCTATGATGACCATTCATGAATTCCCGTGTAATCTATCGCTTACTCTAGGAGGATACAATGGCTGTGCAAAATAGCGACATCACAGCATTGCTCAAAGAACAGATCTTAAACTTCGAGGTTTCATCGACTCAGGTTGATGTAGGCGAGGTAATTGAGGTCGGTGACGGTATTGCCCGCGTATCTGGTTTGCAAGGGGCAATGGCGAGCGAGCTACTCGAGTTCACCAAAACTGGCACGCTTGGTATTGCGTTGAATCTTGATGCCGATAATGTTGGTATCATTGTTCTTGGTGAATATACGGACATTGAAGAAGGCGATCTTGTTAAGAGTACCGGACGCATTGCGTCGGTGCCCGTTGGTGATGCGCTTCTTGGCCGCGTAATTAATGCGGTCGGCCAGCCAATTGACGGCAAGGGGCCCATCGAAACGACAAAGTTTCGCAACACAGAGCGTATTGCGCCTGGTGTGATTATGCGCCAGCCTGTTAGTACGCCTGTTGAAACAGGAATTACGGCGATTGATGCGTTGATTCCGATTGGTCGTGGTCAGCGTGAGTTGATCATTGGTGATCGCCAAACGGGTAAGACGGCAATCGCAATCGATACGATCATCAACCAGAAAGGTAAAGACCTGCTCTGCGTTTATGTGGCAATCGGTCAGAAAAAATCAAGTGTAGCGCAAGTTGTGGGTATCCTCGAGAAGTATGGCGCAATGGAATACACCGTTGTGGTCAACGCTTCTGCTGCCGACTCTGCTGCACTACAATACTTGGCTCCATTTGCTGGTACTTCTATCGGCGAGGAATTTATGGAGCAGGGCAAGGATGCGCTCATCGTTTATGATGATCTCTCCAAGCATGCTCAGGCATACCGTCAGGTATCGCTATTGCTACGCCGCCCGCCAGGTCGCGAAGCTTATCCCGGTGATGTTTTCTACCTGCACAGCCGCCTGCTTGAGCGTTCAGCTCGACTTGCGCCTGAATATGGTGGTGGTAGCCTAACAGCTCTGCCCATCATTGAAACACAGGAAGGTGACGTTTCGGCTTACATTCCAACCAACGTGATTTCGATTACCGATGGTCAGATATTCTTGGAAAGTGACCTCTTCTATGCTGGTATTCGACCTGCATTGAACATTGGTATTTCCGTTAGTCGTGTAGGTAGTGCTGCTCAAACCAAAGCGATGAAGAGCGTTGCTGGTAAGCTCAAATCTGAGCTAAGTCAGTTTCGTGAATTGGCCGCATTTGCACAGTTTGGTAGCGATTTGGATGCTGCAACCCAGCGTCAGCTAAATCGTGGTTACCGCACACAGGAATTGCTCAAGCAGCCGCAATATCAGCCACTTGATCTGGACGAACAAGTTATTAGCCTGTGGGCCGTTAGTAATGGCATTATGGGTGATGTGCCTGTTGCGCAAGTCAAGCAGTTTGAAAAAGACATGCACGCATTCCTTGATGCAAACCACCCTGACATCGGTCAAACGATCAATCGCACAAAGGTACTCTCCCCTGAAACGATCGACTCACTAAGTGTGGCGCTCGAAGGGTTTAAAGATAGCTGGACTCCAGCAGAGTAACGCTTTATAGCTATACTCATTAATTCACGGTTTTGGTTGGGGACAGGTTGTATCAACTATAGCAACATCCCCAGTTTATCCCTTCTGTGAATTGCTGATCCCAAAAGTCAAAGAAATTATAGGCGAGATTGAAATTGCCTATAATTTACTGGCTTCTACCAACTAGCTTGCGAATAAGAAAAGGACTTTTCTCTTGGCAAATATTCGAGATATCCGACGTCGGATGAAATCTGTGAAAAATATTTCACAGGTAACAAAGGCGATGGAAGCGGTAGCTGGTGCAAAGATGCGTAAAGCGCAAGATCGAGTTATGGCGACGCGCCCCTACGCAACCCAAGCTGAAGATGTGTTGCATTACGTAGCCCGTTTACCGCGTGCAGACAATGAACTGGATCCGCTAATTCAGGCGCGCGAAGTCAAAACAGCGGCCATCGTTCTTGTAACGGCTGATCGTGGTTTGGCTGGCGGCTTCAACGCAAACATATTGCGCACGTGCGCCAACGTAATGCGCGAAAAGCGTGCTGGCGGTGCGGATGTCACCGTTATCGTAGTTGGCAAAAAAGGGCGCGACTGGCTTTTACGCTACGATCCGGTCATTCACGCCGAATTTATCGGCATGACCGATGCGCCAACTGTATCGGATGTAACCCCCATCGCGCGACTTGCAATTGATGGATTCTTGCGGAAGGATTTCGACGAAGTTACGCTGATTTATACCGATTTCGTTAATACTATCTCGCAGGTACCAGTTATTAAACAGCTCATGCCTGTAGAGCCAAGTGATCCAAGTGTGACAATGGCACCGGACTATATCTTCGAGCCATCGCCTGAAGCTGTGCTAAATCGCGTGCTCAATGGGTTTATCGAAGTGCAGATTTTGCAAGCACTTTACGAATCAATTGCAAGTGAATACTCCGCACGTATGGTTGCAATGCGTAACGCAACCGATGCTGCCAACGAACTTGTCGACACCTTGACGCTTACCTACAACAAAGCGCGCCAAGAAGGCATTACGACTGAACTCACCGACATGGTTGGTGGCGCATCTGCACTAGAATAAATAATATAATTTAGAATAAAGAGTGTCTGTGGATGCTAGACGACAAACATATTGGCTAGCCATCGCTACGACAATTAATGACATTAAAACTAGACTACTAGATACGTAAGGAGGCCCAAATGGCTGAGCAACTAGTTGGCGTGGTCAGAAGTGTGACTGGGCCAGTTGTTGACTTTGAATTTTCTCAAGGCAGCTTGCCCGAGATTTACGACGCTGTAACAATTGAATTAGATGGCCGCAAAGAGACTTTTGAGATTGAGCAGCAGCTCGGTGGTGGCGTTGTCCGTGGCGTAGCAATGGGCAGTACCGATGGTCTAAAGCGCGGCATGGAAGCGATCTCCTTGGGTTCGCCCATTACAGTTCCTGTAGGGCCAGGTACGCTAGGTCGCCTCTTTAATGTGACAGGAGATCCGATTGATAATGGGCCTCCTGTTGAATCTGAAGAGCGCTATCCAATCCATCGCACAGCGCCAGAATTTGACGAGCAAAGTACTGTAGCTGAGCTTTTCGAAACAGGCGTAAAGGTTATTGATCTCGTTGCTCCCTTTACAAAGGGTGGTAAAACGGGCATCTTTGGTGGTGCTGGTGTGGGCAAAACAGTAGTGATTCAAGAGCTAATCCATAACGTGGCTGAGTTCCACAGTGGCTACTCTGTATTTGCTGGCGTGGGCGAACGTAGCCGTGAAGGCAACGACCTCATGCGCGAAATGCAAGAATCTGGCGTTATCGACTCTACCGTGATGGTTTTTGGCCAAATGAACGAGCCACCTGGCGCTCGTCTCCGCATTGGCCTGACCGGCGTAACCATGGCCGAATACTTCCGTGATGAAGGGCGCGACGTTCTGCTCTTTATCGACAACGTTTTCCGCTTTGTACAGGCTGGTTCCGAAGTGTCTGCCTTGCTCGGTCGTCTGCCAAGTGCTGTGGGTTACGCCCCAACGCTCGGTACCGATATGGGTGAATTGCAGGAGCGCATCACCTCAACCAAAACCGGTTCCATTACATCAATGCAGGCTGTGTACGTACCGGCTGATGACTACACTGACCCGGCACCTGCGACAACCTTTGCTCACCTGGACGCAACTATTACGCTTCAACGCTCCTTGGCCGAGCAAGCACTCTTTCCCGCAGTGGATCCGCTCGGTTCAACCAGCCGAATGCTTGATCCAATTCTTGTGGGGCAAGAGCATTATGACGTTGCAGCCGAAGTGCAACGAACGCTTCAGCGCTATAAAGATCTTCAGGATATCATCGCCATTTTGGGCGTCGAAGAATTGAGCGAGGATGATAAGCTGACCGTAGCCCGTGCCCGTAAAATACAGCGTTTTCTAACACAGCCATTCTTTGTTGCAGAGCAGTTTACCGGCACACCAGGTAAACATGTCAAAATTGCAGATACTGTTGAGGGTTTCCGTGGAATTCTCGATGGCAAGTATGATGATTTGCCAGAAGGTGCCTTCTATATGGTTGGTAACATTGGCGAAGCTATCGAAAAGGCCGAACAGATGCGGTCTGAAGGCTAGCCTAAATTTTTAGTTCATATGAGCGAAATTTATTCGAAACATGTAGCTAGCTTTTCTGGACAAACATAAGGATTTTTTAATGAGTGTACAAGTCGAAGTTGTAAGTCCACAACGAGTTCTCTTCTCTGGTGAAGTCAGGATGGTAAGTGTACCTGCAACGGATGGATACATGGGCATTATGGGCCGACACGCACCGTTGCTTTCAACATTATCTATCGGCGAGATCATTCTGCACGAGGAGAGTGGTGAGCAAACTTCAATCGCCATCAGTGGTGGCGTTGTCGAAGTGCGACCGAATAAAGTGATTATTTTGGCCGACGTTGGTGAAGCAGCAGAGGACATTGATGAAGATCGTGCTCAGGCAGCTTTAGAGCGTGCAAAAGAGTCACTTGCTTCTAATCCACCGCCAGAAGAGCGTGCGCCATTGATTGAATCGATCCGTCGCAGCAACCTGCGCCTGAAAGTGGCCAGAAAGCGACGACGTTCATCATCGACACCCTTTAGCAATAACTAAGTGTTTGGTTTGAAGGTAAAAAAAAGATTTATTAAACCGGGTTCTCATCGAGAATCCGGTTTTTGGTATCTGCTAAGATTTATCCAGTAGATCAGCGTACCTTCTTATCTATCATCCTCATCTGGCATCAATCGAGCATTATGCGCTACAATAGGTAGCTATCTCACGAAGCCAAATTATCCAAAACCACTTGGTTTTAATAGTTACCCAAACGCGGAGAATATGTTCGGAAAACAGATTGGTATCGATCTTGGTACAGTAAACGTGCTCGTACACGTTAAAGGTCGTGGCATTGTTATGCATGAACCTTCGGTCGTGGCAATCCGCCTGCGCGACAACAAAATGGTTGCCGTCGGTCACGAAGCGTATGACATGCTTGGTCGTACCCCAGAAAGCATCGAAGTCGCGCGCCCGATGCGTGATGGCGTGATTGCCGATTTTGTTGTCACCGAGGCCATGTTGCGCTACTTTATCAATGCCATTGTCGGGAATGTGAACCCCCTTTTGCGCTCTTTCTTCAAACCGACGGTCATGATCAGCACGCCGCGTGGTGTAACCGGTGTGGAAGAGCGTGCGGTGCACGACGCTGCAATGGAAGCAGGTGCGGGTGCAGCATATCTTATCCCCGAACCGTTGGCGGCCGCTTACGGCGCAGGATTGCCAATTGGCACGCCTACAGGCAATATGGTTGTTGACATGGGTGGCGGTACAACCGAAGCGGCAGTTGTGTCCATGTATGATATTGTCGTATGGAGCAGCGTCCGTGTGGGTGGCAATCGCTTTGATGAAGCAATTATGAACTATGTACGGAAAAAATATAATCTGCTCATTGGCGATCAAACAGCGGAAGAGATCAAAATTGGAATTGGGAGCGCTTTGCCACTAGAGGATGAGCGGGAGATGGAAATTCGTGGGCGCGACCAAGTAACTGGCCTACCCAAGATTATGCACATAAACAGCAGTGAGGCCACTGAGGCCATGCAAGAACCCTTACAGGCCGTTGTAAGCACCGTACGGTCAACGTTAGAGAAAACACCACCTGAACTTGCCGCAGACATTATTGATCGTGGTATGGTCGTGACCGGTGGTGGATCACAATTGCGAAACATTGCTCAACTCCTGACGCAGGAGACGGGTGTACCCTGTTATGTGGCCGAAAACCCAATTGCGTGTGTGGCGCTTGGTGCTGGTCGTGCGCTAGACAACTACGAAATCATGCGCCGAACGTTGCCAATTGTACCAACCTAGCGCTTGTCAGAGAGAACTCCAAAAGCTGAATCTGAGTAATCTGAGTACAGAAAATTTCTCCCCGACGGCCTGCTAGGCAAAGAACTAAGTGACTCCCTCAGATTCTTTGCCTATTTATCGCTCTGTAAATTTGACTTTTTCTGTAATTCCGAGTACGCTTCTCTGCATCATTTGAAGAGAACAACACCGGATGTTGTTCATGTATATTTATAACAAGCGCGCAGATACCTTTGCCAATCGTAACGACTCCCCTACCCTATCTTGTAGTTTATTCCACTCATTTTTTTGTTAGTAGAATATCTTCACTTTCGCATCTCGTTTGATGTTGAATCGTAGCGCCTGCATTGTTGCTCGTGCTAATTTTGGTATGAAAAGGTAGTGTGTAAAGTTCTTAATATATAAAACGCATTAACTTACGTGTAAGTTCCTGCCAGTAAGTTCCAGAATGAGGCTAAATTGAGTAAACAAGTTATTCAGACTGAACATGCCCCTGCGGCTGTCGGAGCGTATTCACAGGCAATAAAAACAGGCGAGTTACTATTTGTATCTGGTCAGCTTGGGTTGAACCCCCAAACAGGAAAATTAGAAGACGGTCTAGAGGCGCAAACGAAGCAGATTCTTGCAAATCTGGAAGCGATAGTATCTTCATCTGGGAGCAAGATGGGTAATATCGTGAAGACGACTATTTTTTTAACCGATATGGCCGATTTTTCCGTGGTTAATGCAATTTATGCACAGGCTTTCACGGATAATCCACCAGCTCGCAGTACTGTTCAAGTTGCTGCGCTGCCTCTTGGTGGTTTGGTAGAGATAGAAGCAATTGCATTAATATCATAACGTACTGAAAGATAACGTTACTAGATAGCAGTAAAAGGCAATAAATTTTTCAAACCTTAGTCGCGCACTATTATGCACCTTTTTAGGTAGCATAATGAAATTTAAATTATTTTGGAGGATATTTTCTATCTTATGAAAAGTGGTCAAGCAGTCCTAGATGCTAATGGGAATTTTAAAGTTCCAGGAGCAGACGATCTTGCCGAACACCCGATGGCACTCTTATTGGCGGGGATCGAACTAACGCTCGAAGAGCCAAAAATTGGTGACATCCGTGAAGGCATTATTGTAGAAAAACGCTCAAACGAGTTGTTAATTGACATTGGGTTTAAATCTGAAGGTCTTGTTAACGGTCGCGAAATTGACCGGATCAAAGATACAATGGAAACTATCAATGTTGGCGATTCGATCCCGGTCTTCGTCCTTCGTGAGGATAAAGATGGCAGTATTCAATTAAGCATCAGCAGGGCTCAGGCTGAAAAAGATTGGCAGCGCGCAGAGGAATTAATAGCGAATCAAGAAATTTTTGAAGGTGAAGTGACCACGCACAATCGAGGTGGTGTCATCGTTAAATTTGGTCAGGTTCGGGGCTTTGTTCCGGCTAGTCAACTTGTCAGTAAAGGAACACCTCCTCCAGCGGGTGAGGATATTCCGGAAGATGAGCGTTGGGCACACATGGTTGGCGAAAACCTGATGCTCAAAGTGATTGATATCGATCGCAAGCGCAATCGACTTATCCTTTCCGAACGGCTAGCAATGCGCGAATATCGTCGCAAGCAGAAAGAAGAGCTCCTAAGTTCATTGAAAGAGGGCGATGTCTTTGATGGTGTCATCACAAGCATCGCAGATTTTGGTGCCTTCGTTAACCTCGGTGGCGCAGATGGTCTGATCCATTTGAGCGAGTTGAGCTGGAATCGCGTTTATCATCCAAGCGAGGTTGTAAGCGTTGGTGAAGAGATTAAGGTTCAGATTTTAAATATTGATATGGAACGCAAGCGTATCGGTTTGAGTATACGACGGCTGCAACCACAGCCATGGGATGTCGTCCACGAAAACTACGAAGTGGGTCAGATCGTTAAGGGCAAGATCACCAAGCTAGTTAATTTTGGTGCCTTTGCTCGATTAGAAACTGATGGACTCGAAGGATTGATTCACATTAGCGAGCTTTCAGACAATCGAGTTGGCCATCCGAAAGAAATCGTGACGGAAGGCGAAGAGCACAACCTGCGCATCATTCGCATCGATACAGATAAGCGCCGCATGGGGTTGAGCTTAAAGCAAGTATTGCCGCCCGAAGAGGAAGTTGAAATCGACTGGCAGATTGCTCCAAGTTCGCCTGATGATGAAAGTAATACCTCATCTGACGAAATTGTCGCGGAAGTTGCAAGCGCGATGACTGATGCGAGCGATGATGCAACGGGCGAAGATAGCAATGCAGAGACAGAAACTACAGAGACAGAAACTACAGAGACAGCAGTTGAAGAGAGCGCTACTGAAGAGGTCCCTGAAATAGCAGAAGAGGCCGTTCCTGCAACTGCTGAATAAATACAAGTTGTTAATAGAATATGAGAAACGTAAAGAGCGGGGAAACGATAGTTTCTCCGCTCTTTACGTTTCTATTTGTAGCGGTTATCTTCTTGTAAAGATGGGACTGTACTACAAAGTCTGTAAATGACTTTTGTTGGTTAACGCCATTTACACAATTTGTGACAGTCTCAAGACGTACCATTTATTAAGGATAATTGGGGATGTACGGTAACGGTGTGTGGGTGAAACCATCATTTTATTTGACTGTGGTTTTCCCAAGGGAACTATTTGAATGTAGAATGCGTTAGAGATCAAATGGACTATTACATGCTTACTATACCATTTTCTCTAATAATTAAGGACACTGTGCATGGTCGTCTTTGAACTCGTGTGGTATAAATAAGTGGTTAGTTATTCGTATTAGCGTTTTATACATACATTAATCAAGTTGACAATAGGTCCAATAGCTTGTTTATTCTAAGCTAGTTTAGTAGCTTGTACGCCGTTTTGCGGATTGACAAAACGCATAGAAGATCGTTACAATAACAGTCAGCTCCCCTAGAGTTTTAAATATTTGGGCATCGTCATTAGCCGTTCCGCTTTGCAGTAAACTTTCGTACTAAAATAATGTGTATACTAAAGTGACGCCATAAAATAACGGTTTTGCGTTAGTCAATAACCGAAATGTTATGGCGGATACTGCCAAATATAGCAGTGCAATATAGCTACTGCATTCCTCTCGCATCAATAACATAGATTATAAATTAAAGCGGAACATACGTTACGGCATTCTCCCCATTTACTTTGTTAAGATTTCGTGTAAGCTGGAAAATTCCAGATAATAATTAATACGGTTAAGGAAAATAGCATGTCCGATAAACTCGATCGTTTTACCAAGCGTGCCAGGCGAGTTTTAACCTTGGCGCAGGAGGAAGCGCTTCGGTTAAATCATAACTATATAGGTACTGAACATCTCCTATTAGGTCTTGTACGCGAAGAAAATGGCGTTGCTGTAAAGGTCTTGCGAGAGCTGGGTGTCGAACCCAATCAGGTAATTCGTGCAGTTGAACGCACTGTCGGGCGGGGGGAAAGAGCCCCGTTTGGTAAGCCTACTCTTGCACCTCGTACAAAACGCGTTATAGAATTAGCTGTAGACGAAGCTCGCTTGATGGGTCACCACTACATTGGGACAGAACATCTTCTTCTCGGCCTTGTACGGGAAGGCGAGGGAATTGCTGTAAACGTCTTGCGTGGTCTTGGCGTTAATTTGGACCGTGTGCGGACTCAAACAGCGCGCAATATTCTACAAAGCCAAGTTCAGAATAAAGACAAGCAAAAGAAAGAATCAAAAACCCCACTGATGGATCAGCTAGGGTTTGACTTGACAACGGCTGCTGAAGAGGGACGTTTAGATCCAGTAGTTGGACGCGTCAATGAAATTGAACGATTAATCCAGATCTTAAGTCGTCGCACAAAAAATAACCCAGCACTTATTGGTGAGCCAGGTGTAGGTAAAACTGCGATTGTAGAAGGGTTGGCCCAACGCATAATTGAAGGCGATGTGCCAGAAATGCTCCTCAACAAGCGTCTGCTCATGCTGGATGTAGGTAGCTTAGTTGCTGGCACAATGTATCGCGGGCAATTCGAAGAACGACTCAAAAAAGTAATGGAAGAAGTAATTTCTAGTGGTGCATTACTCTTTATTGATGAAGTACATATGTTGGTGGGTGCAGGCGCAGCTGGTAGCAGTGTAGACGCCGCAAATATCTTAAAGCCAGCGTTAAGTCGTGGTGAGTTGCAGGTGATTGGTGCAACAACACTAGATGAATATCGCAAACACATTGAAAGCGATGCCGCACTTGAGCGACGGTTCCAGCCAATTTTGGTCGAAGAGCCAAGTATTGAAGAGACGATCCAGATTTTGCATGGTGTACGCTCACGGTATGAAGATCACCACAAGTTGCAAATTACCGACGAGGCACTAGACGCTGCGGCTCAGCTTGCTGCTCGCTATGTGCCTGACCGATTTATGCCAGATAAGGCCATCGATGTGATTGATGAAGCTGGCAGTCGGGTCCGCATGTATAAAGCGCCTCACGCTGCTAATCTGCGCGAAACGTTTAAGGATTTAAAGAAACTTCAAAAAGAAAAAGAAGAAGCTCTCGAAACGCAACGTTTTGACGATGCCATCGATTTACGCTATCAAGAAGTTGAGTTAGAAGCAAAGCTGAGCGAATTACGCGAAGGATGGGATGAAGGCGACAACCGACCACGCGTAACCCCCGAGGATGTTGCTGAAGTTGTTTCGATGTGGACGGGCGTTCCCGTTAACCGAATTGCTGGTGAAGAACGTGTACGGCTGCTTGAAATGGAAAAAGTGATTCGACAGCGCATCATCGGCCAAGAAGAGCCGATTAAGGCGATCTGTAAAGCGGTGCGACGCGCTCGTGCTGGACTTAAAGATCCAAGCCGCCCCATTGGTAGCTTTATGTTTTTGGGGCCTACAGGTGTTGGTAAGTCTGAAACAGCCAAAACACTGGCTGAGTTCATGTTTGGTAGCGACGAAGCATTGATCAAACTCGATATGAGTGAGTTTATGGAGCGTCACAACGTTAGCCGACTTGTTGGTGCGCCTCCAGGATATATTGGATATGAAGAGGGTGGACAGCTAACCGAAGCCGTTCGTCGTCGCCCATATAGCGTTATTCTGTTAGATGAGATTGAAAAGGCTCACCCTGAGGCATTTAATATGCTGCTACAGGTTATGGAAGATGGTCATTTGGCCGATGCGAAAGGACGTCGTGTAGACTTCCGAAATACAATAATCCTCATGACTAGCAACATCGGCGCCAAACTTATCCAGGGTGCAAACAAGCTCGGTTTTGCCATTTCCCAAGGTGAAACCGAGGAGAGCCAAGATCAAGCATACGAGACGATGAAGGCGAAGGTCATGGATGCTTTAAAGAAAAGCTTCCGCCCTGAATTCCTCAACCGTTTGGATGGCGTGATGGTTTTCCGCAGCCTTACCCGTGATGAGATTTCGCAGATTGTAGAGATTGAGTTACGACCATTACGCTTGCAGATGGCTGAGCAGGATATGGAACTTGAAATGACTGCCACGGCTCGCCAGAAGATTGCTGATGCGGGATACGATCCAGATTATGGTGCTCGCCCACTTCGCCGTGTTATCCAGAATAGCATTCAGGATCCACTAAGTGAAGCAATTCTCTCTGGTCGATTTGTCCCTGGGGATAAGATTCTCGGAGATTACAAAGAGGTAGAAGATGAAGATAGTGAAGATAGTGAAATGAAGGAAGACTTTACCTTCGAAGTTACCGAGCATCGGCCTATCGAAACAGTTGATAGCGAAACAACAGAAGCGATTGAGGCAATGCTTCAATAACAGTCTATGTGATAAAAAGACGGGAAATAAAATAGAGGCTAGAACCGCATGTGTTCTAGCCTCTATTTTATTTCCCGTCTTCATTTTCGTGGCGCTTTGCTCACAAGACGGTTTGCTCATAAGACAGTTGCCAATAATAGTATGGTAAACATGCAGCCAATTAGGCCCATGCTGCCAACTATCATGCCAAGCTTACTCTTACGAACACAGATAATCCGATTAAAATCAACTGTATGTTTAGCGGATTCATCTAAAAGCTTTGCAAATAGCAGGCCGATTATAAAGACACTTGTTAAGAAAAATAATAGCATCACAGTTTCCTTGCTGACTTTTGCGAACGAAATAGCTAATTTGTTTCTATCTCTCTATTTTAGAGACATTTTGTCAAAAACTGCTGTCAAATTGATAACAAGACTAATCAGCAGTTCCAAATTAGGGTTCTCTGAGGTATTGTGTGGTTCAGCCAAAAACGTTAAAATAAATGAGGTTCTCTGATGTATGGTGGGGTAAACTCGCAGAATGAATTCTGCGTCTGGTATGGGAAACCTGTTAAAACAGCTTCAAGATCGACACCATAACGTGATTTATCACGTTTTCCATAGCAGGCTGGAAATTCATTTCTAGTCAACCCCACAATTGCTCAGAGAGCCAATAATCGTTGATGGTGCGCTGCCAATTCCCTAGCAGTGGCTTCACTGGCGCTCCATCCCATGGCGCTTCCAACATCGACATTATCGCAACCCATATGTAACAAACGAGCCAGCTAATCAGCAAAACAGCCATGATGATCACCGTGTCGATTACCTGTTGCCTTTGTGGAGTAGTTCCATTTAATGCTTCGTTCATCTATCTTCCTTGGTAAGGTAGTATGTTTGATAACGATCAATCGAACAATTCTGGTTCTATCGGATTTGGTCGAGATGTCCAATATTTGATGAATGAGCTCGTAAGGGCATGATATATCGTGTCCAACATAGTTGACGGGATCATCAATCTTGGGCACGATATATCATGCCCCTACAGGTTTGCATTATCTCTTTTCGAACCAATTGATCTCTCACCAAATCTGACAGAATTAAGAACAATCTCATCATAAACGAAGCATAAGAGGAATACGTTCCGAACACGTAACCCTATCATGACACATACTTACCCAGAAAAGTTCTGTACCACATCTCTAAAAGCCGAGATGGGACAAAACTTTTCTGGAGAGCTATAATAACAATCTTCGTTTACCCTAACCACTCTTCAAACTTCACCAGCGCCTCGCCAAACGCGGAACGACCAAAGCCCATGCGCATATGCTGATCGTCGTAGCCCAGCGTCGTCGCCGGGTGGATCAACACACCCACTTCGGCTGCCAGTTGCTCTGCCACCGCCGTCACCGATGGCACGTTGTACCCCACCAGCGCAGTGGATCCGGCCATGGGTCGCCGCCACGTAAAGTGATCGGGCCAACGGGCGAAAAACGCATCCGCCAGCGCCAAGTTGCGCTCGATCTGCGCGATGTTCTTATCGCGTAAATCTTCCCACACACGCATGGCCGCAACCGCCAAAAATTCGGATGGCGCAGGCGGACAGATGCTCGTGTAAAACTTCCAGTTGATCAGCTGATCGCGCGTCGCCTGATCCTGCACAACCAGCCAGCCCGTGCGCAAACCGGGCAGCCCATACGTCTTCGACAGCCCCGAGAGCACAATCGACTTCTTCGTCACATCGGCCATTGACGGAATCGTCGGCGTGCCAGAGTGGACCAGCCCAAAGTACATCTCATCGTAAAAGAGCCACAGATCGTGCGCCTCGACAATCTCGCCCAGCTCTTTCTGCATCGCGGGCGAAGGCAAGTAGCCCGTTGGGTTGTGTGGAAAGTTGACCACCACCATTTTAGTGCGATCCGTGATCAGCGCGCGCAGATCGTCCAGATCTAATTCCCAAGACGTTGGCGTTGGCCGAAATGCCCAGCGCTTCACATGGTCGGCACCAACCACATGCTCAAACAGGTTGATCAGCGCATCGTAGGCGGGTGTCAGCACAATCACCTCGTCGCCCGGTTCGAGCAATGCCTGCGCCGCCAGATAGATCCCTTCGACGGGCGTGCCCAGCACAACCACATCCTCTGGCGTCAGCGTGCTGTACGCCCCCGTGATCAACTCGCGCAGGTATGGATTGCCCTGCGATTCGGTATAGCCCAGCATCTCTAGCCCAAATTGATCAAGCGACATATCGGCCATATCCAGCAGCGCGCCAACGCTTACCGTTTCACAATCCGAATTACAAAGCTGGTATGGTGTGTTAAATTCATATTTTGCGTAAAAATGTTCGGTTTCAAATGGTGCGATTTTCATAGAAGTAAGAGTTAAATAGTTAAAAGGCTGAATAATTAAATAGGTAAAGGGTTGCAGAGTTGAAAGATTACAGGGTCAATAATAATGGTACCACGACCTTACTACTTTTCAACTCTGCAACCTTTCAACTTTTATACGTATTTCCCAAACCAGTCCACCATCGCCAGCAGATGCTCGCGCCGTGCGTTGATCGTCCCGCGGATCGACGCACCGTGTGGGCCGCCGGGTTGCCGCAACATCTCGACCACACAGCCATTCGCCTTGAGCGCCGTGTAAAATTGTTCCGACTGCTCCGCTGGGCAGCGCCAATCGTGCTCGCTCTGCACCAGCAGCGTGGGCGTCGTGCAGCGATGCGCATAGGTAATCGGCGAGCACTTGGCATAGACCTCGGGCATCTCGTGTGGATGTCCACCCATCTGCTCCACCGCAAACCAGATCCCCACATCGCTCGTGCCATAAAAACTGTGCCAATTCGTCACCGGATTTTGCGGAATCGCCGCTTTGAACCGATCCGTCTGCCCCACAATCCACGTCGACAGATTGCCGCCGCCCGATGTCCCTGCACAGCCTAGCCGATCCTCGTCGGCCAGCCCCTGCGCAATCGCACAGTCCACGCCCGTCATCAGATCGCCATAATCGAGATTGCCCCAGTCGCCCTTGATGGCCGTGGCAAACGCATCGCCGTAGCCGGTCGACGCCCGATGGTTGATGTACAGCACGCCATAGCCCAGCCCGGCCAGCATCTGAAAATCAAACGAAAAGCCATTGCCGTAGCCCACATGGGGACCACCATGGATGTACAAAATTGTTGGATGTGGCGCAACGGCTTCATTTGTGGGTTTCATATACCACCCCTCAACCGCCACACCATCCGTCCCGGTAAAGTGTAAATGCTCAATTTCGGGCAGCGTCATCTGATCCAAAAAGTGCTGATTGATCTGCGTAACCTGTCGCTCATTGTTTCCATCGGTATTGGCTAGCGCCAAATTTGGCGGCCTGTTTGCATCGCCAACGGCCAGCAACAGTTGATCATCGTGACTATCCAAAATAGAGCACACTCTCTCGCCCGACACCACCGCGGACCACGCTTCCGCACCGCTCAGCGCCACGCGATAAACGTGCAGATTGCCCCCTTCCTGCACGCGCACAAAGGCAGCCGACCCATCCGACGACAGCGGCAAATTGACTTCGCTCAGCACCGGCGTCGGCATCCGCATAGTCAACATCCCACCCGCACCCACGGCCAACCCCGCCGTACGATTCTCGCTCTCTTTCGTTGCTACATCCATCACAAAAAGATCGCTCTTTGTCCCAATCGGTACACCCGTTGTCAAGCCCCCAACGTAGACGATCTTTGTGCCGTCGGACGACCAAGTTGCGCCAGCCACCCCAACGGTTTCGGCACTCAATGGCTCCACCCCTCCAGCCAGATCCACAACGCAAAGTTGAGAGAAAAACGGAATAAATGAGTCTATTTTCATATTAACCAAAGCCAACATGCGCGACCCGTCGGGCGACCATTGCAGGCTGTGGTAATTCCCGCCATCGTCGGTCAGTTGCGTGGTTTCACCGCTCGCCAGATCCACAAGATGGATCGCCTGCACAAGCTGATCCAAGTAGCCCATTGCGTCAAAACGGTAGATAGGTCGCGTAACGCGGTAGACTCTTTTGGAGAGATCAAGTGGCTTATCGCTATCGAAGGTTGGTTTGGCTGTAAAGGCAATTTTCGACCCGTCGGGTGACCATTGAGGCACACCGCCAGCACCCTGTTTCAAGTTGGTGATCTGCGTCGCCTCGCCACCGTGGATGGGAAGTGTGTAAATTTGTGGGCTGTCGCCCCGATCCGAGACGAACGCAATCTGCGTGCCGTCGGGCGAAATCCGCGGGCTGCCGTCTAGCGCCTTGCCCGTGGTCATTTGGCGCGCTTTGCCTGTTGCTAGCGTCAGCAGCCAAATCGTCTGGTACTCTTTCTCCTCGTCCGGATCATCACTCGTCTCTACATGCGAAACGGTGTAGACAACCTGCGTGCCGTCGGGCGAAAAATGCGCGTTCTGCAAAAATTTTAGCTCGAAGAGATCCTCGGGCGCGAATGTTCGTTGGTCTTTCATAAATTTCTCCTATAGGTAAAAACTGATAAGATGAAAAAAACTGACAGGATGACATCGTTAGGCGCAATAAGTACATTTAACGATGTCATCTTGTCATGATAAGGGCTGCACAGCATCACGGAAAACGAACCAAGATAGGCAGCAGAAATTAGATAGATTACTTCATCTTGTCACCCTGTCAGTTTTTAAAGTTGTCCCGCTTGCATCGCGTCCATCAGCGCCAACTCCGCATGGATCGGATCCGCGGCGACGGCAGCCGAAACCGCCTCGGCATGAGATTGTGCGTTTTCGCAGATTGATTTGAGGTCGAGCGTCAGCAGCTCGCGATTGCGCATGAGCAGTTGACCCGCCACCATTGTATGCGTCACCTCGCTGCCCGTTCCCGCATAGACCAAATTTGGCACAATCGTGCGGATCGGATCTTGCAGCGCAGGCAGCAGATTGGGGCTATTCATCAAATCGACCAGAATCAGATCCGCCTGCTTACCCACCTCGATTGAACCGATCTCGTTGCCCAGCCCGATGGCCTGCGCGCCTTCGATTGTCGCCATGCGCAAAACCTCCCATGCGGGCATGATGGTTGGGTCGCGATATTTGATTTTGTTAAAGAGCGCCGTCAGCTTCATTTCGTTGAAGATGTTGTTGCAGTTATTGCCCGCGGCCTGATCCGACCCGAGCGCGACGCGACCACCCGCCTGTCGAAAGTGATGCGCAGGCGGCACAATGCCGTCGATAATGCCGATGCTGCCGGAGCAGAGCGCCATGGCTGCACCGCTCTTGGCAATTAGCTCTGTTTCGGCGTCGGTTGCCTCGGTCAAGTGGACGGCCAGCAGTTGCTCATCCAAGTAGCCAATTTCTTGCAGATAGTCGGGCGTGCGCAGATTGTAGCGCCGCAACATCTGGTTGATCTCGCGGTCGCCTTGCGCGGTGTGCAGGTGAATCATCAGCCCGTCGTGGTCAGCCAGCCGCTTTACTTCGAGCAACTGTTCGGTGCTGAGCATATCCGGCCCTTGTGGACCCAACATGACCGTGATGCGCCCATTCTCTGCACCGTGCCACTCCCGTGCAAAAGCCACACCTGCGTCAATGGCCGCCCGCCCTGCCGCATCATCCAGCGGGTAGAGATCGCCCACTTTCCAGCCTGCCATGCCCGCAACCGGCAACGCATTGATTGTCGACGTGAGCCGAGCACGCACGCCCGCTTTCACAAAGATAGCGGCCCAGCCATTAACGGGCCGCGCATAATCGCCATATGTTGTCGTGCCTGCGCGGATCCCTTCGGCGATATTGAGCCATGTCCCCGCGAGCGCAGCTTTTGGCGTCATGTGGCGGCCATATGGGGCCAGCCCCTTTTGCATCCAGTTATCCACATCTTGCGCCACCCCGCGCACTGCGGCCCACGGGGTGTGCATGTGCGCATCGATCAACCCAGGCAGAAGCGCGTGTCCGCTGGCGTTGATGGTTTCCGTTGCCACAAAGTTGCGGGCTAATTTTAATGTTGGGCCAACGGCAACAATCTTATCGCTCTGTACGGCCACGGCACCATCGAGCATATAGCCCACGCCACTGTCGGCCATGGTAAAGAGGTGAGCGTTGGTGATGAGGGTATCTATTTGTTGAGCCATTTGGGTCTCCATGATGATTACGTTTTGAAACGCAGAGTGTCTAGTCTTGCATTCAATGCAGAGCGTGGAACAAGATACTTAGTAAGAAATAACAAGATTGCCTTACACCGCAAGATTTTGCAGCCACGCACGGTAGAGGGTCCACTCATCTGCTGCGGGATCCCAGCGTAGTTCGAAGGTGTTGTTGTCGACGGCTTGGATTAGATAGCAGCGAACGGCTTTGCCATCGACGCGCTCCTCCCACTGGCGGCCAACTGTGGAAACGTAGCGTGTGCGGTCGCGCCAGAGGAAGGAGGTTGGTTGGATTTTGCTGCTGGGCAGGATGCGGACAAGCACATCTACTTTTTCGTTCACGATTACTTCTTGGTTCATGTTTGTTTTCCTTCGTTGGAGGATCTGTAGGGGCATGATATATCGTACCCAAGATTGATGATCCCGTTAACCAGTAGGGGCGCGATATATCGTGCCCCTACTGGTTAACGATTCTTTTTGCGATGAGCATGAGACGTTGATCCCCGCGGCGGGTAAAGAGTACGACGCCCTGTCTGCTGTTTGGTTCACTCTGTTGCTGCGTTTGTTGATTGGTTTTTGTTGCAAGTTTGAGTTTGCTGCGCAGTTGTTCGGGTTCGACGGGAAAGCCACGCTTTTTTAGCTCGACTCGTTCGATGCCTAGCGCACGCAGCCGTTTGTTGAGCTGCTTAATGCTAAAGAGATGTACTTCGAGCAGTTCGAACGACTGGGTGAGCGGGTGTGTTCCGGCTTGCGCGGTGACGAGATAGGCGATCTGCGGGTCGAAGAGATGGGCATTGAGATCGATGCAGAGTTCGGCGAACGCGCCCGCGCGGATGACGGCTGGATCCGGCTCGTGCAGGAACTGCCCCGCGTGCAGGTCGCCAACGGGGGGCGCTTGTCCGCTTGCCGTGATTGTTCGCCAGCCCGTGGCGTTGAGTTGGACGGTTGCTCGGCGCGCGGGGTGAGTTGGCACAAATGAAGCCGGATTGGGCGGAGCCGATACATTGGGCATTTGTTCTTCTATCGTCTTTTCTATTTTTGCACTGGTAAAGCGCAAGGGACCAAACCAGAGCACGGCTTCTTTACAGATTTTTTCGTGGCTGATGAATTCGACGTCGCACGTTGTGGGTAGCTCTGTGTCGCTGACGCTGGGCATGACTTTGATGCAGAGGGCTGGGATCTGTTGCTGCAATGTGATGAGTGCGGCGAGTGGCGGCTGGGTCTGGTGCAGGCTGAAGACGCGGCGTCCATTGATGCGGCGGGCGGGATCGACAAAGGCGGCCGCGGCGCGGGGCAGTGTATCTGCTTGGAGATCAGCGAGCCAGTCGGCTTGGCGAAACTCGATCCGATCTGCAAGATCGAGTGCGTGTGCGTTGGCTTGGGCGAGGCGTAGACGCACTTCGTCGCGCTCGTAGGCGATGACTTGGCGATGGTGGGCGAGGGCGAAGGTGTCGCCGCCAATGCCGCAGCCGAGATCGAGAATGGGGCCGGGGGGCGCGTGTTGGTGGATCCACTGGGCGCGGCGTGCTGCGATTTCCCATGCGGTCGCTTGTTCGAGCGCTTCGGGTACGAAGTAGAGTTTGTCTGCATCGGGAAATTTGGTCGCGGCTCGCTGCCGTAGTTTGACGAGCGAAAGTAGGGCTCCGGCTTCGTTGGCGCTAAATTGTTGGCGTAGTGCGCTCAACAGCGTTAGCGAATTCTGTTCGGATAGATCCTGCGTGTGCAATTTTTCTGCGGCGTTTTGGCCCGCAAACGAGAGCAGAAAGTCGATTGTGCCTGTATGGATACTGCTTTGCCGATCCGATTGACTCATAATTGTAGCTAGCTCATCGACTGAAAAAGTGCATCTGTTTTGTTGGTTCACATTAAAACGTCCTGGGAGGCACATTTTTGGTAGATGAACGTTAAAGTTTATTATACTGACCGAATGGGGGAATGAGTAAATTTTGGTGCGGACGGGGTAGGATGAGAATTGTAAACTATTGATTTTTATGTTTCTAGAACTAGAACTTCTCTGGGCTTTGTAGTATTATATTGGACAGAAATTATTGTGCTCGCGTGTGCGCATATGAACTAGTTACTGGGTCGTATAATGTCCAAAAAAATTCTGCTTCTTGATGTGCGGTATGGAACTTTTCTGGATAAGTTGTATAGTTTTGCACACGAGCAGATGAATTTTATAGAAATGTATTTTTGTTTGCAGGTAAACAGAATTTAGTCGAGGAGAAACATGAGCGTACATCAGGAATCGTTTTCGGCACATAGTGCCAACGCACATGAAGAAGTACAGGTTGAGAATGAAATTACCCCTGCCATGATCATAATGCTGTTAACGGCGTTAGGTGGTGCGGTTTTGGGCACGTTGCTAACGCTGTTTGTTTTGTCGCTTATTAATGGTGGGACATTGCGCTATGGCGGCGGTGCTAGTCGATTGGATGGTGTTGAGTTGGCTTATTCACAGTTGAGCGAGAATGTCAACATAAATACTCTTAATATGCAGGGTCAGACTGAGCAGTTTGCGACAGATATTAATTCGATTAACGAGATTGTGACGGGTCATTCGCGCTCGATTAATCAGATGGCTCCGATGGTTGCACGCACAAGCGCAAATAGCGATCAGACTACACGTTTGATGAATGCACTGGAAGATGTCTTTTCGACGAATCGGGCTACTACGAGTGCTGACGATTTGATGGTGCCTGCGGTTGGCGAGGAAGAGGTCTTTGATACTGGCCCGATGATGAGTTTGGCTGCCACAGTGAAGCAGGGAAACAACATTCCTACTGGCATGGTGGCTGTCCTGCCGTTTGTGGATAAAGATAGCAGCGGTGTGATGGATCCGGGCGAGGTGAATGAGCTTGGGATTACGGCTTCGCTGATCGACTCTGCAGGTATGGCCGTTGCCACAATGGATTCGGGCGATGCCGGCATGAATTTCACCGATATTATGCCTGGTAATTACGAGCTTGTGATTGAGAATGGTGGCAACTATGATTCGCTGGTTGGTCAGACGGTGCCGGTAGAGGTGGATGCAAGCGATGAATTTGGTCAGCTTATTTTCTTGGGCATTGCGGAAGAAGGTACCGAGCCTGCTTCTGCACCTGAGGATGAAGCAGTTGAAGATGAAGTGACTGCTGATGAAATGACTGGCGAGGATCATGCTGCTGCGGATGCCGAAGAGGGCGATCACGCTGAGGGTGATGCTGCTGGCGAAGCGGAGGATCATGATGAGGAAGCAGATCATGATGCGGATGCGGAAGATCATGGCGAGGAAGAGTCTCACGATTAGAATTTTCTAGTTCTGTGGGTTCTCACAGCTCCGCCGGTTGACACTAGCGTCTGATATGGGAAACAGGCTAAAAGCTTGTTAGGCTCATGGTGTCGACGACACATATTAGGCATAAAAAGGATGCAGGGCGGGATGCGAATTCGCATCCCGCCCTGCATCCTTTTTTAATTTCAACTTACTTGCTTTCTTTCTTCAACTCTTTTAAAATCTCCGCCTCGGGCCGATCTTTATAGAACTCATCTAGCGGATAGCAGCCGGACGGCAAACCATTGCGTGGCGCGGTGGTGCAGTCGCTAAAAGTGCGGCAGATCAACTTGCGCTGGATCGGGTTGCCCGCTAAGATGTCGCCACAAATCTGTGGATAGGACAAGACCATGCGCCCAATCCCCACAAAATCAATCGCGTCTGTTCCCACAGCGGCCTGTGCAACATTTGGAAACCAATCTTGCAAATACGAATAGCCCGTGCCAACATAGATCAGCCCTGAGCAGCGTCGCTTCAACTCTGCTGCAACCTCGATTTGGCGCGCCACCCCGACCAGCGGATCCTCGGGTGGCAGGTATCCATCCGATGGCGGGAAGAGTGCCGGACGCTGGATGTGGGGTGTATAGTAGGGACTCCCGCCAGAGATGCAAACAAGCTCAATATCTAACTCTTTCAATAGGTCTAAAAATGCCAGCGGCTCCGACAGGTCGGGTTTCAGGCCAGATGTATCGCCGCCAAAGGCATACGGATACTCTCCTGCATTTGAGACAGGTTCACCTGTGCGCTCTTCACTATCCCCCGATTGGAATGGAATAAAGTCAAAGGCACTGAGGCGGACGCCGATCTCCATGCCGGGTACTTCGCTGCGGATCCCCATAACCATTTCGCGTAGATAGCGCGTGCGATTCTCGAAGGTGCCACCATACTTGCCCTTGCGGTCGATGGCCGTTAGAAACTCGTGTCCCAAATAGCCGTGACAATGTTTTAAGTCGACAAAGGCGAAGCCTGCCTGCTGCGCTAGTTTTGCTGCTTCCACTGTTCGCGCAATGAGCGCTTCGATATCATTATCGCTCATGATTGTCGAATCGTCGGTGATGCCAAATTTACTATCGAGATAGGGATGGCGATAGAGCGTTTGCGGTGCGAGACCGGCTTTGGTGGGGCGGCAAAAGCGGCCCGAGTGGGTCAATTGCAATCCGATTAGCAGATCGTCGCTGGTTTCGTAAAGTTCTTCGTGGCTGCGTATTAATTCTTTACGCAATTCGGCGATCTGGTCCACTGTTTCGGGCAGAATCGCTAATTGATTTGGATTGGCGCGTGCGTCGAGTTGCACCGCGGCGGCTTCGCAACCCCAGATCAATTTCGCACCACTCTTTCCAAAATTCTGCCAGCGCCGACGCACCAATTCGGATGGCGAACCATCTGTGTTTGCGTCCCAGCCTTCCATGGGCAAGATCGCGAATCGATTGCCGATTGTGCCTTGAGGACGACTCAATTTTTGCGCCAATGGTGAGTCAGTGCCAACGAGAATCTCTTCGTCAAAGGGCAGGGTGATGCCGAGGCTGTCTAGGTGTTCGAGAAAGGCTTTGGGGGTTTTTAGTGTGGCGACACGTTTTATTTTCATTGATTTCTCACTTGGTGAATCAGATTATTGTTTCTGTTTTCTGAGGAATTGATGGGAAATTGAGGGTGAGGTCAAACAGTGCATACAAAGCTACTGTGCCACATCCCACCAACTCGCTACTCTGCCAGCACGCCCAGCCGTTCGGCGATATCGCGCAGCACCGTCACATCGCTATCGGGGCGTCGATCCCCGCTTGGATGCGGCGCATCTGATTTGATCCAGCCGCGCAATTTTAGAAACTGAGCCGCGCTATGTTTGTACGCAGGGACGGTCGGGCGAAAGGCAAAGAAACCCAGATATTGCAGCAGATCGTTTAATTCGTAAAAGGCTGGATCGCCCGCTTCCCACATGGCGTCGCGCTTCGCAAAAAGATCGGGTGCAAAGGTACTAAGCCCAAGCAGATAGTCGCTGCCGTACATCACCATGTCAATCGCTAGATCGTTACCCGTATATACTTTGAACTCGGGGCGCACGCGATCGCGCAATGCCAGTCGTTCCCATTCTGGTTCACGCCGTAGCGATGAATGTTTGGCTCCCACACATTGTGGGATCGAAAGCAACCCCTCGTACGTTTCCAACGAATAGATCTGTCCAAATGGCGCAAACATCTTCCCCAACTCAAAGGCAATAAAGGCTGGGCAGTCACGTCCTAGCTCGGCATATGAAGCGACAATTTTGTCGGGCTGTTGATTGGTCAGTGTGTATGACTGGAAGATGACGGGCGTGCCACCAAATTCTTGGATCAGGTCCATCTGCTCGCGCGTTGGATCTGGCTCCCAACTATCCTCTGGCGTAGCAGGGACAAACGCACCCGCCACGAAATCACTGTTCCCCACAATTGACTGCGTTTGGCGTAGTGCCTCGACCCGCGTCTGCTGATCGATCAGGTTGACATAGCCTGTGTCCATATTGACTGCGGGGGCAAGGCCAGCCTCTACCGTACGCGCTACATGGTTCGAAAATCCTTCCCAATCGATGGTGCCATCTTGGAAGAATGGCAGAAGGATCGCTGAGATGCCGGTGATTTTACGGCATGGACGCACCATTGACAGTGGATTTATGGCCGATTGCTGTTCAGACTCTTTAGTTTTTTTATTCATCATTTTGCTCCAGAGCAACCTGTAGATTTGAGTGAATCGATTACTGGTTGGCTATTCTATAGATGATCATTCTGTACATTTTTCAGGCTTGACATTGCAAACTTGCTGTGCTAGTATAACGTTATACTAAAACGTTGCACTAAATTTAGCAAGTAAAGCATTCCCCAGCTTTACATTCCCAATTCTCATTTTTACCAACAGTAATTTTTGTCAATAACTTAGACTAATAATCTAGACTAGTAGCATAGGCATAGATGGCAGACAAAGTCACAATATTGGATGTGGCCCGTGCCGCTGACGTATCTCCTAGTACGGTTTCTAATTTGTTGAATGGTCGTGCCGAGCGCATGAGACCAAGTACAAAAGACCGTATACAAAATGCAATCCTACAGTTAGGATATCGTCCTAATCTTGCGGCTCGTGGTCTAAAAAAAGGGTCAGCCCCGCTTATCGGCCTGATTGTTCCATCTGTTGCCAATCCATTTTTTGGCATCTTTGCACGTCATGTAGAAGAGGTGGCGCTAGCAGGTGGCTATCAAGTTTTGCTGGGTAACGGCGGTCGCGATCCGGAACGTGAAAAAAGTTATGCCGAAGAACTCTGGGGGCATGGCGTACGCGGCATTATTCTTGGATCTTCGCCCAAGAATTTTGAGCACCTTTCACCACTTTTGGAAATTGGGCTGCATCTGATTGCATTTGAACGCCGCTCGCAACGAAATGATCAATATATGGTCGACAGTTTTGGGGTAGACAATGTTGAAGGGGCCTATTTGGCCGTCAACCATTTGACCACCTTAGGACACCAGCGGATCGGGTTTGTTTCTGGCTCGATTCGCACAGTCAACCGCCATGATCGACTTGTTGGATACAAACGCGCGCTAGAGGAAGCGAATATTGAGTTTGATGAATCGCTCGTTTGGCAGGGGAAATCTGATATCGACTTTGGTGATGCCGAGACGATGAACATGGGTAGAAAAGGTACTGTGGCACTTTTAGCACAGCCAAACCCGCCAACCGCGCTCTTTGCGATAAATGACATGGTGGCGTTTGGCACCTATGCTGGCGCACGCGATTTGGGCCTTGTTGTGCCAGATGATCTATCGATTGTTGGCTTTGATGACATTGCCCTAACCGAAATTGTTGATCCGCCGCTGACAACCGTGCAGCAACCAATAAAAGAGATTGCACGCTGTGCGGTGGAACGATTATTACAACGCCTACAAGATGATTCGATTCAGCCCATCGGTCATAAGGCACTCTCTCCTAAATTAACTGTCCGATCTTCTACAAACGAGCATAGACCCAACTAAATTTCACGAGTAAATTCCACAAGAAGAAAAGCTAATGTCCGAACTCGTTGTTAGCCCCAAAATAGACAAACCTTACGTTAAACCCCGTTTCAACATGCACCAGCAGGAAAGCCTGGCAGGTTACCTTTGCGTTTCCATTTGGGTAATTGGCTTTCTCATCTTTAGCTTAGGACCAATGATTGCAACGGTCGTCCTCAGCTTTTATAGATGGGATTTAATCCGTGCACCGCGCTTTATCAATGTGGACAATTATATAAAACTCTTCGGTGATGAACTCTTCTGGCAATCGATTAAAGTAACCGTTGTCTACGGGCTTGGACGAGTGCCGCTAGGCATTATCGCTGGCTTATTAACGGCGATGCTGCTTAATCAGAAAGTCAGGCTGCTGGGCATGTGGCGTATTCTTTATTATATGCCGGTCGTGTTGCCACCAGTCGCAATTTCGCTCTTGTGGATGTGGATTTACAACCCGCGTTATGGCGTTCTGAACGGTATTCTTTGGGATTTCTTTGGCATTCAGGGGCCGGCATGGCTCCAATCGACGACATGGGTGTTGCCATCGCTGATGCTGATGGCTGTTTGGTCGGCCCTAGGGCGCAACATGCTTATCTATCTCTCTGGTTTGCAGAGTATTGCACAAGATCTCTACGATGCAGCCAATGTAGATGGAGCAGGTGCGTGGCGCAAATTCTATGCCATTACGATTCCAATGCTCTCTCCGGTGATCTTCTTTAACCTAATCACTGGAATGATCGACACCTTCCAACTCTTTACGCAAGCCTATGTAATGACCGAAGGTGGACCGCGCAACGCTTCGCTCTTCTTCTCTTATTATCTATTTCAGCACGGATTCCAGCGCTTCAACATGGGCTATGCCTCTTCAATGGCCGTCGTGGTAACGCTTCTAATCATTCTACTGACACTTCTCGTCTTCCGCTCGTCTAAGGCGTGGGTTTACTACGATGGTGAATTGCTAGAGGGTAAATAAGGGATAAAGAAAGATGACAACAATTACGTCACGTTCACAGCAATCACAAGTTCGAACAGACAAATTTATGCGTTGGCTTGGTCGAGCATCCATCTATGCGCTACTGATTATCGGGGCAGTGATAATTCTCGTCCCATTTTTCTGGACAATCAGCACGTCACTCAAGACTGAGCAGCAGACGCTCCAGTTTCCACCTTCGTGGATTCCCAACCCAGTTGTATGGGAGAATTATCCAACTGCTTTGCGGGCAAGGCCCTTTGGCACCTACTATCTGAATAGCCTTTTTATTGCTCTTTTCGCCACAGTTGGGCAGACGATCAGTTCGGCTATTGTTGCCTTTGGCTTTGCGCGGATGCGCTTCCGCGGTCGACATGTACTCTTCTTGGTGGTGCTCAGCACGATGATGATCCCATTCCATGTGATGATCATTCCACGCTTTATTCTATTTAAGGAGTTGGGCTGGCTCGACACATTCTATCCGCTCATCATCCCCAATTTCTTTGGCGGAGCCTTTTCCATTTTTCTACTGCGCCAATATTTTATGACGATTCCGTTAGAGCTAGATGCTGCCGCAAAAATCGATGGCGCAGGGTACTTCCGCATCTTCATGAGTATTATTTTGCCCACATCTTTGCCTGCGCTCGGCGTGGTGGGTGTCTTTGAGTTTCTGTCAACATGGAGAGATTTCTTTGGGCCGCTGATCTATCTTACGTCCGATGTGAATTATACGGTTCCGATTGGGTTAAATGCCTTCCGTGGTGAGTATGCCACGGAGTGGAATCTCTTTATGGCGGCATCCGCGGTTGCCATGCTGGTTCCGCTGGCCGTTTTCTTCATAGCGCAGAAGTATTTCCTCGGCGGTATTGCGCTGGTTGGTGCAGGTGGCTCGAAAGGGTAGATGATGACAGGATGAAGGCTGAGCTTGTCAAACCCGCTATGACTTTACCTGTTCCCTTGCAATCTTAACATGTTTCCTCGCTTTAATTTTGTTGTATATCTCTGTTTTACCTAACTGTTGTATTAATCTAAGGAGAATCACAATGCTTGCGAAATTACGAAGTCGGTTAGTCCTAATCGGATTGGCCTCGGTTTTAATGCTGGTCGTTGCGGCCTGTGTGCCTGCTGCGCCAGTAGATGGTGGTGCGGCAACGGACGGCGGTGATGAAGTTGTCACCATTAAGTGGTTTATGCGCTGGGATCAAACTCGCGTGGACAATGTAGCCATGCCCGTGATTGCCGCTTTTGAAGAAGAAAATCCGAACATTAAGGTCGAGTTCGAGAACATCGGCAGCAGCAGCGAATATTATCAGAAGCTGCAAACGACAATTGCTGGTGGTCTTGCACCAGATGTCTTCTATCCACCCACACATATTGCTTATGCCCTGGCTACTAAGGGTGCAATGCTTCCGCTAGATGATTACATTGCTGCGGACAGCATGGATATGGGCAAATACGACCAAAACATCTTGGCTCTTTATCAGCAAGAAGGGAGCCAATATTGTCTGCCGATTGATACCGCTTCTTTGGTTGTCTTCTACAATAAAGATCTCTTCGATGCGGCTGGCGTTGACTATCCAGAAGCAGGTTGGACGTGGGATGACTTCCTTGCAACGGCTCAAGCACTCACAGCCGATGAGGATGGCGATGGTATGACCGATCAATTTGGTGTAGAAGTCTTCACCAGCTATTGGCCGATGGTTGTCTGGTCGCAGACAGGTCATGCCCTCTATGATGACATTCGCAACCCGACGGCATTCCTTGGGGCCGATGAAGGTTCTATTGCTGCTGTTCAATGGCTAGCCGACTTGATCAATGTGCATGGCGTCATGCCATCTGCCGAACAGCGTGCTGATATCAGCGATATGTTTGTTGCTGGCAAAGCGGCCATGAATATCGTTGGTCACTGGCGCGTGCCTCGTTACCTAAACAATGCCGAATTTGGCTTTGACTTTGCACCATTGCCGCTAGGTGAGGTTGCCGTTAACCGTGCCGATGGCAGCTGTTTCGCCGTATCCGAGAGCAGTGAACATCCTCAAGAGGCGTGGGAGTTTGTGAAATTCCTTGCTGGCCCCGACTCGCTCGGTGTGGATCTGCTGCTTGATCTGCAACAAATGACGCCAGTTGTGACCGAGTTCCAAGAATCCGACAAGTTCCTCAATCCTGAAGGACTGGAAGGCTCCAACAAAGCAGCTTTCCTAGCCGGAAAAGAAAATCTCTTCTCGATGTATGATCCTATCCACCCGATGTATGCCGAGTGGGACGCACTTTGGAAGCAAGAGTTGGGCGAGGTTTGGAACGGCAATGCAACAGCGGCCGAAGCCTTCGATCGCATGTCTCCTAAAGTTGATGAGATGTTGGCAAACCTATCCGATTACGAATAAAATCAGCGGCGAAGTAATCTGATTTGTGACCGTTCAGGTCCTCTGTTAGTTGAGTGAGCCAAGGTAGTATGTGGCTTATATCGAAACTAAGGCAAAGGGGCCTGAACGGTTACTCTGATCTTAGTGGGGTACAGATCAAAATCTGTGCCCTGTTTCTTTAAAATGTCCTAGTTTTATCTGCATAGCTTTGTATTTGGATTTAGCAACTATGTGCATTGCCGAACCAAAATTCTTCGTTGTCATTCCCCTAGGCCTCCCCACCTACAAGAGTACAAGCTTAGCGGGAATTCATAGAGGCTCACGATATAGATGCCCGATAACACTTGTACTCGAAGGCCCTAATCGGGTAACCTTTGGGCATGACAAAGCCGCAAGATTAATCATCTTTTTCAAAGTGTATGATAGCTACTGTTTGAATCTAATCTGTAGCTGAATTTATTACCCGATACGATATAAAATGGAGCATTCAAAATGAAGTACACTACATTTGGCCAAACAGGTGCAGAAGTATCAGAAATGTGTCTTGGCACCATGATGTTTGGCGACCGCACCGACGAAGCCGAATCGGATCGCATACTTGGGCACGCCATTGATCATGGCGTCACCTTTATCGACACAGCAGCCATGTACTGCAAAGGCGAAACCGAGTCGATCCTTGGCCGCATCTTAAAAGGGCGGCGCGACGGGCTATTCATCGGCTCTAAAGTAATGAGCAAAACCGCACCCGCCGATTTTGTGCAAGGTCTTGACGACAGTCTGACACGTCTACAATTAGAGTATGTCGATCTTTACATGATCCACTGGCCCCACGCACAAATGAATACCGAAGAGATGATGTCATCGCTCAATGCACTCGTCGAAAGCGGAAAAACGCGCCATGTTGGCTGCTGTAACTTCCCAGCGTGGCTCTTGGCTCACTGCAATGCAATTGCCCAACGCAACGGGTGGGCACCGCTTACGTGCAACCAAATTCCCTATAACTTAGTGGAACGCGGCGTAGAGGTGGAAGTGCTACCACAAGCCGTCGCCGACAACATTGCTATCACCGTCTATCGTCCACTACTCATGGGAATGCTCGCAGGAAAATATCAGCCCGGCCAGCCAATTCCAGAAGATTCGCGTGGTAATACCGACAAACGCGTAAATGACTGGCTAGACAGGTTTGGAACCGGCATCGCGCAATTCAATAAATTTGCAACCGATCGCGGTCTCCACCCGGCACAACTCTCTACTGCATGGGTGAATCACTCTGCTGGCGTTACCTCGCCAATTGTCGGCGTCAGTTCGCTGCGTCAGCTACAGGCGTCGATTGATGCCTTTGATATTGAGCTAACTCAGGATGACTATAACACTGTGACCGCCATGTTTGATACGGCAGTCAAAGAGGAAAGCGGGGGCAACTTTAGTAATCTGCGCAGGTCAATGGACCTTGTCGTACAATGACAGAACGGAAAATACTCTACCTACCGCCCGCCAGCCTCTCCCAAGATATCCTGTCGCCTAAAGCGGTCGAGACGCTGGAAAAATTAGGGACTGTGATTTGGAACGAACTCGATCGCAACTATACCGCAGATGAACTCCTCGAACTGATCTCTGGAACAGAGGTTGTTATTAGCTCTTGGGGATCGCCTAATGTGACCGCCAAACACGTTGCTGCTGCACCCGAATTAAAGATAGTGGGCCACGCCGCCGGGTCCGTCAAAAAACGATTGGATCCAGTCGCGCATCAAGGAGGTGTACTGCTTTTGAGCGCGTCTGATATGATTGCCGAAGCCGTCTCCGAATATACCCTCTGGGCCATGCTCAGCGGTCGGCGATCGCTCTTTCGCTACGATAAGCTGATGAAGATGGAGCGGTACTGGAAAACGGCAGACGAATTCTATGGTCATTTGCTAACTGGCGCAAAAGTAGGCATCGTCTCGGCCAGCATGGTTGCGCGCCGCGTGATCAACCTGCTCAAGCCCTTCAACTGCGACATCATCGTCTACGATCCTTATCTATCCGCTGACGCCGCGCAAGAACTTGGCGTACGCACCGTTTCGCTCGAAGCTGTCTTTACCGAAGCCAACATCATCTCGATCCACGCGCCGTCGACGCCCGAAACCAAAGGCATGATCACCGCCGCTCACTTCCAATCTATTCCCGACGACACACTCTTGATCAACACCGCGCGCACGTGGGTGCTAGATCAAGACGCGCTTTTGACCGAGCTTCAGCGCGAACGTTTTTACGCAATTATCGATGTTTTCGAGCCAGAACCACTCCCCGCCGAACATCCAATCCGCAATCTGGATAATGTATACCTAACACCTCACGTTTCTGGTCATTCCATCGAAACGCGCTTAAAGTTAGTCGAAGCAATCGCCTACGATGTCGAGCGCTTCTATAACGGTCAACCACCAAAGCTAGCCGTTTCGTACGACCGACTCAAAATCATGGCATAAAAAATCGCATTTTGCTCCAATTGATAAGTGCATTTCACATTGAGAGCGAGATGTATTCAGAGCGTATCTACAGATACTCGTCAATGATGTTAAATGAAGAGAGATCGCAAAACCATCGTGCGATACAGAAAAGAAATACCAAAAATCGTACGGGCATGATATATCGTGCCCCACATTGACTATCGGGAATGATATATCGTGCCCTGCATTGCACACACGAAACGCTTAGCATCGGCACCAACTGAAAACAAATCCATGCCAAACAAATACGATCTCTATCAAACATCCGCAACGCTCTATTTTCTACCCGTCGAAACTCGCGTGCCGCTCAAATTTGGCACCGAAACACTCACCTCCGTAACTTGCGCTCGCGTTTGTATGACCGCTACCGGTAGCGACGGTCATACCGCACAAGGCTGGGGCGAAACGCCACTTAGCGTGCAGTGGGTTTGGCCCAGTAACCTGACCTACGCCGAGCGCCAGGACGCACTCAAAGAGTTCTCCCGAATGCTCGTCAGCGCATGGAACCGTTTCGAGCACGCCGGTCATCCGCTAGAAGTTGGTTATGCATTTCAGCAAACAGTGCTGCCTCAATTATTAAACGAACTGAACCAATCCCGTGGGCCCGATGTCGAACCGATGCCGTGGCTTGCTGCGCTTGTCTGCTGTTCGGCTTTCGACATTGCGCTACACGATGCCTACGGTGTATTGCATAATGTGCCGATCTACAGCACCTATTCTTCACCCTACATGAACGAGGATTTGGCGACCTTCTTAATGCCAGCCGAAGGCAGTAACGTGAACTTCGATGGTCTTTACCCCGCAGACTTTCTAAACCCCTCACCGCCACAAACCCTCCCTGCTTGGCACCTCGTCGGCGGGCTGGATCCGCTAACGCAGGACGAGCTAACGGGTGACGAACCTGATGACGGATACCCGCTGCTGCTCCACGACTGGATCGATCGCGATGGGCTGAATTGTCTCAAAGTAAAGCTGCGCGGCAACGATCCAGAATGGGATTATGCCCGACTCGTTCAGGTCGGACAAATTGCCATCGAACAGGACGTAGATTGGCTGACCAGTGACTTCAACTGTACCGTGACCGAACCAGCGTATGTTAACCAAATTCTGGATCGGCTCACCATCGAGCATCCGCGCATCTATGGCATGATCCTCTACGTAGAGCAACCCTTCCCACACGATCTCGAAGCCAACCGGATTGACGTTCACAGCGTTTCGGCTCGTAAGCCACTCTTTATGGATGAAAGCGCACACGACTGGCAGGTCATCCGGCTGGGACGCACTCTTGGCTGGACGGGTGTCGCCCTCAAAACGTGCAAAACCCAAACCGGCGCGCTCCTCAGCCTCTGCTGGGCCAAAGCGCACGGCATGACCCTCATGGTGCAAGATCTCACCAATCCGATGCTGGCCCAAATTCCGCACTTGCTGCTGGCCGCCCACGCCGACACAATTATGGGTGTCGAAACCAACGCCATGCAATTTTATCCCGACGCATCGTCGGCTGAAGAAGCGATACATCCCGGTCTCTACAAACGGCGCAGTGGGGCTGTCGATCTCTCTTCGCTTGCGGGGCCAGGTTTTGGCTATCGGCTGGCCGAGATCGACCGCTCATTGCCCTCAACCGGGTAGCAAATCTCACAGGACGGGCACGATATATCGTGCCCCTACTAAAATTCTGCCAAACCCATACTGCTACCCATGCAACAATCAAAAGATTAAACCAATGCAGCTAATCATCTTCACCAAACATCTTGAAGGGTTCGACATCCCACAACTTATCGACGCACTCCACTCTGCCGACCTAAACGGTGCGGATCTCTGCGTGCGCGAAGGCTACCCTGTGACGCCCGGCAATATGGAGCGCGATCTGCCTAACGCCGCGCGTAAATTTGCCGCAGCGGGGCTCACCATTCCACTTGTGACAGGGCCAACCGACTTTACCCACCCTGGCATCGACTACACCGAGCGTCTCTACGCAGCCTGTGGCGAAGCGGGTGTTAAGCACATTAAACTGGGCTACTGGCGCTGGAAACAGGGCATGGATTACTGGGAAGAAGTAGACAAAGCCCGCGCCCATCTGGATAAATTCCAAGCGCTCTCCGCCAAATACGGAGTACAGACCGTTATCCACACCCACTCTGGTACCTTTATGGGGGTAAACGCTTCTGCTGCCATGACGCTAGTCCAAGGTTTTGACCCGCAACATATCGGCTTATTCTTAGACCCCGGCCACCTCGCGCTCGACGGTGAACCAATCGACATGGCGCTCAATATCGCTAGCCCATATCTCTCAATCATAGCCTTTAAAGACTTCGTGCAAGAGAATGTTTCCACAGACGGTAAACTCAAGCGCACAAAAGCCACCCGCAAATTAGGCTGGGGCATGGTTGATTGGAAGACAACGCTGGCAACCTTACAGGCCGTGAACTTCACTGGCCCTATCAGCCTACACGCAGAATACACCGGCGAAACCCCAGAAAGTGTCATCGATCTCACTCGGACAGATGTGCGCTTTGTGCGCTCGCTTGCCGCCCAACTTTCAGCCCAATCCTAAAACAAACTGACATGCCGAAAACAATCATTATCTTTCTCATTAGTTTGCTCTTGACTGCCTGCCAACCCATTGCACCGGTTAGCGCGCCTGCGCCCAACGAATCGCTCGATCTCGGTAATGTAGACGAATTAGCCGCGCTCGCTCTGCAAGAGATCACAGCCCAAATGGCTGGCAACCACTTCTATGTTTCGCCCAATGGTGACGACGACAACGACGGGCTATCAGCCGAATTGCCATTCGAAACTATCCTGCAAGCCATCGTCAACGTGCGCGCAGGGGACACGATCCATCTTGGCGCGGGCGATTACTTCGAAACTATGATGACGCTGCGCGACGGTATGCCCAATGCGCCCATCACCATCATTGGCCCGCCCGACGCCGTGATCCGTGGGGGCGCGCTCGACAACGTGCTCGTGCGCATCAACCACGATTATTATACGTTATATGGCTTTACAATCGACGGCCTGCGTGGCGACGCCGACAGAATGCGCGGCTTTAAAGATAAGCTGCTGTACGCGCAAAAACACGAAGAGCGGCGGGGCATCCACGGGCTGCGTTTACTCGATATGAACTTTAAAAATGCTGGGGCTGAATGTGTGCGGTTGCGCTATTTTGTGGAAAAAAGCGAAGTTGCATTCTCGCATTTTAGCGGCTGCGGGGTTTGGGATTTTGTCTTCAACGAAGGGGGCAAGGTGGGCGAGGGCATTTATATGGGTACATCCAGCAAGCAGTGGGCGGACGGTAAGAACCGCACTGCTGGTCCCGACGAAACGACAAATAACTGGATCCACCATAATTTCTTCGAGACGCGCGGCAATGAGTGTGTGGAAGCCAAAGAAGGTGCAATCAACAATGTAATTGAATACAACGAATGTACGGGCCAAATGGATCCCGAATCCGCTGGCATTGTTGCGCGCGGCAGCGGCAATATTATTCGGTATAACAAAATTTACGGCAACGTCGGTGCAGGCGTGCGCGTCGGTGGTCACACAGTAGATGGTACACAATATGGCCAGCAGAATGAGATCTACGGCAACGAGTTGTTCGACAATGTTGGCGGCGGTGTCAAAATAATGGTGCCGAACCAGAACAAAGTCTGCAACAACATTGTGTACGATAACGCAAAGGGGCCAACCGCTGGCGATTATGGATCCGAATACGATCCGCAAGAGGGGTGTTGAGTGGTTCAAAAATTTTCACGTCCCCAGCACGGTGAAAAATTTTTATGGCGAATAAACTAAAACGCCGTGCCGGGGACGTGGAACTCAAACGTCGGCTGAGCTTGACCAAAGGAGCTCAATGGTCGAAACCACAGCAATCAAACTTCTTATCCCTTATTAATCGGGATATCTTGCGAATCATCGCTCGCTTTTTTACTTTCTTCGGACTTTTGCAACTCGGTTGCCAAATTATCCAGCTGCTTGCTCAAAAAGCGCAACCCAGATACCATACCGCTTGCCACATCCTGCGCAGTCTCATTTTCGCGCAGCTTTTCGGCAACCGTTTCGGCTACATCCTTCGCCTTCTCTTTGGCCTTATCCACCTTCTCCTGCGTATTTGGATCAGAGCGTACGCCATCAACTTTCACCTCGACATTGCTCGAGAACGAAGACAATCCGTCACGCAGCTCAGTTTCGAAATTGCGGCGATAATCGCTAGACCATGCTGCGCCAACCACATTTATTACCTTCGAACCAATCCTGCCCAACTCCTCAAAAATTTCTTCTCCGGTCACAGTCTGCTCTTCTGCCCCTGATGAGCCACTTTTAACCGCAGCCTGTGCCGCAGCCTGTGCCGCTTCTTTCGCCTCGGCTGCTGCCTCTCGAGCCGCTTCCGCCGCAGCTTCTGCCTTTGCACCAGCCACCTTCGCCGCTTTCTTTGCCGCTTTCTCCGCAGCTTTTAATTCATCAGATCTTTTGTTTTCTTTATCTTTAGCCATCTCTCTCTATCCTTTCTATAATTATTTTTTGTATAAATTAACCGTTGATATCTATCTTTACGTATCAGTAACCAAAAAGTTTCTTATTGCATCGTTAATGCTTAATTTTTCGGTTACGTGTAAGCGTATCGATTGTGGAGTGCGCATCGGAAGGTACACGCAGTTGGAGCAAGTTGCAGGACGAGCATTCGCGGGATGTAGGTTTCTCTCTTCCTATCCGCTATAGCAACTGATATCCACGCGGAGACATTTAACCGCATATAACAGATGCGAGTTTACGGGTACTCAATCCGCACAAAATCGCCAACAACCGCACCATCAATCGAAACCGGCAACCGAGCACCACTCGCTGGCAAGTATAACCCAACATGTAACGTCACATCGTAATCATCCACCAAAGGCAATAGATGCTGCGTTGCCAAAAACTCACCAGCCTGCCAACTGCCTGATGGAGCCAAAACTAGCTCCCCCTCTGGACCGATACTTTGCGGGATCCCATCCCACTGCGCCAGCGGATCGCCGCCATCATGAGCCACCCAATGCACAAAAATATTGTGCTGCGGCAACAGCGCCTGCTCGGCCCGCCAATAAAGCGTCAGCCGGATCTGCTCATCTATCATCATATCATACCCCAACAAATCAATATGTGATCCAAACCGTGCTGGCACCGGCAACGGATTCCTCATCGTTGGCCCATCAAACGATGCCGTCCGCTGCATCACACGCACCGTGCCAAGCTGCGCCGCGGGCGACTTCGCATCCGTAGCTGCATCAACAAACCCTGCGATCAGCCTATACATACCGCTCGCCAACGTCGCGGGCAACTCCACCTCGAACGGAACCTGCACGAGCGCGCCCACAGCCAACCCATCCGTGGGATAATCGGGCAGCGGCCACCCCTCGCCACCCGCCACACCCGCGCCATCCTTATTCAGCAAACTCACATAAAGCGTTCGCAGCGACGGCGTGGCCGATTGATTTTGGAGAAAAATGTCGAGTCCGATTTGCGTGCCAGCCAGCGCGCTCTTTTCCGGATCCATACCCGACAGCCCCAATAATGTTAGTCCCCCATCCGTGATCAGTGGCACAGCAGCGCGATCCATCGGCAGTCTGTACGGGGCCATCGATTCTACTGGTGGAATAATCACAAGGTTGCCCAAGCGAACAAATTCGGTCGACTCTTGTAGGGCGTCATTCGACTGTGATCGTAGCGTAGTGACTTTCTCCCGATCCGCTTTTGTATTAATACGATCCACACCGATTGCCAGTTCATACGGCCCTGGTGGCAACCCGGCAGGCACAACAAAACCGACATCACTGCGCCACCGCTCAGCCGTCATCGAACGAAATGATCGGTTGACCCGCGAGCGCCCACTGCCATCAAGCAGCCGCAGCGAGAATTGCCATTCCGTTGAGCTTTCATTCGGTGAAATAGGAATGTCGTCGGTGGCTGAGCTTGGACGAAGTCCAATAATCGAAGCCACCGACGACCATTCCATTGCAATATGTACCACCGAATTCGCACTAGCCACCTCTGTCGGATCGTATGCCGTCGACAGCAATTGAATCTCGCCGAAGTCTGCAAGTGGCTCATCAGCAGAAAGCGGCGTAGAAAGTTCAAGCGGGGGAACAAGTCGCCATGCACTTAAACGCGTCGTCTCATTAACCCAGCGCGTTTCGACATTGATCAAAACTTGGTTGTTTTTGTTAGCTTCTTCTGTGATTGAGCTTTCGTCCGGGGAATCGGTGCTGTCGCCGATGGCTGAGCTTGACCAAAGACCAATGGTTGAAGCTAAGTACGCCTCAATCTCTGATGGTAAATCGCTGCCAAGTGAGAGCGGCGCAGGAAACCAGAGCGTACCGCCATGTAATAGTGCGTCATCAATTTGCGTGCGGATCTCATCGTTCCATTCGAGGCTGTTTTGGCCCAGCAATAATAGCTCTTGGTGACGTAACTCGGCAGGTGTATAGGCTCGCCAATAACCGACCTGCCACGGGAAAATCGCCAGCAATATATCCTCATCACCGCCCTGCTGCACAATCTGTTTAACAATGGGCCGATAATCTCGATCCGCATAGCGTTCGATTGTATAGAAATTATATACGCCTACACCCGCTGAAACAAGCAAACCTAACAAAGCAATCATGCCGGCTGCTCTATCAAATCGAGAGAAGGCATTTATGCGTGAATGGACTATGTTGCGACCCCACCCTGACCCGCCGCCACTTTCGAAACAACAGACGATTCCATCGGCCACGAGCAGTAAAAAGTATGGCAGCACAAAGAGCAGCAGCCGCTCACCGCCATCCGGGAAGAACGGGAGCCGCAAATTGAGCAAAAATCCGATCACGGCAGGGATGGCAAACCAGCACCAGATGGCTGGTCGGGCCGCGAGGTTGACTATTCTGGTAGAGCGCTCGCTTTCTCCCGATGCAGCGGACGAGAGCATGGGGCCAACGCGGTGCAAGATGGCGCGCCCGATTAGCAAGATGAGGCTGACAGCACCCAACAGCGAAAGGAAGAAGAGCACTCGATTATCGTTTGGGAGATGGCCGCTGGTAAAAGCAGTTAGGTGACGCCACAGATACATTGCGGGAGTTAGCGGCGTATCATCATCGAAGCCGATTTTTTCACCAACGTAGCGGATCAGATTGGTTGCCGTGTAGATGAGCCAAGGCAAATACAGTAGCGCGGCGATGAGTGCTGAAATGATGAATGGTTTGCACTTTTTAAGGTCGGTTCGAAACTGCCACAGCAGCCAAATTGCGTGGGCCAAAATGAGCAATGTGCTATAGTAAATTGTGTATAGGGCTAAGCTGATTGCTAGCGCGTAGCCGAGGACAGCACGTGGTGATGGCGCAGTGAAGAGGTTCCATAAATAGATGGTTGTAACGAGGCCGAGCAACAGGGCAAGACCGTACATGCGCAGCTCTTGGCTGTAGAAAAGGTGTATGGGGCTGACGGCTAACAGCAATGTGGCAATAAGCGTGCGTGCGCTGCTGCGGAAGAGAATGTGTGTGAGCCAAGCAAAAATTGGGAGGGCGAGCGCGCCGATGAGTATCGAGAGGGTGCGCAGCGTTGCGGGATCTGTACTGTCTGTGAGGGTGCTCCACGCGTGGAGCAGAGCGTAATAGAGCGGTGGATGGATGTCGCGCGCGGTGAGAGCCAGCATCTGTGGGATCGATTCGGTGGCAAAGTAAATGCTGTAGCCTTCATCCCACCAGATGGGTTGCCAGTCGATCCACAGGCTGCGCAGGCAAGCGCCTAGCAAAATGATTAGTGCAAGAAACAACCAAAATTGGGCTGTCGGTCCAAATGCTGGTTTATTTCTGTTCATAGCGAACGTACATTTCTTGCTCTTCCTCATCGGCTGCCAGTTCAAAGGTTGCTACTGGTCCCACAGGATTGCTGCTGCCGTCAACAAGTTGGATCGCCCACGTTCCGTCAGCGCTTTGGTCAGGAAACTCGACTTTCATGTTTTGGAAGCGCTGCCGCGCACTTTCGACAGGCCACGTAAAGCCGCCATTTGGCCCGAATGATGTTTCGTTAACCACCAGTTCTGCACCATTTTTGAGCACTTTTAGGCTAAAACCGGGCAGCGCTTGGCCATTTTGGAACGCGTAAAGAAAAATGCGTACGACGTTGGTTTCGGGGAATTGTTCGGTAGCCTTGAGCGCAAAATCAAATTCGGACTCTGCTGCTTCTGGGCCTCCTTGGGGGGCTGATTCTTCAACTACTGAAGCTGCGGCCTGAGATGCAGGTTGATTTGCTATATTGACTGCGGCTGGTACGGCTGTTGGTGATGCGGCTGTGGCTGGCACAGATATTGGCGGTACGGGTGTTGGAACCACGGGTGCAGCTTGACCCGTGCTGCTACCACGAACGTTTACAAACTCATCTGCTACCCAGAACGGTGTGTCCAAATAGCAGCACACTTCCCACCAATCACCGGCAGTATTGCGGCCTATAATATCGAAAAATTCGCCCTTTCCCACAATGCCGACTAAATCATACTCTGCACCCGGACCCGCGCGGCCATTTAGCAATTGAATATCAACAATGACAGAGCCACCATTTTCTACCGCAATTCGGTCGATAGATGAGTTTGCAGAGGAAATAACAACAGCGGCAGCTTCATCTGGTGAGACAGCACCTCCTGTTGCGGTACGACTATTCGCGCTATTAGCTGTAGAGCTATTAGTTGTAGCGTTATCAGTTATAGCATTATCGGCGACCTGCACGATTGGCTCTTTGGGAACAGCATTATCTACTGGTGCATTGGCGATAGCAGCCGTCGGCGTAAATGTAGGTTGCGGCGCACGCATAGAAAGCGGAACTTGCGGTTCCTCGGCAGGTTCTGCTCCACAACCGCTAAGAAAAATTGCGAGTAAAGCGATAGGGCCGAGCACACGCAGAGAAAGACGATTGGTCATCCAATGAAGCGGCCTCATCAATAATTTTTGTTGTTTTTGTTTATCTCTATTAGATGATAAAGAGGTAGAAGAGTTTGCATACTGGGTATGCGTTAATTTGTCGTACGTTTGGGTGATGAACTGCATAATAGTGAAATGCCTCGTTAATATACTGCTCTCAATCATGAAAATTCTCAATCATGAAAATTCTCAATCATGAAAAGTAGTAAGTATATCCACGCATGTTTGGGTTTACGTGGATAAATGAAAATCGAGCGTGTTTGATGGTTAGGTTATTATGGGTATGGGCTGAGGCTTAATAGGTCTTAACCCAGTGGATCCATATTTCGCGCGAACCTTGTAGATCGGTCGCATTGATCGGTAGCTCGATCTTATCTGAAAAGCGTGTGCCGTTGCCATCCTCAACCCATGCGAACCATTTACCGATCCCAAATGTAGCGGGGGAGACAGTTGGATAGGTGGGTGGTGGAACCGGAAGCCCTGGCGGGACTGGGGTGGCGGTTGGCACCTCTGGCCTATATTCATATTTAAAGTTAAAATCGCGGCGGCCATCATCATAGCTCACCCACTCGGGGCGGTTAAAAAGCAACTCTAGCCAGCTTGGCACACGACCAAGCGCATTGTCGCGCGGGAATCGTTGCTCGTTATTTGTTCCAACATCAAGCACCTGTTCTACCCGAACAAAATAACCTACCGCGCATGGACCGATTGGGCTATCCACAGTAAGTTTAGACCAGATTGTTAAAAACTTATTGTTTGTTTTGGCCTGCTCTGGTCCAAGATAAACTTGAAAAGGCAATGCTGTGGCCGTAAAAGTTGGAGTAACTGTAGGTGTTTCGGTCGCCGTGTTAGTTGGCGTTGGCGTAGGGGGCGAATCGCCCAGCACAATTTTAACACCTTGGGGCGCGTTACGCACTTGAACGCTACCGGCGGCAACCCAAAGCGACTGCCCCTCGATGCAGCAGATTTGATACCAAGTACCAGTGGAATTTTGACCCACAATGGCAACCGGAACGCTTTGCCCAAGTTGCGCAATTGCAGGGAATTCTACGCTAGGACCGCCGCGTAAGCTAACCAATCCACTTGGTACAATCACAAATGGCGTGCCGGTTGGCGTGAGGGTTGGTGTGGGTGTTGGCGTTTCGGTGGGCGTAAAGGTTGGCGTCGGTGTTGGCGTTTCGGTACTGGTGCCGGTTGGCTCTGGCGTGGGCGTTTCGGTATCAATTGGCGTAGGCGACGGACCGGGTGTCCCAGTATCGGTTGGCCCTGGTGTGAGCGTTACCGTGGGCGTAGGCGTATTGGTTTCGGTAGGTGTGTTGGTTGGTGTCAACGTCTCGGGGATCACCGATTCTGGATCAACCCCGGGGGGAACAATGATGATACCTGGTTGATCCCCACTTGGCGGTGTTACCACAACAATCAGTGGTGACTCATCCGTTGGCGTTGGCGTAAAGGTCGCCATCACAATGCGCTGCGCTGGATCCTGCTGCGGGGGAGGATTGACATTGTTTTGCGGCGCGCTAAATTGTGGCGTTGGCGTTGGGTTTGGTCGAAACAGGGCGCTTGTATTGCAGCCAAGGGTCAACAACAAAAGCAGGCCAAGTAGCCCGAAAGGTTTTTTATATCTGATTAAGTGGTGTGTCTGATCATGCATCTATATTTTTATTAGAATAGTCTGCTAGCGCGTACGCTGGAAATGAATGAATATTTCGCGCCACGATGTTGATTCATTTGGCAGGGGCCGCGGCTGCAAGAAGAAAGTCACAATATCCGAAAGCCGATTCCCTGCCCCATCTGTAACGTAAACGCTCCACGTGCCGGTTCCCAATGCCTCTAATCCATCTTGGCCCTCTTTGCTCGGATCGGGCGGATAATATTCATATTTATAGTTGTAGAAACGCGTATTGGCAATCGAAACGGCGCGATCTACCCGATCATATTCTTTGCGGCTGGGCGAATCGCCAAAAGTTCCTGGCCGCTCGAAGCCTTCGAACAATACTTTTACGTAATACCCCTCGGCCGGATCGCCACGAATATCATCATCGGGCGTTGTATCCGTATTTACCCCATCGTTTGGATTTGTGTCGCCATCAAAACATTGGACGCCGTCGCCAATCGACAACCGTGCGCGTATGGTTAGGAATTGATTATTGGTTTGACTTCGCTCAGGCCCTTTACACACAATAAATGGATAGGGTGTAGCGGTCGCAGTTGGCGTGGCGGTCGGCGTTTCGGTAGCCGTACTGGTTGGCGTTGGTGTGGGTGGATCTGTGATGCCGCTAACCAGCCCCACGTCGCCGATTCCGTTTGGTATCAACACATTGTTTGCCGAAACCCAAGCAGGTTTTTCACTTAAACAGCAAATTTGCACCCAGCTTTCATCCTCGTTAATGCCCACAATGGTCACCGGAATATCTGGCCCAAGTTGTGCAATTGCGGGATAGGCAACCCCTGGCCCAGTGCGCAAACTGACTAGCCCGCTCGGCACAATAATAAATGGTGTCGATGTAACAGTTGGGAAAGGCGTAGGTGTTTCTGTGGGTGTGTCCGTTGGTATCGGCGTTTCTGTGGGCGTATCCGTTGGCGTAGATGTGGCGGTTGCGGTTTCGGTTGGCGTATCGGACGGTGTAACAACGGGGGTATCGGTCGGCGGGCTCGTTGGCCCCGGGGTGCCTGTATCCGTCACGGTGGGCGTTTGGGTAGGCGTTTCCGTGGGCAGGGGTGTTGGAGTAAAGGTTGCCGTTGGCAAAGCTGGTACAAGATCTTTCGGATCGACGCCCTCGGGTACAATGATTACACCCGGCGTCTCGCCCGATGGCGGCGTAACCCGGATCCCTCCGGCCAGTCCTACTGGTGTCGGCGTGAATGTTGCCGCTAGCGCGCGTGTAACAAAAAGTGGCACCGCGGTTGGGGCAGAAGGAGAGACAGTAAAGAGGCTTGTGCCATTACAGCCAAGCATTAGTAATAAAAACAGAAAAAGCAAGGCAAACCACGGTGGTGTTGCCTTGCTGGAATCGCCTTTTGTTTTGAGCGAGCTATGTTTTTTTTGTAACAGCGTTTCTTCTTTCGCCAAAGGATCAATAAGTAATTTAACACTTGCCAAGAAAAAATTCATACCACATTTCAAGAAACAGAAATGGCTTCGACTAAACTCAGCCGAGCGGGGCAGAACTTTTCTGCGGATCTTTACTAAAGAGAGTAAATGCAAAACCATTCGTGCAATCAATTTCAGAATGAACAAAAGTATAGCATGAATGGATTGTATTCCCAAGGATCTAATTATCTACCCTTTGAGTCTCAAGTAATCATATCTGTAGTTCTCTCAGATTTGGTGGGGACCACTTTACTGAAGTTATCTTTCGTACTCCAAAACCCGCAACCCCACAAAAGTTTGTTGATCCACCAGCCGCATCGACTGATTCAACTCGCGCAGGATAATCTGTTCGGGGTCCGTATACCAATCGTGAGAATAGATCAGCCACAGGCGCTCTTCGTCGGCAATCAACCTTTGCATATAGGCTAAATCAGTTTCTTGCATCTTCGGTTCGAGCACGCCGCGATCAAAGAGATCGACCGGTAACCCCTTTAACTCTGGCGCGATGTCGTGATGTCGCAAATAGTACTCAAACGGAATTTGAACCCACGTCGCGTTAAAGAGAACCAGATCGTCGGGCTGCATGTTTTGGGCAACGTGCGCCGCCGCAACATCCCATTCTTCTTTGGTGTAATATTGATAATAGTTAACGAGCGAGGCAACGCTTAAGACGATAACAAGCAGCAGTGGCAAATACGCAATCGATGTTAATATAGTCGCCCATAAAACTTCTGTCCCATCTCCGCTCTTTGAAGTGCGGTACGGAGCTTTTCTAAACAATAATGACGTGATTTTTGGCACGCTTTTACTCACCCGTCTAAACAGCGCATGAATCAATTGGGCACTCTCATCGATGCCCATCGCCAGTAAAACAGTATACGGCAGGGTGATCCAAATTAGCGTGCGATCATAAAAAATTGGGCGACGTTGGCTAACAAGCAGCGAGATAATTACGGGCAGCAAAAAGAGCAAGGCCAGCAGCATAAATCGAGCGGGCGTCTTGCGCACTTTGACCAATGCTAGCGCGGCAATCACCCAGTAAATGCGCCCCCACCAACCGTAAAATGGGATCCAATCCGGCAGCATGAAAAAATTGAAATTGTGGAAAACCCAGCGCACGGAATCACGCGTGGGCGGTGCGATCCAAAACTCGTTGTCAACCCCAATGGATTGGTGAATAAAAGGTTGCAGCCACGGCAGCCAAAGGAGTAGCACCACAGCTTGGGCCATGCACCAATTGCGAATAAAGTGCGCTCGGTTCACCCCCGCAAATGCAGTCGATGGCCGACCAATGAAAGCGATCAGCAACATGGCACCATTCAGCGCCATGGGAAAGAAAACGGCTGCCGTATTGTGGGTCCACATTACCATTACCTGCGCCACAACCAGCCCGCACCACGGCCAGATCCTTGCTCTTCCCCCAGTAGAGGTGCACAAAATTTCGGCTAAAAAGTAAAGCGCCGCGGCCACGCCAAGGGTCAATAGCGCGTACATCCGAGTCTCTTGCGAAAAGGCTACATTAAAGGGAGAAATAGCTAGGATCAATGCCGCGATAAAGCCCGTTCGTTGGTTGGCAAAGCGGGTTGCGGCTGCGTAAGTGAATGGAATCGCCGCAGTGCCACAGAGCGCAGAAAGTGCTCGCACCGTACCCTGTATATCGCCAAAAAGCAGTTGCCAATAATGCAGCAACGTATAGTAAAGCGGGGGGTGTTGGTCGATCTTGAGCAGCCACGCCCAAATTTCGGTCGGTGGGTGCGACGCAACCCACACGCTAAAAGCTTCGTCCAGCCAAACGCTTTTGGATCCGATGGCGGCAAAGCGCAGCACTGCACCGAGCAGAATAATGGCGCAGAGCAACAGGCTACTTCGAGAGAGTCTCATATGGGGTTAGCGCGTCCAGCCTAGGTTTGATTGGTGTGTTTCGCGATAGAAATCAGTCAGGTGATCTGGCACGTCGATCTCTTCGCCAGCCTGCAACTTTTCCAGATAGTCGATGGTCTGCGTAATCAGCTCGCGCCCGCCGATTGGTCCATGCGACGGAATCACGGTTGTGACGCGCTTATTCTGCGCCCACCCCTGCAAGCGGTGGATCCATTCAGGTATCGGGCTTGCTTGTTCCACAACGGGGAAGGGTGTCTCGATGGTGTCGCCCATCAACGCGACGCCGCTTTCTGGCAGAAACGCAACAATACAATCTTCGGTATGGCCCGGCAAGAAGGAAAGTTCAATTGTTAGCCCGCCCAAATTAATACTCACAGATTCTTGAAACGTAATCGTTGGCGGCTGTAGCTGCACATCGTTCCACAAACCGGGTTCGCCTTGCTGCATCTCTGCCAGCTTTTTGGGTACGTCGGTTGCAAAGCGAGCGAGACAGAGCGCATGGCTCATGATGACAGTTGGCGGCAGGGGGAAACCAGCCGTCCCCCAGATGTGATCCCAATCGGCGTGGCTGTAAACTACCCAAAGTTCCTTATCGTCAATCAGCGGCAGGTATGGTTTCATATCGCGTGGGTGCGAGAGCGTGTCCCATACCACGGCGCGTTCGTTGCCAACAATTAGCGCGCCGCGCACGTCAAAGATATCCAGTTGTAACTCTTGGACCCATAAATTTTCGTTGATTTGTTTTAGGCTCATTTTTCTTTACTCTTTGTGCTATTCTAAATCCTCACGCTCTGGGTGGGAGCCTATCATTGACGCTCTGCGCATCTCTGTATGCAGAACAGCAATTCCCGAAGTGAGAGTGAAGTAATGTGTAAAAACGAGCCTAGCAGCTTGTCGGAGAGAGTAGCAGCTATGGCGGCTACGCAACGCTGGCCGGGCTTACCTTTACGCCCGAAGTCTTTGCTTGCGGCGTAGACATCGTCGGGCCATCCAACCTCAACACGCTGCTCGAATCGGTGCCAGAATATTGGAAGCCGATGATCCAAATGATGTACACACGCGTCGGCGACCCCACCACCGAAGAGGGGCAAGCGCTGCTCACGGATCGCTCGCCGCTGACCCACGCCGACAAGATCCAGCGCCCGCTGCTGATCGGACAAGGTGCAAACGATCCACGCGTCAAGCAAGCCGAGTCCGATCAAATTGTAGACGCTATGCAAGAAACAGGCATCCCCGTCACCTACGTACTCTATCCTGACGAGGGGCATAGCTTTACCCGCCCCGAGAACAGCCTGTCGTTCTTCGCCGTCGCCGAGGCGTTCCTGGCAAAGTACCTAGAAAGTGAACGCTACGAACCAATCGCAGGCAACTTTGAGGGGTCAAGTATCGAGGTGCCGACCGGTGCGGGCGATGTTCCAGGGCTGGAGACGGCTTTGGGATAGGCAAAGTCGCAACGGATAGAAAACAAGGCCAGCGGATCATATGATCCGCTGGCCTTGTTTTCTCTATTTAGAAGATTAATTATTATGTCGGCCTACTTGCTCTAATCGCTAATTGGCTCCGTAACACATGCATCGACAAATGGTGGTTTTTGGATCAATGGCAGGTAGATCGAAACTTCTGCATCAGTCATAGGTTGTCCATCACTTGCAGTCATATACGTTCCGTTGGTGGCTGCAGCACTTACGCTTGCCGTACCAACGCCACGACAATCTCGTTTCCACAACCGTATATCGAGCCCTGGCACATTACTGCCAGAAAAAAAGAACATATCGTTGTGAACCACCATATTGTCCGTATCGATTCCGTTAAAATCCATGATTTTTTGTGTGCCAGAAACTGACCTACCTGTGAGCCATAATGCTCTATTGCTCGGCAAGCCAGTCCAAAAGACAAGAGAGTTATTCATACTGGCAAGACCAAAATTCCCAGTGTCGAAGCGGGTTGCAAACTGCTTGACTAAACTGGTTCCCGCTTGTGTTCCATCACTTTTCCAAATATCGTGAACCATTTGCTCATCATAGGCTGAGAGTCCCACAAAATAAAGCTCGTCGCCAACTGGGGTCAACGCGAATGGCGTAGATACAAAGGAACCTAAAGAATTATCACGAAGCATAAATGTGCCATCTGTTGTACCATCAGAACGCCATAATTCAGGACCATGTTCGCCATCACTTGCTGCAAAATAGAGCGTATCACCTATGCTAGTCGGATGCGCAACAGATTGCGGCTCGAACTCATAAGTCCACTCCGTTATTGCAGAAGAATCATCCATTTTACTAATAGATGAGTAGCTTGCTACAAAAACATCCGAATCGGTCGCATGTAGATAAGCATCGCTTAAATAGACTGCACCCTCATCTACCACAACGGTGCCCTCGCTGGTTCCATCTGTTTGCCAAATTTGTGGGTCGTCAGCTGGACCGGTTGCAACCATAAAGTATAATGCTGATTCATCTCCAGCAGAATCAAAAACTCTACCATTACTTGATACGCCCCCTGCGAAAGTAGCGAACTGAATCGTACCCTCTGCGGTACCATCACTTTTCCAAAGCGAATTCGAGTCGTCGTCATTTGGCGAAACGAAATAGAATTCGTTTTTCCAAACCTGTATTGTCCAGCCAGAAATGTCCTTGACCACATAGCGCGCTTCGGTTGGGCCATCCGCACGCCAAAGTTGTCCACCGCTTAATCGAAGATGTAGCTCATTTGCACACCAAGTACGGTAAGATTTGTGGTTCTCACTTGAGGTATCAATCTCTTCAACAACTGTACCGTCTGTGCGCCAATCTTTATACTCACCATCATTCCTAGTTTCATAAAATACAAACTCACCGCAAGCATCGACATCGCCAACTCTATCGCTAAACGGTGCATTGGACTGTGATTCACGTTCTGGCGAATCGCTTTCTTCTGATACAGTGGCAAAGCTTACGCTCGTCCAACTGCCGGTAAACATAACGCCTATAATGAGGATGATTGATAATTTTATGTATCTCACGAATACGCTCCATATAATTCCATATACAATTTGACTTAATGAATCAATATTAATGTTCAACTAGCCATGCCTAAAGGCAAAAATATTGTAGAGATAACTATATCACGTTAAGTTGACCTTTAGATCTGTCAAAAAACTGCAAGAAACCAAGTTGTTCATAATGTGCCTTTTTGCAATCACAAAGATCGCCAACACCTTTTTTATGTCCTACATTTCTGCTATACTACCTTTTATGAAAAAATACCCGCCCATTCTATTTCTGTCCATCCCGATTCTTTTCCTATTACTCACGTACAGTCCACGCATTGGCACGGACCAACCCGCGCTGGCGCAAGAGAGCCGAGACCCGCTGACGTGGCCCTTTGACGCCGCGAGCATTTGGAATATGCCCATCGGTTCCGACGCCGTTTACGTGCCCGCAGAGATTGCGCAATCGACGCAACGCGGCATGACGGTGGATGGTGATATTTTGATTTTAGAGCCGGATGCACCACTGACGCCCATGTACCAAAATTTTGTGGCGTGGAACAGTAGCAGCGAAGGCGCACGCTGTGGCAGCCAAGGTGAGTTGCTGGATATGCTGCCGATTCCGGCGGACTTTGTGCTGGGCCAGCCAGAAGGGACAACCGAGAATAATGCAGCCGCGATCCTGATGCCGGACGGACGCACGCTAAAGCAGAACCAGCCTTTTACGCGCTGCGCCGCGGGCGGACACGCCACGTCGCTCTACGAATATGAAGATGTAGACATTTACGGTATGGGGCTGGAAGGCGCGCACGGTGGCAGCGGGTTGTCGAGCATTGGCGGTACGATCCGCTTGGGCGAACTGGTGCCGGGCGGGCAGATCCGCCACGCGCTGAAGATCAATTTGTATAGCGGCAAAAATTACTACTTCAATAGCGAGAACGAAGCCGACGGACAACCTGGTTTTCGCTGGCCCGCACTTTGGGCCGATAATGTGGCCGCACAGACCTATCAAGGTACGAATCCAGTCTTGCAGATGGGAGCGCTGCTGGCAATTCATCGCGATGTGGATTTGCCAAACAACGAACTGGCGCTAGAGACGGAACCGGCGCGCATGTTGGCGCAGGCGCTACAAGATTATGGTGGCTATGTGGTGGATGACGCGGCGTGGAACGTTTACGCAATTGCGACGGAGGTTAGTCCGAACGGCACCGTTACAGACGAGTTCGAAGCGGCGTGGGGCTTTGCGCTGGACATTGCCGAGAAGGATACCCCGTGGGGGCGGGACATGGATCGTATCTTTGGCAACCTGTACGTAATCGACGATAACGGGCCGGACGCCGTGGGTGGCGGTGGTTCGCCGCGGGTTGCGCTTGCTCCCCCCTTTGGCACGACAGATGAGCCGCCAAACACGATGGAGACGACGTTGACTTATGCCGAAGACTCCGCCGATTTTCCCAATCCAGAGCGTGGATTTCACGACAATATGGACATTTTAAATGAGACTGAGCTTGGCTGGATTCGGGATCGGGGCTATACGCTGGCGCGCACGTCTGTGCGGCTGGATGAGTATCGTGATGGACCAATTCCGCAGGATCTACTGGATGATTTAGTGCGTGGGCTGGATGCGGCGCGAGCGGCTGGTATTAAAGTTATTTTACGCTTTGCCTATAATTTCCCTGGCGAAGATTATGAGAATGCGCAGGATGCATCGGTCGAACAGGTGCTGACTCACTTGGCGCAGTTGACGCCCGTTTTCGACGCGCACAGCGATGTGATTGTCACGCATCAGGCTGGGTTTGTGGGCGCATGGGGCGAGTGGCATTCGTCGTCAAACGACCTAACTTCCCTTGAGAATCGCGCGGTAATTTTGAATGCACTGCTGGATGCGATTCCGCCAGAGCGCTCGGTGCAGCTGCGCTACCCGGGCCACCTAATTGATGCGTACCCAACCACGTTGAAGGTGACGGATGGATACGGTACGTCGAATCAGGCGCGCACGGGGCACCACAATGATTGCTTTTTGGCGAACGAGAGTGACGCGGGAACGTACTGGCCACCCGAACGTGAGGAGGAGTTCCGCACCTATTTGGATGGGCTGACGCCGTGGGTAGCGGTTGGTGGAGAAACGTGCCAAGTGACGCCGGATCAACAGCGCACGGATTGCCCAACGACGCTAGCGGAACTTGAACGCTTTCACTATAGTTATATGAATGCCTTCTTTTACGATGGCGCGCTGGATCGCTGGCGCACTGAAGGCTGCTATGAGGAAATTTCAAAACGGTTGGGGTATCGCTATCGACTTATCGAGGGGACCGCGCCGACACGTGCGACTGCTGGGAAGCCGATGTCGCTGACGCTAACTTTTACAAATGACGGCTGGGCGGGCATATTCAATCCACGGAGTGCGGCGTTTGTGTTGCGCAATCAAGAAAGTGGCGCAGAGACAAAGATTCGCTTAACCCCAGGCGATCCGCGCCGCTGGTTGCCGCAACCAGGACTTACCCGAACGCTGACTTTTACGCTCAACATGCCCACGTCTGCTATGGGGGACTATGATCTCTTGTTGGATCTGCCCGATGCAGCGCCGAGCTTGGCAGATAATCCAGCGTACAGCATTCGTTTAGCAAATCAATTGAATAGTCAATCGGTGTGGGAGGCAGATACGGGGTATAATACATTGGGGCTTACGGTTCAGGTGAATGCGGCACAAGTTGATTTAACGGCAACGCCGGTCACAACAATGCCGGTCACAACAATGCCGGTCACAACAATGCCGGTCACAACAATGCCGGTCACAACAATGCAAGCGACGGCACCTATCATTTCGACAACACCAACGCCTATAGCAACGATGCCTATGGCAACGACGCCTATCGCAACGACGCCCGCCGCGACAACTATGCCGACGGTAAAACCATCAGTGTCACCAACGGCAATATCTACAACCATACCGACAACAGTAGTTGAAGAGATGCCACTCTATTTGCCTATGTTAGTGCGCTGATAGATACTCGAACCGGCACAATATATTGTGCCCCTACTATCACTATTTTTTGAGAAAACACGTAAAATTATTAAGAGATACATGTCCAAATTTTTTAAACAACTTTGTTTAACTTTAATTGCGCTTAGCTTACTAACCACCTACGCTCTACCGCGCCAACTGATGTGGACCACTGATACCTTTGCGCAGACAGATGGCGGAAACCTGAATGAAGCAAATTCAGAAAATGAAGGAGTCCTACCCGAGGGGCAATCAGATGTGCTGCAATCCGGACTGCAAGAGCCAGAGGATACGCCCGTGCCGAGTGTAACCCCGACAATTGCGCCGACTGCAACCATGACGCCGACCGCAACGGCAACCGGCACGCCAACGCTCACGCCGACTGCAACACTAACGCCGACCGCAACCAGCACGCCGGGGGTGATCGCCATGATCGACTTCCCTACGCGCTTCACGCCCATCTTTGCCACAACAACCATAACGGGCACGGCGCTGATTCAGAGTTATCGCAGATACGACCTGCACATCTCGCGTACAGGATTAGAAGATTGGCATTGGCTGACTACCAGCTACAACGTGGTGCGTGGCGGCGCGCTATATACATTCGACACGACTGACTTCCCCGATGGCTATTATGATATACGACTGCGCGCGATTAACGACAAAGGAAATTATAACGAAGCCTTCTCGCGCTATATCGAAATCCGCAACAACAATCCGCCAACTGCCACCCCTGCATTCAACGAATTTGGCTCACCACTGCCTACGCCAACGCTCGAATCTCCGCTGCCAACGCCCACCATCACGCCCGATATCCGCATCCGTATTCCCGGTCAGCAGGGCTTTTACGCACCCGCCGAACGTTCGATCTTACAGGGGCTGACGCCGATTGTTGCAACCGCGAACGGAATAAACAAGCGGGAATTTCTGCACTATGATCTATATATCTCGCGCTCGGGTGCCGAAGATTGGACTCATCTCATTTCGAGCGAAGAACAATTTTGGCAGAGCACAATTTACTTACTCGACACAACACGGTGGCCGAACGGCTTTTATGATCTGCGCTTACGCATCATCTTCACCGATGGCAACTATAACGAATTTCACCTGCGCGAATTGCAAATCGCAAACACAGCACAAGTGCTCCAAAATTACAACCTTTCTTTAAGCAATGGCATTTCGTTGCCCATAGCTGGACAAACGGTTAATGGAATCGTCAATTTTATGGGGACGGCAACTGATCCAAACTTTCTGCGCTGGGAGCTTTATGTATCGGAGAGCGGCCAAAACCAGTGGTCATTTCTGGTCAATTCGCAGGATCAAGCCATCGATTCACTCCTCGCACGTTTGGATCTTAGTCAATTGCCGCAAGATTATTACGATTTTCGACTACGTGTTGTGCGCAACGATTACAACTACAATGAGTATTATGCGTATAGTATTCGCGTACAGCCTATCATACCAATACCTGCACCAATATTTGCACCACTATCTGCATCGGTAGAAGCACTGCTAGAAACACCGACGCCTATGCAATAAAACATAAGAAATTGATCATAATTCCAACAGTTCTTTATGGTAAATATTACATTGCCATTCTGTAGATTTACGAATTTATCAATTAGCATCTACAATAGAAAGACTCTTTTCGCCATTTTTGTCTCGTGCCATACAATATTAGCCACAAAGAATAATGTAAATTCCTATGAGCAACTTGCTTGATGCAGCATCCAATAACGACTGGTCCCCCAATAAGCGCAATTTATTATTAGCTTGGTTTGTCCACATTTTTACTGCTTCAGGCGTAATATGGGGCTTTCTCGCGATCCTCGCAATTATCAGCGAAGATTGGGTACTTGCGTTTTTATGGATGTTCGCCGCGGTTTTTGTCGACTCATTTGATGGCATCCTCGCCCGCAGAGCGCGCGTCAAAGAGGCCGTGCCAGGTTTCGACGGTGCCCTGCTCGATAACATGATCGACTACCTAAACTATGTAGTCGTTCCGGCAATTTTTATCTATAGCTTTGGCTTTCTACCCGAGAGATTTGCCCTCTTTGCCGTCTCGCTCATTATGATGGCTTCGGCCTATCAGTTTTGCCAAATCGAAGCCAAAACAGAGGATCACTATTTCACAGGCTTCCCTTCCTACTGGAATGTACTTGTCTTTTATCTCTTTATCCTTAACCTAGAACCTGCAATAAACCTCGCCATAATTTTGATTCTGGCTGTGCTTATCTTCGTACCGATTAAATACATCTACCCAACACGCACCGAGCGCTATCAGCGCCTTACCATGCCGCTAGCGCTCATTTGGGGCGTTGCAGGTATCGCAATCCTCCTTCAATATCCCGAACCAGATCCACGACTGATTCTCTACGTGATACTCTTTGCCGTTTACTACATCGGTGTCAGCCTCTACTCCATGTTCACCAACAAAAGCTAAACCGTCAGCGCGCTCTGTTTTCCGTACATAGTGTTTTACAAATATGCATGATAAAAATAATTGCGATGGATGTTGTCACCTCGAATGGTAGCGAATTCCTTCGCGCTATCGCACCTGCTTTCATTCAAAGGGCGAATATCTACTGAGCTTACCCGTTCCATCCTCACCAACGGATGCGAAAAAAATGGGCGGCTGTACTCTGATCATCTATTACGTCACGTGTGCTAAATTGATGGTATAATGGTGAAATAAAAATTCAACCACTTACTTACTAACCGTAGAGTGAGTCTAAATTGATGGTGACTTCTCCTGCTTTTCGCTTATGGGGAAGCCACATTGCGAGGGAAATAATGTCATCTACAAACGGAACGAACGGCACAAGCAGCACAAACAGCAACGGTACAGCGCACACTGTAGAATCGGCTAGCGTGGATTCAACGAATGCAGAGCCTACCATTGAAAATGTAATTATCATTGGTAGTGGGCCAGCCGGCTTTACAGCAGGATTATATGCCGCACGCGCTACCCTAAGCCCCCTTTTGCTTACGGGTAATGATTACGGCGGGCAGGTCAGCATAACGTTCGAAGTCGAAAACTACCCTGGCTTCCCTGAAAGTTTGAGTGGCCCCGAGCTCGTTGAAAAGATGAAGACGCAGGCCGAAAAATTTGGCTGTCGCGTAGAGTATGACTACGTAACCGAGATTGATACGGACGTTCATCCCTTTGTAATACGCACACAAAACGGAGCCGAATACCAAACTCTGTCGATTATCGTCTGCACAGGTGCCCGCCCACGCTTCCTCGGTGTTCCTGGAGAACAGGAGTTAATGGGTAAGGGCGTTAGCTACTGTGCCACTTGCGACGGCTTCTTCTTCCGTGGTAAAGATGTGATAGTCATTGGCGGCGGCGACAGCGCGGTCGAGGAGGGGTTATTCCTGACCAAGTTCGCCACGCGTGTACGCATTGTCCACCGTCGCGATGAGCTGCGTGCCAGCAAGATTTTGCAAAATCGAGCCATGAAAAATGAGAAGATTGACTTCGTGTGGAACACAACCATCGAAGAAATTCTGGGCGATGAGGAAGGCAAGGTAGTGGGCGCACGTACTAAAAATACCGTCACTGGCGAAGAGGGTCAGATCGACACAGATGGCGTTTTCGTCTTTATTGGTCATATCCCAAACAACGATATTCTACAAGGCAAATTTGATCTTGATGAGGATGGGCATCTGATCACGGACAAATTTACACGTACCAATGTTCCAGGCATTATGGCGGGCGGCGAGATTATGGACAAGACTTTTAAACAGGTTGCCACGAGCGTTGGGCAAGGCTGCGCTGCCGCGATCCAAACAGAGAAGTTCTTGGCAGAATTAGAAGAAGACGGCTACCATAGAAATCACGATCCGCGTGAGTTTGTGCTGGCTGGTGGCGTCGTCGCATAGGAACTTAGCGACAATAACGGGTGTCCGTGGGATAGATCCTATGGGCACCTTTTTTTATTATATCAGCAATATCATCTCAATATCCCATGAGATATTGAGATGATACGCACGATTAGCATAACTTTTACGGATCAGCCCTTTTGACCAACCCAAGTCAAGAAGAGATAGATAAAAAAAATAAATTACCAGAACCAAACCAGCCTGCCATGGGACTAGCGCGCAGCGCCAGCCTGCTTTCAATCGGGAATATGGCTAGCCGCGTACTGGGCCTCGTACGCGATATGGTCATTGCTAGCTTGTTTGGTGCCAGCGGTATACTCAGTGCCTTTATTGTGGCTCGCCAAGTGCCCCTGCTTGTCTACGATTTTTTGGTTGGCGGCATCCTTAGCGCTGCGCTTGTACCAACCCTTAGTGAATATGCCCAACCAGATCGTCGCGCAGAATTTGTACGCCTAGCTGGGACGCTCTTAAGCATATTTACAATCGTACTTGGGCTATTCTTACTTCTGCTAGAAGTAGCCACACCCACCATCGCCGGGTTGCTACAATCCGATCCCACATTACTGCCAACCACCACAAAGCTTATGCACCTCACCATGGTCTCCGTATGGCTTTCTGGAATGGCGGGTGTTTTTATGGCTATTCTATACGCACAGCAGCGCTTTACCTTCCCAGCAATTGCCACCGCCGTCTACAACTTAGGTATTGTCATTGCTGCGCCGCTCCTCGCAAACCGTATCGGCGTAACTAGCTTAGCCGTTGGTTTGCTACTTGGCAGTACATCCCAATTACTGCTGATGGGATATGATCTGCGTCGCTGGCAAAATGAAACGAGCAAAAATATAAAGACAGCCGAGAAATTTCGCTTTCGCCTCGATTGGCGACACCCCGCGCTAAGAAGGATCTTGCGCCTCTATCTACCCATCGCCGCAGGGATGCTTCTTTCAATTTTTCAGGTGGGCGTGGATAGGCGGCTCGCTACGAGTACTGGCCCTAACAGCGTCTCGTGGATGCAATTCGCTACCACGCTACAGCAGATGCCTCTGGGCTTGATCAGTGTTGCCATTGCGCTTGCAGCTCTGCCAAAATTGAGCCAGTACTTTTCTGCAAATGATGAGCTTGCCTATCGCAAAACATTAATACGCGGGCTGAGGATGGTCATGCTCTTAATTGTGCCCGCCGCAATTGTGCTTTGGCTCTTGGGGACACCCGTGACGCGTCTGCTTTTTCAGCGTGGCGAATTTACCGCAATAGATACGGTGAACGTTGCATCCGCACTGACTGTCTACCTGATTGGAATGCTCTTCGCTGCAATTGACTACCCGCTAAATTATGCAATGTATGCACGGGGCAACACGTTGATTCCCGCAGTGGTTGGTGTAGCAAGCGTGCTGGTTTATCTACTGGTTACTTTCGCACTGTTGACGCCGCTGGGCTATTTGGGGCTTGTGTGGGCAGATACGGCAAAGCACGCCAGCCATGCGCTGATCATGCTGGGCGTTTTGCAGAACCAAGTGGGCGGGATGATGACCGAACTCTGGCGCGTTGCGCAAACAATTGTGCCCGCCGCTATGGGTATGGTGCTGGCGGTTATGGCATTACAGTGGAGATGGGGAGCACAATTCGCAGAAAATATTGGCGGTGACCTATTTCAGATTGTTGCCTTAGGCGGTTGCGGGCTGGTAGTATACGTGGGCATGTTGATCATTCTAAGAGCAGAGGAACTAAAAATTGTAAGGCATGGGCTTCAGCGCATGAAACGCTAGAATCAATAGACCTGCCAAAGTGGTTTGAGGGTGGTATATATTCACGCTGGTTACGTCAGCCTCAATAATTGAGCTTTTATGTTAAAATAAATTCCCTTTCACCTAAAATGTGGCTCCAAACGCGAATTATAATCGTGGCAAAAAAACGAACCTATACAAGTTATACGCCGCAGCAGAAACAGAAATACATTTGATTGAAACAAAAGTGCAAGAAGAGAATGTTCCTTTGTAGCGCTGCTAAGTATATTAAACATTCTGGTAACAGAGGAGTGATCTGTGGTAGACGATAATGGCTCAATGGCAAACAAAATTGTAACAATCGAACGCTATATATTCGAACAGCAGATATCAAATGATTCTGACGATACGGGCGAACTAACCAATCTGCTTTACGACTTAGCACTTTCGGCCAAATATATTGCAAAACGAACGAATCGAGGCGACCTACCCGAAATATTAGGCGCAATGAGCATACCTCAAACGGATGCCGATGAGCAGATGGACCTCAATCAGTATGCGGAAACCATTATCCATCGACTGAATGACCATACTGGGCGTTTGGCCGTAATGGCGTCAGAGGAGCACGCACACATTATTCCGATTCCAGAGCGCTACCCCACTGGTGAGTATGTGCTGCTCTATGATCCGCTAGATGGCCTGTCGAACATCGATTATAATGTGAGTATCGGCACAATTTTCGCGATATATAAACGAATGTCTACTGGCAATGCGCATGGAACGCTAGATGATTGTTTACAAAAAGGCGCAAATCTTGTTGCTGCTGGCTATGTCATCTACGGATCGAGCACAATGCTAGTCTACTCCACCGGTAATGGTGTACATGGTTTTACACTCGATCCAGTTATCGGCGAGTTCCTGCTTTCTCACCCGAACATAAAAATCCCGAGTACGCCTCGATACTATAGCGTCAATCAAGGTTACCAAATTCACTGGCCCGAACCCACAGAACGCTTTACTAAATGGTTGCAAGGTGGCGACGGTCGTGAGCCACTTTCCCTACGCTATATTGGCTCGCTAGTTGCTGACTTCCACCGTAATTTGTTAGCAGGTGGGATCTTCTATTATCCGGCAGATACAAAAAATTCCGAGCGACAAAAAGGGAAACTGCATCTTCTTTATGAGGCTGGACCTTTGGCATTTTTGGCCGAGCAGGCAGGCGGATACGCATCAGATGGTTGCCAACGCATTTTAGATATCCAACCCACAGATTTACACCACAGAGTGCCATTTTATGTTGGCAATCGAGAGCTGGTCGAGCAAGCAGAAAAGTTTATGCGTGACGGTGGAGAATAAAACAACACAGAAGCAATAAATAAAAATCCCGCGCCAAGATACTTGGCGCGGGATTTTTATTTATTGCTTCTGTATCTTTGTATTAAGCCAAAGAACCGCTCTTTGTCCAGTGATAGGTTGCCTTAGTGCTGAGAGGCACTCGGTCAAGATCAGAAGGAGTTTGATCATCAACAGGCTTTAACGATGCACGCTCGATAATTACTTGCGCCATGTCTGAATCAAACTTAACATCTTCGCGCTCCTTTACCATCTCACCGGCAACTTCACGATAAATGTGCATATCAAGTTCTTCGGGCCGAGTATCACGGCGCGAAGACATTACATCAATCCGGCTAATGGTTGACCAATCCCAGAACTTGTTCAAGCTCCAAAAACGAAGCGGATTACGGATCGACAGACCTTGATCATTAGCCTCGAATTTCTGATAAATATTCAAAACAGACACAAATATCAACAACAGACCCCAAATCACAAATGTCCATGCCATTGCAATCTGAAAGAACGTGTGCATTCCCATTGTAAAAGCAAGCATACCGCCCAACGTCATAGCAAGACCCATGGCCGGATTTTTGGTTGCAGGGCTAAATATCATATCGCCGATAAATCTGCTGGGGGGTGCAGCTTCTTCATCCGTTTCGATTACCTCGTCATGTTCTGTCTCGGAAACCTTTGTAGCATCCTGTACAGAACCTTCAGCAGCGTTCTCCTCCATGATAGCTTCCACAGATTCCTCAACGCCGTCATTATTTGTAGCATCGGACACAGCTTCTTTTGTTTCTTCAACAACTGTTTCTGTAGAGCTATCTTCTGCTTCGACAGCCGTCTCTAGTTCGTCGGCCATAGTTTACTCCTTAACGCATTTTCGTAAAAGCTTATTTATATTAAAATATGCAAGGCGTCATATTTGCATGCGCGATATGCATACCCAAAAAATTCTGATCCAAATCTTAAATAATCAGTTGTTCTAAATAATTTCTATAACACATTTCATACAGTTTTCCATCTGATATTATCAGTGCTATATTGATGGGAAACAGCTTATAAAGTATAGCGACAATTAGGCTACAGCCCAAATTTTGGCACACCTAAGTTCGGCATATGGCAGCGGTTTGCTACGTTAAGGCAAGTCGGTAACCGCGCCCGCGCACAGTTGTTAAGAAAGACGGATTACTTGGGTCTGGCTCAATTTTCTGGCGCAATCGGCTTACTAACTTTTCAATACGGGCGTCATCTACTTCATCAATATAGCTTTCGCCCCAAACATTTGTCACAATTTGATACTTGTCGACAATTTTTTCCGAATTTTGGAAGAGTAAGAGCATAAGCTTATATTCTAGATTTGTTAGCGATTCGGAGGCAGTTCCCCCAACAGTAACTTCACCACTATCTATATCAACCCATAGCTTAGCTGCTTCGGGCTGCTTTTGTGCTGCCTTGCGGTGTATATACTCGGTAAAAACTCGGGAAAACGTTTGCGGTTTTCCATCCACAGTAGTGATAATATGCCGTCGTCGCAGCTCGGCCAATGAATCTGGGTCTGGCTCTTCATGCGCAGTGAAGAGAGCAAGTAGAGTCTCTTTATCGCGCTCGCTGCGCGTGTCCCATATCTTTGCGCATTCGAAAATGAGTTTTTCGTTCGAGCGGAACTGTTTCGCTAGATTTTCGTGCAGCTTTGCATGCTCGACTGATTTGCTAGGCGCATTTTTGATCGCCTCCTCTAATAGTCGGGCTACCTCTTCTAGCAGGCGTGGATGTCCACCTGCCCAAATATGTATGAAATCAATGTCAACATCGCTGAACGTAACTTCATTTGTTTCCATGTATTGGCGTGTATACCGTTCGACATCGCGACGGGTTAACGTCGATAAGAACCATCTGCGATGAAACAACTCGCAAAATTCGCCACGATGGTCGCCCTCGATGTTTTGCGAAATAAGAGGATTTACAGTCGCCGTAATATAGACAAGCTTTTTCCCATGTCGATCCACTAATGCGCGAAGGTTAAGAAAGACGCGAGAATCAATGCGTGCGAAAGGTTCATCAAATTCATCAAAAAGAAGCACAAGCTTACCAGGAACATGTTTTAAAACAGCGGTAAGACCTTGGTTAAAGCTAAGCGGAATCTGGAACGGGCTAGGACGCTCGATCAACATATTGTATGCAGATATCAACTCTTCGAGATTCGCTATATCTTCTGCACTTTCGCGTAAACAGCGCAGCACAACCTCGTAGAATCCTTGGTCGGTCATGTCGAGCATACGATTGCAGTCAATGTAGATCGGTACAATATCACCACCTGCTTCACCCAGCTCGCTAATCCACACATCACGTTGCGATAGAAGACGAAGAAGTGCCGACTTCCCTATATTGCTGTAGCCAATCATCTCGACGCAGTTCATTTCGCGTAAATGATGAATAATGCCTTCGACGTCAAGTCGTCGCATATAGTTTCCGTCCGATAAACGTAAAGTCCTCGGCATTAAAATTCTCTTCCTTACTAACAGGGGGGTAAATGTATATCTGTGTTGGCTTATACCATTGTGCGGCCAAAATTGCTCATAATTTTAAGGATAAACGGTGCAATTTTAGTTTGTCGCCCATAATAAGCGTATCGATACGTGCAAAATTTCTTTCTATAACCCTAAATTCGAGTCATTCATTAGTATAGCATGTCCCTGTGAGTATGCTACAATTTTCTAGTATATTTGTAATTACTATCGCATTTATATCCGTCAGATTTAGCTAAGCCAACACTTCTTAACCAAACCTTAAGGGGTAACTAGGAATGAATTCCTAGCCTGATACGGGAAACGTGATCTATCACGTTGAATTTATGACATCTGACCTGTTTGAACAGGTTTCTCATACCAGACGCAGAATTCATTCTGTGGGCCACCCCACAAAACATCAGAGAACCAAAAAAACAAAGAAAAAGAGCGATGAAATATAATAGTAAAAACAACGAACATCAGGTAAACCAAAAGCGTACTGCAAAATCTATCGTCGTCAAACTTGGCACAAGCGTATTAACTGGTGGGGAGCTGACACTTGATCAGTCGCGCATGGTCGACTTGGTACGACAGTGCGCCATGCTTCAAAGTCAAGGACACCGAGTGGTTATTTGCACCTCGGCCGCGGTGGCCGTTGGGCGTTCGCGCTTGGGTAATCCCAATTTACCTCCCGGCATTGCCAGCAAACAGTTGCTTGCCGCCGTTGGACAAAGCCGTTTAATGTTGACGTGGGAGCGGCTTTTTGAAATTTACAATATTAATGTGGGGCAGATTTTGCTTTCCCATGCAGATGTTGTGAACCCTCAGCGCTTTTTGAATGCGCGCGATGTGTTAACCGCGCTGCTTGATAATGGAATTGTGCCGATTATTAATGAAAATGATGCCATTGCGACGGAAGAATTGCGCGTGGGAGATAATGACAATCTTTCTGCTTTGGTTGCAACATTGATACAGGCAAATTTATTGCTGCTGCTAACGGATCAGCAAGGTCTCTTTACAAAAGACCCGCTCACAAATTCTGATGCAAGATTAATCGAGGAAGTGCAAACGATTGATGAAAAAGTACGTGGGCTTGCTGGCGGGAACAGCAGTAGTGGACTCGGCGTAGGCGGGATGATTACCAAGATTGAAGCTGCGGCCAAAGCGCGCCAAGCCGGTGTTGACGTGATTATTGCCAGTGGAAGAGGGCCAGATGTAATCCTTCGTGCCGTAGCGGGGGAGCAGGTGGGCACGCGTTTTCCCGTCCAAGAGAATCGCTCGGAGACTCGTCTTGGAAACCGCCGCCGCTGGATTCTTACCGGCGCACGGCCAACGGGGAAACTCATCATTGATCAGGGTGCGACGAAAGCGCTCTGTTATCAGGGAAGCAGCCTACTGCCGGTTGGATTGCTGCGTGTGGAGGGGACATTTGTCCGTGGTGATACGGTGAACGTCTTGGACGAAGCCGGTGCGCTACTTGCCCGCGGTATCGCTTCATACGGTGGACAGGAATTAGAAAAGATCATCGGTTGCCGCTCGGATGAAATTGAAAAACGGCTTGGCTACATGTATAGCCAAACAGTGATTCACCGCGACGATATGATTTTATTGAAAGAGTGATTATTGCACAAAGCCTGCCAATTCTGGTGCGTAGCGATTCACATCCTCGCGCAACCTCAAAAGCGCCAAATCTTTTCCCTTTGCCTCCAACATGACATCAAATGGACGCAACTTCGCCGTACGCGCCTCACGCAAGAGATCAATAAACTCGAATGGGTTCAAAAAATCGCTATGTTGTCGCGCCATTGGCATCTGTAAATGAGGTCGCCCATTGCGAAACAGCTGGCGTGCTTCCGTCCGCGGGCTACTGAAATGGATCTTCGGCTTCTGATTCGCAGGCCACGTTGACAAGGCCAACCGTAATGCCTCGATTGTTGAGATTCCGCTGTGGTTTAGGCAGCGATGGTGCAATATATCTAGCACGACACGTATCCCCGTTTTTTGGTGAGCCCACAGTACATCCTCAAGATCAAAAAGACGATCATCATTCTCTAGCACAACGCGACCACGCAAATGCAGGGGCAACTGATTCACCTTTTCGACAAAGCGAGCGCGGCTAGCAAACTTATCATCATACGCGCCTCCAATATGAATAACTATTGCCGATTCAGTCCCCGCCCCCATGGCATCGAGCAACGCAGCCGCACCTGTTAATTCCTCTATCGAACGCTGTACAAGTCCTTTGTCCGGGCTGCTTAACTGAATGTAGAAGCCCGGATGCATGGTGAGCCGAATCCCATAGAGCCGCGCTAGGTCACCAGTGGCGGCTAGCTCTGTGCTGCATTCGTCTAATTGATTATGGAACTGGGGCATGTTGGGGTGGGTAAGATAAGGAGCAAGCGCGCCAGCTAGACGATAGAAGCGAATATTGCGATTGTTCAAATATTCGAAAATGTCGCGCACATAGGCCAAACTCACGCTAAGGTGAGGTTGGTTCTGCCAGCGGCGGCTATCATGTGATCGCAAATCTGCTCCGACAACCTTAACTGGAATGCCTAACCGATAACGCTCGGTCTGTTGCGCTGAATTTTTAGAGTTCGACATCTTGAGCCTCGACTCAGCTACTGAGTCTTGAGATAATGGCCTAACCAATGTTTGTAATAGGCCATACGACAACGTCTAAATGCTTAGCAAAGTGCAGCAGCGGTTCCGCATTGGGCAATTCGATCTTGCTGGCTGCCGCCATTGTGTTAATCGAAATATTGGCGTATGCGGGCTGAAGCGGCCACGGTGCATGATGGATATCGCCTCGGTATACCTGCCCCTTCCTGCCAATTGAATAGAGACAATATCGTTCGGTCAACCAATGTTCAAGCGTATTTGGTTGCGCACGGTAGATAGCGCCTGTTGGGCCATAGGTTCCCACAAATTCTGCCGCTGGCGCGTTGCGATGGGTGCGTCTACTTTTATAGTGAATATGTTCGGGCTGATATACACCACTTGATTTGCCCATACTATGCTCAAGGCTCATTTTGGCATTGAAATAGGGTAGCAGAAAAAAAGTGCGGGCAACCGAGACGGCCACAGGATTACCAGCATCGAGACTAAAAAAATATACGCCTGGCTTCGGGTCTGCTGGATCGGATGAACGCACGTAGGTACGGATATTAAATTCGGGAAATGCAGAGAGCCACGGGACGGATTGCATTCCACGCGGGCGCACATCTTTCATGCGGAACGGCACAACGCCAACCCACGCGTTGCCCTCAAACGTATCGAGTGTTAATTGCGGCGGGATCAGCGCCTGCATCGCATCGACAGGAATCGGCCAATGCGCGAAGAGTAGATCGAGCCAGCTTTGTACCATAATCCATGGGCTGGTTGGCAACGGCCATGGGCGATGGTCCGTAAGTTTGGTGACATCTGTTTGGGTACTCATAAAATTTATTTTACCATTTTTAGAAACCTTTTTCGGTACGCTGCGTACTGTTTAACATGAGCAACAAAAAACGAGAATGCTGAGATACCAAAGCTGTTCTTGCAAGAATCTGAATCATTCTAGCTCTGATTATCCCTTTATAGATAAACTCTTTGTGGATAAAGTAGTACACATACATGTAGTACACATATGTAGAGTTAGCATAAGTATATAGAATAAGCGAGGAGACGAAATGACTGAATCGATACAAGAGAGCGTAGCGCCAGACGCTACAGAGAAGAAATCTCCACAAAAAAAGTCTGCAACGGCTAAAAAGCCAGCAGCTAAAAAGACGACAGCAAAAAAAACGTCAGCTAAAAAAGTAACAAGTGTAACTGCACAAAAGGATACAGTGAAGAAAGAGACAGCTAAATCGACTGCTAAGAAGAGTAGCGATAAGAAGAGTAGCGATAAGAAGAGCCCAGCCCGTAAACGCTCTACTGTTGAGGTGGAGGTTGTTGATGTGATGGATACAGAAAATACAGTAACAGACAGTACTGTAGCAGACGACCCTATTATTATTGAAGAGCCGATGACGCCATTAATTGTAGCCGACGCATCAAAACAGTCAAAAGATCGCCACGGTGGCTTTTTGAACATGCTCTATCGCCACCCAAGTAACAGAATGGTCGCTGGCGTCTGTAGTGGGATTGCTGACTACATTGGCTGGGACCCAGTGCTTGTGCGGGTGTTGTGGGTTATCGCAACCGTGATGACTAATGGTGCAGGCATATTGGCTTATTTAGCTTTGGCGCTTGTGCTGCCAGTTGGTACAAAGCGCAATGGATTTGTGCGCCCAGGCAAGATCGAGATGACCGAGCAGAATTTAAGCCGTGCATCATATGGGATGATTGCCTTTGGCATTGCATGGTTACTGTGGAATTTCGGTGTCCTCTCGTTTCTATTTAGGGGCACCGCTGCGGTCCTTGGTGTTGTTTTCTGGCCTGCACTCTTCATTATGGTCGGGTTATTACTGCTAAATCGCAATGGTGATAAAAACTATCAAGATAGCTTTAGCAATGGTTGGACCAACGTACGAGATCGAGCAAACTCTATGCGCAATAGTGAGGGAATGCCGCAGTTTGACAATATTAATCGTGGCAGCATTCGAAGCGGTATTATGGACCTCCGTCAAGGAATGCCGATTAAGCGCAGCCGCAGCAATCGAGTTGCAGCAGGTGTTTGTGGTGGAATTGGTCAGGCTATTGGGATTGATGCCAACTTGGTTCGTTTGGGCGTTGCAATTCTAAGCATCGGTACGTGGGGAATGCCTATTGTGCCATATGCGATTCTAGCAATTCTGTTGCCATCATCGGGTTCCTCTAAACAACGCAACGCTTCGCGGGATGAGATTATTATTGATGATAAAATTGAAGAAGAGATTACGATCCTGTAGAAATATGGATAGGTGAACTAAAGAATAACACAAAGAGGTGCCGATAGTATCTATCGGCACCTCTTTGTGTTATTGGGCAAAGGTAAGCAGCTTAGGGGCAGGATGATTAATGGACGTTGAAGAAGGGTGCATTTGCCATTCATTTTGGTCAATTGCACTATCTGTATCTTTACCCCAAATTTGGGATGCACCCAGGCTTGATGATGCACTAGACGCTAAATCGATAACAGGATATAATACGCATATGGGAAAAATTTCGAACTTTATTATAGGGGCCGCTATCGGCATTGCCGGTGGCGCAGTGGTTAACTATCTCTTTGGGCCAACGGATGATGCACAAGACGACGGGACCTTTCGGTCGCGGCTAGATTTCGCGATGGATGAAGGGCGCAAAGCTGCGCACGAAAAAGAGGTGGAGTTGCGGCGTGATTTTGAACAAGGTAAAAGGCTGACAGGATGAAAGAAGTTGACAAGATGACAAAAACCGACAGGATGACATAGTAACGCACGGGTATTGTGTTTAACGATGTCATCTTGTCACATATAAAGACTGTCAATCTGGCTAGGAAATGACAAAGGAATGACGGTAGAAACTATACCCGACTGCTTCACCTTGTCGCGCACAGTGGCTATACACTACAGTCGGAAGACGCTAAAAAATTGACAGCAGAAAATAGTACCGACTGCTTCATCCTGTCAGTTATTCTTCCATAAAAGCAACCCCACAACCACCAGCCCCATTAAAATTGACAGCACTGCGCCCACGCGCCGCACAGGTGTGGACCCAAAACGCGCGTCGATCCGATGTTCGCCAGTGGGCAGATCCACCTCGATGAGACCATGCGGATTGGAGACACGATGAGCCGCTAACTCTCCGTCCACGCGCACATGCCACCCAGGAAAGTAATAGACGTGAATCCGCACAGTGGCTGCTTCGCTGAGCCGAACAATCCCGCCCGCGCTCGAGCCGCGGCTGTACTGACTAAGTACTTCGCTTTCCCCTAGCCTATCTTCGCTCCCATCTTCGGCTAAAATTGCCAACCGCTTTAAAAATCCATTCTCACCATACTCTTCAACATACTCGTCTGACAGATACTGCGCGCTCATGGGCGACGTGGTGAACTCGTCTTGCACATATTGAGTATAACCAAACATATCGGGGTGCTCGTTTTCGAAGCGGGCAATGGCGCGACCATCTTCGCGCCACGGTTCGATGGGCGATAGATTGACGTCGATGTAGCCCACGCTGGCAAAAATGGCGAGCAATCCGACCAAGAGAAGACCGGCGTTATTCTGCTCGCTTTTCTGGAGATACATGCTATCCTGCAAATTTCTGCCCCATCTCTGTATTTCGAGATGGGTATGTGGTACGGGGATTTGTAGCACTACAAAGTGAAGTGCAATGCCCGCCAACGCGCTAAAGGTGAGGGCAGATAGTGAAAGCAGACGCCACGGAAACTGAATTATCGCAAGTGGAGGGATACTCTCCCATAGCACGCGGGCTGCCGGGGTCATGGTAAAGAGAATAAGCGCCGACATGACCAGCAGATAGAGCAGAATAGAGTAAACAGCAAAAATTTTCTGTCCTACCTCGATTCTTTGAGATGTGGTACGGAAATTTTTTGCAAAAATCGAGAGCGAAACGATGGCTGTCAGTACGGAAAATAGCCCGATCTGAAAACTCATGCCGTCGTTGCTGCCCAGTGGATCGTCTGAAAAGCCGAAGCCCCAGAATGGGCTGAAAAATTGCCCAAAGTAGACAAAATGACTGCGAAAATCATAGGTGCGGGTGACGTATACATCGCTTTGCAATAGTGGACCTTCGACCAGCAGCGGCAGGATGAAGATCGCGGCAAGCAGGATCGCTCCGACGCCGCCCGCCGCAGCCAATACTGTTCGACGGAGAAGTGCTTTCCTTGTTCCGACGTTTTCTTTGTATGCTAGCCAAAGCCGAAAAAGGACAAATGTGATGACAAATGGGGTGAACGAAAGGAGCGCAAAGCTGTGCGTGAGCAGTGTGCCAGCCAGCAGCAAAATTGTGGCCGCTAATCGTTTTGTCCAGCCGCTATTTGTGCCGCCGACAATTAACTTGTCGAACGCGAGCAGCACCCACGGAAACCAAGCCAGCAGCAGCGTATCGCTGAGCGCGGCGCGCACATATGCATCGACCAAGTGGTAGGGGCTATAAACGTAGACCAGTCCGGCAATCACGCCCGCCAGTCGAATGCGGGTCGAAATAGTCGCCTCTCGCAACCAGTGAACGACCAGCGCATACATGCCCCAGCCGCTGACCAAGAACCCAAGTGCCCATGTCCATTTAACTGCGGTGGTGTAGCCCGCGCCAAGCAGCACGAAGATCTCGGCCACGTAAAAGCCAAGCGGTGCTTGAATGAGAAATGTGGGATAGCCATAACCCTGATTGTGGTGCATAGCCCAGCGCGGCCAGTAGGCACCATCCTGGATCGAGGCGTCAAACTGAAGCAAATAGAAGACACCATGCCGTCCATCGTGAGCGTCGTAGAAGTAACCCGAAGCAAAAAGTGGGGCAAGCGCAAAGAGGCTTAATGTGGTAAGCAGTAGCAGCGGTGCGCTGTTGTAAAGGGTTTTACCGAGATGGCGACGTTGTGGCATGTGGGCTAACTGCAACCTTCAACCTTTTGACTTTTTCTTATACCGTTGGGGCTTTACCGCTAGCGATTGCTAACGTCAGCACTGTGTTGATTCGATCCAGCGCAGTTGCGATCTCATCGCCAAAGAGAATATTGCCATGGCCTGGCACAACCGCTTCAAGCTCAAGCTTGCGGATGCGCGCTAACGAAACTTTCCACGCTTCCCAGTCCATCTTTGTCCCTGCTTCCAAGTTTGGAATATAGCCGCTAACGAGACAATCTCCGCAAAAGAGAACTTGATCTGTGTGAACATAAAAAGCCAAATTATTGGGCGTGTGGCCGGGCATTGCCATCACTTCGACTTCTGTATTGCCCAAATCAAAGACATCGCCCGCATCAATTGCCTGCGTTGGGTTGACGAGCGTCGTACCAGCAAAAAATGCCTCAGCTTCGCCCTTTTCGCGGCGCACCATAGATGGAATGCTCTTATTGTATTCGGCTTGTTCAGCCTCAAACTCTTTTTGGGTACGTACATTATTCGGATGCCCAAATATTTCGTGGCCTAGCTCTTGGAACAAGCTATTGCCCCCGATGTGATCAAAGTGCGGCTCGCTGTTAACGACCACAAGATCGTTTTTGGGCCGTACGGCACGGGCGTATCCATAGACTGTTTGCGCGCCCAATCGATTGGCACCTGTGTCTATCACCATAGTGTGCTGGCCACCCACGATTAATCCCGAATTGACAACCCATGGAGCGATTGCGCCCAACCCCGTAATTGCGTAACATCTGTCTGATATTTGCATATGATCTACTCACTAAATTTATCGTGCGAATATGGTCTTGTAAACTTTCTTATTCGCGATGGAGGAAAAATATCTACCTTTCGGCATCGGTGAATCTTGTTGCCTTGTGGCAAATCTATCTGCTGTCAATGCTTTGGCGTTAGCCAATTAATTTTTCCACATTCGCCACATAAATTGTATTACTGTTTACGTGTTATTTAACCACAATATCCGCAGAATGCACAGATTTTCGGTATAGATCATTTTTGTTTGGAGTGGGCATAATATATCGTGCCCAATAATCGAATTCCTAATCAACATCGCCACCTCTTCTTATCTGTCGATACTAACAACAGGTGGTACCACAGCACGAAGAAGCTGGCTGTGCTTCACCAACCGCCGCCACGGGAACACGCGTATCCTTGACGCAACAGGTCGATGATACGTCGCCAGCAACCACTTGCTTGAGCGTGTTTTTGATCTCTTTACCCACAACTGACGCCGCCTCACCAATAGACGCAATAGATCCATTACAGATGCCCGTAGCCGGTAATGAAAGCTGCACATCTTTTGCAGCCGACCAATCACCTGTAAGCCCTGCAACGACCGAACGCACCTGTTCGTGTCCCGTTGCCAGCAGGAATGTAGGCGCACGCCCGTAGCTCTTCATGCCGACAATGTAAAAGTTCGGCTCGGGGTGCCGCAGCTCGGCCTCTCCGTGGGGGCGGACCGTGCCGCACGAGTGCTGATTCGGGTCGATTAATGGCGCCAGCGCGGGCGGGCTTTCTACTGCCGGGTCGAGCGTGACGCGCAGTTCGCTGAGGAAGGACAGATTGGGACGTGCGCCAGTGGCTGCAATGATCTCATCGACGATAATAGTATCTGCTGCACCGACGGGAACCTCGCCGAGGATCTGCAAGCCGCCATCTGCATCTTCAGCTGAATCCGCGTTGATTGCCTGAATGTAAAAGGGTGTATGAACCTGGATTTTGCCCGCATCCACCAATTGCTTAATCCGCAAACCGAGCAGGCCGCGGCCGGGTAGTGCGTCATTGCCAAGACCACCATATGCGTCGTCAATTCGTCCTTTGCGCAGGATCCAGTGGATCTGCGTGGCAGGGTACTCAGTGAGCAGATCTTCCAACTCGAGAATGGCATTGATAGCCGAGTGTCCACCGCCGATGACGGCAATGCGCTGATTAAGATAGCGCTGCTTGTCTTCATCGAGTAGATTGGGTATGCCATAGTAAATCTGGCCTGCGTAACGGGTCTCGCCAGGCAACGTGAGGCCGTCTGCCCCAATTGGATTGGGCGTGGCCCAGGTGCCGGAAGCGTCGATGATGGCGCGTGCAAAAAAGCGCTGGACACTTTCTTCCTGATCAATTTGTATAACGAAAGGTGTGTCGGCCCGATCGACATCTTTCATCTTGTCGATGTGGCGACGGCTGATGGCTGTGACGCGACTATTTAGATGAACGTGCGGTGCGATTTCGGATGTTTCGGCCAACGGCAGCAGATAGTTACCGACCAGTTCATCACCGGTTGGTAGCTCGTTTTTGGGCGGCATCTGCCAGCCGTGCGATTCGAGCAGTTCGCGGGCCGCGTCGTCAACATTATATTGCCACGGCGAGAACATGCGCACGTGGCCCCATGTGCGCACGCCCGCGGCGACTTGATCCGCTGCGTCAAAGATGATGGGCGTTTCACCGCGCTTAATGAGGTGTGCCGCGGCGGCTAGGCCGATCGGTCCTGCGCCGATGATGGCAACGGGTAATTTTTCGGTACTGCTACTTATTAAGCTTGTTGTCATATTGTTCTCCTGAATACACTTATCGTAAATTTACGATAAGTGGTGATAAAAAATTTTGATCTAGTAAAAACCGACCTTAAAAAATGTTTCCGATGCGTTGGCGAAACCACATGATATTTTCGCTATGTATGCAATAGCAAGTTGCGGGGCCATTCACAATACCTTGGATCCAGCCTGCGTTGCGCAATACTTTGAGATGCTGCGAGACGGTTGCTTGGGCGATGGGCAAGTGATCGACCAGATCGCCCGTAATACAGCCCGGGTGGGTGATTAAGAATTTAAGAATCTCGAAGCGCGTCGGGTTGCCGAGCGCTTTGAACATTTCGATCAGCCGCGCTTGATCTTCGCCGCCGATGTTGAGCGTGCAGCAGGGTTGTGTCATGTCGGCAACTTCGCTACTGTATTCGATTTGTGATAAATCTGTGCGTTGATTATTCATGGGCCGCTTATCGTATATTTACGATTATGCACGATGATGGCGTATTTGTCAAACATTTGGGTAAAATAGGTGTATTCTAATTGGAACAGATGTTAGCAATTACTCGGAGCACGTCGCTCTGCGCCAACCTTAGAAGAGCGCACCCTGTAAAAGTGGAGCCATCGCAGGATTGTCTTTGCACTCAATGTTGAGCAACGTCGCCTTGATTTCGATACCGCCTGCGTAGCCCGTTAACGTACCGCTGCTGCCGATAACCCGGTGGCAGGGTACAACAACGGGCAGCGGATTTTTACCATTGGCTGAACCAACCGCGCGGGCGGCGGTGGGTTGACCGATACGTTGAGCCAACTCGCCATAGGAGATGGTCTCTCCAAAGTGAATCCGACAGAGTTCGGCCCACACTTTTTGTTGAAAGGGCGTGCCTGCGGGCGCAAGGGGTAGATCAAATTCTTTGCGTTCGCCCGCAAAATATTCGGTTAACTGGGAGGCTGCATCATCAAATTGATCATCGTCGCGTTGCCAGCCAGTTTTTTCGAGCACGGCAATATCGAGTATGTGATCGTTGCCCTCTTGAAAGTTGATGTGCGTTAGTCCAACTGCGTTACGCGCAAGCAAAACTTGTCCTATTGGGCTGTCCATATAAGTGAAGAGAGTTTGCTCGGTCATGTGCTTCCTTTGGGTCGGTTGGGTATTGTCCATGTCGGACCGGTGGCGTTGTTTTGCTGCTTCTGAAGTTTTCTGTGGGTGCACAGAAAATGCTAGGACTAAGTTTTTACCCGCGCAGACTTTCCAGCACCTCATCCGTAATCGGCTGCTCACCTACCTCTAACTGTGCAATCCACTCTTCTACTAGTGGACCATTATAGCGCTCATAATAGGCTTCAGGTTTTTCTTCGAGCCACACCAAATAGAGCCCAAATTGCTCGATGGCGGCATCGAAATCACCATTTAGCGCGTGGACAATACCCATGCTGTCGTGGCTGTCGCCTCGTTCAGGCGCAATTTCTAGCGCCTCTTCGCAGGTAGATTGGGCGCTTTTAAACTCTTTTTCGAGCATATAGCCCCAACAGAGCGCAACGAGCGTATTCACATAATCATCAGATGCTGGCTCTGCTAATTCTTTGGCGCGCAGCAGATCCGGTTCCCATTGTGTCGCATTATTCTGCAAGATGTCGAGTAGACCACGGTTGTAGAATGCTCGATATGAGTCGGGCTCTTTCTCTGCAACCAAGCTAAAATCGGTCTCTGCTGCTGCCAGATCACCTGTCCCTTTGCGTGAATAGTAGGCGATGCCGCGATTGAGATACGCATTAGTAAACTGTGGATTGCGCTTGAGCATCCAATTATACTCTACAATTGCTTGATCAAGATCTGCTGGATCCCCACTTTCGTTTATAAAACGTTCATAGTAAACCAAACCACGGTTATAGTGCGCATTAATTGTAGCAGGCGAGAGCGTTAAAACTTGCGTATAGGCGTCAATCGATTTCTCATATTGAGCCATTGCCACATAGGCACGCCCCAATTGAAAATAAAGATTTTTCTGCATATCTGCTGGTGGCTCAAGAAGTAACGCTTTTTCGAGTACAGTTTTGGCCTTGATCGGCTCGCCCTTAGCTAAGAAATGTTCGCCAAGCGCAAGTTGTGCCAGAATGCGCGATTCATTAGGTACATTGATGTTAATAATCGGTAGAATTGGCTGCTCGGGAAGCAGATATTTTTCGCGTGTGTTGCTCCCCTTACCCGAGCGAGTGGTGAAGTTTACCAATACGCGACCGCTATCATATTCACCCCAAATGAGCAACGCTCCGTTAAATTCTGCCAGCGTGTTTTGGGCATCTTCCTCATCAAAAATTTCTCGGTACAGAATATCGGTACGCGTATCTTCTTTCAGCCCAGCCAAATCGATCTGCTCGGCCAACTCCTTTTCGATACGTCCCGCTACGTTATAGCCCTCGTTTTGACTATAGTTCTTGAAGAGAGCCGTGAGCAGCAACGTCTCAGTCTCTATAGCCACAGCAGGTAAAGGCGGTCCGCTTCGTGTTGAAGCTGGCTCTGGTAAATTTGATGAGGGTCCGGCATCTGCTACAAGCCAGTACCCAGTCCCGCCGATGAGCAAGAGCAGTATGCCAATCGGCACCAGTTTGGTCCATGCCAATCGTGCGAAGATCGACTCTTGATCAATAACAACCTCATTATCCGTATCTGCTGGTGCTGCCTCATTTTGTTGAGCCGCCTCATCTAGACGAATCGTGACGGATGGTTCTTCGTTGCTGGCTACAACTGCACCATTTTTAACCGTCTCCTCAGCACCATCAATTGAATCGTCAACATTGCTCGGCTCAACTGTGCTTGGATAAGCAGTGGGCATGGACTCAGGCGCAAAGCCAGCCACAATCAACAACTCATCCCGCTCCTCATCCGAAAGTCGTAACCGTTTGGCTAGGCTTATCACATCCTTGCGATGGCGCGGGCGCGCCACGATTCCCTCTTTCCATCGGAAGATTGTTTGGCGACGCACGCCAATATTGCGCGCCAATTCCGCATCTGTAATACCGGCGCGTGCGATATACTTTCGTAGAAGTTCAGCAAATGTGGACATGCCAACATTGTAGCATAAGTTTGGGAATCGGGGAATGGGTTTGGGTACGTAGCGGATCAGGTTTTGGGTAGCAATGTGGGGAGAAGTTGAAGTAGAAAAAGTGGGCATGGTTCATGCGAGTGGTTAAGTTCTTACCGGAACCATGACCCGACAAGACTACCCATGACTCTTGTACCGACTAGGCCAGCGGGTCATGGACCCACTGGGAGCAAGGTGCGCTCCTTGCTTAATGTCATTATCGGATGGCACGCTCAATTCTCGCTCCAAAACTGTGGTGCAAGTATGGTACGCGCGCAGGGCGCGGGCACGATCGTTCTGACGCGTATAGAGATCCGTTAACTGTACATAGCACGCCTCGTAGAGCGGATTAACCTGCAATAAGCGATGCGTATGGGTGATGGCCGCGACGTATTCTCGCTCTGCCGTAAGCAGGCGGCTTGACTCTTCAAGGACCTGAATAAAGACCAGGCAGCAGATTACCCATATAAGAATCGATGGCCTTTTTGAGCTGTTCTTTGCGCGCGTTCGTGTCAGTCTTATGGGTGGTTTTGTTGAGCAGATGTATAAATTCAGCAGCGTCCAACGGCACACCTATCGGCATGTTCCAATAGATTGGCCACTACATTTGGATTTCTCTCCACTTAGAATATGAATAGCCCAACCGCGGCGCACTACATCTTTAAACCCTTCTCTTAGCATTTCTTCTTCAATCTCTTTCAACGCACCACCAACATCACAAATCAAAACTTGCCCACCCGGTTTGAGCAAACGAATCATCTCGCGACCCGCTTGGCAACGCTTTTTTATGCCGCCAAAATGGTGTACGGCAAAGCTCGACATGATGACGTCAAAGGAATCATCATCAAGTGGCGCGTTGCAGATGTCCATATTGTGTAATTCCGTCACTTCACTCACCTCTGCCAATTCAACATTCTTCCAAAAAGTGTCAGCGCTGCCACCACCAGCGTTCGGATTCCAGTGATCGATGCCAACTGCTTTGCCCGTTATTAAGCGTTGTGCACAGCCAATCAATGTGATCCCGCTGCCCGTGCCAACATCTAGAATATGTTCATCACCCCGCCAATTTACACTTTGCACCATGCGATCACGCAGACGTAGGCGTAACCCACGTGTGCTCCACAGCAGCACGACACAAATGAATGCTGGTGAAGCATGGAGCAGAGCAATCCCCAAGACAGTTAGCGAAAGAGCTGGGGCATTAAACACTTGCCAAAGCACGATGGCGACAAAAACGCCGACGATCCCGATGAAAGCAAAAATTCGGAACTTCTTTGGCAGATGCAAGGAATAATCTACTTCACCACCATAATCGCTGCTGAGATCATGGAGCCAGCGTGAAATGAAGCGAGGTTTTAAATAGGTATGTACTTTATGGATGGACATAAACTTGTCTCCTTGAAGAATGACTGTTTTTTTGTTATCGTGTACGCAGATGGCTGACTATCTCCACTGCTGCACTGCACCACCCAACCATAACGAATGCGGTGCTCGATTTCAAGAGACAATGTGGATTGGTTGTTCATTACCGAACAAAAGGCAAAAATTGTGCCGAAAAAGATAGCTTGACTATTCTAAATGACTAGATGAGGAGCAACATGAAGATCAATCAAGTGCATAGCGTACCAGATCGTCGCGTAAATCGTACGCAACAGTTGCTTTTCAAGGCTTTGTTAGAGCTAGCGCAAGAAAAGCACTACGACAAAATTACGGTACAAAATATGGTTCTCTGAGGTATTGTGTAGGTAACTAGGAATGAATTCCCAGCCTGATACGGAAAACGTGATAAATCACGTTAAAGTTACGGCATTTAACCTGTTT
>ENA-ORXT01000299-ORXT01000299.1-marine-metagenome-genome-assembly--contig:-NODE-299-length-82432-cov-6.321073_pt1 | contig 82432 bp, 64 predicted proteins | sample MGYA00237868_ERZ511482 | MGnify/ENA metagenome assembly ERZ511482 | reverse complement strand
CAGGCAGAAAGCCCAATTTGAATTAGTAAAGAGGGACGGTGGCTTAGCAGCTTTGGAATCTGTAGCTCTTAGCAATAGTAATCAAATGGCAAGAATCCACGCCATATGGGGCATTGGACAATATGCGAGAAAAGAAAAGTCTCATGCTAAAATATTTGTAGGTCTTCTATCTGACCCTGATGCAGAAATAGTAGCGCAAAGTGTCAAGCTGCTCGGAGATGTAAGGTATACAGACGTAGGTGCAGAAGTAATCGAACTTTTAGGAAATGATAATGAAAGAGTAAAATTCTTTGCTGCTGAAGCATTAGGAAGAATGGAAGATAAGAATGCAGTACAGCCGTTACTAAAAATGCTCCAACAAAACAATGATGAAGATGCCTGGTTAAGGCATGCCGGTTGTTATGCTTTGTTTAGGATCGGTGAAGCAGAGCCATTAGTAGCTTTGAAGGATAGTCCTGACAGATCACTTAGGATTGCCGCCGTAGTAACGCTCAGAAGATTAAAAAATGAAGGAGTTGCGAGTTTCTTAAATGATAAAGATGATTACATAGTCGCAGAAGCAGCAAGAGCTATCAATGATGACCTATCTATCCCTGGAGCAATAGGCGCACTTGCAGACCTCCTAAAAACTACCAAGTCTACTAATGAAGTGATCATCAGACGGGCGATCAATGCAAATCTAAGAGCTGGTAAAGAGAAGAATATCGAGACATTGGTGAGTTACATTAATAACGTCGCAGCACCTGGAGCGATGAGAGCTGAGGCAATGGCGGCTCTTGCAACATGGGCGAGCCCGTCGGAGACAGATCGAGTAGATGGAAGATATCGTGGTAAAATATCAAGAGATGCAGCGCCAGCAAATAAGGCATTGCTACCTCTCATAGATGGGCTCCTTAAAGATAAGGATCCGGATATGCAGATAGCGGTGAGTAAGGCAGTAGAAAGACTGGATATCAAGGATGCGGAGTCATCTGTGATGGAGCAGTTTAAGACAAATAGTTCTGTCGATGTGAGAGCGAGTATGCTGAGGGCCTTGGCGGGAATCGGTGCTAGTGGACTAGATGAAGCCTTAGAAGTGGGGTTAGCGGATAAGAGCTCTACCGTCAGAGCTATGGCCTTAGAATTACTGCCAGACTCTGATATCGATGATGATGTGGCGATCACTCTATTCGAGAAGATAATGGATATTGGGTCGGTCAAAGAAAAGCAATCAGCGGTAAATTCTCTTGGAAGAATGACATCTAGTGCAGCTGGAGACTTTCTTAAAAAATTATTTTCGGATTATGTAGGTACTCAAAACGAGACTGCTATTCAACTAGACATCATAGAGGCGATGGAGGCAAATGGTAGCGATAGTCATATGAAGTTGGTGAAGGATCACGAGCAGAAAATAAATGCAGAGGATAAGTATGCCTCTTTTAAAGTAGCACTAGATGGTGGGCGAAGAAGTAATGGGAGGCAGGTATTTTATGAAAATAAGGCTGCGCAATGTGTGAGATGTCATTCTATATTCGAGTATGGAGGGGATGCTGGGCCAAGCCTTACCGGTATAGGAGACAGGATGAGCAAAGCAGAAATATTAGAGTCCTTACTAGAGCCAAGTAAAACCATAGCTGCAGGCTATGGAATCGTATCTCTCGAACTAAATGATGGTGAGTCTGTAGCTGGTTTTTTCATCGAAGAAGACGAAGCCAATCTCAGCATAAAGCAAGGCAAGGAAGAAACTATCAAGATCAGTAAATCTGATATAAAGACTAGGACAGATATACCATCGAGTATGCCATCAGTGGAGCATGTCATAAGCAAGCGACAGATAAGAGATCTGGTAGAATTTCTTTCTGGAATCAAGATGGATAGTTAAAGAATTATTAATTGTACGAGCACTGACAAATAGCCAATATCAAGAGTTCTTGATATTGGCTATTTTTGTCATATGAATATCACCCTTAAATTTATTTGTGTTTTGTCGTTGTTGTTTTTATCGGTTTACGGTATTTCCCAAGAATCGAATAGAGCACAAACAATCATAGACAAAGCCATCATCGCTCATGGAGGAGATGCATATGATGATGTCTCTGTAGGTTTTACCTTTAGGAAAAAGGAGTACAGTATTGAACTCGATAAAGGCGCTTACAAATATTCCAGATCATACAAAGATACAACTGGATTTATACAAGATGTTCTTACTAATGACGGATTCGAGAGAAAACTAGATGGACATCTAATAGCGCTCAGTGATAAAGACGAGAGGAGGTATTCTAATTCTTTGAACTCCGTATGCTACTTCGCCATGCTACCCAATGGGCTCAATGATACAGCTGTCAAAAAATCAATGATAGGTCTCAATAAGATAGATGGTCAGAAATATCACGTGATCAAGATATCATTTGCTGAAGAGGGTGGCGGCGATGACCACGACGATGAGTATGTCTATTGGATAAATCAGAAAACAAACACAGTAGATTTTTTAGCTTATTCTTTTCATGTGAATGGAGGTGGTGTGAGATTTAGAGCCGCCATGGAGCCAGTAGTTGTGGATGGTGTCAGATTCCAGAACTATGTCAACTATAAACATTCTAAAAAGGATACGCCCATAGATAGCCTACCATTCTACTATGTGCAAGGTGAGCTCACTAAGCTCTCTGAGATCATCAATGAGAATGTTAGGGAGTTGAATTAATTTTTAATTCTCCCCAATTGCAGCGGCTTAAAAACATAATCGATAGTCGAGGTTTGTAACGTTTGTAATCTTGATTCTACATGTTTACTATTTACAAATCACTAATCAAGCAATCAACTAAATCACTCCATCAACCAAGGATAAGCTAATGCAAATGACTTGCGCCAAGTAACATGCCAGTGTCCTTCTCCTGGAATCAATTCAAATTTCAAATTGCCCTCACTCATACCAAGAGCTTTAAATCTTTCATAAATATCCTCGGCGTGAGGTATCATGATTCTTCCTTCATGTTCACCTACGCTCACGAATATTTTCTTTCCGGATAGCTGATCTGAGCTGAGTTGCATTGCTAATAGGCGCTCATGGTCTACCCACATAGCGGGTGATTGTATGACTGCATTCCCAAATACTTCAGGATGCTTCATAAGCATGTAGTAGGCCATCATGCCACTACGAGATATACCTCCAATAGTTGTTGCAGTTGCGTGGGGTATGGTACGATAGGTAGAATCTACCCAGCTTTTAAGATCTGTACTTACCCATTTTGCGAAGGTTTCTCCATGCGCATCAGGATTATCATCATTGATCCATGGAGTGTATTCTGCATCTCTATCTTCTGCTTGGTTGATACCAATGACAATAGCCGTCTGCTTGCCAGACTTAGAGGCGGCATTGATCACTTCGTCTATCTGCCACTCAGGTCCCATGTTTTCTAGGTCGTTGAAAGATGACTCCCCATCCATGAAGTACATGACTGGATATCTAGTCGTAGCGTCTTTCTCATAATTAGGTGGTACGTATATGTGTATGGTTTTCTTCTCATTACGATATCCGACGAGTATAGAATCTCTCAGTACAGTGACTGTAGGAGAAGAAGTATCAACTAAGTTTTCATAAAATGCTGCTCTTCTCTTATCCTCCTGATGTTTTCCATAAAACTTATAGGCACCAAACAATCCAAAAAGAAAAAAGCCAAAACCGAATATCTTAAGAAGTCGTTTTACCATGAGTTATATTTGAAATTAAATTAATCAATAGTCAGGATAAAATACATAATACACTATGATGACTTAATTTCAACGTATCGTCTTACTATGATTTACATTTAATAAATTACAGGTATGAAAATTATTTATTTTTTACTGCTTGGTTTGTTAGTCATGAGCTGTGACACAACCAAAGAAATCAAACCTATCGCCGAGAATGAATACCGGTATCTGGCTTTAGGTGATTCTTATACGATAGGAGAGAGCGTAAGCGAATCAGGTAGATGGCCAGCACAACTCAGGGATTCCTTAGAGGCTAGAGGTAATACGTTTGGAGCATACAAGATCATTGCTAAGACTGGGTGGAGGACAGATGACCTATCCAATGCTATGGATAGAGAGAATCTCACAAATGATTATAACTTAGTTTCTTTACTCATCGGGGTAAATAATCAGTTCCAAGGTAGATCCGTAGAGGATTATAAGCCCGAGTTTGAAGCGCTACTGAATCGAGCGGTTACCTTGGCTGGAGGAGAGAAAGAAAATGTGATCGTAGTATCGATACCAGATTATGCTTTTACGCCATTTGGACAGGGGCGTAACAGTAGTAAGATCACAGAGGAATTGATTATTTATAACAATGCATGTAAGCAAATAACTATTGATAACGATATAAAGCATATAGACATCACGCCCATCTCATTAAGAGGAATCGATGAACCAAATTTAGTAGCATCAGATGGACTGCATCCGTCGGCTGATCAATATACTTTGTGGGTTAGAGAAATATTAGATCAGTATTTTAACTGACTACAGTGATACTCTTGTCAATTTCCTCTAATTGTTTTTCTACAGACAAGATCCTAGATTCTAGATCAGCTATTTTTTCTCCCTCTTTATCTAGGTGAGTATCAAATTCGTTAAAGTTATTATCGATTCTGCTCTTGATCTTTTCGATATAAGACTTTAGTTTTTCGCCTACTTCGAAGCGCAGTTTCTCTCTACCTTTTTCGATTTCACTTTTAAAACCACTTAGTATCTTTCTTTTTTTGAGGCCTACAGTCACTCCCGCAAACATTAGTCCGACAGTCGTCAATATACCGCCTGTAATATCAAATACCATCCCGTTGGTCACCGTGGCGAGTATTACACCTACAATGGCAATTCCTCCTCCTGCTGCCAGGTTGGGAGCCATATTGCCCGACTCAGACGAAAGCGACTCATCATAAAAATTTTCTGTAGTAGCGAGAAATTTTGCGAATGCATTTTGGAGGTCTCTCAATACATTAGCTCTACGTTCTGCGATGTCGCTAAATATTTCATGGTTATCTTTTAAGATCGTTTCGCTATTCCTGATCTTAAGGTCTATGATCTTGCCCATGTCTTGTATACTCTCTGCAATATCTACTACGCCATTATTCAACTTCTCTTTGAGTTTGTAGTTTAGCTCCTGTTCAAAATCCTTAACCATCTTACCTAACCACTCTTTAGGTCCTTTATCCATACTGAGCATCGATTTGAAGGAACGTTTGATCAGTGGGAAGAAGGATAGTCCCGAGCCTAGTTCGTCTTCCTTTTTTCTAGTGATACGATCATACTCACTGATCAAGTTTTCTATTAGTAGATCTACTTGTTTAGATGATTTTACTTTTTGTGTTTCTAGGGATTCTTTGATGTCGGTTCTAAATCTCTCATCAGCCTCATACTGTTCTTTCCTTATAACAAGGCCCTTGAATATTTTGTCATTGATCGTGCTTGCTGTGGAGATATTATTCTTGAGCTTTAATAATGGAGCTTTTCCTCCTGTTATATTTTCAGCTATATAATCTCTTAAGACAGGATACCCACTTTGATCATGTTTACCTTCTAGTTCCATTTTAGCAGAGACGGCAAATATATTTGGGTCACTGATTCCTTTCTTTATAGCGTGTTCTTTGACACCAGCTAAATTGGTTACTAGGTCGGCAGGAACCATCAAGTCCTTTTGCTGGAGAATGAACACTATTTTCTTGCGCCACTCATCTTGGATATAATCAAAGAACTCCCATGAGGATTGTCGATAAGGATTTTTAGATTCGAATACGAATACGATCAAGTCTGATGCTGGAATGAATCTCTCCGTTATCTCCTGATGATGTTTTACTATCGTATTGGTGCCAGGTGTGTCTACTACGGCTATTTCTTTGAGGACGTCTATTGGTAAGTATATTTTCTTCAGGTATTCATTGACGGACTCTTCTCGCTCTGGGGTGCCATAGAGTATTTGCTGTATGGTATCGGTCATAGGAGAGGCTGCAACTTTACAGATCTCTTTACCCGTATCTAGGAGTGCATTTATGAAACTTGACTTCCCTGCTTTTACTTCTCCTACTATTACGAACATAAACGGCTCGGTTATCCTATCCATCAGGTCACCTACGGTAGTTTCTAGTTCTTTGTGATTAATATCTTTTGTGATCTGGTGTAGATCAGAGATGATAGTTTCAACCTTGTTTTTTTGCTGATCGAGGTCAGCGCTTGTAAGTATATTCATTTGTTTGGCTACACACTTAAGACGTGGGAGATTCGATGAGTTACAAATTTAGGAAAGATAAGTGAGCGAAGCTTTACCCGTGCAAAATAGAAGATCAAGTATGCTTAGGTTGGGCAGATAACCATGATTTTCTTCAAAGACCTGAGAGTAGGGTAGAAGGCTGCTGTTAAAATTGCTATAATTATTGGGTTTTAGCATATTTCTTGCATCATGAGTTTTTTCATTACTACTTTCTTTTTGATAAGTGGAAGTCATTATTATTTGGATGTCCATTTCTATAAATTTCAAAACCCAATCCAGTATCGCGTAATTAAATGCAAATAGGTGTTTACCAGAGTGCTTATACAGTTGTTCTATATCAGAATATAGATGATCGAAGTAAGGTGCACTACCATAACTACTTTTGATAGATCTTAAATGAAGTTTCTTCCAGTCTGTATCAAAACTCATTGTTACTTCCTTGATCGGCATTTTTTCATTTTTCCCTTTACTAAGTGGTATACTGAGGGTCAATGGTCCTTGTGCGCTATCGATGATACATCGATTTCTAAATCCCTGCTTTTGATAATTCTCATGAGCTTCCAGATAGACATATTTACATCCTATCATGGCTACATAGCTGCTGATAGGCGCAAAGAATTGATTTTCGGTGAGATACGAATTCATAAATTTTAATATGACAAGTTAATAGATTAAAAGTAATAGATCAATACATATTACTAATAATTGTTATGTATATTACATTGATTTTCTGTTAATTAAGGAATTTGAAGGTGAACATTTACAAAATTAGGTTAAGCTTATTCATATTTAGCTTCTTGTCAGCATTTTATATGGTAGGGCAACAGATCAATGTTACCCCATCTTCCATGAAAAATTCGCATGTCATAGATAAAGCTGCTAGTAACTATCAGCTAGTTGAGATTAAATTATCTGAAATCAAGAATCTTAAATCGAGGTCAGGACAACTCACCATAAATTTATCGATAGATGAAAAGAAGACTTGGGACTTAGAATTAGAGGATTCTCAGATTTTATCCTCCAATGCAGACTTGCGATTATTAGCTGATGGTTCTGAGCTTAAAATTCCAGCACTAGCACTTAACACCTATCATGGTCATGTAGATGGTTATCCTAACTCCGTGACGGCTGTTACGCTTTCTGATGACTACTTATCAGTCTATGTTGCATTGTCTAATGAATCATATATTCTAGAACCACTGCGCCTGTATGAGCTAGATGCGAGAGCTGACCAGTTTATATTTTATAATCTTAAAGATATAGATCCTTCAAATGTATACCATTGTAAAAAGACTGAACTTTTATCTGAAATAAACGAAAAAGCTGCATCAACAAGGAGTCAAGAAATTGCTTGTTTTGATCTAGAACTTGCCATAGCGGTAGATCATCTTATGTATGCAGCTGAGGGAAGTAATGCAGGAAATGTACTAAATAGTCTAGCGGCTATTTATAATCTTGTAAGCTTAGACTTTGATAATGAATTTAATCATCAACTAAATGTCAGGATCAAAGAAGTCGTTATAGCCACTTGTGCCTCATGTGATCCTTGGAGTAAGACTAGCAATGTAGGGCACGCTTTGGATGCGATCAGGAGTTGGGGGGAGAACGGAGGATTCAATGAGACATACGATATTGGTATTTATTGGACGACTAAAGTGTATGATGATAACTTTGCAGGACTAGCTTACCAAGATCAGATATGTGGTGTGCAACGGTACATAGCTGTCAGAAAATATACGCCCAATAATCAGGCACTACGCATCATGATGTCTCACGAGATGGGTCACTCTCTTGGGTGTGGACATAATTATGAGATAGGCAGTGCATGCAACAGTAATCCTGGAAGAGGACCAAGGATCATGGACCCCGTCGTGGATGCTGCATCTGTTGGATGGACTAACGGTTCTCAATCTTGCGATATGAACTCTATTGCTGTCGTCAATGCAAAGATCGGTTCTGCAAATTGTTTACAGGCATGCGCCTTTATTAGTTGTTCTTCTATTACTGACCTTAATGTCAATAGTGTGACGCAAAACGGAATAAGTGCTAGCTGGTCTGGTACTGCCTCCAACTATTTAGTAAGGGTAAAAAAAGAAGGTGATAGTAATTACCTATATAGCGCAAATACCTCTTCTAACTCAGTCAATGTAAACGTTAACCTGGATTATTGTGAGCAATATCATGTCAGCGTCAAAGCCTTATGTGGAGGGGCTAATAATCCTGCAGCCATTACAGAGATAGTTGAGATAAGCGGAGGTACGAATATGGATATTTTATACGTAGAGCCTAAGAATTGTGATAACGGGACCTACGATCTAGAAGTCATAGTAGCATATGAGAATACGGTTCCAGGTGGTTTTAGAGTTGTGGCTAATGGAAGTATGCAGATATTTTCTTACTCGTCAAGCCCTCAGACAGTTACCCTCATTGGGATAAATGGAGCTAATAATTCTAATGCTCTGCTAGAAGCATATGGTACATCAAAAAGTGATCTCGCATGCCGAGGTACGACTAGGTATACAGAGCCTAATAGCAATTGTGATATTGTGATATGTGAAAACTTCAATAGTTGTCAGTTGCCATATCAGTGGACTGCTACTAGTTCTAATAGTACTGTATTCTCAGAGAATTTTGAATGGAAATTTAATGATGGTGCTCGGACTATATTAAACTATGGAGCAGCTAATAATGCCTCCACTAATTTGACCATTGATGGTACTTGCGCAGCCTACTTTGATGACGATATATTCATGAACAATACTTATACTGGCAATATAACTTTGGAGTCAAGATCATATGACCTTTCTAATTTGTCCAATGTAATGCTAGAGCTTGATTATAATTTTCACAAGTTTGAAGAAGGGAAGATGACTAATAACTCTAGCGAGTTTAGTATTGATATTTATAATGGTTCGACTTGGACTAACGTGATGTTTGATAATAATGATAACTGTCCTTGGTTCAATGTATGGGCGAGTAACTGTACTACTAATTTTGTTATGGATATTTCGAGCTTTTCGAGCAACCAGTTCAAAGTAAGATTAAACTATACGGATGGCAATAGTGGTGATTGGACAGGGATGATCATGATAGATAATTTTAAGGTTAAAGGAGTGCAACTGCCGGTACTCGACCTTAAGATCATAGATTTTCAAGGAAAGCTAAATGAGGATGAAGTAGAGCTGGAATGGAAGATAGAATTAGACGAAAGTTTTTCTCATTACGTGATAGAACGGTCCTCTGATGGAAAGAATTTTGATGTGCTGGGAGAGCTAGATAGCGGATCGGAGTACATAGATACGCATCCATTTACAGGACCCAATTACTACAAACTTATCATGTATGACAATGATGGTGGTCGCCTAGAATCCGATATGGTCATGATAGAAAATGATGTTATAGAACAAATAACCTTATACCCTAATCCTGCTAAGTCTGATGAAGTCACCTTGCTAAATAGCACTAGTGTAAGATATGATCGGCTAGTAATCTATAGTATAGATGGCCGTCAAGTACAGACTTTAAGTTTAAATAATGATGATTTAGTAAACATAGATATATCTGGTTTGCAAGAAGGAATTTATCTAGTCAAGCTGAGTAATAGTTCTTCTTATCAAACAATGCGGCTAGTTAGATTATAAGACAGACTAGTGTAACTTGCCCATCCTTATGGCAAAGTATATTTATCCCAATATCCCTTCATCGCTGATCACTAAACCACCTAGTGAGCAACTGAGACTTAGCATTTGTATACCCTGCTATAATGAGCAAGATATATCATCGACTATTCTGAGCTTACTAGCTTGTCAGTCCATAGAAGGCCAAGTAGAGGTCATCATATTGATCAATGAATCCTCAGAAGATAAGTCATCCATCACTGCCCAAAATTTAAGTTCCTACGAAGAATGTGAAAGGCTATACGATGCCTGTAGAGCAAAAGGGATTGCTTTATATCCAATAATTGTAAGTCAGATCACTCTCAAAAAAGCTGGCGTGGGTTATGCAAGAAGACTGTCAATGGACGAAGCCTGTAGCCGGTTCAATACTATTGAGAAAGAACGAGGAATCATCGTATGTCTTGACGCAGATTCATTGGTTTCTAGTAATTATCTTGTTGAGCTAATACATTTTTTTAATCGTAATCAAGGGCTGTCGGCGTGTAGTATAGCTTTTGCGCACAACTTGGATATAGTGCAGGACGAAAAAATTAAAAACGCTATCTGTGACTACGAATCGCACCTGAGGTATTTTGTAAATATGCAGCGATTGATCAGTCTTCCATTTGCATACCAGACGGTGGGCAGTGCGATGGCGGTCACTGCTAAGTCATATCAGAAACATGGAGGTATGAATACGCGCAAGGCCGGAGAAGACTTTTATTTTCTTCATAAATTTATTAAGAATGATCTTGTAGGTGAGCTGAATACTGCTTGTGTATACCCATCGTCTAGGGTTTCTGATAGAGTACCGTTTGGCACAGGTAAGGCAGTAGGGGATATCGTAGGATCACTACAAAGTTACAAGACTTATGATCCTAGGTCATTTGCAGAAATAGATAAATTAGTACGATCATTGCCTGACATATATACTCAAGGTCAAGCTTCAGAATTTGCACTGTCTAATTTTTCCGACACGCTTAGAGAATATTTGATAAGTGTAAATTTTAAGGACAAGATCGTAGAGATCAAGTCAAATACTACAGATTATGTTTCCTTTCGCAAAAGATTCTTTCAATGGTTTGATGCTTTCCGACTGATGAAATGTCTGCACTTTATGAGAGATCATTATTATTCTAATATAGAAGTTGCCGACGCTATGAAAACGCTGTTTGTAAAATTAGATTTAGGTTGGAAAGATAATAAATATGAAAACTTGATAACATTGAGAACTTATGATAATAGCTACTTGAATAAAAATTAGTTTGACTAGGTAAGATGTAGTCTAGTGATAACTACTTTCAAATTGAACCCAAGAACCCTTGGATAGAATATACGTTCAAAAAAAAGTATTAAAAGCGATAAAATTACTAATGCAATGCAGCTTTGATCTCTAATCCTTCGATGACCTCACTCTCACGCTCTACCCACCATGCGAGTCTATCATAGACTTTATCTTCTGGGAAATAGTTAAGCGCCATCTTGACGAATATATGCCCATGTTTAGCTTCACTCGCCCAAAGCATTTTATAGAATTTCTTCATCTCTCCATCTTCTAGCGCATCAGCCACCATCTTGAATCGCTCAGCACCTCTTGTTTCTACTATGGAAGCAATGAGTAACCTATCCATAAGTCGCTCTTCTCTGCCCGAGTGACATTGTTTGATGAGCCTTTTTACATAGAGATCTTCTGTCATAGCTGCGTTGAGCTCTACACCGCGAGATTGCATTAGCTCGTATACTTGTTGGAAGTGTTCTAGCTCTTCGATCCCCGTTGCTATCAGCTCGGGTATGATCGCTGACCTATCAGGATACTTAGCTACGAAACTCATGGCCATGGCAGATGCCTTACGTTCACAATCTGCATGATCTTGTAAGAAAGAGTCAAAATCTTCCATTACCGCATTAAGCCACTCTTGCTTACTAGGAATAGCAACATCTAAATTGAGCTTCATAAATCAAATGTAATAGTTGTTGAAAGCATTCTAAGAAGCTTTCAAATTCTTTTATTCAGTAACATAGCCAAGTACGTTACATAGGAGAAGTGAGCTTAAAAACTGGATTTGAAGGAAAAATAAAGAATAATCAAAAGAACTAGGGTAATAATCCCAACTATCATGAAGAACTTACGTTCTTGTTCCTTGAGTTTTTTCTCTCTTTTTGCCTTTCTTCTTGTTTTAGCCATAGTCTAAGTATCTGTTTCGGTAACTAAAATAACGGAATCAAATAGAAAATCAAATTGAACTGATTTAATAATGTAGGATTTATTGATTTGCAAGAGCCTGATCGTCTAAATATTGCTCTTTTAGAATTTCTTACAACATGACTTATAAGAAGTATCAGATAGGTATATTGAGATAGGAGGTGATCGCTATATTAACAATTTACTACAATTGCCAATAGATATTCTATGCGATAGATTGATAGAATTCTGTTATTCTTTCGTCCACTTTTATATCATTAGGCATAAGCTTTTTCTTCAATATGATGCCTTCTAAAGTAGTACATCTACTCAGTGCAACGTACGTCTGCCCATATTCGAAAGCTCCTCTACCAAGGTCAATTATTACTTTCTCAAAGGTCTGTCCCTGACTCTTATGTATCGTGATTGCCCATGCTAATCGTAACGGATACTGTTTATAGACTCCGATTATATCAGAATTTAGTTTTCCAGCAGCTTGATCATATCGATACTTAATGATCTCCCACTCCAGTGGTTGCACATCTATAATTGCTTCATCACCATTTTTCTGTTCTATCATGACCTTGATCTCTCGCTCACTTAGCGCAGTGATTCGGCCTATCGTACCATTAACAAATCTCTTATCCGGATCATTCTTGACGAACATCACCTGTGCCCCGATCTTAAGTTTTAAGATAGCCTCAGCTGGATACTTGCTTGGGTTAAACATTCCTTTGACGCTAGCGGTATAAGTTATTTCTGGCTGATCTATAGCATTTAGTTTTTTAGCATTTAGAGAATTCACCGTAGCATTAGTAGAAGAGAGGGTTATATAAAAGTCTGTGGTAGACTCATCGATTTCTTCCACATATCTTTCGTTGAGTTCTTCTATGTCATCATAGTCTATATCTCTCTTTCTTACTCGGTCTAGTAGATTGACAAATCCTCTATTGTCTTGACGATAGACATGTGTTAGTTCGATAGTGTGTACATCTATCTCTTGCTGCACTACACGAGACGAAAAGAAATAGGGGGAATCATACTCTTGGGTCAGGATAAGCCTTTCTTCAGGAGTAGCGATTATAGGCGGGAGCTGAAATAGATCTCCATAGAAGATCATCTGCACACCCCCAAAAGGAAGATCTATACCTCGATTATTTCGTAAGAATAAATCTATATTATCCATCATATCTGCTCTTACCATGGATATCTCATCGATGACAATGGTTTCTACATTAGCAAACAATTTCCAATTTCTTCGTCTGCCCAGCTCTGAAGGGTCAAGCATTTTAGGTGGAAACCCAAAAAAGGAGTGTATTGTCTGTCCTCTCACATTAAGGGCCGCAATACCTGTAGGTGCTAAGACTGCTGTCTTCTTTTTAGTAGTTTTTCTATAGATGCTCAGCAAGGTGGATTTACCAGTCCCAGCCTTACCAGTGATGAAATAATGCCCTCTACTATGCTCCATCTCTTGAATGGCTGCATTAAACTCTGGAGAGAGCGTTAGAGGAGCTTTTATAGGATTTAATTTGTTGATAATTGAATTGATGGTCTTGGAGTCAAATATCTTACTTTTGCGGCCATGAACTACACATTATCATCTTTTTATATATTAATATTTTCATTAGTGATTATTACCGAAGGTACAGCGTCACTAGGATTTAGTTCATCTCCAAGATTAATAAGCCAAAGTAAGAGTACGCTAAACATTAAGTGGGAGACAGATGCGATGAGTAATGGTTATTATCGAACGAGTACTTATCCTCAAATTATCAATGAACAAGATGTGTTTGTTAAGTTCACAGAAGGGGAGCAAAGCTCTTTTAATTTGATACTTGATGAGTTGCAAAATGATAAATTCTATTATTTCCAATCGGTGAATATCGTGGATGGAGATACGTTACTTAGCGAGATAGAATTATACAGCCTAGCATCAAATTCCTCAGGAGAGATAGAGGTCTATTTTAACAATGATATAGACAGATCGATTTCTAATGGCACGTTCCCTCATGGAGCTACAGCGGCAGAACTAGAAGCATCTATATTGGATAAGATAAATGCGGCGACGGCGAGTATAGATTACTGTATTTACAATACAAATAGAAAATCAATAGTCGATGCTTTAGTAGCGGCAAGTGAGCGAGGGGTACGCATCAGAGTTATATATAATGAAAAGTCGGAGAGTTCTAATCAAGGCTTTGAGCGGTCATTACCATTCAACATCGTCGAGAGAAAAGGGGATGGGCTGATGCATAATAAATTTTTGATCATCGATGTGGAGGATGTAGATAGGTCATGGGTGATGTCGGGGTCGACTAATTTTACGGAATTGCAACTGGACGAAGATCCTAACCATACCATATTCATACAAGATCAAAACTTAGCTAAGGCTTATGAGATAGAATTCGAAGAAATGTGGGGGAGTAAGAGCGCTACACCAGATGCTAGTCAGGCCAAATTTGGTGTCAATAAGACAGATAATACCCCACATGAATTCATGGTGGGTGGTAAGCTGATCGAGCTATACTTTTCACCAACGGATAAGGTATCTCAAAACATAAATAATGCCCTCACCTCTGCTACTAAGTCTATAGATGCTGCACTTTTGATTTTCACTAAGTGGGAAACAAGAGATGCCTTAGAAGGTGAGTTAGCAGAAGGTACCAGATTCAGAGCTATCGTAGAAGATCAAGAAAATTCTGATGAGATTATTGGGGCATTAACAGCAAAGGGAGCGACTATATCTGGTCATCCTCAGGAGACGCAGATGCACCATAAGTATGCTATCATAGACGAGTCCTTGCAGAATGCTAATAGTAAGGTGGTCACAGGGTCTCACAACTGGACACACTCTGCTGATATAAGACATGATGAGAATCTGCTTATCATACATGATGCAGAGATCGCTAACTGGTTTCAGCAAGAGTGGAATGCTAGATGGGCTGAGCAGCCAACTGCCGTTATCGACCTAGAGAAGAGTACAAGATTAATATCTTATCCTAACCCAGCAGATGATCATGTGATCATGATCACAGATAAAAAAGTAAATGAGTATAAAATATTTGATATTCGTGGTGCTCTAATATTAACGGTAGATAATGATTCTAATCAAAAGGAACAATTATTGGATATATCAGGTTTAGAAAGCGGGTCGTATTTTATTATTGGAAAAAATCCTGATGGAGATCGATCGATCAATACATTCATAAAGATTTAATATTAACCAAAGTGTCTGCATTTCAATTTAAAAAATTCTTAGTCCATCAAGAAAAAAACCCAATGAAAGTTGGTACAGATGGGATATTGTTGGGAGCATGGGTGGACTGCAGTGGGGCCACAAGGGCACTTGATGTAGGTACTGGTACTGGACTGATCGCCCTGATGCTAGCACAGAAATCAGCAGATCTACAAGTAGATGGGGTAGAGATAAATGAAGTAGCGCATCTCGAGGCGCTAGATAATGTCAGAGAGTCTAGTTTTGATACTCGGATAAAAATTTATAATAGTTCTATCCAAGATTTTGCGTCTGACACCAAGGAAAAATATGATCTTATCGTGAGTAACCCGCCCTTTTTTACTGGTGGTACGATGAGCAACAATATGGACAAGCAGTTGATTCGTCATACGGTGAAACTATCTCATGCTGATCTGCTGAGGTCTGTGAGTTCGCTTATAACTGCGGAAGGTAGATTTGCTGTTATAGTACCTTACCTAGAAGGTCTGAGATTTATTGAGATAGCTGAAACATACAATCTCCACCTATCCAAAAAAACGCTTGTTAGATCCGGCGAAGGGACTAAGATCGTAAGGTTGCTACTTTGTTTTACAAAATCTAAAGTGAAGGAAGCAGAAGAAACTGACTTTTATCTCTATGATGAAGATAAGAATAGAAGTACGGACTTCAGAGAACTTACCAAGGACTTCTATCTGACGTAAGAGCAAAAAAAAAGGAAGTGATGATCACTTCCTCTTTTTGGTTAGTTTGAATTTGTCGGAGTGCTACTAAGTATCTTTCTTGCCGCTTTAAGTATCGTTTGATCTTCTATGTTTACAATTCCTCCATGCGGTCCAGGTTGTCTGTGCTCGTCTACGATTGTTCCATTGTTATACTTTTTAGCTCCAAAATAATTTCTTACAGTTTGTTCATCAATGTTAAGGTCATTGGCAATTTTAGATACACTGCCAGTAGGTAAGGAGTGCTTTATCTTTCTTAATTCATTGAAGGTTATATTCATATAAAAACAAATTTAGATTTTTGATGAAATAAAATTCTTTCAATTATTAATTTAATAAAATAAATCAACAGAATAAACTAAAAATGAAAATTATTTGAAGTGATAAGTGATGAATAGTAGAATTAAAGTCGGAATGATGATTTAGCAAAGCTAATAGAAGATAGGATTAGGCATAAAAAAAGCCCATGTTTTAGGAAAACACGGGCATTACTCAATTTAATAACCAAAACTCATATATCCCTTTATTTCCAAATTCTATGCCATATGGAAGCTTTGCCTTATATGAAGCAAAAAAAAAGCTCCGACCTTTGTCGGAGCAAAACGAATTTTACAATTAATAACCAAAACTTACACAATTCAAATATATAACATATTACTTAATTAAGTAATATATAATCATCACTTTATCAGGTGTTTGATTATAATTATTTATCTAGATGTATAAGGATTTGTGTACTAGCAGCTAAGAGAGGAATACAATAAAAGTAGCTATGTGTTAAAGTTTATATTTTTTTATGCAAGCCTTTATTTGATACTTTATTTCAATCTTTTATAGGATTAATAGAATGTATTACGGTCAATTAATACAAACGTTAGATAATTATTAAAACCATAAAAAGATATATAACTGAAAGTGAGCCTATTATACAGATCACCTACTTATAAGAATGGAGAAGAAGTCTAGTTATTTAGATGTTTTGGACTGGATTACTCAAAATAGAGCAAAAAAAAAGCTTCGACCTTTGTCGAAGCAAAACGAATTTTACAATTAATAACCAAAACTTACACAATTCAAATATATAACATATTACTTAATTTTGCAATATGTAATTAATTCTATTTCAGCTATTTAATTAAAATTAATTTCTGAAATGTATAAAGGATTGGTAGTGAGAATCTAAGAAAAGACCGAGGCTTTAATAATGAAAAGATTATAGAAATATATTTTTAGGAATACGCTCGATCAAGCCATTCTCTTTCATTTTTTCAAGCATAAAGTTGATGGTTTGCTTGCCTTTACCTCCAAGGTCTAGTGAATATTCATTGACATAAAGGTCGATATGCGATTTCATAACCTCGGTATCCATCTCTTGAGCATACTTTCTACAGTATTCAAGAGCTTCTTTTTCATTTGCGTAGGCATACTTGATACTTTCTTGGATGGCATTGGATATATCCCTCTGTAACTCCTTATCAAGACTTTTACTGGCTACAATGCCACCTAGCGGTATCGGAAGACCTGTCGACGCCTCCCATTCTTCTCCTAAGTCGGATATTTTTTTGAATCCATTATCGGCATAGGTAAATCTAGTCTCATGAATAACTAGACCCAGATCAGCATATCCCGCAGTTAGTTTTGATTCTATATTCGAGAATAGGGTTTCTTCTTTATGGGTAATGTTAGGGTATAAAGTGGAAAGTAAAAAGTTAGCTGTAGTATGTTTGCCAGGAATCAAGCAGTGATAATCAGATTCTGTTGATATGGAGGATAAGGACTTACTTATGATCAACGGTCCACAACCTTCTCCTAGGGCACTTCCGCTATTAAGTAAGCAATACCGCGCAGCTACCTTAGCCAATAGACTAAAGCTGATTTTTGTTACATCATAAGTCGTATTAAGAGCAGCTTGATTTAATTCTTCTATATCTAGGAAGGTAAGCTCTACTTTTATATCATGACCTATTTTATTCTTGATCAGCCCATAAAACATGAAGGTATCGTTTGGACATGGTGATATGGCTAGAGTAATTTTGCGCACTTCTTTTTTCTTAATATTGCTAATACATGGATAACAAGCCTCGCGAAGATATAGTTATAGATGATCTTGTGCTATATGAGGACAATCATCTATTGATCCTTAATAAGCCAGTAGGTTTGCTCTCTCAGATGGATAAGACTGGTGATCTGTCTATCATAGAGCAAGCAGCTCAGTATATCAAGGTGAAGTTTGATAAGCCAGGTGAAGTTTTTATCAGAGCGGTACAGCGTTTGGATAGGCCAGTTAGTGGTTGTATCATACTGACGCGTACTAGCAAAGCCACAGAGCGGATGTCCAAGATCATAAAGGATAGGAAGATCCAGAAAACCTATCATGCATTAACTACTCGCAAACCGCCTAAGACTTCTGATCGCCTCATTCATCATCTCGTAAAGGATTCCTCTAAGAATAAAGTAAGTGTACATACCAGTCCAAAGTCGGAATCAAAAGAAGCAATACTAAACTATAAGTTGATCTCGGAGCAAGAAGATATTTATCGACTAGAGATAGATCTGGAAACAGGGAGACCACACCAGATCAGGGCACAACTGAGTCATATAGGTAGTCCAGTTATAGGAGATTTTAAGTATGGAGATAAGTCTAGACAGAAGGATAGGTCGATATGTCTTCATAGCCGATCTGTTAAATTTATACATCCCGTAAGAAAGACAGAGATCCTAGTAACGGCACCATATCCAGATAATCCTAATTGGGTCATTTTTAGGTAAGATCTCTTGATTGTTATTTCGAATTATTCATTGTACATTCGTCCTCGGGTGAGGGTCATACAGCCAGCTCCTTTTGAACTCCCCCAGGGCGGAAACGCAGCAAGGGTAAAAGGTTGAGCGGTCAGGTGTGATTTCTCACCTTTCTTTTTTCTCATTCTCAACAGTTATCATGAAATTTTTTATTGATACAGCTTCTCTTGACCAAATAAAAGAAGCTCAGGATCTTGGAATTTTAGATGGTGTGACTACTAATCCATCTCTGATGGCTAAAGAAGGCATATCAGGTCATGATAATATCCTTAACCACTATCGCAAGATCTGTGAGTTAGTCAAAGGAGATGTGAGTGCAGAAGTCATTTCTACAGACTTCGATGGAATGTTAAAGGAAGGTAGATTGCTATCAGATATAGCAGATAATATAGTGATCAAAGTCCCGATGATCAGAGAAGGTATCAAGGCTATTAGTTGGTTTTCTGCTAATAAAATGAAAACTAATTGTACGCTAGTTTTTTCTGCTGGTCAGGCGATTCTTGCAGCTAAAGCAGGCGCGACTTACATATCTCCATTCATAGGAAGAATAGACGATCTGAATTGGGATGGAATAGGGCTGATAGCAGAGATTGCGGATATCTACACAATGCAAGGGTATGAAACAGAGATATTAGCAGCTTCAATTCGAAATTCTAAACATATCGTGGATGCAGCAGCGGCAGGAGCAGATATCGTGACCTGTCCATTAAATTCTATTCTTGGCTTACTAAAGCATCCATTGACGGATATCGGCCTAGAGAAATTCCTCTCAGACCATCGAAAATCCAACCCAGCTTAGGTTTGATCCTAGAAATGATTTAAGAATAAAATCTTAATTGATCTGTAAGTCATTGATTCCCAATACTTCAGCTTTTTCTCAACCCACAGCTAAGGCTATGAATCTCCAAAACAGTTTCATCTCGAAAATCAAGCACCCACAACTAACTTTAACCTTCATTATTTAATCATTTCAATAGTTAAAAGTCTTTCTTTTAGGGGTTTATATATTTTTATTTGTATTATTAATATATAATTGAAATTGCACATGAGACACCTATGTAACTACACCTGCATAGATTCATTGATAAAGGAGAACCCGCTATCAATATATTCTCTTGATAATAGAGAATTGAATCGCTTATTAGGCATGGTCAAAACATGCTTATTACTATTTGTTGTTAGCTTATTCAGCCTTACAATACTTACATCACAGACTGATTTTTATAATGAGGATTTCGTAAAACTTACGGATTTAAATGATATCAAGTCATTTGTGTCGGATATGAAAGAGAATAGTATATCGGATAGATATAGAATCAATAAAACCCCAGTCGTAGAATATTATGATAAAGAGACGAAAGCCTTCAAGGGAATGAGTCTCAGCGCGGGTATGGCATCTTATGATAAGATCAATGTGATCAAGAAAAACAAGAGCTTAAAGAAATTTATTAAGATACATGGACTACAGCTTGGGAGTGCGCTATATTTTAAAAAGCCATATGCGGGGATGACACAAGGTCATCTAAAGCTGATTGCTGGAGAGCCTGATAAGGTCAAATATGCTATTGATGGCGACAGCCAGATAATCAAATTCAAATATGATAATGGTAGCGTCTATAGATTCAAGGATGGTATCTTATTGCCCATGCTTGATAAAGTCAGCAAGTCACCCATTGCGCTAAAGCAACCTTGATCATTTTGTCTACGATTTCTTGAGGCTGTTTGCTAAATTCTTGCGTGACTCGGTTAGCCAGTATTGCGCTTATGGATATGGCTTCGTGGCCTAGCAGACTAGATAGGCCGTAGATCCCTGCAGTTTCCATTTCTAGATTATGTAATTGTAGGTCTCCAACGCTCAAATCACTCAGTGCTTTTATAAGATCAGGGACAGCAGGGGCCAGTCTTAATTGTCTTCCTTGGGGGGCATAAAACCCAGTAGCCGTAACCGTATTAACGCGTTTGAATTCTTTGTCAAAACGCTCGATAAGACTTGAGCTACCACTGGTTGTAATAGGTCTTAGACCGGCAGGCATGATGAGGGATATCGCTTTACTTGTGCGCTCCTCCTGCTGACTTTCTAGATATTGATACATATGCAATAATCCTTCTATACCTACAGCCGTTTCCGAGATAACTAAGCTATCAATAGGTACAGCTGATTGGATACTTCCAGAGGTGCCGAGACGCATAAATTTTAGCGATCGTAACCTGTCTTTAATTTTTCGTGTATCAAAGTCTATATTGAATAGCGCGTCTATCTCATTGAAGACTATGTCAATATTATCGGTGCCTATGCCTGTGGATATCACACTTACAGTTGTAGTGCCTATCTCACCAGTGACCGTTCTAAACTCTCTAGATCGCCTCTCCAGTAGGATCTTATCAAAATGTTGGATGACCATATCCACTCTGTGCGGATCACCTACAGTTATGATCTTTTCGGCAAGATCACCTGGTTTGAGTTTGAGATGATATATGCTCCCATCTTCATTGAGAATTAGTTCAGACTCGGCGATAGTCGACATAAGGTTAATTATATTTGGCAATTAAAATATATATGCCACAAAAATGAAAAAGATTTATTACTTATCATCATGTTCTACCTGTCTAAGGATATTAAAAGAGTTGGGTGATGTCGATGGATTAGTACTCCAAGACATAAAGAAGGAACAGATTACGAGCAGTCAATTAGAAGAGATGAAAGAATTATCTGGCTCATACGAATCATTGTTTAGCCGTAGAGCTATGAAGTACAGGAGTATGGGACTTAATGAAATGGACCTAGTAGAAAAAGATTACAAGAAATATATTCTGGAGGAGTATACATTTCTAAAGCGTCCTGTTATGGTCTTTGATAATGAGATCTTCATAGGAAACAGTAAGAAGGTAGTTGCTGCAGCTAAGGCTAGTATATCATGAGTGGATTAAGTAAAGAGACGATTTCTGAGTGGTTGCGAGGCTTGCAGGATAATATCTGTGCAGGGTTAGAATCATACGAACTGACCGCTAGATTCAAAGAAGACAAGTGGGAGCGGGAATCAGGTGGCGGAGGCAGATCAAGAGCAATATCAGGCGAGGTCATAGAGAAAGGTGGCGTTAATTATTCTGCGGTACATGGTGAATTACCAGATAAGATACAGAAAGCATTAGGTATCACCGTAAGTGAGTTCTATGCCACAGGTGTAAGTATAGTGCTGCATCCCAAGAACCCACTTGTACCTATCATACATATGAATGTCAGGTTCTTTGAGACTAAGGGAGGTCCGTGGTGGTTTGGTGGAGGCATAGATCTGACGCCTCATTATGTGAGACCAGATGATGCGGTCTTTTTCCATCAGTCCCTCAAGGATGTGTGTGATAAAAGTGATGAGAGTTATTATCCAAAATTTAAAAAGTGGGCTGATGATTATTTCTATGTGAAACATCGATCAGAGACTAGAGGAATAGGAGGAATATTCTATGATAGATTGTCAGGAGAAGAAGATACTGCTAAAACAAATCATTTTGAGTTTATGCAAAATGTAGGGAATTCATTTTTACCTATCTACACGACGCTGCTGGATAAGAATATGGATAAGCCCTATACAGATTCACATAAGCAGTGGCAGAAGATAAGGCGAGGTAGATATGTAGAGTTTAATCTGGTCTGGGATAGAGGTACGAAGTTTGGACTAGATACTAATGGTAGGACAGAATCCATACTTATGAGTCTGCCTCCAGAAGTTAATTGGGTGTATGACCACCAAGTAGAAAAAGGCTCTGATGAAGAGAGGACCTTGAGCTTATTAAAGAAGGATATAGATTGGGTTAATCACAAAGAAGCGTGATAGGGTCACTAGTCACGGTATTACTCTTATTACCAGCTCTATCTACGATATAGATATCAAGCAAGAGCTCATTGGTAGGAAATTCTCGTGGAGCTTCGCAAGCAGGTATGATATTATCGGGAAACAGGCAGCAGGTGGTGAATAGCCTCAGTCTTATTTCACCTGAGATACCATTATTCGCACCTTGCTCCGGAATTTCTGGTATTCTAAATCGATCATAACTCTCACCTGTCCTGTTGTCTACTATGAATATGTTTTGATTTTGAGTATCCGTAATACCTCCGATATCTCCATCTCCATCCGTGAAAGAAATACTTATAAAGATCGAATCTGTATTCAGCGAGTTTTGGATCATAGAATTTTTGGAAGCCCCGATGTACTCTATTTCCGGTATAATCGGAAAATCAGGGGCGTTAGTGCAAGCAGCTATCAAACCTAACAAAAGGGCAAAGGATAAGTATTGTACTTTTGATTTCATATAGTAATAACGAATTTAGAATTTATTCATGGTCTCTGCCAATGATATTGAAGTGGGTTTTCAGGATTTTTGTTTAGGCAGTATCAGTTTTGATGAATTTGCCATCAGATTATTTAATTTTCAAGCTAGGGAAAACACTATTTATCGTGAATATCTGAGCCTGATCAACCGTGATGCCCAGAAAATACTATCTACAGAACAGATTCCTTTCTTACCTATTAATTTCTTTAAGAATCATAAGATAGTGACTACCGACTATGTAGAAGAGCAAGTCTTTAGCAGTAGTAGTACCACGGGGCAAATACCTAGCAAACATTACATCCGTTCATTAGCGCATTACACCGAGAATACAGTCAGGCTCTTTGAAAAGAAGTTGGGAAGGATATCAGATAAAATAGTGATCGGGCTACTACCATCATATCTTGAGAGGAACGACTCGTCCTTAGTCTGTATGGTTGATCATTTTGTCAAAATGACTAGTAATGAGTTAAGCGGATTCCATTTGTATGATCTTGACCAACTCCACAGGGTATTGGAATCAGCAAGCCAATCTAGAGAAGAGGTCATTCTATTCGCAGTGAGATATGCCTTGTTAGAATTGGCTGAGCAATATGAATTAGACTTAAGCCACGTCACCATAATCGAGACAGGTGGCATGAAAGGAAAGAGAGGCCCAGTTTCAAATGAAGAACTAAAAAACATAGTAGTACAAAAGCTAAAGCCTAGATCACTGATATCGGAATACGGTATGACTGAGCTGCTATCTCAGGCCTACTCGGATGATGATTTTTTATTCACTACGCCAGATAGTATGCAAGTCTTTATCACCGAGCTTAATGATCCGTTCTGTCATATGAAAGAGGGGAGAACAGGGCAGATTAATATTATAGACCTAGCTAATCTTTATAGTTGTGCATTTATAGCAACAGATGACCTAGGAGTAAAATATGGAGAAGATAAATTTCGAGTACTGGGAAGAATGGACAACAGCGAACAAAGAGGCTGTAATCTCTTGGTGGCTGATGTGATTACTTGATCAATCCCTCATATAACCAGTCTGCAAGTGCTTGACGGTTACTAGGCATTGTGAATCTCTTTTGATTGTTCTTATTCTTGATATTGGCTAGTTCTACATATACGGCAGGTGGCATAGTACGATTAAGCATAAAGAAATTACCTTCTTTGATCTTACCAGTATAGCCCCTGTTTTTCTGATGCTTGTCATACTTATGTTTGAAAGTACTGTACATATCCTTCGCCATCTGTTTTCCTTCATTACTTCCTTTACAGTATAGAAAGTAGGTATCCATTTTAAGATCTGATCGATTAGAATCAATATGTATCATGATGGCTTTTTGGTCCTTGTATCCTTTCTTTCTGTAGTGCTTGTAAAACATATTCATATCTATGGCTCTGGCATTAAGTCTTGCAAACTGTCTTGCAGGAAGTTTCTTGCCATGCACACTTCTTTCATCTGTATCACACTTGAGATACTTTTCGTCCCTGATACCATCATTTTTATCTTGTATGATCATTTCTACTATGGCCCCTCGCTGCATTAGATTTCTAGCTAGTCTGAGGGCTATGTCATATGCATACTCATCTTCGCATAAGACTTCGGTGCAGTCCTCACATAATGTTCCAGGATCTCTACCACCATGCCCGCTCACGACATAGAATACTTTTCCTTTTAGCGAATTGTCAATTTTAGAATACTCCTTATACTTGGACCCAAAAAGTGCATTATGCAATTTTATTTTTTTCTCAGGTTTGGTCTTAACAGTTGCAGGGAGCTCTTCGGTTTTTGGTTTGGCCTCAATGGTGTTATTCTTGTTTTCCTTTGTTCTATTTTCGTTATAACAATATAATTCATGATGGGGAACCCACAGGATCTTACTATCCGAATAATGCGTTTTTCTTAATCCTTTTGTTTTTAGGTCTTCATTGTATTCTTTTATTCTTACGGCTTTCTTCCAGTCTTCTATTCCAAGGGTACTTCTTATGCTTTTACCATCAAATTTGTAGATGTATACCGGTATGTTATACTTTCTGCCTGACCTTAACTGTGTCTTCTTATCCAGGTCATTGACTTCATAAAACTCTTCGATATTACAATAGTCATTAGCTAGACCATACCTTCTCAAAAGAGAATATACGCCATCTCCATTCTTAGCCTTTACAGTATGTCGCTCGTATTTTGTAGGATTAGGATAACTTAGCGAACCGAAATAAGTGCAGATTGAAAGAATGAATAATTTAAGAAACATAGAAATCGGCTTTTAAAGCGCTACAAATATAACACATTATTGTAAATAGCAATATGTATTATGTTAAAAATCAGCATTAAATGTTATTGCTATACTCAAATAGGGGTCTTCAATGAATAGTGTAAATAGAGTTTTCTTACTGCTGAAGAAGGATATTACCTTGGAATTCAGGAGTTTATATGCCGTCGGTAGCATATTACTTTACGTCATCACTACGGTGTTTATTGTTTATAAGGCCTTCAACACACTAGAACCACGGACATGGAACAGTATGTTCTGGATCCTATTCATATTCGGATCCATGAATGCTACACTTAGAAGTTTCTCTAAGATGTCTTCAGAGAATAGCCTTTTTAATTACTCTTATCTTGATCCGAGTGAGTTTGTTATCAGCAAGATCATCTTTAATCTTCTCTTCTTGCTGCTTATCGCAGTACTTACATTTGGAGTGATGTCTGTATTCTTTCCGCATCCGGTACAGGACTTTAAGTTGTTTTGCTCTGGAGCATTCATGGCTAGTTTGGGCGTGAGTATTATCTGTAGCTTCTCATCAGCTGCGGCCACCCAAGGCGCATCTAATGCAGCGATCATGAGTGTCATGAGTTTGCCGCTCACGCTTCCCATTCTACAGATAGTTATCAAGATCTCTCTCCAGTCGATGAACCAAATGAATGACAGTACGATATCTACGGATTATATGATCTTAGGCGGGATAATCCTCTTGATGCTTGGTTTCACGATCTTATTATTCCCATATTTGTGGAAGTCTTGAGCAACTAATATGAATCTTAAAAAACACTGGTACAAAATAGCTGCGGTACTGATATTACTGTATGTTCTAGTAGCAGGTTTATTGGTACCTCTCAAACCGGGTATCTATTCCACTGACCCGCCTATCCTAAGATCTTACTCGGTCAATAAAATAGCTATCGAGGGTTATAATACAAACTATGCACAAGCTGATGGCAATGTAGAAGTCTGGTTAAAGCTGGATAGTATACAAGGTATCAAAGCCGAGAATGTCACGGTAATAGATGATAATCACTTAGAAGCGACTTTCCCGATCGGTTATTCATTTCCAGAAGATAGACCCACTGGTACACTATTAGTACACAGCGCAAAAGATGGGACTGCTGTACTGCCAAATCGAAAGCTTATAAACTCGACAGATAGTAAAGGCCAATCGCTTATTGGTCGATCAACGCCTATAGTTGCGCTTCCAGATATATTTTTCACTAAACCTGGATGGCAATTTCCTTTTAGACCATTTTTGCATGAGACGATCAGGAATACATTTTTCCATGTGGCGATATGGATGGCGATGTTTTTCCTTGCCACGGTATCTTTAGTTTATTCTTTGCTTGAGCTGAGAAACCATAACTACCTGACAGACATCAAAGCGGCAAGCTTCACTTCGATCACAATATTATATGGACTTATTGGTATTGCTACTGGCTCATTATGGGCTAAGACAGCATGGGGCGTTTTTTGGACAGCTGATATAAAACTTAATATGGCTACGGTGGCTATTTTGATCTATTTGGCATATTTAATTTTGCGATCTGCGATTCAAGATCAAGACCAAAGAGCTCGGGTCTCAGCAGCCTATAATGTGTTCGCTTATGTAGCGATGATACCATTGATATTTGTCATCCCCAGATTGCCTGATACGGATAGCTTACACCCAGGAAATGGGGGCAATCCAGCCCTAGGAGGTGAGGATCTAGACAATGCACTTAGGTATGTATTTTATCCTTCGATCATAGGTTTAATACTCCTTGGTATCTGGATAAGTAATCTTAGAATAAGAGTAGAATCTCTTTTAAATAAAGAGCGTTAAAAAGTTTTCAAACCAACAAATTAATCGCAGCTTTGACGTTATAACAATGAGAGTAAGATCTACATACCTAACCATCTTTTTTGCTTTGATCTCTAGCAATATTTATAGTCAGTCTTCTCTTGATTTTCTGAGAAGCACTGGTAAGATATATGCTGTCGCCGTCGGCATAGTGATCATATTCCTATTCATCGTTTTTTATTTGGTTAGACTAGATCGAAAGTTATCCAAACTAGAAAACGAAAGTAGTAATGAGTAAAAAACAAAAGTCATTTTACGAAAGCGTACAAGCTAATTTTGATTACGCTGCGTCCTTCACTAACTATCCTAAAGGACTCCTTGATCAGATAAGAGAATGTAACTCTGTATACCAGATGAGATTCCCTGTCAAGATAGGTAAGCAATATGAAGTCATAGAAGCTTACAGGGTACAACACAGTCACCATAGATTACCGACCAAAGGGGGTATCAGATTCAGTAGTATGGTTAATCAAGATGAGGTCATGGCACTAGCTGCTCTGATGACCTTTAAGTGTGCCATAGTAGATGTGCCGTTTGCAGGTGCAAAAGGAGGAGTCAAGATCAGCCCAAGAAAGTATAAGGTCGAAGATCTAGAAACCATCACAAGGAGATATACAGTAGAGTTGATCAGGAAAGGATTCATAGGACCGAGTCTCGATGTACCTGCTCCTGATTATGGTACAGGCTCGCGAGAGATGGCGTGGATACTAGATACCTATCAGACATTTACCAAGGGAGAGATAGATGCAGTAGGCTGTGTGACAGGGAAGCCCGTAAACCTGAATGGAATCCAAGGTCGTACAGAAGCAACTGGTAGAGGAGTGTACTATGGTATACGCGAGTTGCTCAAGAATGAAAAGGCGATGAAGGAAGCAGGATTGGAGCCAGGGATAGCAGGAAAGACCATGGTTATACAAGGCCTTGGAAATGTTGGGTCGTATACGGGAACCATATCTCAGAATGAGGGAGGTGCCATCATCATAGGTGTATCAGAGCGTGAAGGCACTATCTATGATCCAAAAGGAATCAATATTGATAAGTTGATAAAGTACCGTAAATCCAAGGGGAGTATTCTTGGTTTTCCAGGAACAAAGACCTTGAAGGATAGAGGTGATTGGATCAAGATAGATTGTGATGTACTTGTACCTGCAGCACTAGAAAGTCAAATAACAGTAGCTAATGCAAAGCAAGTAAAAGCAAAGATAATAGCGGAAGCAGCGAATGGTCCTGTGACTTCAGAAGCCGCTAATATCCTTATAAAAGCAGGTAAGCTAATACTGCCAGATATGTATGCCAATGCGGGAGGTGTTACAGTCTCTTATTTTGAATGGCTCAAGAATCTCTCTCATATCCGATTCGGTAGGATGGACAAGCGATTCAATGAGAATACGTACGGTAATATGGTCAACCTAGTGGAGAAAATGACGGGTAGAACAGTCAATCAAAAGCAGCGGAATGCAATTACTAAGGGCGCTGATGAAATAGATATTGTAAGATCAGGTCTAGAAGAAACCATGATAACAGCATTTAGTGGTATCCAAGAGGTAAAGAATAGGCGTAAAAAAGTGAAGGACTATCGGACAGCTGCCTTCATCTATGCATTGGATAAAGTAGCTAGTGATTATATCACAATGGGTGTATTCCCATAATCCTATATTTAAGTCAAACCAAATAAAAAGTATATTTCTAACAAATTAAAGACATTAATAAAATAATATTTTAAGATTTTAATAAAAATCAGTATTATTGCAATGTAACTTAAAGATGGTTTAAGATGTCAGAAGTAGTAAAAATGGATAAGGTAGATCTTAAGATCTTGCAACTTTTACAAGAAAATAGCAAGATCACAAACCTTGATCTATCTAAGAAAATTGGCTTGTCACCAGCTCCCACGCTAGAGCGAGTAAAAAAGCTTGAGTTGAATGGGGTAATACAGAGCTACCATGCTAAAGTGGATTCTTCCAAATTAGGTCTGAATGTGAGTACGTTCGTATTGGTATCATTAGCTTGGCAGAAGGAAAATGCGCTAGAAAACTTTATAGCAAAGGTCAACGACATAAGTGATATCACGGAGGCGTATATTATTACTGGAGATGGAGATTTCTTGTTGAGAATAATATGCAAGGATATTGCAGATTACGAGCAAGTCTTGTTTAAGAAATTATCCAAGATACAAGAGGTAGAGCGTATTAAGACTTTGATGACCCTATCAAAGGTCAAGAAAACAAAAGTACTACCATATACCTACGAGTAATTGGTCGAGATAATAATAATTTAAAAACCGCTTTTACGATTCTCGTAGAGCGGTTTTTTTATTTTTCTGAAAGTCTCAAGCCTTCGATACCTATTTCCTAAGGAGCTACGCGCAGACTTTCGTGACTGTTGGTGATTTCGTGATCACGAATATTTTGTTTTGAATCTTAAGTATTCTCAAATGCTTATGTCAGAGTCTGCTCTAATTTTCATTCGCTCTAATAAGACGGGAATCTAAATAGGAGGATTTTAGCTTTTGTCTTTTAGGCCAAAATTAAATCAGCATAAAACTTCTTGGTTCGCTGCGAGGATAGTCGATTCCAAGAAATTCTTTTATTAGCTTTAATCATTCATGAAAAAAGGAAATAATCGCTCATTGCTTTGGAAATTGGTCAATGAGAAAGGTATGGTATCCTACTTATTTGGTACGATGCATGTCAAGGATTATCGAGCATTCATATATCAAGATGTTATTACTCATTACATTGATAAGTGCAATATCTTTGCTACGGAGTTTGACCTCAGAGAGCGCCACGAACTCAAAGGGAATAATTTTTCTAATCTACCGCAGGGTCAGGATCTTGTACAATTGGTCGGGATTCGCAAGTATGATAGATTGAAGAAAATGCTTTATCGATCTTTCTCTATAGATGTGGAGCCACTTAGAAATACCTTGCCGCTTTTCATTATCAATATTCTGACAGAGCAGATCTTAGCTAAGAGTAGATCCGTACCACTTGATACATTTCTATGGCAGTATGCAGAAAATAATCAAAGAGAACTGAGGGGTGTAGAGACTTTTGCAGAACAATTAGATACGCTATCAAAAATACCGCTAGCATCCCAGATCAAAAGTTTGATAGAGATCGGTAAGCACCCTAAAAAATTTAGGAGGCAAATTGGAGGTTTGATGAAGCTTTATATTTCTGGAGATATAGTAGAACTCCACAAACGCTCAAAAAAGTCACTCGGCAAGCAACGCAAGCTACTATTGTACGATAGGAACAAGGTGATGGGGAGTAGAATACGACACCTGATCGATGAAAATTCGTCGTTCATTGCGATAGGGGCTGGGCATCTAGCAGGTAAGAAGGGTGTCTTGCGCATCATCAAAAACAAAGGAATTATATTGAAGCCGATTCGATTAGATTTATTATAATTTTTATATTGTATGAATGCTTGTGTATTGATGATGTGACAATTTGTATTTAGTTGGCGCAGGTTAAGTGCGAAAATTATTAAAACGAAAAATCTATCCATGAAACAACTAACCAAACTAATACTACTGCTCTGCATATCAGTAAGCATCCACGCTCAAAATACAGTCAATGGTAATATAGTGGATGTAGGAACCGGAGAACCATTGATCGGTGCTAACGTGACAGTAGAAGGTACTTCCGAAGGAACAATTACTGACGTCAATGGTGATTTTTCGTTCACGACATCTAATGAGTTTCCGGTAAGTTTAGAGGTTTCATTTATAGGGTATGAAACAAAAAAGCTAAGTGTTACCAACTCTGATCTAATCGGGGTATTAATGAGTGAAGGAACTTTACTTTCAGATGAAGTGATCATCTCAGCCTCTAGAAGAGCAGAGAAACTTCAAGAAGCACCTGCTGCAGTATCTGTGATCAGCACTAACGAGGTATCCGCATCTGGAGGATCTATATCTCCTATCAGAGCACTGATCAATACGCCGGGAGTAGAGCTACAGCAACAGACAGGACAGCGAATCAATCTGGCTCTGAGAGGTAGTAGTGGTATATTTTCTACTAATGTATTTCCGATGTTGGATTACAGATCACTGATCACTCCGGGTCTAGAATTATTTGATTCTCAAAACTCTCCAATAAATAATATTGATATAGAAAGAATAGAGGTCGTGCTCGGACCGGGATCTGCATTGTATGGTCCTGATGTAACGTCAGGTGTAGTTCATTGGATATCCAAGGATCCTTTTAGACATCCAGGTACTACAGTCGAGTTGATCTACGGAGAAAATCAAACTTTCAAAACTGCATTGCGATTTGCAGGTCATACGGAGAATGGGAAGGTAGGTTATAAGCTAAATGCAAGATATGGTAGTGGTAAAGATTTTGTTCTTGATCCAGAAGATCCAGATGACGCTTTGATCTTAAATACCTTTCAGGATAATGTAAATAGAGGTTTCGTAAAACAAGGAGAGGTTATTAATGCTGACGGAACTGTAAGCTCTGGAGGTTTTGTAGATCCTCAAGAAGCAGGACAATTATTGTTTTCGCCAGGTAAGTTTCAGAATCCTGACTACTGGTCAGCTGCAGTCAACGGGCATATACACTTGCGACCAACAGATGATATGCAGATAGTAGGTTCTGGTGGATGGAATACGGGGAGTGCTGTATTTTACAACGACTTAGGGGAAGGTTATACTACGTCTAATGAGGTCTACGGGCAAGCAAGGTTAAACTACAAAGGCCTATTTGCTCAGACATACTTTATAAAAAATGATGGAGGAGATGATGAAAAACCAGTTTACCTAAATCGAACAGGACTTATTGTTCCATTAGCAAGAACGCATTTTGAGACACAGTTGCAGTATAATTTTGACTTGCCGTTTTTAGATTCTGAGTGGTCTACTGGTTTTGATTTTAGAAATGCAACTGCGGACTCAGAAAATCACGTGTATGGAAGAAATGAAGAGAATGATGATTACAGGATACTAGGTGGATATCTGCAAGGGAAACTTAAGTTTGGTGATAAGCTAGATCTATTCGTAGCAGGTAGATATGATGGTTATAACTTTACAGATGAAAAGACATTTTCGCCCAGAGCGGCATTGGTTTATAAGCCACATCAAAATCACACTTTTAGATTAAGTTATAATAAAGCGGCTAATCCTATTCCTGCATCAGATATTTATTTTGATCTCCCAGTACAGACCACGCCAGTATTCAATGTTTGGAATATGGGCGGAATCAGGACGCAGACATTTGGAGATGATCCTAGAATAGATTGGCTGGTGCCTGGAGTTCCAGCAACAAGTTATGGAACAGGATTCCCACTTGATGCGGCATACGGTTTTGTGAATGAGGATGTGATAGCTGGAGTAGAAGCTGCAGGTGCGGCTGATCCTAATTTGGCTCCGCTCGTTCCAGCCCTTGTGAATCTGTTGAGAACACAGACTCCTGGCGGATTTTCTACCAATGTCTTTAGTTCTGACTTGAGTGGTAATGAATTATTACCAGTTGATATCCCTACTGTTTTGATCTCCTTCTTATCTGCTTACGAATTTGGATACAAAGGGCTGATCAATGAGAAGCTCGCTATAGGTGCAGATGTTTATTATTTTAGAAACACAAGAGGCGGAGGATTCTCGCAAGTAAGTCCTATCGTTACGCTTACAAGTCTCCCGGGTGATCTAGGGGCGAGCGTGCAGTCAGCATACCAACCTCAGATAGAGCAATTGCTATTGTCATTTGGTTTGGATGCAGCAACGGCTGCAGGTACTGCGGCTAATATAGGAGGAATACTTAATGGAGCCTACACGCAAGGAGGACAAGGGTTCATAGATTTTTTAGGGTCTCAAGGATTACCATTTCATGGTGTAGTGCCTACAGAGCAAGTGCCTGATACAGGACTGCCTAATCTAGCATTCGGTTATCCTACTAGAGATGCAGATAGTGTAAGTGATGATTGGGGATTTGAGATTCACTCTAAGTATTACTTTTCTGATGTGCTGACCTCATTTGCTAATTACACTTGGTTTAACAGACCGACAGGCTTAGCAGGAGACTTGAACTTTCCTCAAAATAAAATAAGACTAGGTTTGTCTTACGGTCCAGAAGTAGGATTCAAAGGAGGTTTTTCATATAACTGGAATCAATCATATACTTCCAATAATTCTACTTACCCAGGAACGATTGCTGCTAGAAATTTAGTAGACGCATCAGTAGGGTATGGGCTGAATAACGGTTTAAAATTAGAGGTGTCCGCAACTAACTTACTTAATAATGAGTTTAGAACATTACCAGGTTTTCCTAAGATTGGAAGACAGTTGATCGCTAGAGCAGTATTTGATCTTTAAATTATTTTCAATTTTGATATTATGAAACAACATAAATATTTTTCGCTTTTTGCTTTCCTATTTCTTTGCTTGCTCTCTTACTCTTGTAAGCAGGGTTCTGCTGTGGCTGATACAGTAGCAGAGCTAGATCCGGTCTCCGTGGTCAAAGAATTACAGAAAAAATTAATCACAGCTAAAGATGGTGATGAGATCATTTTACCTGCAGGGACTTTTGACTTTAAGAGAGGTATCTCGCTTACAGATATTCCTAATATAAAAATAAAAGGAGCTGGTAAGGGTAAGACCATACTCAACTTCAAAGGACAAATAGAAGGAGCAGAAGGTCTGCTTATCAAAAATGTGAAGGGTTTGACCTTAGAAGGATTTACCGTATCCGATTCTAAAGGGGATGCGATCAAAGTGCAAGATTGTCAGGACGTCATATTTAGAGACCTAGAAGTGACATGGACTGGTGGTAAGTTATCGACCAATGGAGCATATGGATTGTATCCTGTCAGCTGTACTAATGTATTGATGGAGGATTGTGAGGCATCGTTTGCTATGGATGCAGGTATCTATGTCGGACAGTCTAATAATGTAGTGGTGCGGAATAACTATGTACATGACAACGTAGCAGGACTAGAGATAGAGAATACTAAAAATGGAGAAGTGTATAAAAATATCGCTAAGAATAATACAGGCGGTATGATGATCTTTGATATGCCAGACCTGCCACAAGCTAACGGAGACAAGATCAAATTCTATGAGAACTTGATGGAAGGAAACAATGGTGAAAACTTTGCACCTAAAGGAATGGTGGTAAGCACGATACCACCAGGCACGGGTATGTTTATCATGTCTCATTCTAATATAGAGGTGAGGAACAATATCATTAGGAATCATAAATCATTTGGAATATCAGTCAATAGCTGGTTGATCACTGGTATACCGTTTAAGTCTGAGGAGTTTGACCCTTACAGTACTAATATAGATATCCATGACAATGTGATAGAAGATACTAAAGGGACGATCGATCAGTCTACGGATTTTGGTAAAATGTTATTTGCAGTACTAGATGGTAAGCCTGTAGACATATTGATAGATGGAATCCTAAAGCCAGGAGAAGAGCCTAGTTATTGTTTTAAGAACAATGGGAGTATTTCTTTTGTTAATCTAAATGCAGGTATGGGGGCAGATCCTGAGAGCATAATAAAGAATATGAATAGAGACTTGAGTGTTTTTGATTGTGAAAGGCTAGAGTTTGATACAAGCGGTCATGATGATTGGTTAGCTACTAAATAGATTTATTTGAAATGAGGATTTTTATTGTTGTTTTAGGAATTGTTATCTCTTCCGTATTAATTATACGTTGCAGTTCTTCTACCGTTGCCGAGGGTATCAAAGAATCTGCTGAGCCATTAGAAAAACTCTCTGGCTATGGATTTTTTCAAGGGGATATCAAAGACTTAATACCAGCAGAAGGGGTGTTACCCTATGATCTAAGCTCCTCCTTATTTTCGGATTATTCCCACAAGGCTAGATTTGTGTGGATGCCAGAAGGCGTCTCCGTTAATTTTAATACAGAGCATGTGATGGATTGGCCAGTGGGTGCAGTTCTGATCAAGAATTTTTTTTACTATCATGATGAGACTGACCTGAGTCAGGGTCGTCGTCTTATAGAAACAAGGCTACTCGTAAATCGTGGTGAGCAATGGGATGCTTACGGTTATAGCTGGAATGACGAACAGACAGACGCTGAGTATGACATCATCGGAGATATCAAAGAGGTCAATTGGGTAAATGCAGATGGAGAAGCGATGAAAGTAGATTACATCATCCCGAACAAAAATCAATGTAAAGGATGCCATGCGTATGATAATAAGCTAAAGCCGATAGGCCCCAAAGCAAGAAATATTAATAAGGACTATGCTTATGTAGATGGAACAAAAAATCAGTTAGAGAAATGGATGGAGACGGGCTACTTATCTGGTTATGATGCAGGAGCAAGTCACCCAACTGTAGCTGTATGGGATGATGATAAAACATATGATCTGCACGAGCGTTCGATGGCGTACTTGGATATTAACTGCGGTCATTGTCATAATCCTAAGGGAGCTGGAAATACCTCGGGCCTGACTTTGCTAGCAGATTCTGAGCTAGGGCTTAAGGTGGGTGTATTCAAAGCCACGGTCTCAGCTGGTGCAGGCACTGGAGGGCATCAGTACTCCATAGTTCCTGGTAACCCTGAAGAGTCTATCATGGTATACAGAATGAGCTCTAATGACCCAGGAGCCATGATGCCTGAGCTAGGCAGAAGGATGGTCCACGAAGAAGGGGTAGACTTGATAGCCAGTTGGATAGAAGAAATGGATCAGGCCTCTATATAGATACTCATGTCGGATCAATCAATAAGTCTTAATAAATTCATCAGTAATACTGGAGTCTGCTCTCGCAGAGAAGCCGATAGATGGATAGATGCTGGGAGAGTAAAGATCAATAATAAAATTGCTCGTAAAGGTAATCGAGTAGTGCCAGGAGATGAAGTGTCAATAGATGGGCGGAAAACTAGGTATAATCCTGAGCCAGTATATCTAGTACTTAATAAGCCACCAGGTATAACCTGCACCACTGATCAGAAAGATCGAGATAATATCATCGACTATATAAAATACCCAATTCGGATTTTTCCTATAGGAAGATTGGATAAGCCATCTACAGGATTGATACTGCTTACTAATGATGGGGATATCGTCAATAAAATATTACGTCAAGAAAATAATCACGAAAAAGAATACATCGTCTCTATCGATAAGTCTATCAGTAAGTCCTTCATCGAAAAGATGAGTAACGGGATACCTATTCTAGGCACAGTCACAGCTAAGTGTAAAGTAGAACAACTCAAAACTAATGTCTTTAGAATAATATTAACTCAAGGACTTAATCGCCAGATCAGGAGGATGTGTGAATACTTGGGTTACAATGTGCTAACACTAAAGCGAGTAAGGATAATGAATATCAAACTCGGTAAATTGCAGGTAGGAGAGTGGCGTGATCTTACTGAACGGGAGTTGTCGGAGTTGAGAAAGGAGTTGGCTTAATACTCCTCTCTGTCACTCTGCGACATCTCTTCTCTCTCAAAGGAGAGAACGTATTGGTTTGGCTAAGGGTTAAATAAAATTGACCATCGACTAGTTTCTCATTCCATTTCTTTAACTCTCTGCCTAAGTACAAACTTCTGAGTTTTTCCAGTAGATGTTTTTGGCAATGCTCCGAAGACAACATGTTTTGGTGCTTTAAAGTGTGCCAACTCTGACCTCACAAAATCAATGAGCGCTTCTGCTGTTAATGTTTCATTTTCCTTGAGGCAAACGAATGCGCAGGGCGTCTCTCCCCATTTCTCATCTGCTTTCGCGACTACAGCGGCGTCTTGGACTGCGGGATGTTTAAATATGGCTCCTTCTACTTCTATACTGCTGATGTTTTCGCCTCCTGAGATGATGATGTCTTTTGATCTGTCTCTGACCTGTATGTAGCCATTGGGAAGTGTGACAGCGAGATCGCCACTATGAAACCATCCTCCTTTGAATGCCTTTTCATTAGCACTAGGATTTTTGAGATAGCCTTTCATAGTATTGTTACCACGAAAGAGTACTTCTCCCATAGTCTCTCCATCATGTGGTACTTCCACTAGGGTCTCGGGATCTGCGACTATAAGATCCTCAGATACGTGATAGGCAACTCCCTGCAATGCTTTCTTATCTGCTTGCTCTGCTGGGCTGAGGACATCCCACTCTTGCTTCCAGTCGCAGAGGGTAGATGGGCCATAAGTCTCTGTGAGTCCGTAAACGTGTGTGATGTCGAATCCATTTTTTGACATGGCATCTAATACGGCAGCTGGAGGTGGAGCGCCCGCTACCATTCCTTTTACTAGATGTTTCTTTTTAGCTTTTAGCTCTGCGGAGGCGTTGGCGATCATGCTGTGTACAATTGGAGCTCCTCCGTAATGTGTTACATTTTCTTTTTCGATGAGTTCGTAGATGTCTTCGACCACTACTGCTCGTAAGCAAATATTAGTAGCTCCTAATGCAGCTAAGGTCCAGGTAAAGCACCATCCATTACAGTGAAACATCGGAACCGTCCATAAGAACACAGGATGTTTTGGCATCTCCCAAGCCATTATATTACCTATAGAATTCAAATAGGCTCCTCTGTGGTGGAAGACTACTCCTTTGGGATTGCCTGTTGTCCCTGAGGTGTAATTTAAGGCTATAGCATTCCACTCATCCGCAGGTAAGCGCCATTTGTAATTCTTATCTCCAGATAGTAAAAAGGTTTCATAATCTGTATCTCCTAATAGTTCTCCACCTTTTACATTAGGGTCCACAATATCTATTACGTGTGGTTTTGATTTACATATACTTATTGCTTCTTTTATTTTTTCGCTAGCCATGGTGTCTGTTAGTAAGACCTTAGTCTCGGCATGGTCCATCATAAATGCGATGTTCTTAGCATCTAGACGAGTATTGATACAATGAATTACTGCACCACTCATAGGTATACCGAAATGTGCTTCATAGGTTTCTGGGGTATTATAACCGATGATAGATACAGTATCTCCAGACGAGATTCCTTTTTTATGTAGAGCTGAAGCCAGCTGGCATGATCTGTGGAAAGTTTCTAACCAGGTGTATCTCTTTTCTCCATAGACAACAGATGTCTTGTTAGGGTACACATAAGCAGCTCTTTTTATAAATGTAAGAGGGGATAAGGGGACATAGTTTGCTTTGTTCTTTTCTAGTCCGTTTTCGTATTTGTTAGATTCCATGACTCGCTGCTTTGTTGTTTATTCTTCTTGCATTTAAGATAGAGATATTTGATTCTTGATTATATTTTAATTAGAGATTTTTTGTTCAGCTGCTTTGGTTGTTGATAGCTGAAGTGTTATTGTGCTAATCAAGAATTTTGTATAAATAAGTTGTTGAAGCCCGAATGAGCTACATCTGAATAACTTACAATATTGTAACATATTGAAGCTTAGCTTAAGGTATGGTCTTTAGTTGATTGATAGACAACCTAATATTCGCAAGGCTTGTTAGTTGATTATTTATTATTCAGCTGATGTGCTAGGTAAGCACCCGTACTTGCGCAAGCTTGAATCAAGTAACCACCAGTTGGGGCATCCCAGTCAAGCATTTCCCCGATACAGAAATTATCCTTTAATTTCTTTAATTCAAATTTAGAATCTACAGCATTAAGGTTGATTCCTCCAGAAGTAGATATAGCCTCGTCGATCGGGGCTGAGTCGGTTATTGTGAGTGGAATATTTTTTATGAATTTAGCTAGCACTTTTATATCTAAGAACTCCTCTTTAGTCAGGCTTGTCTTTATTAACGCTACTACGGAACGCGGTAATTTTAATTTTTCCTTTAGAGTAGTCGTAGTGTTTGATTCTGAATTCTCTATTTTTTCTCGGAGAGTTGATAGGTCGATCGTTGGTTTAAAATCAACATATACAACAACTTCTTTCTTGGAGACTAAAGACGCTTGTATTTCTGGGCTCAATCCATAGATAGCATTACCTTCTAATCCAAAATTTGTGATAACTGCTTCTCCTTTTTGAGTTTTGTCTAGTAAGGAGATTGAAATGTTCTTTAATGGTTCGCCTTCATATTTTTTGATAAACGGTTCATCCCAATTTATTTTGAAAGCACAATTAGAAGCTTTAAACGGTAAGGTGCTAATCCCTTTCTTGCTAAATATATCTAACCAAGAACCATCTGACCCAGTTACTTTCCAGCTCGCGCCACCTAAGGCAAAAACGGTATAATCGGACTTTATGATTTCTTTAAGATCGAAGGTTACATTGTTATCTTTATCCCAACCAGTAAAGGTCTTATTGAATTCAAATTTGACATTCTTTACTGTCAGATATTCTTCTATCAGTTTTAAAACCTCAATAGGCTTGATGCCCTTCTCAGGAAAGATCCTTCCGCTACTTCCAACAAAAGTTGGAATCCCCAGACGCTGTAACCATTCGCGCAAAGCAACATTGCTGAAATGGTCTAGAGCATCATCTAGAAACGATCTTGGAGTATATCTAGATTTAAAACTAGACAGTCCTTCAGCGTGAGTAAGATTAAAACCACCATCTCCAGCCACCAGGAATTTACGACCTAGAGAAGATTTTTTTTCATAAATGGTAACATCGTATAGCTTGGTATCTAAAAACGCAGCTAGAAATAATCCACCTGTTCCACCACCAATAATTGCTACCTTTTTTTTCATAGGTCAGAGTTTGGTGTTATTACCAGCGCATTAATGTCGCATTATAAAAAGAAATAGACTAAAGTCTATCTAGAGTATCCTCCATCAATCGGCAATGTAATACCTGATACGAATCTAGCCTCAGGTGAAGCCAAGAATAAGTAACCTTGAGCGATATCAATAGGGTCTGCAATGAAGCCAACGGGTATCATCATCAATGCCATTTTTTGCATCTCTTTAGGAATCGTTTCAGTCATCTCTGTCTGAGTATAACCTGGAGCGATCACATTAGAGGTAATACCGTGCTTGCCTAGTTCCATAGCCCAAGTCTTAGACATGGACATAATTCCTCCTTTTGCTGCTGCGTAATTAGACTGACCAAAATTACCTCGTAAGGCAGTAGTAGAGGCCGCAGAGACTATTCTTCCATATTTATTTTGTCTCATGAATGCAGCTACCGCTCTAGTACATAAGAAAGTACCTTTAAGATTAACGTCTATAGAGGCATCCCACTCGTCATCTGACATTTTGAATAACGACTTATCTCTGAGGATACCAGCATTGTTGATCAGTATATCGATCTTACCATGCTTATCAAAGATAGCTTGAGAAGAGGCTTCTATCTGCGAGCGATCAGTTACTGATACTTTATCAAAGTGCACAGCGTATCCTTTAGCACTTAGTTCTTTAGCAGTTTCGGTACCCATGTCCAATACATCCCATATATAAACCGTAGCTCCCTCAGAAGCAAATAGTTCAGCAATCGCTTTTCCGATTCCTCTTGCACCACCTGTCACAATAGCTACATTATCTTTTAATCTCATTTTTTCTTGTTTAGATTACGAATGTAAATATATTGCCGAACATTACTTCGATAATGAATAGGATTCATCCATAACAATTGATTGATATCAACGTTTTAAAATGGTCCTTAAATAAATATTAGATAACTAATACGCACCAAGTCATCCCACGCTATATTCTTCTTTTCATATTTTCTATCTTCTCCAGTAGCTTATTAGTAGGACAAGAAGCTCTAGGGTTCAAGTTTGGGGATTATGCAGGCACAGACAGGATATTTCTAAATCCCGCCTTATCTCAATCTTCCGCTTTCAAATGGGAAGCAAACCTTGCATCTTTTCATGCATTCTTGTATACTGATTATGCATTTATCAGGGAAGCAAGCCTACTTAGTTTACAATCAACAGATGATCTAAATGTTATCAGTCTCAAAAGTCAAGTAACTGATAATCCAACTGATAACACGCTAATTTTTGACCTGGACAGAGGAAACAAAATAATCTCTGGACACTTAGAATTAGGCGGTCCAGCGTTGATCACTAATTTCTTTTTTGGATTAAAAATTGGATTGTTTGCTAAGATCCGCGCAAATGTTTCTTCAGGTAGGATATCAGAGAATTTCGGAGTCTATGAGTTGAATGAATCTTTTAGTAGACAGGAGATCAATTTTAAGAAGATGCAGGTAGCTGGAATGCTATGGCGGGAGTTTGGTCTTCACCTTTCTAAATCATTCGAGCAGTTTGATATTGGTATAAATCTCAAGAGGGCGCAAGCTTATGAAGGCTTCTTTGCCAAAGTAGATACCGATCAAGATGTCGCTTATCCTGGAGGCGTTATCCAATTTGGCTCTAATGATCTCGGTGGTGGGGTAGGATACACAAGGAATGGCATAAATGCTGGTAACTTTGACCTGCTGAATACTCAGGGTCATGGTGGTGGTTTCTCCATCGATCTGGGTGCCAGATTTTATTTAAATGAACTTGCTATAGGCGTGTCATTATTGGATCTAGGTTATATAAATTTTCAACATCATGTAGAGAATTATGCATTGCCAGATAACTATACTGACTTTGATGTCGACCCCAATAATTATGTCGATATCAGATCACTAGAGGAGTTGGTAGATCAAGTGGAAGCAGATACTCCGTTTGAACCATACTTTAATCATCGGGGTTTTATCATAGGTACTCCTGCAGCTATAAATGTCTCCGCTGATTACCCGATCAATAGAAATTTATTTATCAGTGCCTCTCTGACTCAGCGGATAAAACTACTCAATGTATCTACCTTAAGTGATAATGCATTGAGTGTAATACCTAGATTCCAATCCAATTGGATAAGTGCCTACCTTCCTGTAACGATTTATAACTACTCTCAAATCAGAGTAGGCACAGCGTTGAGATTGGCATATCTCACGATAGGTTCTGACGACGTCATGAGTATGTTTAGAGAGTCTGATTTTAGAGGCAGTGATATTTATATCAAGCTTTCTGTCACGCCACTATTCAAGATAAAGCGGCGTAAGCGGTCGCGCTCTAAGCGATCAGGTTCTGATGCTAAGTGTTATGAGTTTTGATTTTCTAGTCTAATACTAGTCTAATAGGGATATACGTATATGCTGTGAGTAGTTGTGGGAGTTGTACTTCCATTCTCAAAAACCTCTATAGTAGCTGCTGGCTTATCATAGTAAATATCTACGATCGTAGTATCTCTGCTAATTAAATTTCCTTGATCATCCAAGTTTTCAAAAATGTCAAATATCGTGTCACCTGGCGGTTGCAAAATATTTATTGATATATCTATTTCTTCATAGCTAGAAATCGAACTGAATACCCTAGAATTATCTGCGGGGTTGATAGCGCTGTACTCCCATCCTGTATTCATCTGTGACTCGTCTAGTTCCCAGTGATCTCCTCGGATAATCGTTTTAAGCGTTAATCCTTCTCCCATAAATGCGCCCATATTCTGATCTCCAATATCAAAATAACCAGCAGGATTATCCAAGAGTCCAGTTTTATACCTGATTTCCAATTTTATATCAGTCAGTAGTATCTCCTTCGTGAAAGTCGCTTGCTCATCATCATTCTCAAAAATTTCTACCTTCACTTTATTATGAATAGGGCCTTCAGGGTCATGGTCTTCAAACCAGATCTCGAAATCAACTTCACCAATGCGATTACTCGAATACTCTGCCGAATACTCTGATCGATTCCAAGCGGTACGTTCCATTCCGCTACTAGCCTGACCCGCTGGGCTCAGGATATTGTTTCCAGTGAGCTTAACTCTTAGTTGCCCGCCTTCTGGTATTACTGCAGCCATCGAAAACATTCCTTTTTCTGTGGAGACAAAGCTAGGATGAAGGATATTCTTTCCCACACTTCCTTCCTTAGGATATTCAAAGCTACTCTTATACTCAAATCTTGTGTTATTAATAAAAGCTAAAACATGATCTTCAAAGGCAGGTACCACAGCATCACTATTATCAATGTTCTGAAATCGCGTTTCAAGATTTTTCCTAATGTCCGCTAAGTCTATTCGATAAGCGTTATAAACCAGTTGCTCTCCTAAAGTCAGATCATCTAGGATACCATCCTCACGGATATCAAGACTAATTTTACTTAGTAACTCTGATAGGTCAGCTATCGGTAAGAATCCTTGCAAGATCACAGACACCGCGAGTAGCTTAGCATTAGCATCCCCGGCTTTACCAATTGTCAAGTCTTCAGCTGCAAAGTCATTATCGCTCATCTCAAATAAAGAAAGTACCTCGTTGAGTGCTTGAGATTTAGCGTCGGCAAAGGTGCTTCCTTCACTCAATAGATATTCAACTCTGTTTTTCTCTAATGTGGTTATTGTGTTGATATTGACAGAAGAGGCATCGCTTACATCACTGATCGCATGCATGGTCAACTGCGCTTCAGAGTTATCGTTAGAGACTTCATTAAAATAGAATCCGCTAGCACTCAGACTTAGATAAGTGCTACTGAGCTCTATCCCTTTTAACTCAAAAGAGCCATCATCTCTGACGATCTGAGTATTAAAGACTCTACCCGTAGGCGCATAATTTTTATTTAGCTCATTTATGGTTACCGTAGAGCCCGATAAGTAGGGCCCCTTTTCAGTGAACCCGTTAACATCTACTGATATAGGAATTTCTTTCTCCTCTTCAATAGGTGGAGTGGGAACATCGACATCCTTAGAACATGCTAAGAATATCATACTGATGAGCAGGAGCAATGAAAGTAGTTGACTAAAGCTTTTCATATGGATTGGATAAGATTGTAATCATAACGATTCAATTCAAAAATTATGCTAAGGATGTTATTATTTTCAGACTTTAATTCCTTGTAAGACATTTATAATAGCTACTCTAATTAAAGTATTATTGTACTATCAATGCGATATAAATGCCGCACTTAAATAGAACTAAATACTCAATAACCTTTTGATCAAAGATCGCTCATTCATACATCTTAACCTAAGCCTGATCTTCATTAGCACATCTGGTGTACTTGGTCGATATATTACCTTAGACTCGACGCTGACTACCTGGTGGCGATGTGCGATAGCTGGCGTAGTTGTCTTCTTCTTTTGTAAGTTCAAAAAAATCTCTTTCTCCTTCAGCAATAAAGAAAACAGAAACCTAACCTTATTCGCAGGAGTATTGATGGCTATCCATTGGGTGGCATATTTTTACTCGCTCGATTACTCCAATGTTGCTATCGGGGTATTGGTGCTTTATACCTTTCCTGCTTTTACGGCGATCATAGAACCGCTTATTACGGAAGAAAAATATGAATTCTCAAATATCTTACTAGCCATAATATCACTCATAGGAGTGGCTATTATCAATCCAGATTATAATTTCAAAAGTGACTATACTTTAGCAATTATTCTTGGTCTTGTATCTGCACTAGCTTACGCGCTTAGAAACATCCTTATGAGGAAACCTGCCAAGGCGCATCATGGCTCTATGCTTATGTTTTATCAGATCATCATAGTTGGCATCTTGATCAGTCCTAGTTGGTTTCTAGTAGATACTGCTGGCTGGCAGGAGCAGTGGATAGGTTTGGCAATGTTGGCGCTCGTTACTACTGCATTAGGTCATAGCTTGTTTGTGATGAGTCTTAAGTCGCTATCGGCTACTTCGGTGAGTCTACTGTCCTGTGTGATTCCTGTATATGCACTGCTTTGGGCATATCTGTTTCTAGGAGAGATTCCTTCCTTACGAACGATCATCGGAGGGGTGATCATCTTATCCACAGTTACTATCAAAACCATCTTTGATGGTAAGAAGAAAATGAAAAAGGCTTAGGGGGCTTTTTATGATATAGTCTTCATTCTTGTTATCTTAGGTTGATGCAGAATCCCTACATTAAAATTGTATTCGTACTGTGTGTGCTATTTGCCGCTTGTCAGGTTCCAAGTGCGGTACAAGAAGAGAAAGCTAAAAAGCCTAACGTTGTTTTGATCTTTGCTGATGACATGAGTTATAGTGCAGTGGGTGCCTTAGGCAATGACATTATCAAAACACCTAATCTAGATCGTCTTGCAGCGGAAGGAACATCTTTTACACATGCTTACAACATGGGAGGATGGAATGGTGCGATATGCGTGGCATCACGAGCCATGATCATGTCGGGCAGATCGATATGGAGAGCACAAGAAATTACGCAGTCATGGAAAAATAAAGATGAATCCGCATATGATAAATCATGGGCAAGACTCATGGCAGGGGCTGGTTACAATACCTACATGTCTGGGAAATGGCATATAGGCGCACATGCAGATACCTTATTCGACATAGCTGAGAATATAAAACCAGGAATGCCCAGAGATACTTGGGGCGCGATGGGATTTGGGAAAGTGTATAAAGAGCAAGTATTAACTGGCAAGAAAACGATAGACGAAATAATGCCTAACGGATACGCAAGACCGATCGATGAAAATGATATCAGCTGGTCGCCTTCAGATACTACTAAAGGTGGTTTTTGGGAGGGAGGTAAGCACTGGAGTGAAGTCTTAAGAGATGACGCATTGGACTTCATAGATGATGCAACCGCTAAGGAAGATCCTTTCTTTATGTACCTAGCCTTTAACGCGCCACATGATCCTCGCCAAGCGCCACAAAAATACATCGATATGTATGATGTGCAAGATATGCCTCTACCAGAAAACTGGTTACCAGAGTATCCCTACAAAAATGAAATAGGCTGTTGGCAGACGCTCCGTGATGAGGCATTAGCTCCATTCCCAAGGACACCTTACGCTATCAAAAAACACACACAAGAGTACTATGCCATCATCACCCATCTAGACGAACAGATAGGCTTGATCATTAAGGGGCTAGAAGATGCAGGTGAGTTAGATAATACGGTAATCATATTCACTGCAGATCATGGACTATCAGTAGGTAAGCATGGTCTGATAGGAAAGCAAAACATGTATGATCATAGTATGCGTGTGCCATTTTTTATCAAAGGGCCATCGCTCCCAAAGGGAAAAACAAATAGTAATGAAGTCTACCTCCAAGATGCGATGGCAACAGCACTAGAAATAGCTGATATCCCCAAACCATCTTATGTAGAGTTTAATAGCCTCTTATCTCAAATCAATGACCCTGAGCAAGGAGGTAGCTATGAAGAGATCTACGGTTGCTACACCGATAGACAACGCATGATCAAGAAAGATGATTACAAACTAATTGCATATCCGCAAGCTAGTAAGTTGAGACTCTTTAATCTGGCTATAGACCCAGAAGAGATGAATGACTTATCTGCAAACGAGGACTATGAAGCTAAGGTAGAAGAACTGTTTGCAGGGTTACAGTCTTTGCAGGCTGCGATGGGAGATACATTATTGCTGGAGCTTGGGAGTTTTGGTGGTTGATTCTATATGCCACGGCACATATAGGTATTAGAATCCATACCATTTGAATATAAAAAAAAGCAACACCGAGATTCACACATTGATTTCCAATTCCTGTACCTGATTAGTGATTTTGAAAGGTCAACAGTTTTTTATTCAACATTATAGAATAGAAAATTTGCAGTATCAATAGTATCAAGACGAGTGAAATTAAATATACATAAACGTTCATATTAATGCTTTGACTAAAGATACTTTAGAGTTTGGTTATACAATTATTTAATTTTGACATTTCAAAAGTTGACTTATTTTCTGACTCAACTAGAACTTTCTATCTTTTTAGGTATCTTGAAAATTTAATGTAATGAAATATAGAATTTACTCATACAGCTAATACAACAGTTTGAAGAAGCAATCTTTTGCAAGAAAAATTAATTAGAATTAGATGCAATTAAAAATATTAATACTCATCGCTGTCACAACTACGCTCAGTTTATCTCAATGTAATAATGTGGATAAGAGTGTCTCCCTAACAGGTAAATTTAATATTGAGAATGATTTATTATTAGCGCAGTTTGATTGTAAAACTGATGTAGATGATCTGCATACTATTGCTGCCTTAGCTACACTGCTGTCGGATGCTAATTTTTCAAAAATAAAATATCATGCGGTTGCTGGCACTTATGGTATTCAAGAAGGATTATACGTTCCAGCTAACAACTTATTTCAGCTTGCCTTTGGAGACAACTGGTCTGATGCACATCACAATATAGAATCCGCAGCTGTAGAAGTTATGGCTGAAATAAAATCAGTTCTTGATAGTCAAGGAGATATTTGGATTGCAGAGGCAGGGCAGTCAGATTTTACTGCACAACTTATAAAGTCAATTCAAGCTGAATTACCCAAAATAAATATTTCGCAGCGTATTCATGTAGTACAGCATAGCGATTGGAATGAAAAATCTACGTCCGTTGAAAACCTTGAATTCGTCAAGGACAAAAGTGATTACCATAAAATACCTGATGGAAATGCAGTAGGTAACGGAACGCCAGGATTTCGTTCTCCAGAATTTACTAACTGGAAAAATAAGATCACGAATCCTAAGTTGAGTGAAATATGGCAACTTGCTACAGACTTATCTAATAAATACAATGGAAAAGAAGGGCGTTACAACAACGAAGCAATTGCTGCTGGAGGATTGGACTTCTCAGACTTATCAGAAGTTTGTTGGATTATAGGAATTCACGATATCAATGACACAGAACATTTCTTTGAGTTATATTCAAAATAGATGCGTTTTGAATAGGATACCTCAGACCCGAGGCATCTTAGATGTTCCACTATCCACATCCTTCGTATCATGCATCTGCCCTTCCACACGCTTACGCGCCCAATCAAAATTATCCGCATTCACCAAGACAGGTTCTCCATAGATAATCTTCAAGGTCGTAAAAAATGGAGGATACCTTTTCCTATCCCAAGAAGGCAAACGCCAATTTCCTACCACTTGAAAACTGATAGGAATAATCGGTGTACCTGTTTTGAGACTCATGATGAGCGCGCCATCTTTCATGACCTTGGATGGGCCTTTAGGGCCGTCTGGATTTATGAAAGTACTATAGCCCTCTTGTAGTCTAGTGATAACTTGCTTAAGTGCTTTTTTGCCATCGATACCAGATGCGCCGTATGCCACTTCTCGGATACCGATTATCTTCTTCAAGATATGAGTAGGCTTCATGTACCAATAGGGAAAGGTCAACCAACAGTGCGGGCGTTTAAATGTTGGATGAGCAATAAAATATACAGGCACATTCTCATGCCAGAGGGCAAAGATAAAATTGGGGGCATTATCTACATGTTCGCTACCGATGTACTCGATCCTGATCAGACTGCGAAAGATGAAATTGAGTAACACAAAACCAACTCCGCCTATCCAGCCATAAACGAATACGAAGGGTTTTAGTAGGAATGGAATATTGTGTACGGTATATTTTGGCACCCATGCAAATTAAATAATAAAAGCTACCTGATTGAGAGTACTTGGACTCAGCCTCAGCCTGTTGTGCCTGATTAAGTAGACTTACTTAAGCTTCCTTGAAAGGGAGGAACAGCGCGCGCGTCGGCTTGGTTGCGTGCTGATGACTCTTTTCTTTGATGCGCTTAGAGCAGCTGACTACATCTCTTTGAAAAAGTGGTCAGAGAGAAAATAAAGATACAGCATGCATTTCTTTCCTGTTTGAACTAAGAATTTCTACCTGTCAATTGACAGGCAAAGATTAAATGATTATTAGATTTATAAGTTAAGCAATCATAAGATCCTCTAATCCTATAGATCCTAGTTCAGACCGTTGAAACTATAACTTTAACTACTAGCATACATTTCGTAACTTTCGAAGCTTAGGGCTGAATAGACTTGTCCAGTATTATCTAAATACATGTCAGTAGAAAAAGAAGAACAAAAATATTTATCAGATCTATTAAATAAAGTTGACCTAAAACTTAATGAGATAGATGCGGCTATAAAAGGCAAGAGCGATGAGATTGCTGAGATGCACAAGCACATGCAGGAGCATAAACGCGATATGGATTTTCTGGAGAAGAACGCTATGCGTGAGGTTATTCGCAATTATTCTTTGCAGGGGAATCACAGTGTTGAGAACCGGAAACGCTTGGTGCGCTTAAAGGATACCGCATTTTTTGGTCGAATAGATTTTACAGAGAGTGGTAATCAGCTTACACAAAACCTATACATCGGAGTACACAATTTTCAAGATACGGATAGCAAAAAGAATCTAGTAATTGATTGGCGGGCACCCATCTCAAGCCTGTTTTATGATTTTGAACTAGGTGAAGCATATTACGAGATCAAAGAAAAGAAGGTGGAAGGCGAGGTCTCCCTCAAAAGGCAATTTAAGATTCGCGGTGGGGCCATGGAATACATGCTAGATACGGATGTAACCATTCACGATGATGTGTTGCAGAAGGAACTCAATCAGGCATCGAGTTCTAAGATGAAGAACATTGTTGCCACCATACAGAAGGAGCAAAATGCTATTATTCGAAATGAAGAAGCACGCCATCTCATCATACAAGGAGTCGCGGGTTCTGGGAAAACATCGATTGCCCTACACCGAATCGCATTTCTATTGTACCGATTTAAAGAGACGATTACCTCAGAAGATATTTTGATCATCTCACCCAATAAGGTATTTGCAAGTTATATCTCAAATGTACTTCCCGAATTGGGAGAAGAATCAGTGGCTGAATCTAGTTTGGAAGAAGTGGCGGATGAATTATTTGACTATCAGATAAAGTTTCAAACCTTCTTTGAGCAGGTTACAGAATTACTAGAAAAGAGTAACGAAAAACTAATCGAGAGAATTCAGTTTAAATCGTCCCGTGAACTACTAAGGAAAATTGACGAATATCATGTCTGGTTACAAAATGATGGTTTTGAGATCAAAGATATTTTTGTAAAAGGCAAACCCGTCCCTGCATGGTTTATCAAAGAGACTTTTGAGCGCTATAATAGAATGCCACTCCTCAAACGATTTAATGAAGTGGTCAGGGAGATCGTAGAAAACATACATCGGTACTACAAAATAGAAATCCAATATAAGGACCGTACAGAATTGCATACGACTATTCGTAAAATGTTTCCCTCTTACAATCCAAGAGTGTTATATAAAAACTTTTACGATTGGCTAGGTAGACCTGAGTTGCTTAAGCTAAAAAAAGGTAGCACTTATGAATGGAGTGATGTCTATGCATTCCTGTACCTCAAAATGAAATTAGAAGGCCTTAAGCAGGATAAAAAGGTCAAGCACTTGGTCATAGATGAAATGCAAGATTATTCTATTGTGCAATACCACGTGTTACGCAAATTGTATCCTTGTAAAAAAACCATACTAGGAGATATCAATCAATCTGTAAATCCTTTTAGTTCTTCGAATCTAGATACCATAGAAAAGATTTTCTCTGGCGCGACGACCATGACCATGCTTAAGAGTTATCGATCAACTTATGAGATCACACAATTCACAAAACGCATCAGCCAGCACGTGAATGTAGAAGCCTTAGAACGACATGGTAAAGAGCCGCTCATTATCCCTTGTAAAAATAGGGGTGCCGAGTCGGATACGATTAAAAATTTAATTGTTGATTTTAATACTAGTGACTATAACTCACTAGGAATCATAACTAAAACACAGAAACAAGCTGACGAGCTATATGAGGCGCTAAGCCCTTTATTTTCTATTAATCTGCTAAATGCAGTAAGTGTTTCTTTTGGAAGTGGCATTGTGATTACCACTGCTCATCTTGCAAAGGGATTAGAGTTTGATCAGGTAATCGTGCCTCATGGTACAGATAAGAATTACCGCTCTGCTCCTGATCAGCAAATGCTTTATGTGGCTTGTACGAGGGCTATGCATGAGCTTTATCTGACGTATGTTGGTGAGGTTAGTGGGTTTGTTGTTGAGGGAGTGGTTTAGTTCCTCTTTTCCTTTTCAAAAATTGAAGACTATCCACTTTTTCATCCCGAATGATGAAAGAAGGAGGCCTGATTGTCTTCCGGCAGGAATCTCGACAGTTGATGCACGTATTTGTATTTGATTCCAACATTTAAATAAAGAACTGATTTTTCTGATTTTCATTCCATATATGTTTCGACTTAATTTGTTCTTGCTACCTTGATGCCCATGAGTAAGATCAGTCTTCGTACTGTGGATGTAGTACAATACCTTAAGCCTTTGCGAGAGGGTGGCTCGTTGCCTGGGCTTGTTCGCGCAAGTGATGATTTCTTGTATGTCCTAAAATTTAAAGGAGCGGGCCAAGGAAGGAAAGCATTGATAGCTGAGCTGATTGGTGGATTGCTAGCGCAGGAGATAGGGTTGAATATGCCTGAGCTTGTTTTTATGAATTTAGATGATTCTTTTAGCAAGACAGAAGGGGATGAGGAGATACAGGACCTACTAAAATTTAGTGTTGGGCTTAATCTAGGGTTACACTTTTTGTCTGGTGCAATAACTTATGATCCATTAGTTTCCGTAGCGGATTCCATGTCAGCGTCTAAGGTAGTTTTGCTTGATAGTATCATTTCCAATATTGATCGTACTGCAAAGAATACTAATCTACTTAACTGGAATAAAGAACTGTGGTTAATAGATCATGGGGCAAGTTTATACTTTCATCACAACTGGAATAATTGGGAATCACATCTCGAACGTACTTTTCCAAGCATAAAAGATCATGTCTTACTAGAGCGAGCTAATGATCTAGGCAGCGCCGCTGTAGAGATTAAGCAATCCATAAGTCGAGATAAGATTATTGACATCGTATCCCTGATTCCAGATGATTGGTTGTCGGATGAGTCTACTATTATGTCGCCGTCGGATATGCGTGCTGCTTACGTCGACTTCTTAAGTAGCAGGTTGGACAAAATTGATTTACTCCTAAAAGAAGCTGAGGATGCAAGATAAAGTTACTTACGAGTATGCGGTCATACGTCTAGTGCCAAAAGTAGAGCGAGAAGAATTCATGAACATAGGAGTGATCTTGTTTTCTAAAAAAAAGAAATATCTGGGTATCAAGTTTAACATTGATAAGCGCAGGATAGCTTCTTTCTCAGCCGATGTGGAAGTGGAGATGATACGCGATTACTTGGATGCATGGGCTTTAGTTTGTGCAGGTGATCCTGAGGGAGGGGATATCGGTAAATTAGAATTGTCACTGAGATTTCGTTGGTTGGTGGCTTGCCGGAGTACGATCATTCAGAGTTCTAGGACACATCCTGGCTTATGCACTGATCCTGAGAAAGTGCTAGGAGATATATTCGAGCGTTTAGTACTTTAGATAAGTTCTAGAGCCAACTTGACTGGCTAATTATTGATTGTTTGTAAATCGATAAGCAACAAAAAAATCAAGAAAAGTACCGTAGCTCTCTTTCTAGAATACTATCTACTGCAGCATCGTACACCTCAAAAGTCTTTGCCTTCTTGATCTTCTTAACAACCTTATGTGGGTCTGGGAAAGTAGTGGCGAAGTATTCCCAAAAGCTCAACATCTTCCTGATAACTGCTTTCTCGCCAGTAAGTTTTTGCTCAAAAGAGGAGAACAGCGTATCGTGATATTTGCTAAATATTTCTATTCTGTTTTCTGGGTATTGGCTTGTCTGAGATTTTATCATACTTGGCAAAAACGGATCAGCGATAAGCCCTCTTCCCAGCATCCAATGATCTATAGAAGGAAATCGCGCTGTCATTTCTTTAAATATCTCGACAGAAGTAATATCTCCATTGAAGTATAATTTGAGATCTGTGCTATTGATGCATTCTTGAAATCCATCTAGGTCGACTCCGCCCTTGTATAATTGCTTTCCTATCCTTGCATGAATACCTACATTTTTGATCGGGTATTTTTCTAATATAGGGAAGGTATCTAATATCTCTCCGCAGTGATCATAGCCCATCCTCATTTTCATGGAGACGATGATGTCCGTTTCCGTATGTACGCGGTCGAGTATACGATTTATTTTTTCAGGGTCAGCTACGAGGCCAGCACCCATTCCTTTGTTAGTGACCATCGGGTAGGGACATCCTAGATTCCAGTTGAGTTCTTTGTATCCGAGCGAAAGCACATACTTTGCTGCGAATATAAATTCATCTGCCCTGCAGGTCATAACTTGAGGGATGATGTTAGGATTAGGGTTGTTCTTTACTTGTAAGTCTCTCTGATAGATAGGCTTTATCTCCATCTTCCCATTAAATCGAATGTAAGGCGCATAGAACACATCTATACCATCAAAGAACTGCTGGAAGGCATTCCGGAATCGATAGTCGGTAAAGCCTTGTAAAGGAGAAGATATGAGAGTGTGTTGCACTGTACAAAGTTAGATATTTAGTCAATGCCGATAGGGATATTGAAATTATAACTGTCTGAAAATAGCATAATAAGTGAGGCCCAAAGAAGACTATGTTTTGTGCTTCTGCATATATGGAATTATGGTATTGAAGAATTTAGGAATTAACCCCAGTCAAAAACTAGTGATCACCCTAAGATCAGTGTCTTTTATAAGTTACATATTGTAATTGATTTTAATAAGAAACTTCATTGAAAACCCTTTTAGATCGAATATTAGTAATTACCATATTGAGCTTTCTCAGTATCTCGGTGACTCATGCTCAATGTGATTGCCCTGATCTGCGTGCAGGTTCTACTCAAGAAATACGAGTATCAAATCTAGCAGAACTGGTCAATGCTCTAAATCAAGCAAATAACTGGAAATGCAGGACACTACTTCTATCGCTTACAAAGTGTTGATTTAGATGGTAGTTTCGCTTACAGTAATATTGAGTCTGTGATTATAAAACGGGCAAATATTGAAAGTGTAATTATCTATCCTAACCCCACTCAAAGTGAAATTAACATCATAGGTCTTGATAGTAATGACAAGGGCTTGCAGGTTAAAGTCTATAATAAAGTAGGTCAACTGTTATCTGATAAATCAGAAACTACTGGAGGTTCACTAAAGCTAAGTCTTGAAGATTATTAACCTGGTCTTTATCTTTTAGAAGTCACTTTTGATTCAGGAGTGTCGTATCATAAAGTTGTCAAAGAATAATCAACTTCTTATTCTAATAGAGTCTCCGAAAACAATTTATAGATCCTTCTATACTCGTCTGACCAGCTACTGGCTTCTTTAAATCCATGTCCTTCTAGAGGGAATACAGATAACTCCCAATTCTCTTTTTTAAGTTCTATCAGTCGCTGAGACAATCGGACTACATCTTGGAATTGGACGTTGCGATCTATCATTCCATGTAGCATGAGTAGATTGTCGGAGAGCCCTTCTGCAAAGTAGATCGGCGAGCTTTTTCGATAGGCGATACTGTCTTGTGTCGGGGTATTGAGTATGGGAGAAGTGTAGCCATGGTTGTAGTGTGCCCAGTCTGTAACTGATCGTAAGGCAGCACCACTTTTGAATGTCCCAGGTGAATTAAACAAAGCCATCAAAGTAATAAAGCCGCCGTAGGATCCGCCGTAAATGCCAATCTGATCTGCGCCTATACCGTGTTGGTCTACGAGATACTTTGCACCATCTATCTGGTCGTACAAGTCTTTGCCACCCATATGTCGATAGATAGCTGTCCTCCAGTCTCGTCCATAACCGGCACTAGCTCTGAAGTCTATGGCAAGGACAGTGTATCCATTATCTACTAGAAAGTTGTGAAACATATATTCTCGGAAATAAGATGGCCACCATCTATGGACATTCTGTAGATAGCCAGCTCCATGTACAAATATCACGGCAGCTCCATTTTTCTTAGCTTCAGTAGGCTTGTATAATGTGGCCGGGACATCCATTCCGTCTCTCGCCTTGAACCTTATGATCTCGGAATCTATCCAAGTATGTGTATCAAATGACTCGGTCGTAGAGTTGGTTAATTGAGTCATTTCCGAGCCTGCTTCATTAGGCATTGTATAGAGTTCCCACGGTTTATTGGTGTATGAGTATCTGACTGCTAGTTGCTTTTCGTCTGGCGAGACTTCGACTTGATGTCCACCAGGTAGGTTAGTAATTTGAGTCCTCTTACCACCTGTAGCTGGCATATGATAGAAGTGTTGTTCATGAGGACTTACTTCATTGGTCGTCAAGAAAAACTTCGTGCGATCTTTAGAAAGGTCCGCAGAGAGTACTTCGAAATCACCTTGGGTCAGTGCTTGTGTATTGCCTGTATTTACATTGGCCTTGTACATATGCGCATAACCAGTTTTCTCTGACTTATACCAGATGTTATTATTGTCTATCCATTCTATCTTTCCTCTAGAGAACCAGCCAACCTCGGGTCCGCCTATCCATGCGTCATCGTGTTGTCTGTCTATTTCCGTTAACTTTCCATTAGCTAAGTTGAGAGACATGATCCACCTGTCCTTGTGGTCGTTAGATGTGATATTGACTACTGCTTTACTATCATCTGAGAATATTGGAGACCCTATAGAAACGCCTCTAGCTTCCTCGTATTGATTATTATATGGAATAGTATCCGTGTCATGATATTCCTTCAAGTAGCTTGGCTTATCATGTATGCCATCGATCTGGTCAGTGGATATTTGATATGTAGTATCATTTTGTATGTCATAGATCCACGACTCAGCAGTAAATCTCTTTCCGCCAACCTTAGATCTAGAGGTAAGTTCTTTAGTATATCCTGTTTGGGTTACAAAGTCGGGGACAAGTGTGCTTTTATGTTCTATTCTTTTGGACAGTCTATAGACTATGTATTTTAGATCAGGTGATATAGAGGTGTTCCCTAATGACATATCACCGTAGTATATAGGATTTAGACCTTCACTCCTTACTTGCTCCGATCTATATTTTCTAGCATTTCCCTCATCTTTTCTTTTACGTAGAATATCAAAATACTCAAGCTGGTCTTGCTCTAGCCACTCATCTTTTGGTAGGTTTTTTTCTTTTTTGTCTTTTGGCTTTTTCTCTCCTTTTTTGAAATTAGATAACTGCGCTGTCGTTCCCTCAGCTATGTTCCACATAAAAAAATCATTTCCCTCTTTGTAAACAATTGATTGTTCGTCTCCAGAAAATCTAGGAGACGATTCGCCGCTTACGGTGTTCGTTATTCTTTTGGTTTCATTTGTAGAGTAGTTATGTATGTAGATGTCCCCAGACTTAGCATAGGTCTTCTGAGAAAAGTCCTTATTGAATCTGCCAAAAGGATTCCTATCTTTCTGCTCTTGAAAAGTTAATTGCTTTATCTGTTTCGTATCAAGATTCACTTGATGCGTAGATCTCAAAGTGTCACCGTCGGGATTCCAGCTAAAGTATACCGAACGACTATCTTCTGCCCACTGGATATTAGAAGGGAGATAACCTACGAAATCTTCGCCTTGCATGATCTGGTCGATTGTGAGAGTAGATTGATTGGGTACTTGAGCGATGAGTTGTAGACAAAATATAACAGAAATAAAAAGGCTAAATGATTTCATGTTGATCGTTTAAAATGGAATGTAATTTTAGGGATTTATATGGACTTTGGATACTTATTCGCTTTGCCAATTTTGTGATTTTATAAGATTTACTTGTGATAACTTATCACCTGACTCATCTCTTAATGGTGGTGCTATTTTACATTCGGAAACTTTGATATAAAAGTCACAAAGCTATTTCCAATCATTACTAATGATATTCATATAAGCATACCTCATTGATAAATTAAAGAATTATAAACTAAACTAATTAGTCGTTTTCAAATCATTCAAATCATCTAGATAACTTCTGCTAGCCAAGACAAAAAAGATCAATGAAATAACTCCAGCCACAAAGGAGGTTAAGAATGCATAACGCAAACTCAAGTTTCCGTAAGTAGGTATCAGTAGGTCACTTACATAACCGATTACCAGTGGGCCTAAGCCAAGGCCTATAAGATTTAGCACAAAAAATAAGATAGCGGATGTAAATGCCCTCATTCTAGCATTGACCAAACTATGGCAAACAGCGATGACTGGACCTAGATAAAATGCGGTAAACATAGAAGTAAGCAGTGTAACCCAAAGTGCGATCTGCGGATTACTAGAAAACATTAAAAAAGCAGAAGGTATATTATTGATCAATCCAGCAATGATCGGCACCCATATGTACCATCTCATATCCTTTGTACGCAGTTTATCACCTAAGTATCCGCCACCGAAAGTGCCAATAGCACCACCAATACCCATCGTCAGACCCAGTACTATCCCTGCATGGGCAATGTCAATGCCATGTACCCGCTGCATGAATGACGGTAAAAAATTACCAACACCATAAGTAATAAAAGTGTGAAACCCGCAACCAAGTGATAGATACACGAATGTCTTTTTACCCATCAAGGTTTTGATAACGTGCATCAAGGATGGAGTTTCTTGGTCGAGCTCAGCTTGGTCGTTTTGACCTTTTATCGGTTCCTTTATAGTAAAGTAAAGAACTAATGAAAATATGATTCCAGGAATTCCCAATGCATAGAACGCAACTCTCCACCCAAAGTGCTTAGCAATAATTCCCCCGACAATAAACCCTAGGAATATCCCGAAGTAGATACCCATGGAATAAATGGAAAGTGCTGTTGCTCTTTTCTCCGGTGGAAAATAATCGGAGATGATAGAGTGGGATGGTGGACTGCCGCCGGCCTCTCCTACACCTACACCTATCCTAGTAAGTAGGAGCTGGGTAAAGTTGGCAGCACTACCAGAGAGTGCAGTCATAGTAGACCATACTGCAAGACTAGCAGCCACTACATTTTTACGATTATTCATATCTGCAAACCTTGCTATAGGGATACCTAAGATGACATAGAGAGCTGCAAAAGCTAATCCTGTTAAGAGTCCGAGCTGTGTATCGCTTAAGCCTAATTCCGCCTTGATCGGTTCTTGGAGGATGACCAATATCTGACGATCAATAAAATTAAATGTGTATACGATTGTAAGGATAGTAAGAACATACCATTTATACCTAGGTCCGACTTGTTTTTCCATGCTAGTTAAATATAACTAAAACATGGTAGCTATCTAAGTCTCAATTATTTATACCATACTTTCTTGATATCGCTCCATTTTATGAGTTTGATATTATTGTCTTGGAGTAGTTGCTTACATTTAGTACTAGTAAAGAAATCAAAATCCTGCTGCCTCCATTTGGCTCCCCAATACTCTTGTCCTACGGTTACTGCTTGCATCTCTGCATTGTCAAAGGCTGTATGGATAAGGAGGATGCTAATGCCTGCTTCTAGCTCATTGATAGTGTCCTCGTAGTAGGCTGCTAGGCCAGTATCGTAGTCACTTGGATTTGCAGTGAGCACTTTTTCGATGATGATATCTTCATCAGTGACCTTGTCGTTGAATGCTTTATTAGCCGCTTTCATAAAAAATCTATCAAGCATCACGGGGACCTTATACTCTCTACCTAACTTAAGATAGATCTCAAACAACTCAGCAGAGTTAAATAGAAGGCAACCCATGTGAGCATCAAAATGAGTCGGATCAAGTCCCATTGCATATGCTTTCTCTATTTGTGCCCTGAGCTCTATCTCTGCTTCTTTAGGATCTGCATTCATACCAAATTCTAGGCAGTTAGCTCTGAGGAATCCATTATCATTGAGGAGGGTAGCCACTTTGTCCTTTGAAGCTACCGGTCCCCAGTTGTATTTATACCACTCGTTGGTCAGTGTTAGATGGAGTCCTAGGTCTGCTTCCGGATTTTCTTTTTTGAAGTCAGCTACCTCTGCTACCCATGGGCATGGCATCATGATGGACCCAGAATTGACACTACCAGCTTTCATTGCTAAAAAAGTAGCGATATTTTCGGAGTGAGATACGCCTACATCATCAGCATGGATGATCAGCAGTTTGTCATCATTAGTATAGCCTAGTTTTTCGGCTAGCGTTTGTTGCGCAACTGCTGGATATAGTAGGCCTGATATTAAGATGGTAAGCAAGTATTTCATATAGATAAAACTAATAAATTGAACCTAGCCATTAGCCTATATTTGTAGATAAGTATTTATCTAGTGGATTTAGAGATCAAAAAAGGTAATAAAAAAGCAGTTTTATTAGGAGCAACAGGTCTAGTAGGGCAGCATTGCCTAAAGTTACTAGTAGAGCATGACGCCTATGATGAGATTCTTTGTCTTACGCGTAGACCGCTTAATATGAAGAGTGGTAAGATTACTAATCAAGTCATAGATTTTAAGGAGCTAGAGGAGTATGCAGATTTAATATGTGGTGATGACTTATTCCTGTGTTTAGGTACAACGAAAGCTAAGGCTGGTTCTAAGCGAGCATTCTATGAAGTAGATTTTAGTTACAACTATAAGTCAGCGATGTACGCTAAGAAAAACGGGATGAGCCAAGCCCTGCTGGTATCATCGGTAGGCGCTAATTCTAGTTCTTTATTCTTTTATACAAGAGTAAAAGGCGAACTAGAGAAAACTATAAAAGACCTAGGTTTCTGGAGTACTCATATCTTTAGACCATCTCTACTACAGGGCAAACGGGAAGAACCTAGGCTTAAAGAAGAATTAGCAGTGGTACTCGGTAAAGGAATAAATCTCCTTACAAAAGGAGGGTTAGCTAACCTCACACCTATAGATGCTAAACAAGTGGCTGAGGCTATGGTCAATGCGGCACAGAAAATTAAAAAAGGAATAAATTATTACGAATCAAATCAACTGAGATCTATAATCAGTTATGAAAAATAGAAAATAGCATGAGCGAAGTAAAAAAGAAATCAACTATCTCCTTGGAGATCGGTTTGGATGAATCAAGTGTTCCTACCGTCATAAAATGGAAATCAGATGATAAACCAGAAAATGAATTCACGGAGGCAAAAGCCTTCTTGCTCAGCATATTTGATAAAGAATATAAGGATACGCTGAAGATAGACCTATGGACCAAGGAGTTTCAGGTAGATGAGATGGACCGGATGATGTATTATACTCTGAAAGGTTTAGCGGACTCCTATCATAAGGCTACTAAGAATCAAGCGCTGGCAAATGAAATGCAGCAATTCATTCAACATTTTGGTGAGAGAACTAAGATATTGAAGTGAAAAAATCATGTTTACACATTACTCAAATATTAAATATGAGTTTTGATACATCTAAAAGTCACTGATATACAAGGTTTTATATAACTGAAAACAAATAATAAGTAACACTTTAATGTTTTTCGTAATATAATATACACATTATAAAAGTTTATCATATATTTGGTTACACTTAGTCGTAAAACCAATAATGAGTAGTGTAGTAACCACAAGATTTATCCACTGTCACAATGCGCTTATAAAGGAGCGTAAAGTCAGGTCAAGTCGTCAGTTTGCCTTGGCACTTGATTACTTGCCTCAGTCCTTGAGTGAGATTCTTAAAGGAAGGCGAGATGTGACTATAGAAGTGCTCAGAAAGGCAGTAGCCCTTTACAAGATCAATCCTAATTATATTTTTGGTGGCTCTGGTGCTATGTTCTCTTATGAAGAGGTGCACAAGGAAGGAGGACAGATAGTAACAATTGTCACAGATAATAATGATGAAGAGCGAATAGTATATGTGCCTGTCTCCGCCCAAGCAGGATATGGTGGGCAATTACATGACCCAATTTTTTTCAAAGAATTACCGACATTTTCATTACCAGATTTCAGATTTAGGACTGGTACGCACAGATGTTTTGATATATCTGGTGATAGTATGGAGCCCACACTTTATACAGGTGATAAAGTAGTATGCAGTTTCTTAGAGAAGGATAATTGGGAAGTAGCCGTCAAGGATAATTTCGTATATATAGTGGTGACCAAGGGTGATGTATTAGTAAAAAGATTAGTTAATAAGATAAAGGACTCGGGAGTTATAGAGTTGTTTTCTGATAATAGTTTTTATAACCCGTACCCAATGCAGATCAGTGATGTATTAGAGTTATGGTTTGTCAAAGTGAAGATAAGTCCATTCATGCCATCTCCATCTAATATGAGAAACGCATTACATCAGGAGGTAGACAACATGAACTCGACCATCGCAGATCAATCTGTTTTGATCAAGAACCTCAATCAAACGATAGAAAAACTGCTCAAACAAAATAGAGCTAGAATATAAAAATTAGATATGATCTCCATAAGAGGTAAGGCTGTATATGTTTCATTAGAAATGGGTTTCTGGGGGATACAAACGCCAAGTGGTAAGAAGTATCTACCAATCAATATGCCTGAACAACTCAAAGAGAATGGTGCAGAAGTATCCTGTAGGGCGGTAGAAGTAGATGACATGGTATCCTCTCAAATGTGGGGTACTCCTATAAAAGTCATCTCGTTTGAGACTATCGGTACATCAGATTAAGTCGGTTCTCATTCTTTCTCATCCCCAAACTCCTAGGCTAAAAGGTTTTGTCTTTCGTTTGATGATCTTAAATGATTCGTGCTGCTGATGATTTTGATTCTTGATCAATAATCCATGGTCAAATAGATCTACAGAAAAGGCAAAGCGTCTGTCCTCAGATAATTTATTCCACGAATTCATCATACCATTGGACCAGTATATATCATCTAAGATCATGATGCCTTTATCGTTAAGCAGATCATACAGTTTATTGACGTAGGCATTAGTGGCTATTTCGGTATGGTTGCCATCGATGTAGATCAGGTCATATTTAGCATTGCAGACTATTGGTTGCTCCAGCGCTTCATCAAAAGGTAAATTTAGAAGTTCGATCTTGGCTTTCTCTGCGGTGAAGTATTGTTGCGCCAATTGTGCTATAGCAGGGGACCCTTCGATAGTTGTCAATTTTGCCTTGCTGCAAGCCTTGTGCATATATAGTGCAGATAAACCTAATGAAGTGCCTAACTCAAGGATATTATGAGGTTGTAAGTGCTTACATAGTCTGAATAGAAACTGCGCTTTGTGGGTAGGTGAGAGTGCTGATTTTGCTATATCCTTGACCTTTCTTTGACGGCTATTTGACACTTTTGATCCAGCACCTAGGTCTATTACGTCTATTATATCCTCACGACGTAGCAAATGCCTCCTTAATCCCTCTAATTCCCTGAAAGCATAGTATTCTCGGGTGTCTTCTAATGTCTCACTTATGAGCGCATAAATACTAGGGGAGTGGATAGAATTCAGTGTCTTGCTAGTAAGGTAATATGAAATATACCTTGCTACCATTTGGAGGTGTGATACCAATTAGCCTGCGTTTAAAGTCTAAAATTACATAATTCCGATGGGGCCATAGAGATTGAATTTTATACCACTATGAATCAAGCACCTTACATGTCATTGTTGACATTTATTTGTCTAAGTCTACTTGCTTTAGATATTAACTCCCAAGTAACATTCGAACCTGATTATAATATAGTTTCCACAGAAGGATATCGTAGCGGTATCTCTACAGCTATGGCAGATGTTAATGGTGATGGTATCGATGATATAGTCAGGGTCACATCAAGAAATATATTAGAAGTAAACTTTAGTAGTGGAAATAGAGTAACACTGCAACTAGAACAATATGACGCTTCTATACCCTCAGAAGCATGGAACATTACGATAGGCAATCTTGATAACAAAGGTCCCAATGAAATTGCACTAGGTACCGTCTACAAAGGAGGCTATATATTTACATATAACGAGCAAGCGCAGACTTTAGAGCTTTTACAGACTACAGCAAAAGATTTTTATTCCCAAGGGTCTAATTTCGTAGATATAAATAATGATGGCCATTTGGACTGGTTCGTATGTGATGATGAAGCTGACAATGAGATCTTTCTAAATGATGGTACGGGTTTGCTGATGGAAGCAGATGACTTCATAGATATGTCTACTCACGTGAAGTCGGATAACTCGGGTAACTATGCTAGTGACTGGGTAGATATAGATAGTGATGGGGATCTAGATTGTTATATTTCTAAATGCCGCTCTGCCGCAAAAGAAAAAACAGATCCACGGAGGATCAATCAATTATTCATCAATGATGGCAATAATAACTTTACAGAAGAAGCAGAAAAATATAACCTCGCGATAGGAGCTCAGACATGGGCAACTAATTTTGGAGATCTCGACAACGACGGTGATCTAGATGCGATCGTGATCAATCATGGAGATAATTGGAATCTCCTAGAGAATATTGATAATGAGACATTCGTAGATCGTCCAGAGCTTATAAATAGACTACATGGATTTGCGATACAGTGCATATTGAGAGACTTTGATAACAATGGATATCTCGATATACTAGTTACTGGTTCTAATCAGTATATGTGGTTTAACTATGGGGACATGAATTTTGAATTAGTGAGAAAACCATTTAGATTCTATACTGCAACTAACTTTGCGGTAGGAGATATTAATGGTGATGGGTTCACTGATGCATATGTGGCACATACTTCTGGTTATAATGACCCAGGACATGTAGATGATCTACTTTATCTAAATCAAGCAAATGATAATAATTGGGCAGGCATAAGATTAGTAGGTAATACATCAAATCATAATGGCATAGGAGCAAGGATAAGAGCCTATACACCATCTACCGGTTGGCAGATCAGGGATGTAAGATCAGGAGAAAGCTATGGTATTATGAATTCGCTCAACAGTATATTCGGATTAGCGGATCAAAAAAGTATAGAGAAACTGGAAGTGCATTGGCCTTCAGGTCAAGTAGATAAATTTCAAGATATAGAAGTGGGTAAATACTATACTGTGACGGAAGGAACTTGTATAAGCGCAGATGAAAGCGCTTCAGTAGAAAACAATGGAATTCTTTGTACTGATAGTTCGATAATGCTAGAGGGCAAAGTAGGGAGTAAAAACAAGTGGTCGACAGGAGAAGATCTAGAGCAGATAGAAGTTAAGAAAGATGGGCTGTATACTATGATATCATCGTCTGATGATGGATGTATAACAAAGGTGCCAGCGATCAATATCAAACAACAAAAGGACATAATCTATGCAACTACTATCAAATCGAGTGATGCGGTAGCGTGTGCAGGCGCCGAAATATTGTTGGAGGCACAAGCAGGAGTAAGTTATGAATGGAGTACTGGAGAGACGACCAGGTCTATATATGCAGATGAGACGGCTACTTATGAAGTAAAAATAACTGATGAATGTGGTATGGAACACTCTGCACTCAAACAAATGATATTACTAGACCCAACTCCACAGAATATTGTCAATGATACAGTAGCCAAAGGAGCGACCGCCACGTTACAAGCTGTCGGAAAAAATTTAAAATGGTATCAATCAGAAACAGAGGATAAAGAGTTTCATAGGGGAGAGATACTAGAGATGACAGACGTGCAAGAGAGCCAAACTTTTTACTTAGAAGGTGATGATGAATATACTTTCGATAGTGAACTAACTGGGCAATCAAAATGGACAGGGACAACTCGATATGGTGATGTAGATCTGAATGGAGGTATGTATTTCGAAGTGCGAGAAAATACAGTTTTAGAGTCCGTAGAGGTATATACAGATTCTATCGGAGAGCGTACCATCCAGATATTTGATGAGAATCGAGATACTATATTGGTCAAGATCTTTGATCTGGAAGTTGGAAAGAATATTTTGGACTTTGATCTAGAATTGACTCCTGGTAGAAATTACTTTATAACTACTGATGTATACAAGAATTTTGAAACATTCGGATTCTATGGACCTCGCCTTCAAAGATCAAATACGGAGACCAATTATCCTTACCGATCTAGCGATATTTTATGGGTGACAAATTCTGCCTTTGGACCGCAGTTCATGCATTATTTCTATAATTGGAAAGTACGTAAGCCGGATATTCATTGCGTCAGTGAACGGATACCAGTTTCTATTGTATTGGATATTAGTTCTAGTACAGTAGAAGAAGAGCTAATAGGCTTACAGCTATACCCAAATCCTACAAGCCAAAAGCTAATAATCGATAACAAGTCTAAATTTAAAATTGACCAAATCAAGATATTTGATATGATGGGAAGACCAATGATCAGTATCCCTCAAGTCACTGATCATGAAGTAGAGATCAATGTGAGTCAATTGGTATCTGGGAGCTATTCTGTAGTCTTCTATAATTTAGAGGGATTGTCATATGTAAAACGTCTTATTAAAGTAAACTAGGTCAGTATAACAGCTGTTATATATGTGCATAGTGGCTTATGATAAGTTAAGTGTAATTAAAATTTGAGCTAATATCTTACTCTTTAGCTTGATTTAGTTACTTTTACATATTACTAATTTGATTAATATGTTATTGCCTTACCTAAGGTTAGTACTGTTGTTTGTGTTTTCAGGGGTCTTTTCTGCTCTTTGCGCTCAGGTTTCTTTTCAGCAAACTCAGGAAATAATATCTACTAAAGGAGCAAGAAGTGGTATCACCACTGCAATAGTTGACGTAAATGCAGACGGTCGTGATGATATAGTGAGGATCACCTCACGAGGTATACTAGAAGTCTACCTATCAAGTGCTAATCGTAAAGAGTTATACAAGATAGAATATGAGGCAGCACTGCCCGACATACCATGGAGCATCACAGTGGGTAATCTAGATAACAAAGGACCTAATGAGATAGCACTCGGTACGGTTTACAAGGGTGGATACATATTTTCACTTAATGAGCGCAGTGAGCGCTTAGAGCTTATTCAGGTCACAGCTAAGGATTTCTATTCTCAAGGCGCTAATTTCACAGATATAAATAACGATGGTTTCATAGATTGGTTTGTGAATGATGATGAAGATATCAATGACATATTTCTAAATGACAGTACCGGTCATGTAGTAGAAGCAGATGATTTTATAGATATGAGGACAGCTCAGCCATCTGATAACTCTGGTAACTATTCTACCGACTGGATGGATATCGATGATGATGGGGATATGGATTTTTATTTGTCAAAATGCAGAAGCGGAGCCTTATCCAATAAGGATCCAAGAAGAATCAATCAGTTGTTTATTAATGATGGGTCGAATAATTACGAGGAAAAAGCATCAGAATTTGGTTTGGCTTTTGGTGCGCAGACCTGGGCTTCTAACTTCGGTGATCTAGATAATGATGGAGATCTAGATGCGATCATTATCAATCATATTGACAAATGGAATTTATTAGAAAATGTACGTAATGATACTTTCGTAGAACGTAATAGCAGTATCGACTCTACGGGTGGTCGTGCAAATCAGTGCTTACTGAGAGACTTTGATAATAATGGTTATCTCGATATTCTAGTAGCCGGAGCAAATGACTATTTATGGTACAATCAAGGCAACTGGGAGTTTGAGTTAGAGACAAAGCCCTTTCCATATTTCAGTGCTAATAACTTCTCAGTAGGAGATATAGACCACGATGGGTTCTACGATATCTATGCCGCTTTTTCAGGAGGTTTTAACGATCCTGGTAAGGTAGATGATGCATTATATCTCAATGAAACAAACGATAATAACTGGATAGCATTCAATCTTGTCGGGAAGGAGTCTAATCGGAGCGCGATAGGGGCAAAGATAAAAGTGTATTCAAAGAATTTAGGAGTACAGATGAGAGATGTCAGATCGGGAGAAAGCTATGGTATGATGAATTCGCTTAATCAGATATTTGGATTGGGTGATGATAGTCTGGTAGATTCCATAGAAGTTTCGTGGCCATCTGGACAGCTAGATGTTTATCGAGATATATCTGCACGTAGCTATTATACGATCACAGAAGGGGAATGTATATCAGAAGAAAGGTCTATAAGTATCGAAAATAATGGATACATCTGCGACGGCGATAGTATAACGCTAAGTGCCCCAGAAGGAATGTCGTACAAATGGTCGACTCTAGATACGACTCAAATGATAACTGTAGATAGATGGGGCTACTATAGTGTGAAAGCAGAAGAAAGTAATTGTGCTATGCCTATACCCAGTGTGATTCTTCGACCGCAGAATGATAGTAAATATCGAAATCTTATAGAACAAGTAGGACAAGCTTTGTGCACAGAGGGGGAAGTGATCTTAGAAGCTCCTGAAGCAAGATCCTATAAGTGGTCCACTGGCGCAGAGAGTCGCACAACCAGTGTAGCTACTTCTGGCGAGTACACGCTCATCTTAGAAGATAATTGTGAAAATGAATTTTTGGATACGATAGCAATAGAATTTATAGATACGAGTCCTACCACCGTAAATGATACCATAACTTACAAAACAGGAGAAAAAATAAGGGACGCCCGCTTGATAGCCAATGGTGAAAAGCTAAAGTGGTATCAGTCAGAAGTAGACGAAGAGTCAATATTCGAAGGAGATACTTTGATCGCAGTTGATCTAGTCGAGTCTACTACATATTATGTGACATCAGAAACTACAGAAAGTTTCGGTGCTGAGTCGATAGGAGAAAGTGGATGGATAGGAACTAGTAGGTACAGCAAGCGCACAGCTAATGGTGGGATGTTCTTTCATGTCAGAGAAGCATCTGTCATTAGGAGTCTAGATGTGATGACCGATTCTAGTGGCGTACGTACTGTCCAGATCTTTAATCCAGCAGAAGACTTAATATTTGAGCAAAGCTATGATCTAGTGCCAGGAGATACTACAATAATTCTTAATGCTGATGTAGAGCCAGGGGTAGATTATTTCATCACTACCTCGGCTGATCAGAACCTAGAGACTTTTGGATTCAAAGGTCCTAATCTCGTTCGTAATGATCAGCAAACGAGATTTCCATATCAAGAAAGTGATTTGCTTTGGATTACTAATTCAAGTTTTGGTGAAGGCTATTATCTCTACTTTTATAATTGGAAAGTAAAGCGTCAAGATCTCCGCTGTGTCAGTAATAGAGTCCCCGTGACTGCTGTTTTGAATTTGATATCCTCGACCGTAGAAAAGTATGATGGGCAGTTTAAGTTATACCCTAACCCTACTGATGGACGGTTACTTGTAGAAAGTATGGAGGGACAGGTATTGAAGTATTTTACGGTTTATGACATTCTTGGTAGGGAGGTACTCTATTCTACAGCTAGCCAAGGGCAAGTCCACGAGATCGATCTTTCGGGTTTATCAAACGGACATTATTACCTAAAACTAAATACGACTAACGACTTATCCTACGCTTATCGAGTTGTTAAGATCTACTAGCGAAGTCTATCGTAAGATCTAAAGAGAACCTTCTAATAAGAAGATCTGAAAACTCACGTTTCCTTTACGATAAGACTTCAGTAATTTACTTTTTGGATTACCGACTACTTTGTCTCTATGATGGTGTGGTTCTAGCTTTGAGAAAATAAAGTAATTCTGCTCTTTATCCATTCCTTGGTTGACCCTTGTAAAAACTTGATCAGTATTGCGATAGCCTCCATACTTCTGAGTAAGGGCAGTACTTGTAAGAAAGCTCGTGTGGATAGATTCGTCGTACAATTGATTTGCTTCCATGTATTTTACCACTTCTAGTTGTGTCGGTCCGTAGTCTAGGTAAGAGAGGTCGATATCCCTAACACTCCTCTTGTCAAAGAGCTGGATAATACTATGAGTCATAATTGCAATTACTAAAATTGCAAGCCATATTTTTCTATCCTTCAATGCTTCTACGACCAGCCACGTTATCAATATAATGACTAACGGAAAAATAGTCAGAATGTATCTGACCGTATAAAAATTAAGTGCAGAGAAAATGGAGAACCCTATAGTCGGCACCAAGAGAAATATGAAAAGGTCTGATTTAAAAGCGCTTCTATCTTTTATTATCAAAAACACGCTAGCAATCAAACCTGAGACCGTCAACGGCAGTCTTTTTTGATCTACAAGAATATTCATAAAGATTGCTTTGAGCTTTCCGATAAATGGAGATAGCTCTAGAGTTAACATTCCCGTATGTTCTGGATATAGATACCACCCGAAAGCTAGCTTGTTACACACTAAAAAGACAACGAAACTAAAGATCGGCAATGCGCTCAGGATGATTTCTTTGATATTCCATTTATGCTTAAAGTTTCTAAAGATGGTGGCACCACATAGGCAAATTATAAATGCCAATGCACTTTCTTTAGTCCAGATAGCAAGTGATGCGAAGATAAAGTAGGATAGCCACTTTCTTTTGTAGCATGTCCAAAATGAAAGAAAACAAAGGAACGACAACAGTATCTCCGGTAATACCATACTCGCTTGAGCATAGAATATCGGCTGGAATATTATCAAGGCGCAACTAGCAAGCGCAACTAGCTTTGAAATTAATCTCGTTATGATGATATATATGGCAGAGATAAAAAGGACTGATATGCTTAGTGCATATGCATGCAGACTAGTAAGCGAATTTCCAAATATCGAAATCCAACTTCCTCCCAAAAAGTGAAAAAGTAATGGATGACCACGAGAATGCTCAAGCGGAAAAGATGCGGGGTTCAACGTCGGTCCAAGATCAGCCATCACATTGACAGCAGGAGCATATACCCATGACTCATCCCAGAAGTAAGGGATGTCTAGGTGAGTAGACTTACTGATCACAAATGCTAGAAGAATAGTAAGAAATAATCCATTAACTAAATATTTATTCCAGATATGCGTCAAAATAGATTTCTTAATTTAAAGATAATAGTGGAATACGTAATGTCGCTATATGCTATATTAAAAAGAATGCAATGAATTATCAGATTGTATATAAGCGGAGATATTTTCCTTTGTGATGATATCCATAGGAAGGTATTGGCTTTTACTGATCTCTTTCTTATTAAATAAATGTTCAAAGAGTGACATTATTCCTTGGAAGGCTTGACGTTCGGGGTTTTGATTGATTAAGACTAATTGATCATATTTAGAAAGTGCGTCAATATTTTCTTTGATAAGATCATACCCTACAAGTACAATGTCGGACCTTTCTAATTTGTTAAGTACCTCTACCAGAAAGTGCATTCTAGATGTGGTCACGAATATTCCTTTGAGTCTTTTATTCTTTATAAGGAAATTGGATATAGATTTCACCAAAACACTTTTATCTGATAAAGATAGGTCTAGATGATCGACCACTATGTCTTTATCCTGATGACCTCCTTTTTGAAAATAGGCTAAAAATCCTTTTTGTTTTTGAATCATATGGTAACTTTTCTCGAACTCTTTTTCCATATGAAGTATGCCTAACTGGCTATCAGGCGAGGTCATAAGAGAAAGGAGTTTCGCACCAAGTTTTCCACTTTGCAGAGAGTCTTGGCCTACAAAGCCCAAACAATTATTATCTGCTCTCTCCAAGTTTGTGTTAATGAGCAAATATGGAATGCCTAGCTCATTACTCAGATCCATAAGCTCGTGAGAATTATCACTTACCACTGGTGCTAGTAGTAAGGCATCGAACTTTAAATTTGAGACAGATGCTTTATGTTTTAAGAGATCATTCTCTATGCTCACACTGAATGTTAGAATTTCAATAGAAAACCCAAAGTCTTTTAGTTGTTTAAGTGCTATTAAAACACCTTTGACTTGAGATCTCCAATAGGAATCTTTATCATATTCAGGCACTATTACGGCGAGATTAAAAGTATTCTTAGAGCCCAAACCTCTAGCGATAATATTTGGTTCGTAGTCTAATAAGACTAAAGCGTCTTTAACTTTTTTGACACTTTCAGAAGAAACTCGACCTCTTTTATGCAACACTCTATCGACAGTTCCTACGGAAACACCAGCTTTATCAGCTATGTCCTTGATTCTTACTGGTTTGTTCTGTTCTATTTTCAATCCCTTACTATTAGATTTCTTCTGTATTACCGGTTCAATCAAAATTAAAATTTTGCGTGTGCGTCCACGCAAATACAATTATATTATTAATTTAGTCAGAATATTTTGAATAACTAAAATTATCTATTTTATGAAAAAACTAATTCTACTGGTTTTTGTGTTCTTGATCTTTACTGTCGGCCTAATGGCACAGAAAACAGTGACAGGCACAATAACTGCCTCAGATGGTGAAGCCCTCATAGGTGTCAACATCATCGAGAAAGGAACAACTAACGGGACCATCTCCGATATCGATGGTAATTATTCTCTATTAGTCAGAGAAGGTTCTACACTTGTAATGACCTACACTGGTTATGATGAAGCGGAAATCGTAGTTGGAGTAGCATCCACACTTGATGTAACTATGTCCGAAGGACAATTACTTGATGAAGTAGTAGTTACAGCCTTAGGAATAGAAAGAAAAGAAAGGGCCTTGGCCTACTCTGTGACTCAGCTAGACGGATCGGCATTAGCTACTGCCAAAGAAGTAAATATAGGTAACTCACTAGCTGGTAAAGTAGCTGGTGTCAATGTAAGTAATCCAGCCACGGGGCCTGGAGGATCTACTAGAATCGTTATTAGGGGTAATGGTAACATATCTGGAAATAACCAGCCGCTTATCGTAGTAGATGGAGTACCAATAAACAATGATAACCTTGGATCAGCCGGTATGTGGGGTGGACAAGATTGGGGAGATGGAATCTCAAGTCTTAACTCTGATGATATCGAGTCCATGACTGTCCTAAAAGGAAATACAGCAGGAGCACTTTACGGATATCGTGCAGATAATGGTGTCATCCTAGTCACTACCAAGAAAGGTAAATCAGGTGGAGGAATCAATGTAGATTTTAACAGCAACCTGCAGACAGAAACTATACTAAATCAACGTAACTTCCAGCAAGAGTATGGTCATGGTAACAGAGGACAAAAACCTGCCAATCAAGCAGAAGCGCAAGAATTTGGAATTCAATCATGGGGAGCAGCTTATGATGGTAGTTCTGTTCCTCAATTTGATGGTGTGTCTAGACCTTACTCTCATTCTGGAGATAATATGGAACGTTTCTATGAGACCGGATTGACATTTACCAATACGCTTGCTATAAGCGGAGGAGGAGAAGATTATGGGTTTAGATTGTCAGGGACTAATTTAGGTAATACAGGTATTATTCCTAATTCTTCTGTTGATAGAAGAACGTTCACAGCAAACATTAATGGAACGAAAGGAATTTTCTTTGGAGCTATTAGTGGGTCTTTTGTAACTGATGATACGAAGAACAGACCAGGACTTTCGGATTCGCCAGGTAATCCTAACTATGTACCATCGGTACTTCCAGGGTCAATAGATATTACCAATCTCAAAGGTACTACGGATAAAATAGGAGCATTGGAGGATGGCACAGAATTACTTTGGAATGGTAATGCGTTCAATACGAATCCATATTGGGCTGCACACCAGTTCAATCGTAGTAACGCTAAAAAACGACTATTCGGAAATTTCACCTTAGGAGCTGAGTTGTATCCTGGGCTTACACTTACAGGTAAGGTCGGAATGGATAGATTCAACGAGCGAAGAACAAACCTTACACCATATGGTACTGGTTTTAGTGCATTTGGACAGATTAGCGAATCGAATAGAGAAGTTCAAGAGATCAATACAGAAGCAATCCTTAGATATGTGACTGATATCAATGAGTCAGTAGGAATAGATATCCTAGTAGGAGGTAATCAACAAAAGAATTTCAGCGAGAATATAGGTATAAATGGATCTAACTTCAACATTCCTTTCTTACACATTCCAACGAATGGTGCTAACCAAAATTCAACTTATAATTTTTCTAGATATCAAGTGAATTCTGTATTTGCGATGGCAGAAATTTCTCTGTTTAATTCTTTATACGTTACGGCTACTGCGAGACAAGATTGGTTTTCTTCATTGACAGATCCTAATGGTGCTGTTTCAGAAAACTCTGTACTTTATCCTTCTGTCGGTTTAGCTTATGATCTAGCTAATGGATTGGGAGATAATCTTCCTTCTTTTATTGACTTTGCTAAAGTGAGAGCCTCATTTGCAGAAGTTGGAGGAGCGACTGATCCTTACAGATTGGGACTTACTTACCGTATAGAAGGACAAGGTCACTTAGGACAACCACTAGGTGCAATTGCTAGTGGTTCTGTACCACCACTAGCCTTGAGACCATCGACTAATGCTGAAATTGAGTTAGGATTTGATTTGAGAATGTTCACAGGGAAATTAAATGTTGATGTAGCTTTTTATGATCGTACTACTACAGATGGTATCCTAAGGGCTGGAATTTCAAGTACCTCTGGTTATGGATCTAAATTTGTAAATGTAGGAGAAGTAACTAACAGAGGTATAGAACTTTTAGTAGATGCACAGATATTAAAAACTGATAAATTTACTTGGAGATCTAGTGTCAATCTAGCTCATAATGTCAATGAAGTTGTGAGTCTGCTAACACCGGAATCTGATGGTGAAGAAATTAGATTGGAAGAAAGTAGAACACGAAACGCTTTTATCCATTTGGTAGAAGGACAACCGTATAGTCAGGTAATGGGATTCGAATATGCTAGAGATGCTGGTGGTAATATTATGTTAGATGATGCTGGACTACCAGTAGCAGGAGATCTAAGGGCATTTGGGACTGGAGTACATCCTACTTCTATCGGATGGCAAAACTCATTTAGTTTTGGAGACTTCGGATTCAGTTTCCTGATAGATGCTAAGACTGGGGCTAAGATCTATAATGCAACGAATGCTTATGCTTATCAATGGGGTATACATGAAGCTACGCTTGAAGGCAGAACAACTGGTATCGGCCAAGTAGCGGCTGCAGATGTTCAGGATTACTACCAGAAGATTGCATTTGGAATTTCGGAGGAGTTCATACAGGATGCAAATTTTGTAAAATTGAGAGAATTGATCATCAGCTATAATGTACCTAATACAATTATTCCAGGCATACCATTCAAAGATATTAATCTTTCAATCGCAGGGAGAAACTTGGCACTTTTAGCAAGTAGTACGGATAATATTGATCCAGAATCTACCTATACTACAAGTAATGGACAAGGTCTTGAGATGTTTGGAGTACCAGTAACTAGAAGCATAGGTTTTAACTTAAGTGCTAAGTTTTAGATCATTAAGCAAAAATTCTAAATAGATAAAAATGAATAATATAACATATAAAATTATCCTTGTTGCTTTTGGATTATTGTTTTTCGCAACGTCATGTGATGACGGATTCGCAGAGATCAATACAAATCCAACACAAGCAATTGATATTAATCCTAATTTTCAATTTACCTGGGTTCAACTCAGGACATCTGGTGGGCGATATGAAAACTGGAGAGCAAACCTTATTTACTCATCTATGATGATGCAACATCTTGCTGCTACTTGTGGATACTGGAGTGGAGACAAGTATTCATACAATGGTGGGTATTCTTCATCTCTTATTGACAGAGCTTATAATGAGCAGGTCAAAGACGTAGTAGACCTCATCAATACCCTAGAAGGTGGTGAAGTCGGAGATCAGACGATGCTCGGCATGGCAAGAATATGGAAGGTAGTAGTGTTCCAAAGATTGACGGATACATATGGTGATATACCGTATTTCGAAGCTGGTAAAGGAGCTATTGAAGGAATTGATTTTCCTGCTTATGATTCACAAGAGTCCATATACATGGACATGCTAAAAGAGCTCGAAGAAGGTGTTGCTCAGTTAGGCTCTGGCGGTTTTGGTAGCGCAGATATAATGTTTGGAGGTGATGTAGAAAAGTGGAGAAAGTTTGGAAATTCGATGATGCTACGTTTAGCGATGAGGCTATCAGAAGTAGATGCAGGTACTGCACAGGCATGGACAGCTAAGGCGATCGCTGGAGGTGTAATGTCAAGCAATGCGGATGATGCATTCTTAGAGCATACTAACGGTCCAGAAGGCATAAATCAAAATGGTATCGGACAAGTATTAGATAAGTCCAATGGATTTGGTGATGATTGCCCAAGACTTAGTAATACTATGGTAGATTGGATGGACGCTACAGGAGATCCTCGTAGAGCTATATTTGGAGTACCGGTGGGTGGTGTTATCAAGGGGATGCCTAATGGTCTGGATGCAACGACGATCGTAGATAATCCTACCGGTGGTAGTGTTGATGATTTTAGTCGTATCAATCCTGCTATCGTAAGAGTAGAATCTCCTATGATGTTTCAGACGCACGGAGAAGTAGAATTGTTATTGGCAGAGGCATCTATGAGAGGCTGGCACAGTGGTGATGCAGCTATGCATTATGCTAATGGTGTACGATCAGCTATGAACTTGTGGGCGCACTATGATGAAACACTAGCAGTAGACCCAGGAGTAATAGACACATACTTGGCAGCTAATCCGTTTGATGCAGCTACTGGTATGTCACAGATAGGATGGCAATACTGGGCAGCGACTTTCTTGAATGAGTATGAGTCATTCTCTAACTGGAGAAGAACAGGAACACCAGAGTTAGTACCAGTTAATTTTCCAGGTAATGCAACTGGTGGACAGATTCCATTAAGATTAGCAGCAAGTCCGAGCGAAGCAACTTTAAATCCTAATTGGCAATCAGCTGCCGACCGACAAGGATTGTCTGCTGATTTTCAGAGTCATTTGACAGTACCAGTTTGGTGGGATAAGTAATAGTAAATAGTTTTTTCATAGTTAATGCAGGCATTGATCTTATATCAATTGCCTGCATTATTATTTTCAGTCAATGGTAAGCTTTACGATTATCTAGAATTAATACCTTTTACGCTCTAATATGGCACTTATATGTTGATCTTATTTTCTAATCTCATCGTTGATAATACTCATGATCGTTTCGGAGCTATGTTTTGACTCACCCACCCACTTTCGTGGTTCACTCTTTTCGAGCACTTTGTACTCGATTCACAATCGTGAAATCATTCGCTCTTGCCTTGACCTTGAAAAATTATATTCAAAATCTATTATGTCATTTTAAGACATAAATGATATAAGACGTAAAGTTGATGGATGAGTAATAATCTGTTCCTTTGTAACACAAAGAACTTTCACTATTCAAAATAGCAATCTCTTAACTCTTATCCCCAAACCTCTCTTCAAAGAGAGGAGTCATCCGCAGATAGCGCATGATGGCGAGTAGAATCTAAACAAAAGGTAATCGTTAAGTCTAGTTTAAGATTTGAATTGTCAGTAATATCTTTCTGTGCGGATAGCTTTATATTTATAGATGAAATTTACATTCCCGCTGCTTTCAAGTATTAGTATGTGCATTATGTTATTAAGTTCTTGTAATGCTCAGCGTAGTATCTATAAGGTTGCAAAAATAAATGACCATATATCCATTGACGGAGAAGCAATAGAAAAAGAATGGTCGGAAGGAACACTGCTAAAAACGTTTTCCTACCCCTGGAAAGATATTGAATCACCAGCTACTACATTTAGGTCTATACATGATGGCAATTATTTGTACTTTTTCTTTAGTGCAGAAGACAATGACATTAGACTCAAGCAAACTGGTGATGTGGAGATGGATGCTGTAGCTTCTGATCGAGTAGAGATTTTTATTAGAGGGGGTTCTGAGGAAGGTCCATACTATTCATTTGAGATGGATCCTTTGGGTAGAGTGTTTGATTCTAAAGGGGAGTTCGGTAAATATATTGATCATGAATATGATTTTCCAGATGGTGGATTATTATTTAAAGGACAGCTCTATGATGGTCATTATACTGTGGAGGGAAGATTAGATTTAGCCATATTAAAAGAATTGAAATTGATATCAACCGATGGAGTTATCTTAATGGGTTTGTATAGAGGAGAATATTTTCTTGATGTTGATGGCGCAGAAAAAACAAATTGGATCAGCTGGATTATACCAGATTCTCCGACGCCTAATTTTCATATCCCATCATCATTCGGTAAAGTAATACTGCAATGATCACGAGTATTGATATCCATGAGCTATATACTCAGAAATTTGGTAAAGTTACGGTCCAAGTATCGTCGCCAGGGCGTGCAAATATCATAGGCGAACACACTGACTATAACGGCGGCTACGTACTCCCGTTTGCCATTAATAAACGTATATACTTTGCTGCTGGTCCAAATAGAGATAACTGCTTCAAGATATATTCCGCAAACCTAAACAAAGAAGTAACCATCTATCCAAATCAACATTGGGATAAGGGTTTTGCTAGGTTTTTTTCGAGTGTTATTATTACACTCAGTAAATATGGTCATCAGCTATCGGGACTCAATATTGTATTTGGAGGTGACCTCCCTATAGGAGGTGGGATGTCTAGTTCCTCTTCTATAGCATGTGGATTTATTGCGTTGTTAGACAGTCAGTTTAGTTTAGGGCTATCCAAAGAGGATATCGTAAACCTAGCAGTAGAAGCGGAGCATGGAGTCGGTGTAGAAGGTGGTAAGATGGATCAATATAGTATTGTCTATGGTCAAAAAGAAAAAGCTATTCTGCTAGATTGTCTCAAGAGTACAGCTACATTCATAGACCTTGATCTAGGGAGTTACATATTTTGTTTGTTTGATACTAATGTCTCTCATAATCTTGAAGCTACAGAATACAATACAAGATCAAGAACATGTATGAAGGCGCTGAGCAAGCTCAAATCTGAATTCGGAGAAGTCAGTAGTTTTAGAGATGTTACACCATCTCATCTTACGGTCTTATCTGACTTGGAGAAACAGAGAGTATCTCATGTGATTGCAGAGAATCAAAGAGTATTGGACACCGTTAAGGCATTTGATAAAGGTGATTTAGTTAGAGTAGGGATGTTTCTTGATCAGTCGCATCATAGCTTAAGGGATCAGTATGAGGTAAGTTGTCCAGAATTGGATTTCCTGCAGAAGCTTCTCTCGCAACATGAGCAAGTTCTTGGAGCTAGAATGATGGGCGGAGGTTTTGGAGGTTCCGTGATAACCCTTTTAAAGACTGAGTCTCTAAAAGAGATTTCCTTAAACTTAGAAAGATCATACAAAGATAAGTTTGACAAGGTCTTAGATGTTTATCTCATCAAGCCTGAGGAAGGCCTAAGGGTGACTACCTTATTACCATGATGGTTCCACTTACAGATCTAGATGTTCCATCAAACATATTGAATGTTGCCACATAGGCTAAGACCATTGGTGTAAGATCTTGAGTATTAAGATTAGCACTAAATTCAAGATTGTTTTCTGTAGTAGGAAAATTTAATTTCTCATAGATACGATTACCCCATCTGTCATATATGATGAATGATCTAACACTGGTTATCTGAGGTTCGTGTTCTAGATGGATGATATAGTCATCTTCATTATCATCATCATTGGGGCTATATACATTTGGGATATAAATATTAAGGTCACTACAATCATCAGCATCATTATTCTCACCTATGAGTTCTATATCTTCATCATATATACAACCTCGCTCATCCGTTATCTCTAGTCTATAGACGCCGCCTTGTAGTTTTGTAGGCTCTAGATCATCATTCACTTCTGGTGTCCATCTGATCGTGGAAGCAGCATCATCGCTTATGATATCAAAAGCTATTTCTCCATCAAATGTGTTTTGGCAAGTTGGCGAAGTCAAGAAAAGTTCTATTTCTAATTCTTGCCTTTTTATATTCGCAGACCCCATAACCAAACCCTCACAAGTTCTATCTCTAAACGCTAATAAATTTAAGTTACCCTCCGCTGCTACGGGTATCATGAAAGGCTGCACGAGTATATTTTCCTCTGTGATTGGAGGGGCGTTATCTAGTTGATAAACTAGTTCCCAGGGCGGTGTACCTTCAAAACTTACTTCTACGAATTGTTCGACACCCTCGCAAAGTAGATACTCTCCCGCTGTGCTTGCTACCGGTACTTCTTTTATATTAACTGCAGTGCTAGCCGAGACTTGTCGACCACAAAAATCCATTACCAACAAGTCGAAATTTGTTGTAGTGTTTATCTGAGTGGTAAGTTCTTCACCCATACTGCCATCACTCCATACATAAGTGTATGGTGGAGCTCCTCCAATTATGATCGGCTCTATTGAGAATGATTGGTCTTCGCAGGCTTCATACGCATCAAATTCTGCAGAGAAGAAGTCAGCATCACTGATCAGTAATGTAGCGTTGTTGGTATCTGAACAAGGGCACTGGCTACTTTCCCTTATACTGAACGTTTCTTGACCTTCTGATAAATTGTCATCTAAAACTCTGATCGGGATTTCCTTCCTAGTTTCTCCCGGCAAAAAATTTATAGTAAGTGGAAAGGGTTCTATATCCGTACCTAGACTTGCAGTGGAGCTAGGGTCTATGGCTAAGTCATAACTGACGTCATTACCGCTGTCGGTCAGGACTCTTTCTACTATGAATAAACCATCTGTACAACCTTCAGAAACCAGCGTGTCAGAGCTAACTTCATTGGCGGCAGTTATCCTTATGTTGCCCCCAATATCAAAACTATTCATTTCTAAAAATACTGCCGAATCAAACTTCTCATCATTCACATCTGCTACAACCAATCTGATCGTATAAGTCTCACAAGGTATTACGTTAAATGCCGCTTTCATAGGAATAGTAAAGCCATCAAATTCTATATTTTCACTAAACCTCGGCTCGAACGAAATTGCACATCTCGTAGCATCCGCTTCAAGCTCGTTCCTTATATACAGATCAGCATTGGAATTGTGATTTATGCTGTTGATAGACACAAACTCATCTGACCCGGGTATCAATGCTACATTTACAGCGTCATCTGAAAAATCACCGCTGATTCCTGGACCACTAACAAAGAAACCAAACACATCATTGAAAGCTGTACCGACAAACTCGCAATATTCTTCAGATGCAAAGACATAGTTGAAGCTAACACGATTTGATAAAGGGACAAAATCAAAACTTATTCCGCTAGCATCAAATACAGGGGAAGTAGCAATTATACTGAGATCTTTATCGCCTGTTGTACCAATTATCGTAGTGGTCTCTGTGTTGATGTTTGGACCAGAAGCACTTCTGATATTCCCACAAGAAATGATTACCCCTTCGTCAATACCTATGATGTTGTCACCATTGAAAAAATGTCCAACACTGAAATCTTCACCAATCGTTTCAATATTACTTACATTACTACAAAACCCTTTGAGGAATATATCTTCTATTAATTCTTCATCAGAGAACACGTCATTGACCTGCAGGATATCAAACTCTTGACCAGATAGCGCTATATGCCATCCAGATAATACAACAGTTATAATGATATGTCTGAGCAAATCGTGAGTTTATATAATGAAGTGATTTAATTATGTATGTTAAGATGAGCTGTAAGTGCTTGGTTTTCAAACTGAAGCTCTTTTGGAAATCCATAGCCATAGCTATGAATCGAGAAAAAGCATAAACCTGCCTGCCAGAGGCAGGGAGTGAAAAGCAATGACTTGCAAATCAATTAACAATATGTTTTTAAATCACTCCAATAAAATTAGCGAATCAAAATAATGTTACTAGTAGAATTTCCTATTACTTTACAATGGCGACAATAGCAGATTAGTTATAAAGTAAATTTATCATGAAAATAGAATGTGTAAAGTGTTATGAAGTCGTGGTGCCCGCCAAATCTGGGATGATAGAGTCTAGTGGTTTTAACAAACCACTGCACAAACTTCCAGTAGGTGCAGTGGCTGCTTGGAGTCAGCAGTTTGATGAATTGCCAAAGCTGATCATAGAGATGCATCTGGATAATGGGGTAGTAGGCTGGGGAGAATTGTATCGCGATCATAATTGGAATATCGTAGAAGCCATAATAAATCAACTATTAGGGAAGAACTTAGAAGATCTGACTTTACAAAAGTTACCAATAACATTTTGTAGAGAGTATGATGGGTTTGAGTGTGCTATCTGGGATGCTTATGCGAGGTCAAAAGAGCTGCGAGTTGTAGATCTGTTAGGTGGTCCGATCAAGGATAAAGTAAAGATAGGTGCATGGTCTAGTCATCGTGCAGCTGATGAGATCGGAGATCTTACAAAGATGTTTTCTGACTTAGGATACGATTGTATCAAATTTAAATCTGACTTATCAGATGATGTCAAATCATGGTGCCAAAGTATCTCTGATGTTGACAATAAGATGAAAGTGATATTTGATCCGAACGAAAGATGGATATACCCTCATGAGACAAGAAAGCGCATCGATGAATTGAGTGAAATAGGAAATGTCCTCTGTCTCGAAGACCCAATACCCAGATGGAAATTAAATGAATATGCATCTCTTAGAGCCTATGGATCGATACCTATAGTCTTGCACGTGTCACTACCTTATATCCTGCATGGCCAGCGGATAAAGGATGCTATTCAAGCGATTCAGCAAAGCGCAGTTGATGGATTCAATTTTAACGGTGGACTTGCTAATTTTCAGCGCTTGGATCATATTGCATCAGCAGCAGGGATGCCTTGCTGGCACGGGTCTGAGCTTGATTTTGGAATATTAGAAGCAATGTATGTTCATTCTGCTGCCGCTGCAGAATCATGTATTTGGCCCAGTGATATTTTCGGTAGATTGATAAGAGAGCATGACCTTCTTAAAACGCCTCTCCACATAGAACCACCTTTCGTTCATTTACCTACAGGCATGGGCTTAGGCATAGAGGTAGATATGGACGCAGTAAATAATTATCTAACAGACTCAAAAGAGTATCATCTATAATTACTAATCTATGTATTGGGATCAACTCAGCTCACCTCAAATAAAACGCTTAGATAAATCAATACCGGTGATTCTTCCGATTGCTGCTACAGAGCAACACGGAGATCATCTCCCAGTGGCTACGGATAGAATGATAGGGGACCATATCTGTAAGCATATCAATGATAGGCTAGATAATGAAGTCCTTATCCTACCGATCATCAGTATAGGATGCTCTGAGCATCATTTGGATTTTGCAGGAAGTTTATCGATACAGCATAGCTCTATGTTGAGTCAGATTACTGATATCTTTGAAAGCGTAGTAGCACATGGATTCAAGAATATTTTCATTGCAAATAGCCATGGTGGTAATCAGGCTGTAGCGCAAACATTTGTTGAGACTTTTGGATACCGTCACCCTGATGTGAATGTAGCTTTTACCAGCTGGTGGCGAATTGCCAACGAAGAAATAAGGGAACTTCAAGAGTCTGAATTCGGGGGAGTAGGGCACGCAGGAGAATTCGAAACGTCCCTAATGTTAGTCATAGCACCTCATCTGGTACACCTAGAAAAGGTTGTCAGCAAGGCGAATATATCAACATTCGACTGGGCAGAAGCAGACTTGATTCGAAGCTCTAAAGTAAGTCTGTATCGAAGGATGAATGAGGTGACTAAAAATGGTGTCCAAGGAGAACCAAAATTCGCTACCGTAGAGAAAGGTCACTTGTTGACCCAGCGAATTGTAGATGCTTATGTCAAAGTATTACTAGAATTCAAGAAAGGTTATAGCTAAATTTAATTTATGGAGTATTTTATCTAATCACCGTTATTTCCCCGCTGATAGAGTGCAAACTTTCATCTTCGAGTAAGACAGTCATTACATAACTAAGGACTGTTGGCCTTATGGATTCAGCGTAGTTTTTTCCTTCTATACCAGTTTGAGAAATATCGAATCCTATATCTCTTACATCAGGAGAAAAGTTTTTCTTTTGAAATATACGCCCGCCCCATCTATCAAAAATGGTA